>JABLTH010044031.1_pt1 | contig 42739 bp, 39 predicted proteins | sample 7875711 | NCBI WGS metagenome assembly JABLTH01 (sample SAMN14941262, study PRJNA633318) | bioreactor metagenome | isolation source: bioreactor | place: China | collected 2019-03-05 | reverse complement strand
GCTTGCTTCAGCGTCTCCATTTCAGTCCGACACAAGGGACAGGAGGCATCGTAATAAATGGTCAGCGGAAAGGTAATTTGTGAGCGCATGATTTAGTTCTCAAAGGGATTTTGCTGGATTAAAACGCTGGTTTTAGGCCTTGAATCCACTCACTTATGAGCACCAAAAATCACGCAAGTTCGCGTGCTCATGGCGTCTACAACACCAGCAGGTTAAGCGTGTGCGACTGCGGCCGTTTTCTGGCAATCCGGACACAATCCCTTCAAGCTAATCTCAATATTGGACACCTGATAAGTATCAAAAATCGCTTGTGGAATATGCGCAGCGAGTTCGTGTATGCATAACACGGTGCCGCAGGACTGGCAGAGCAGGTGGGCGTGACCGTGGTTGTTAAGCATGCCAGGGGACGTGCTGTTCGGCGTTTTAAAGCTGCGTTTAGGGCTGTTTAACTGGTATTTCCAGGCGCGGTCCTCGGTGGAGATTTTGTGGATGAGGGCGTTTTCCTGTAACCAGTCGAGGACGCGATACACCGTGACCCGGTCAATTTCTTTCACGCCTTGTAAGGCGTTAAGGATTTCAGGCTGACTCAAGGCGGTATGCGAGTTGATCAGCGTTGTGAGTACGGCCGTTCGTGCTCGTGTAGGGCGTAACCCGGCTTCTATTATCAATTGTTCAGCGGTAACCATGGCTAAAATTATGAACTACACGACAGCATGGAGCAACCCGCCTTTTGTCTTGCCCAGTCCGGGCGCTTTTGCGCAAAGTGCTCTTTGCCAGGCTGCAGGGTATAAGGGTGGCGTAATACTTCCAGTAATTCCAGCAGTCGACTATTGTCGCCAGTCATAGCTAAATCAATTGCTTCTTGAGCCAGGTAATTGCGCAGCACATAGACCGGATTGGCAGCAGCCATGCGGTGCTGGCGTTGCTCTATTGTTTGCTGGGATTGCGCCAGGCGCTGGCAATAATTCATCAGCCAGGCCTGAATATCCTGATTAAAATCCTGCCAGCCTTTTTGCGTGTAAAAAGCGTTTTGCAGGGTGCTGACTTGCGGTTGTTGCAGGTCAATTTGCGCAAGCTGGGTGAAAAACAGTGTCTGGTCAATTTCGGCACGGGTCATGAACTCAAAAATCTGGTTGATGAGCTCGCCATCCCCTTCCTGCCAGCGCTCAAACCCAAACTTGTCAGCGAGGCTGCTGGTGAGGGCGCGGAAGTAAGTTTGGTCATAGGTGGCGATTCCGTCCGCCAGGCCTTGTGTGGATGGTAACAGCGTACCTAAGGCTTCTGCCAGCCGTTCCAGGTTCCAGCGGGCAATATCGGGTTGGCGGCCAAAGCAATAACGGCGCCCTTGTGCGTCGGTGGTGTTGGGTGTCCAGCCAGGGTCAAAATTATCTATCCAGCCATAAGGGCCATAGTCTATGGTCAGGCCTAGGATAGACATGTTATCGGTATTCATCACGCCATGCACAAAGCCCACGCGCATCCAGTGCGCGATCATGACTGCCGTACGGGCACACACTTCTTCAAACCAGGCTTCAATCAGCTCTGGGGCTGGGTCATTCACATCCAGCGTCAGTCCGGTTGACGGCCACCAGTCGGCAAAGTCCCGGTCCAGGGTAAAGCCAATCAGGCGTTTTAACAGCGCGAATTCTTCACGGCTGGCCAGCAGCTCAAAATGCCCAAAGCGCGTAAATGAGGGCGCCACACGGCAGACAATGGCGCCAGGTTCCAGCTGCGGATGCCCATCGTAAAACATGTCACGCACCACCTGGTCACCTGTTTTGACCAGGCTTAAGGCGCGCGTGGTCGGCACGCCCAGATGGTGCATAGCTTCCGAGCATAAAAATTCGCGCAAGCTGGAGCGTAATACCGCTCGGCCATCGGCTGAACGTGAGTAGGGAGTTTCGCCAGCGCCCTTTAGCTGCAGTTCGTAACGTTTGCCGCCATGCACTAACTCACCCAGCAAAATGGCACGTCCATCGCCCAATTGACCCGCCCAATGCCCAAACTGGTGGCCGCCATAGCGGGTGGCATAGGTAAACATGCCGTCCAGTATGCCATTGCCACCCAGCGTTTGTATCAGTTCGCGGTCTTGCATGTCGGTGGCTGTGAGTCCCAGCATCTCGGCCACTTCTGCGCTATAGGCGATCAGTTGCGGATCTTTGACCGGCGTGGGTTGTACGGCAGACCACAAGCAGTCACTGACTTGTCTGGTGTAGTTGTGGCGGATCGGGTCGCCCGGCAGTTCGCGGACAAAACGGTTATCAAAAGTTAAAGGGCGCATTTAAAATGGGCGTTACCGTGAGTTCAATCGTGCTTTTAATCATAACATTTTATCCATGCTACACTTTGGCGCTTTATCAATGAAGCCTATCCAGTGTTCGCACAAAACTGTTTTTGAAAGTCGTTTTCCCCTATGAACCATCTGCAAGGTTTAAGTTTTCAAGACGTCAAAAAGTTGAAAGGCGTGTTGATATTTTTTTGTCTGTTTATCGTTATGCAGCAAATGTGGTTGAGTGTTGCCGATACCGGCGTAGGGGTATGGTGGATCAACGAGGTCATTACCCGGACATTGGCTTCTACGATAGGCTGGCTGACTGACGAACAAGTGACGGTGGTAGGCAGCCTGCTGACAGGCGCACATGCCAGCATGAATATTGCCAATGGCTGTGATGGGGTGGACATGATGCTAATGTTGATCGCCGCACTGTTAAGCTCAACATTAAGCCTGCGGCAAAAGCTGCTGGGTGCCTTGTATGGGTTACTGTTTTTATTTTTAATCAATCAACTACGGTTGCTGCTGTTGTTTGAGGTATTGCAGCACGATCGCCAGCACTTTACCTTTACCCACGGTATTCTTGCGCCTTTTTTAATGTTGGGCGCCACCGGAATATTTTATGCATGGTGGCTTGCCGCCTCTACCCAACCTCTGGCGGATGATGGGTCCACATGCGCTTTGCAATAATGTTTTTCTGTTATGTCTTGGGCATTGGGCTGGCGCTCAATGCCTTTTTCAGTCCCTGTATCCAGGCACTTTTGCCACTTTTTAAAGGCCTGTTGACTTTGATTGATGGTCGTTTCGAGGTGATCTCTGCTCAGGTGATGACAGTAGGCGATGCGCAAGTCATTGATTTTAAGGTGAGATTGGCAAAGTCTTTCTGGTTGGGAAAGCATTTTATTGAAGTGGACCCCAGCGGCGTTGCGCATGCCAGTACGACGCTGGTGCATCTTTGGCAAAGCCTGGCGGTATGCCTAGCGCTGATCTTGTCCTGGCCAGAGATCTTTATGCGTAAACGCTTGCTGGCCCTTGCTTACGGGCTGTTAGGTACGCTGCTGGTGTGGTGCATCGATGTGCCATTCGTCTTGCTGGCTGCCTTGTGGCAAATGATTGATGCGCACTATGGCATTGCAGACTTTTCAATCTTGACTGCTTGGCAACAGATACTTGAAAACGGTGGCCGGTTAATATTGGGGTTGATGATCGGCTGTTTGGCCATTTTCTTGGCTTAGCTGCTTGAGAGTACAGCGGGGGCTTGCCATGGTCCCTCAATACCCGCATCCTGCCGGGCATGGTTCTGCCTTCATCAAGCCTTCATAAATAAAAATTAGCATCTGTAAGCTACTGACAATTCATTATTGATAGCGCACGATGCCTATTTTACTGCTGTATTTCCTCATCATTTTTTCTACCTGTTCTCATGCAGCAGACATTGAGCAAGAAATCCTGACCCGTTTTAATCAGGGCGAGACACAGGATTTAATTGTTGAATATGATGATGCATCTGTGAATAAAAGCCTGATCGCAACCCGCTTGAATAAGCGGCTCAAGACCGATAATGACGATGTGTTGGCAATCAAGCGCAAGGCGTATGCTTCACTTAAAAGCCAAATGAAATCGCTAGAGCTGCAGCAGGGCATCCAGGGAGTTAAAGACTATCCATACTTGCCACTGAGCTTAAAGCGTTTTAAATCGCTCAGGTCGCTCAAAACCTTCATGGCCAATGGCAACATCAAGGCCGTGTATGTTGACCGGATCATGCACAAGGTACTCACGCAGAGCTTGCCTTTGATCAATCAGCCTGTCGTCAGCCAGGTCAACTACAAGGGGGCAGGGGCCACCGTGGTCGTGATTGATGATGGCATCGACTTTACAAAATCGGCGTTTGGTCCTTGTACTGCTGTGGCGACGCCCTCGGCGACGTGTCGCGTGGTGGTGGCTAACACCATCGTCAATTCTGGCACAGCCAATGCCAGCCCAAATCATGGTAGCAATGTGGCGGCGACGGTATTGGGCGTGGCGCCAGAGGCCAAAATTGCAGCAATCAATGTCTTCAATAATAGTGGCGGCGCTTATACAAGCGATATTTTAAGTGCGATCAACTGGGCGGTTGCCAATCGATCCACATACAATATTGTGGCCATTAACATGAGCTTGGGGGCGTCGGATAAAAATACCAGTCCCTGCCAGTCCAATCCTTTTACCAGCCCGATACAACGGGCAAAGGATGCCGGCATTAATGTGGTGGTCGCCGCAGGCAATGATGGATACCTGGATGGCATCAGCACACCTGCTTGCGCGCCAGCGGCCATTTCAGTCGGGGCGGTGTACGACAGTAATGTTGGAGGCTTGGCCTATAGTAACTGTACCGATACGACTTCGACCGCGGATAAAGTCACTTGTTTTTCAAACAGTGCCAATTATTTAACCCTGCTGGCGCCGGGTGCTTTAATCACCGCAGCAGGGATCACGATGGCAGGGACTTCTCAAGCGTCTCCGCATGTGGCTGGTGCGGTCGCCGTGTTAAGGTCAGCGTTTGTTAATGAAACAGCTGATCAAATTCAAGCGCGATTGACCAGCTTTGGCAAACCTGTCACAGACAGTCGTAACAGTCTTGTCAAACCCAGGCTAGATTTAAGCGCTGCAGCCCGTCCGCAAAATGATTCATTTTCTAACCCCGCCTTGATGAGTGGCGACTCTGGCAGTGTCAGTGGCACCAATCAGCTCGCGACGGCAGAAGTGAGCGAGCCAGCCCATGCCGACCTGGCAGCGCAAAATACGGTCTGGTTGCAGTGGACGGCACCAGCTTCTGGCCAACTAACGCTTACCGTCAATGGCAGCGTTGCGAACCCCAGACTTGCGGTGTATACCGGGACAGCAATCAGCGCATTAACGCCTAAAGCAGGCATTGATAATGCGAATTTCCCCCTGTATTTTCAAGCTAGCGCAAATACCCAATACCATATCGCCCTCAACACCAATCAAACGGATGCCGGTAGTTATCAACTGTCATGGCAATTGAACACGCAGGCAAATGCCAATTTATCCGTTACTTTTAGTGGCCCTAACCAACAACTTGCGGTGGCCACGCCTTATCTTTACACCTTAACTGTTGCCAATGGCGGGCCCTCGAATGCCACCAATGTTGCCGTACAACTGAATTTGCCAACGGGGGCGGATCTGGTCAGTGCAGACCAACGATGCCAATTGCAGGGCAGAACACTGACTTGCCGCGTTGCACAGTTGAATGCAGGGAGTTCAAGCAGTTTTAATGTACAACTGTCGTGGACCAATACGCAGGATGTCCCACCGTTGGTCATCTCTGTGAATTCTGACTTGGCGGATGCTGACACTGACAATAACTCGACAACATTTTCGTTACCAGCCACTCAGGCCTCCACAGTGACTGATGTGCCGACGCTGCCTGAGTGGGGTCTCATTCTCCTGGCTTGTATGTTGATTTTTTTGAACCGCAGAAACCTCCAGAGAGTTTAGCGCTCCCTTTTCTTTTTTCATCTCGGCATTTCTTGCACGCTGAATCAAACGCGCTAAGGTATCATTACGGCTGTATTTTAAAGAATCAGTTGAATGAACGTATTTTATGAAGAGGATGGCGGCTTTAAAGTCGCCTCCATCATGTCCGAGGCCGATAGCAGCATGCAGGTCGAAGCGAGCTCGGGCAAGCGCAGCAAAATCAAAATCGCCAATGTCTTGATGCGGTTCGAGGGGAGTTTGTCCGGTTTTCTGGAGGCCGCCCAGGCCGAAGCCGAGACCCTGGATACCGATTTTTTATGGGAATGCTGTGGCGAGGATGAGTTTGGTTTTGAAAGCCTGGCCGAGGAATACTATGGCGGGAAACCCAGTCATCAGCAAGCGGCTGCCATTGCCATCAAATTGCATGGCGCGCCCATGTATTTTTACCGCAAAGGCAAAGGACGCTACAAGGCCGCGCCTGAGGACACGCTAAAAGCGGCATTGGCGGGGATGGAGAAAAAGCGCCAGCAAGCTGAGCTGTTGGCACAGATGGTTGCACAACTCAAAGTGCACAGTCTGCCAGACGGCTTTGCCAGTAAACTGGACCAATTGCTCTACGCGCCGGATAAAAACAGCCTGGAGTGGAAAGCGCTGGATCAGGCGGCCAGCGAACTCAAGCAACTGCCGGTGCAAGTGCTGCATGCCAGTGGCGCCATTGTCTCGATTCATGATTACCACTTGGGGGCGTTTTTACGCGAATATTTTGCCAATGGCACGGAGTTCCCGCCGTTTACACTGGCCGATCTCCCCGAGGCGCTGCCTTTGTCAGCGGTGCAGGCCTTTAGTATTGATGACAGCACCACCACCGAAATTGATGATGCCTTGTCGGTGACCGCGCTGCCTAATGGCAACACGCAGGTCGGCATCCATATTGCTGCACCAGCCTTGGGTGTGTCGCCGCATGCGTCGCTGGATAATGAGGTCATGAAGCGGCTGTCTACGGTTTACATGCCTGGGCATAAAATCACCATGTTGCCAGAAGCGGCCATCCGTCCGTTTAGCTTGGATGCCGGCCAAGTAAAGCCGGCTTTGTCCCTGTATCTGGAAGTGGCACCTGATTTCAGCATTGTTAGCCATCAAAGCCGCCTGGAGCAGGTAACCATCATCGAAAATCTGCGCCACGACACGCTGGAGCCTTATTTTAACGAGCAGACGCTGACCGAGGACAGTGGCCATCCGCTATGGCAACCGTTGGTGTTTTTGTTCCGCTTTGCCGAGAGCCTGGAAAAAGCGCGCGGTAAATATGACCCGACCCGGCCACAACCGGTGGATTACAATTTTTATGTGAGCGAGGGTAAGGTCAGCATTATCAACCGCCAGCGCGGCTCGCCCATGGATAAACTGGTGGCCGAGCTTATGATTGCCGCCAATAGCCAGTGGGGCCTGTTACTGGCGCAAAACGAAGTGCCCGGTATTTATCGCGCACAAAATGGTGGCAAAGTGTACATGACCACCAAAGCCGAAGGCCATCAGGGCCTGGGCGTGGCGCAATATGCCTGGTGTACCTCGCCGTTGCGCCGCGCGGTGGATTTGATCAACCAGCGGCAACTGATCAGCGTGTTGACCCTGACGCCGCCAGTCTACCCGTCCAACAGTGATGAAATTGTCGGCCATATGCGCAATTTTGATCAAACTTATAATGCCTACAACGAGTTCCAGACGCGGATGGAGCGCTACTGGTGCTTGCAGTACCTGATCCAGGAAAATATCACTGAAATCGACGCAACGGTCTGGCGTGAGAATCTGGTACGCCTGCAAAACTTGCCTTATATGACCAAGGTACACAGTTTGCCAGCGACCAAGCCCGGCAGCAAAGTCCGGCTGGCGGTACAAAAAGTCGATACTTTACTGATGGAGCTGGACTGTAAATTTCTGCACCTGATCGAAGAGACCACAGAACCCTCAACTGAAGCCGAGGCTGCGGTGGAAGCAAGCATGGAGGCGCCTAATGTTTAAATTTAACCGTAAAGTGCACAAAGCCGTCTCCGACTTTGAAATGGTGGAAGTCACCGAAATGGATGGCGTGCGCTCCATGCACTTGGGCTCGCCGACCATACAGAGCAGTATGAGCGTGAAAGACCCGTTTGCGCTGGTCCTGGCCTATTCCTGGGGCGCCCTGAGCAGCTTGTTGTTCAAGCCGGACGCGCGCAAACTATTGCTGGTTGGGCTGGGCGGCGGGTCGATTGCCAAGTATGTATGGAAATATTGTCCGCAGATCAAGCAAACGGTGGTGGAACTCAATCCGCAAGTGATCCAGGTCGCCCGCAGCCATTTTTTTGTGCCGGATGACGATGCGCGATTACAGATCATCGAAGGCGATGGTATTACCTATCTGCAGCAGCATCCTGGCAGTGTCGACTGGCTGATGATGGATGCCTTTGGCAGCAACGGCTTACCGCCAGACTTTTGCACCCAGGCTTTTTTTGACGACTGTGCCGATGCACTGACGCCGGATGGCTTGTTTACGATTAACCTGTGGGGCTCGGACAAAAAGTTTGATATCTACATGCAGCGCATGGAGCAGACGTTTGACCAGCGCGTGCTCATGATGCCTACCGGCAAGCCCGGTAACATCATCGTGTTCGGCTTTAAAGCCGAACTGCCCATCCCGGATCTGGCGACGTTGCGCAAACGTTCGCAAGACGCTATGCAGACGCATCGTATCAACTTTCCCGACCTCATAGACCGCCTGCAAGGCGCAAACCCCAATAACGGCAAGGAGTTTCAACTCGGTGGCTAATTTTCTGAATCATTTTTTCGCAACCTGCCCACGTGGCCTGGAAGCCATTCTCGTCGACGAACTCAAGCAGAGCGGGGCGCGCGACATTAAAGCCACCGATGGCGGTGCCAGTTTTAGCGGCGAGTTGTCGGCGTGCTATCACGCCAACCTGCATTCGCGTGTCGCCACGCGCATTCTCATGCAAGTGGGGCGGGGCCAGTATCTGAAAGAAGACGATATTTACCAGGGCGCGCTCAAAATTAACTGGCCTAACTGGTTTGATGTCAAACACAGCATGATGGTCAAGGTCACGGCCGTGCGCAGCCCGCTTAAAAGCCTGGAATTTATTACCCTGCGCGTCAAAGATGCCATCTGTGATAAATTCCGCCAGGCCGTCGGCAGCCGCCCGAACATTGACACACGCGAACCCGCGGTGCGTGTCCACGTCTACCTGACCAGCGACAGCTACCAACTGTATGTCGATACTTCAGGCAACCCGCTGTACCAGCGCGGCAACCGCAAAAACAGCATAGAAGCGCCGTTGCGTGAAAACCTGGCCGCGGGCATTCTCAAGCTCACCGGCTGGCAGCCGGGCCAGGCCTTGCTGGATCCCATGTGTGGCAGTGGCACCTTTTTGCTTGAGGCGGTGATGATAGCTCTCAATATTGCGCCTGGTTTAAATCGCAATTTCGGCTTTGAAAAACTCAAAAACTTTGAATCTGATACTTTCCGTAAAATCCGCAATGCCGCAGCCAAAGCTGCCAAGCCGGTCAGTTTCCAGAGCATTTACGGCTCGGATATGGATTTACGTGCCGTACGCGTCACCAAGCAGAACCTGGAAATGGCGGGCTGGCTGGACGCCGTACAACTGACACACTGGGAATTCACGCAAGTGGTGCCGCCCGCTGACAGCGGTGTTCTGGTCGCCAACCCGCCTTATGGCGTGCGTATTGGTGAAGATGAGACCTTGGCCGCCTTGTACCCCGAAATGGCCGCTGCGCTCAAACAGAAGTTCTCTGGCTGGAATACCTATTTCCTGACCAACGACTTGCGCCTGCCCAAGCTCATGCGTCTGAGCCCCAGCAAGAAAACACCACTGTATAACGGCCCATTGGAATGCCGGTTGTTTGAAATCAAGATGGTGGCAGGAAGTAACCGTAAATAGGGCAGTTGTATTCTTATCCGTCGATGCCTTATGCATCAATGTAGCTCGCATGTATTCATCCGCTGCAATCTCTAGTGTCTGTGAAGGACGACAGGCGCTGGCAGATTGTATTGCAGTTTCAAAGTGCACGTTTGGATCAAATGTTAATGATTGTTTTATCTGAACCGCATTTCCATTGTTTAGTATAAATTATAGTGGCAAATATTATCGTTAGCATTTCTTATGCTGAACGTGATTAAGCAGATTTAAGTCGTCACATTTCAACAATGAAGAATCAACTAAGAGGCTGCTATGGATGCTTTGTTGAGTTTGTTGGTCCCTGATAACTTCATGCCCCATGGCCATTGTTATTTATGGACGCCCGTCCTGTTGTGGATGTATGTTGTTTCTGACACTGTCATTGCGATTTCTTACTATACGATTCCGATGGCATTGCTTTACCTGGTTAAAAAACGCGCGGACTTGGAGTTTAACTGGGTATTTTTCATGTTTTCCCTGTTTATCTTTGCCTGTGGAACAACGCATTTGATTGCAATTGCAACCATTTGGGAGCCAGCCTATTGGCTTGATGCCACAATGAAATGCTTAACAGCAGTGGCTTCAGGGATCACGGCAGTGATGCTTTGGCGCTTGATGCCAGTTGCGTTGACGATTACCAGTACCCAGCAGCTAAAAACAACCATTGCCAGGCTAGAGTCCGAAGTGCAGAAACGATTGCTCGCAGAACAGGCCTTGGCAAAATTGAATTTGAATCTTGAGCATCTGGTCAAGGCGCGTACGGAAGATCTGAGTAATATCAATGCGAGTTTAAGACAGGAGATCGAACAAAGAAAACGCACAGAACTTGAGCTGTTTAACCAGAAACAATTGGCAATTGTCACGCTGGAGTCCATCGGCGATGCGGTGATCACCACCAATATGCAGTCCGAGGTGACTTATCTGAATCCAGTGGCCGAAAAAATGACGGGCTGGAGCAAAGCCGAGGCAATGGGGCGGCCGATTCTGGAGGTGTTCAGGATTTTGAATGAAAGCACCCGCAAGCTGGCAGCCAACCCAGTGGATGTGGTGCTGGCGCACAACAAGGTCTGCGGACTGGCCAATCATACCTTGCTGATCGCCAAATCTGGCGCTGAATACGCGATTGAAGATTCTGCGGCGCCGATTCGTGATCAGGATGGCAACATTCTAGGGGTCGTGCTGGTGTTTCATGATGTGAGTGATGCACGTCAGATGGCACAAAAAATGACCTACCTTGCCGAGCATGATTATCTGACCGACTTACCGAATCGACTGTTACTGACAGACCGTATTACGCAAGCGATCAGTGCAGCGAAAAGAAGGGGTTCCAAGCTTGCCATTCTGTTTTTTGACATAGATCACTTCAAGCGGGTGAATGATACCCTGGGCCATGAAGTGGGCGATCAATTGCTCAAAGTCTTGAGCAAAAAGCTGCAAATGTGCATTCGTGCCTCTGACACGCTCAGTCGCCAGGGCGGGGATGAGTTTGTAGTGTTGTTGCCTGAGTTAACAGATGATGCCGTCCCAGCCGAAATCGCACAAAAAATACTGTTTTCCGTCAAGGACCCGATTAGCATCGCAAATCACGAGTTGTTTATCACGGCCAGTATTGGGATTGCCGTATATCCTGATGATGGCGACAATGTCGATGTGCTGACACGACATGCAGATGCGGCAATGTATCATGCCAAAAATTCAGGTAGAAATAATTACCAGTTTTTTACCAAGGAAATGAGTGCACGTGTCGCGGCTCAGCTTACGATGGAAAACAGTTTGCAAAAAGCAATATCAAACAATGAGTTACTGCTTTTTTATCAGCCAAAAGTCAGCATCAAAACCGGCAAGATCATCGGCGCTGAGGCTCTGATCCGATGGGTGCATCCGCAATGGGGCATGATGATGCCAGATCGTTTTATAAAGATTGCCGAAGACTCTGGCTTGATCAGAGGCATTGGTCACTGGGTATTGCGCGAGGCGTGTACGCAAAATAAAAAGTGGCAAGACTCCGGTTTGCCCGAGATTCCCATCGCGATTAATGTTTCGGTGGTTGAGTTGCACCATGCGCACTTTACACAAGAAGTGACTAAAGTGTTATTACAAACAGGTCTGCAACCCTATCATCTCGAACTGGAGGTGACTGAAAGCGTTGCGATTCAGACTGAGGTGACCGTGATTAACGATTTGAACAAGCTCAAAGAGATGGGTGTCCGGTTATCAGTAGATGATTTTGGGACAGGATATTCCAGTCTGTCATATCTCAAGCTATTGCCGGTAAATACCATTAAAATCGATAAAAGCTTTATTCGTGATATACAAGTGGATGCTAACGATGCGGCAATTGTCACTGCGATTATCAAAATGTCACAAAGTCTGGGATTAACAGTGATCGCAGAAGGGGTAGAAACCCAGGCACAGCTCGAATTTCTGCAATCGCATGACTGTGACGAGATGCAAGGTTATCTATTTAGCCGACCCTTGCCTGCCGATGAATTTGCAGCGTTGCTTGCGCAGCAATAAAGCTTCCCATCTTATTGTTTTATTGAGTTTATTTATGACTGAACACCAACACCAAACGACTGACTCTTTACTGAATTTGCGTGAGCGCATTAATGCATTTGTGCAGGTACGTGACTGGGCGCAGTTCCATTCACCTAAAAATCTGGCCATGGCCATGATAGTTGAGGCGGCAGAAGTGGTAGAGCATTTTCAATGGATGACTGAGGATAACAGCCGCCAGTTGGATGCCGCCACGCGCGAAAAAGTTGGGCAAGAGCTGGCCGACACCTTTGTTTATCTGCTGCGGATTGCCGAGGTGTGTGGCATAGACTTGATTGCGGCCACCAACGCCAAGATTGAGTTGAATGCGCAAAAATACCCGGTTGAAAAATGCAAGGGGAGCAATGCTAAATATACAGAATATCAATAGGGCACTTCTATAAACTCAATTTCCGTCGCTGTACTGCGTTGCGTATAAAAAATGTCTCCTTATATATCAACTATATGCGACGTCAAAACTTTTTAGTCGCGTCTTGTCTGACTTAGCAACTTGAATTGATAGAAGCACCCACGCATTTAAATGTTGAATTTAATGTAGTTTGTTATATTGAAGGAATAGCCATGCGTGTAACTTTAGATTCCCCGGTAACCCGTTTGCTCGAGCAGCAACACATCGCGTTCGAGGTCATCGAAATCCCGCTCAGTGAAGACAAAAAACCGATTCGCAGCCTAGAAGAGCTGCTAACAGCACAAGGTCTGGACCCACAATCGGTCGTGCGTAGTGTCGTGTTTAAAGGTGAGCATACTGGCTTTAGTCTGCTCGCTGTGGCGGGCGCTGGCCGTGCCGATTGGGCCTTGTTGCGCGCGCACTTGAGTGAGCGTAAGTGCCGTATGGCAGAATATGACGAAGTACCTGAGGCCACCGGCTATGTGGTTGGTGCAGTGCCGCCGATTGCTTTGCCCGCTGGTTTGCGCGTGCTGGTTGACCAAAGCGTGTTGAGTTACGATCGGGTGGTGATTGGCAGTGGTGTGCTGGGCTATGCACTGGCGCTGAGTGGCAGTGATTTGCAAGCCTTGTTGAGCGCATACCCGGTTGGGCAGTTTGTGAAGGTTTAACTGCAGCTTAGAAGCGCACAGCATTAAGTGCCTGGCGTCGCAGGGATGTTAAGACTCGCCCACTTCGTGCTGAGTCCAGTCGTCAGTCAGGCTGAACGGCTTGCCGACTTATTTGTTGTTGAAGATCGTATTCAGGGAGTTGCTTTTACTGCGCTCGACCATCACGGCTGCCTGACCTGGATTCTTGCTGATGGTGCTAGCCCAGTCCTGACTGCTGCTGTCTGACTCCTCAGCGTTATTGCCAAGCATACCGGGCAGTGCATCCTGATTGGCGTCGTCACTGTTGTCCCCAAACATTACTGTAGCGTTGTCGAGCTGATACTGGCGCAATTGTTGCATCAAGCCTTGCGCTGTGTAGGTTTGTGGCGCCTGTTGGCCCCCAAGGATCACTTTGGCGCTTTCAACAGCGGCTTCTGCCGCGGTTTGCGGCGTCTCAGCCTGTTTGCTGTCCGTGGTTTGCACCTTGCTGGTGCCAGCACTGTTATCCGTGTTGTAAGCCTTGTTCAATAACGACGACACATTGCTGTTTTGTATACTTGAAAGAGACATGATCGAAGCCCTTAATCATTATTTCGCTCACATTACCGCGTATCTTGTTAACGGCATGCCAGAAAAAAACTTTAGAACACCCTTTAATTCTTTTAATTTGCCGCATTTTTCCAGTGTGCTGGCCTGCATTTTTGGCCAGCCACCCGTCAGTGCCAGCAGATTTATGGTAAGGTTCAGCCTTGTTAGAAACACAGATATTTAATGGCGAAACATGAGTTTGGTGCGTTACTGCGTGAATGGGAGACTGGTGAGCGGCGTGAGCCCGACCAACCGCGGTTTTGCTTATGGCGATGGCATATTTCGCACCATGCGCCTGCTCGATGGTGAACTGCAAGACTGGCCCCTGCATTATCAAACCCTAGTTGCGGATTGCAGCAAAATCCTGATGGTCTGTCCGTCGGCTGAATTGCTGATGCAAGAATTCAAAAGCCTGATGTCTGCCGGAGAGGATGAGACCAAATTATCCGGCGTAGTCAAAATCATCATTACGCGTGGTGATGGTGCCCGCGGCTATGCGCCCCCCGCCATTTCCGAACCAACCCGCGTGTTTGTCTGGAGCCCTTTGCCAGTCTATCCTGAGGCCATATATACCCAGGGGGTCGCGCTCTATCAGTGCCAGACCCGACTGGCCAGCCAGCCTTTGTTAGCGGGCATCAAGCACTTAAACCGGCTGGAAAATGTCTTGGCCCGAGCTGAACTGAAAGACCCCCGCTTTTTTGACGGCTTGATGCTGGATTACCAGGATCAGGTGATCGAAGCGGTGAGCGGTAATCTTTTCATTCACAAGGCCGGGCAGGTCATGACCCCGATATTGGACCAGTGTGGCGTGGCCGGGGTCATGCGGCAAAAAATTCTGGACTGGTATAAAACGCAAGGCCAGCCGGTCAGCTTGGCCCGGTTGACCGTACAAGATGTGCTCACTGCCGATGCCGTGATTATCACCAACAGTGTCTATGGCGTGTTACAGGTGACGCAGCTTGATGCGCAGCCATTGGCACACAATGATTGGGCACACACCCTCAGAACCCAGTTGCATTATGTTGTTCATTAAACGTTTTTTTCAATACAGTCTGGCCTTGTTGGGCCTGACGACACTGGCATTAGCCATCTGGATCGTGATCTTTTTGATCCGCCCACTGCCCATGGCCTCAGAAACCATAGGCATGCAAATTCCTGCCGGGGCCAGTGTGCGTGCGATTGCCGACCAGTTGGTGGCTTCAGGCGTGCTCACCGAGCCTTACAGTTTTTTGCTGGTGGTGAAACTCACGCGCAGTGCCAACAAGTTGCAGGCGGGCGATTATGCCTTTAACACGCCCTTGCAAGTGATGGGCCTCATTGATGTGCTCAAGCATGGCACGTTTGACCAGTTCAAACTGCAATTGACCGAGGGTAAAACCTTTGCCGACTTCAGGCAAAAGCTGGCGCAAATGCCGGGTATCCGCCACGACACGCTCATGTTGTCCGACCAGGAACTTATGCAACAGGTGAGTGGCCAGAACGATGCCCCCGAAGGCTGGTTTTTCCCGGATACGTATTTTCTGGATGCGCAAAGCAGTGACCTTGATTTGTATAAGCGCGCTTATCAAAAAATGGTGCAGCACTTGAATCAGGCTTGGGAGCAACGCGCATCGGGCCTGCCTTACCGCACCATGTATGAGGCCTTGATTATGGCCTCGATTGTAGAGAAAGAAACCGGTGTGGAAGAAGAACGGCCGCAGATTGCCGGTGTGTTTGTGAACCGCCTGCGCAAAGGCATGCGCCTGCAAACTGACCCCACTGTGATTTATGGCATGGGCACGCGTTACCGTGGCAATATCAGCAAAAAAGACTTGCTGGCGGATACGCCGTATAACACCTATACGCGCAGCGGCTTGCCGCCGACGCCGATTGCTTTGCCTGGCCTGGCCTCGATTCAGGCGGCATTGCATCCGGCCAATACCAACGCCTTGTATTTTGTGGCCAACGGCCAGGGCAGGCATGTGTTTACCGCGACGCTCGAAGCGCATAACCAGGCGGTGCGGGCGTATCAGTTAAAAAAATAGTTGTCGTAAAGTTAAAGGGAAATCGGGACATGGCAGGGTTGTTTATTACGCTGGAAGGCATGGATGGTGCGGGCAAAAGCACGCATATCCCCACTATTCTGGAGTTGCTGCAAGCGACCGGCAGAGAAGTGGTGTCTACGCGCGAACCCGGCGGCACGCCTTTGGGCGAAGAGCTGCGTGCCTTGCTCTTGCATCGTGATATGCATGTGGAGACAGAGTCGCTGCTGATGTTTGCTGCGCGCGCCGAGCATTTGCAGCAAGTCATTCTGCCCGCTTTGCAGCGCGGTGCGATTGTGCTGTCAGACCGTTTTACCGATGCTTCTTATGCGTATCAATGTGGCGCACGTGGCCTGGCCATGGAAAAAATGCAGCAGCTTGAGCAGTGGGTGCAGGGCGATTTGCAACCAGACCTGACCTTGCTGTTTGATGTGCCGGTAGAGGTGAGCCTGCAAAGGTTGGCGGGCGCACGCACCCCGGATAAATTTGAAGCGCAGGGCGCGGCATTTTTTGAGCTGCTGCGCGCACAATATCTGGCGCGGGCTGCCCAATATCCGCAACGCTTCAGAGTCATAGATGCCAATCGCCCCCTGCTTGACGTGCAGCAGAGTGTTGTAGAAATCATCCGCCAATGTTGATTACCCAAGAGTACCCATGGCAGGCCATGTTATTTGCACAATGGATGCAAGCAGGCCAGTCACGTCACCATGCGCTGTTGTTGCATGGCAAAACCGGCATCGGCAAACTGGCTTTTGCGCGCGCGATGGCCGCTGCCTTGCTGTGCTTGCAGCCTGAACACGGCCATGCTTGTGGTCAGTGTCAGTCCTGTCACTGGCTATCCGAAGGCGCGCACCCTGATTTTAGGGAGATCACGCCAGAAGATGAAGACAGCGCTGAGGGCAGCAAAAAGAAAACCCGCAAGCGGCAGCAAATCCTCATCGACCAGATTCGCGCCTTGCATGATTATTTATCGCTGAGCAGTCACCGTGTTGAAGGCATGCGCGTAGTGTTGATTCACCCGCTGGAAGCCATGAATGTCGCGGCGTCCAATGCCTTGCTCAAGTTGCTGGAAGAACCGCCGCAACGCACGCAGTTTTTACTGGTCTCACATCAAAGACAAGCGTTGCTGCCGACCATCCTGAGCCGCTGCATGCAGGTGGAGATGCCGGTGCCCAGTGAATCACAAGGCTTGCAATGGATGCAGTCACAAGGCATTGCTCAACCCGAATGGCTCTGGCACTACAGTGGCGGGGCGCCGATTACCGTGCTGCAAGACGACCTGGACTGGTATGCCTGGTATCAGCAGTTTCAACCGCACTTACGCCGCGGTGCCGAGATGGACGTGGTGGCTGCGGTGCCGGTGCTGATCAAGCAAGGCATGGAAGCGGCGATACAAGTGCTGCAAAAGTGGTTGCTGGACGTTTGGTTGTCCTGCCATCAGCAACCCTTGCGCTACCACCCTTCAGAGGCAGCAGCTTTGCAGGGGCTGGCCGGGCGTGTGCAGTTATCGCGGCTGCTGGCGTTTCAGCAACAGCTAAATCGTTTTAAAATGACCGCACAACATCCGCTCAATCAGGAGTTGCAGTTGGAGCAGCTGTTGTTGCAATACAAAAAAATATTTGAGGATAAACCGAATAAGTGAGTGCGCGAGATCAGGTGCAAGGCGCGCGGTGTTAGAAACAACAACGTGCAACGCGGTATTGTGCTCAAGTAGTCACTATCCCAGTATCCTTCATTAACCGCTCACGTACTCTGGAGCTGATGTCATGACCGAGATGCAACCTTCTGCAGCGGCAAAACCTGGTGTGTTGTCGCTGGCGATTCGTGAAAAAGCCGCCCTGTTTGCGGCGTATATGCCTTTTGTCAAAGGCGGGGGCTTGTTTATCCCCACCAGCAAGTCTTTTAAGATGGGCGAAGAAGTGTTTATGTTGCTCACTTTGCTCAATGATCCAAACAAGCTCAAAGTGGTAGGTAAGGTGATCTGGATCACGCCGCAGGCGGTCAACAACAAGCCGCAAGGCATAGGCATTCAGTTTAGTGACAAAGATGGCGGTGCCGAAGCCAAAAAACGGATTGAATCTATCTTGGGTGCCGCACTCAAATCTAGCCGACCGTCGAATACCATTTAGTGATTAGCACGCAGACAGAAAGAATATGTTAGTAGATTCCCATTGCCACCTGAATTTTCCCGAGCTGGTCCAGAACATGGATCAAGTATTGGAGAGCATGCGCAGCAACCAGGTGGGGCATGCCTTGTGCGTCTCGGTCACGCTGGATAAATTCCCCGAAGTACTTGCCATTGCCGAGCAGTATCCCAACATTTATGCCTCAGTCGGCGTGCATCCAGATTACGAGGACATCACCGAGCCTACCGTACAAGGCCTGGTTGAACTGGCCAATCATCCACGCGTGGTGGCGATTGGCGAAACAGGGCTGGATTACTTCCGTTTAACTGGCGATTTGTCCTGGCAGCGCGAGCGCTTCAGAACGCATATCCGGGCGGCAAGGCAGACGGGTAAACCCTTGATCATCCATACCCGTAATGCGGCCGAGGATACGATCAAGATTATGCAGGAGGAGGGCGCGGCCGAGGTTGGTGGCGTCATGCACTGCTTTACAGAAAGCTGGGAGGTGGCCCAGGCCGCGATTGCCATGGGTTTCTATATCTCGTTTTCTGGCATCGTGACTTTTAAAAATGCCCAGGCGCTCAAAGACGTCGCGCAAAAGGTGCCGCTGGCATCCATGTTGGTAGAAACCGACTCCCCCTATCTAGCACCTATCCCATTCCGTGGCAAAACCAATCAGCCCGCTTATGTGCGGCATGTGGCAGAAGAAATTGCGCGCCTGCGCGAGCAGCCATTAGAGCAGATCATGGACGCAACCACCGCTAACTTTTTTAAACTGTTCAAGCACGCCCAGCCATGCAACTGACCATATTAGGCGTAGGCTCCAGTGCTGGCACGCCCGCGATCGGCTGCCAATGCGCTACCTGCAGCTCGACCGATACGCGCAACAAGCGCACACGCTGCTCCAGTATGGTCACGCTGGATGACGGCCGGGTGATCCTCATAGACACCTCGCCAGACCTGCGCCTGCAAGCTTTGCGCCAACAGATGCGCAGGGTGGATGCCGTGCTGTACACGCACACCCATGCAGATCACCTGCACGGCATTGATGATTTACGCGCGTTTTGCCAGATCAACCGCTGCCAGATTCCGCTCTACAGTTATCCTGAGGCGATTACCCATATTCAGGAAAAGTTTGGCTACACGCTGCGTGACCCCATCCCCACCTACTGGGACTTACCCGTTTTGGCTGCGCATACCGTCGAGGGCCCGTTTGAAGTGGCTGGTCAGCAGATTATTCCCATCCCCATCATGCACGGCAAAATCCGCATCTACGCCTACCGTATCGCTAACTTTGTCTACATGACCGATGTCTCCGAGATCCCGGAAAGCGCGTATGCCTTGCTGCAAGGGGTAGACGTGTTGCTCATAGATTGCCTGCGCGAAAAACCGCACCCCACGCATGTCAACGTTGAGCAATCACTGGCCTTGATTGAGCGCATAGGCGCCAAGCGCAATGTGCTCATTCATATGACCCATGAGCTTGAATACCAGGCCCTGCAAGCCAGGGTGCCTGCCAATGTCCAGGTCGGTTATGACGGCATGCAACTTGATTTTTAAACGGTGCACCAAGGGCTTTAAATCTTGCCCTGAAGCCAACTGGCTCATTAGCCAGGTCAACCAAAGCCAGACATAAACAGTTATACTTGCACAAAACAATAATTCAGTAATTTGATTTTGGATAACAGGAAGTAAACATGAAGGTATACACCCATCTTATGACCGCCTTGGTCACCGCCACACTTGCTCTGGCTGCAACCAGCGCACTGGCAGGCAAAACCTACGATGAAAACGACTTTATCAACGGCTTTAGCGGAAAATCCAAAAAAGTGGTGCTCGAAAAACTCGGCCAACCCTTTAAAAAACAGCAATCCGTCAAGCCCACCAACGCTAACAGCATGATCGCAGGCATCGGCAAACAACAAGACAGCTCAAAACCTGTACAGGTTGAGATGTGGTACTACAAAAACCTGGTCAAATACGACAAAAAGAACACCTACAAAGAAACCGAAGTCACGTTTGTGAATGACAGAGTGATGAATATTGGTTTCTTTAATAATCGCTAGGCAATTCAGTTGCTGGATTAAAAAAAGCCTCGGCAGACCGGGGCTTTTTTATTTTTCCATTAACAAGTAATGATTATGCGAGGTTTATGTTGCAATGCCATGCCGCTTAAATTTTGCTTATACTTTTGACAATTAAATAATCAATGATGGATGATTATTATGAACAGTCTAATTGATTTCTTTGAACGGCTACTAACTAACTTCACATGGTCTCGACTCACATTTACATTCGTTTTGCTGTTTCTTCTGATTAGTGCAATCTTTGCATATGAAGCGTATACACAGCACTTTGCTCTGGAGAGGCTTGATAAGCAAGTTAAAATTTTCGATCAATTAGTAACATTATCTGAAAAGCTAAACTTGGAGGAAAATGACAAGGTGCTAAATGAATCCTTTAAAAGCCTAGTAGCTGGGTTTAACTCTCAGGTAAATTATAAAAGCTATCTAGGTGTGGATGGGGCAAGTTTAACTACAAGGTATTCGTTCCCTGAGTGGTTTACAAAGAGTATTTATATTTTATTTCCTTGGCTGGTTTTAAGCTTTTTTTTGGTAGTCACTATGACCTCTGGTAGGGCAAGTGCGATGGGCGGAATAATGTTCGTGTCTTCATTTTTCCTACTCATAGGACTAATTTTACCCAGCTTTAAGGAGACACCTTGGGTGATGAAATGGGCCTACCCATGGGGTGCTATGATAATTTCGGTTTTTCTAATTGTTATTTTTGATAGAAGAAAAAAAGGAATATAGGTTTTGAAGTTTAAACAGAGTCAATTACCAAAGAGTGTTAAACTGACCACATGTTGATTCAAAAAACAGCCAAGAAAATTCTTTGTAATACACAAAAAACATTGTTTGCTTGGGAGTCTAATTTGGCACAGCTGGAAAGCTGCTTGATGGTGCCCAGAAGAGGACTCGAACCTCCACGTCGTTAAACACTAGTACCTGAAACTAGCGCGTCTACCAATTTCGCCATCTGGGCTAAAGAAGCTGTGCATTTTAAAGGAAGAATAAATATTGTCAACCAGAAAAACTAAAAAATCCCTGCGTGCAAATGACCCGCAGGCCCAGCGTGAAGCTGAGTTATACCAAACACCGCTGCCTAGTCGCGAGTTGGTGTTACAGTTGTTGTCAGACCAGGGCATTCCCCTGAGTGCTGAGCAGATTTATGTGATGCTCGATATCAGCCATGATGAGCGTGACATTTTTAACCGCCGGTTGGGCGCGATGGAGCGCGATGGCCAGTTGATGCGTAACCGCAAGGGCGCGTTTTGTTTACCGGATAAAATCCATTTGATTGCAGGGACGGTGTTTGGGCATACCGATGGCTATGGGTTCCTGGTCCCCGATGATAAAACCAAAAATCCTGAAGATATCTTTTTAGGCCCCAAGGAAATGACCTTGGTCATGCATGGCGACCGCGCCATGGTGCGGTTGGCCGGGGTGGATCGCAGAGGTCGGCCTGAGGGCAAGTTGGTTGAGGTGCTTGAGCGGGCGAATAAGACCCTGGTGGGGCGCGTGATTCGCGCCCAGGGCGTGACCATCGTTGCGGCTGAAGACAAGCGTATCAGCCAGGATATCCTGATTCCATACCATCTGGATATGGATGCGCAAGTGGGACAGGTGGTGACGGTTGAGTTAACCGAATATCCTTCTTCGCACTCTAACCCCATGGGCAAGATTGTCGAGATTTTGGGCAATTATGCGGATAGTGGCATGGAGATTGAGATTGCCTTGCGCAAGCATCATTTGCCGCACCAGTTCAATCCTGCGGCGCTCAAGCAGGCAGAAGACTTTCCTAAAACCGTACAAGCCAAAGATTATAAAGGTCGCAAGGATTTGCGTGATTTGGCTTTGATCACGATTGATGGCGAAACCGCGCGTGACTTTGACGATGCTGTGTTTGCCGAGCCGCAAGGCAAAGGCTGGCGCCTGGTGGTAGCGATTGCTGACGTGAGTTTTTATGTGCAGCCTGGGGACGCGCTGGATAAAGAGGCGTTTGACCGCGGCAACTCGGTGTATTTTCCGCGCCGTGTGATCCCGATGTTGCCGGAGGCTTTGTCTAACGGGCTGTGTTCGTTGAACCCGGATGTTGAGCGCTTGTGCATGGTGTGCGATATGCAGGTGGACGGGCAGGGCGTGGTCAAGCAATACCAGTTTTACCCGTCGGTGATGCGGTCTAAAGCGCGCATGACGTATACCAAAGTCGCTGCCTTATTGCAGGGCGAAGATGCTGCGTTGAGTGAGGAATATACCTGGCTGTTACCGCATTTGCAGAACCTCAACAGCGTGTTCAGGCTCATGCTGACACAACGCGAAAAACGCGGTGCGGTGGAGTTTGAATCCACTGAAACCATGATGGTGTTTAACGATAATGGCAAAATTGACAAGATTGTGCCGGTGGTGCGCAATGATGCGCATAAACTGATTGAAGAGTGCATGCTGGCGGCCAACGTCTGTGCCGCTGATTTTTTGCTCAAAAACGAGCAGACCTGCCTGTTCCGTATCCATGAAGGGCCGACGCCAGAAAAACTGGAGGCCTTGCGCCTGTTTATGGGCGAATTTGGTTTTGGTGTTGGTGGGGGCGAGAGCCCGCACGCAAAAGACTACGCCAAACTCATGCAGCGTATCAAAGAACGTCCGGATGCGCAGTTATTACAGACGGTCTTGTTACGCTCGATGCAGCAGGCGGTGTACAGCCCGGATAACGTCGGCCACTTCGGTCTGGCGTATGAGGCGTATACGCATTTCACTTCGCCGATCCGCCGCTATCCTGACTTGCTGGTGCATAGAGCGATCAAGGCGGTGGTGGAAGGTAAGCGATATCAGGCCAAAGACTGGCATCACCTTGGCGTGCACTGTTCCATGACCGAGCGCCGTGCCGACGACGCAACCCGCGATGTGACGAATTGGCTCAAATGCTTTTACATGCAGGATAAAGTGGGTGAGGTGTTCAGTGGTACGGTGGCAGGTGTCACCAGCTTTGGTTTGTTTGTGGCGCTGGATGAGGTTTATGTGGAAGGCTTGCTGCATGTCACCGACCTTGGCAATGACTACTTCATCCATGACAAAGCCCGTCATGAGATGGTGGGCGAGCGCACCGGCGTGCGCTATCGTTTAGGCGACCGCTTAACCGTGAAGGTGGTGCGTGTGGATCTTGAAACTACGCGTATTGACTTTACACTGGTCGGCAAGTCAGAGGGCGTGGTTGATCCGGCAGACGGTAGTGTCGCTGAATCGTTGGCCGTGTCCAGCGTGAAAAAGACACGGTCTACCAAGCCGGTTGAAAAGGTGGTGCCCGCAGTGTGGGAAGCACCCAAAACGGCTAAACAACCAGCCAAAAAATCAACCAGATCCGGCACCAGCACGCCTCGCAGCGCCGCAGACAAGCCCGCTGCGAGCAAACCTGCTCCGGCCAGAAGTCGCTCAGCCAAAGACAAGGGCCGCCATTCTGCGCAAAAAAATAAAGGCAAACCCAAGGCGAAAGCCCGATAATCCCAGCCGTGCAATCAGATTGAAAAATCGCTTTATGAAAAATCTGGGATAATAGCGGTTAATGCAATATTGCCCTGCTTGGGGCATCTCGTCGCGCACGGGGCAGTGAATGTAGCTGCCTCTGCGCGATTCGTATTTTCACTTTTGCCAAAGCATAAGCAAAAGAGATCAAAAATTTAGGAGTGATTATGTCAGAAGCCCGCATTTTGTTTGGTTTTCATGCGGTGTTGAGTCGCATGCGTCAGCATGGTAGCAGCATACAGGAAATTATTATTGACCAGGACCGGGTAGACGCGCGGATGCGTGATTTGCTCGAGATGGCTAAAGGGCAGAATATCCGCGTGATTCAGGCGGATCGCCAGCGCCTAGATGGCTTTATCGGTGCGCATGGCCGCCATCAGGGCGTGATTGCGCGCGTGATAGAAACGCCCATGTCTTACAAGGATATCCACGATGTGCTGGAGTCTGATCTGGATGAACCGCCGTTCTTCCTGGTGCTGGATGGTGTGCAAGATCCGCATAACCTTGGGGCTTGTTTGCGTGTGGCCGATGCCATGGGCGTGCATGCGATTATTGCACCCAAAGATCGTTCTGTCGGCCTGAATGGCACGGTGCGCAAGGTAGCCAGTGGTGCGGCCGAAACGGTGCCATTTATTGCCGTGACCAATCTGGCGCGCACCTTACGCGAGCTGAAAGAGGCGGGGGTGTTTATTGTTGGCACCACCATGGATGCGCCGGGCTCGTTGCACAATACCAAGCTGCAAGGCCCTATCGCCCTGGTGATGGGGGCTGAGGGCGATGGCATGCGTCGATTGACCGAGGAAACGTGTGATGCCCTGATTACCATCCCCATGTTTGGCACGGTACAAAGCCTGAATGTGAGTGTGGCCAGTGGCATTGCGTTATACGAGATTCGCCGTCAGCGCGTCTTGGCCGTCTAACTAAAGACCTCAATCCTCATGACCCTAAGCTTGCAGGATTTGTGGCAGCAACTGCGCCAGCAGGCCCGCCGTTTGTGGTTGGGGCAATGCCTGGCTTTTTGCGGGGCGATGGTAGCGGTGCCGATTCCGCTATTGATGCCCTTGCTGGTGGATGAGGTATTACTGCACCAACCGGGCAAACTCACGAAATTAATGACGGCGCTGCTCCCCGCCGAATGGCTGGGGCCGATTGCCATTATCGTGGTGGTGACGGTGTTCACGATCAGCTTGCGCTTAAGTAGTGTGTTACTCGGCGTGGCGACCACCCGTATTTTTGTCGGCTTATCCAAACAGGTGACGCTGGGAGTACGGCAAATGCTGCTGGATAAACTGGGCAGGATACGCATGCAAGTCTATGAAAGCCTGGGTGCAGGGCAAGTCACTGCCAGGCTGCTCACCGATATTGAGACGCTGGACAAGTTTTTAGGTGAAACCATCGCCAAAGTGCTGGTCGCCGTCTTAAGCGTGATTGGCGTGGCTGTTGTCTTGCTCTGGATGCATTGGCAACTGGCGTTGATTATCCTGTTCTTGAATCCGTTTGTGATCGCGCTGACCATGGTCTTGGGCAAAAAGGTCAAAGCCTGGAAGCAGCGAGAAAATGGCGCATTTGAGGTTTTGTCGCAATCTGTGAACGAGACGCTGGAAGTGATGCAGCAATTGCGGGCCAGCAATAGCGACCGCCGCTTTCTGGATAAAGCCAAGCAGGCGGCTGAGGCAGTCAGAGCCGCCGCCACGGCTTCCGGTTGGAAGTCTGACGCCCTGGCGCGTTTGTCATTCGGCGTGTTTTTATTTGGCTTTGAGATTTTTCGTGCCGTCGCCATGTTGATGGTGGTGTTTTCCAACTTGTCTGTGGGCCAGATGATCGCTGTGTTTGGCTACTTGTGGTTCATGATGGGCCCGGTGCAAGAGCTGTTGTCGGTGCAAGTCTCTTATTACGCCGCCAAGGCGGCGCTGGGTCGGATCAACCAGGTTTTGGCGGCGGATGAAGAACCCCATTATCCTGCCACCGTACAAGCCCTGGATGCACATTCACCCGCAGCAATCCGCCTGCAAAACGTGACCTTTGCTTATGGCGAAGGCGATCCTATTCTGGCCGACGTGACGCTGGATATTGCACCGGGTGAGCAAGTGGCGCTGGTCGGCGTCTCAGGCGCGGGCAAGTCCACCCTGGTGCAACTGTTGCTGGGCTTATATGCTCCCACTCAGGGGCAGATCTTATTCAACGGCCAGCCGATTGAGCAGTTGGGCTATGCACAAGTGCGCGAACACTTGGGCGTGGTGCTGCAACAACCCATGTTGTTTAATGACAGCGTGCGCCAAAACCTGAGTCTGGAGACCGCTTATTCGGATGATGCCTTATGGCAGGCGCTTGAAATTGCGCAACTAGCGCAATTTGTGCGCGATTTGCCACAAGGGCTGGCGTCGCAGCTCGGGCGCAGTGGGGTGCGCTTGTCCGGTGGCCAACGTCAACGGCTGGCGATTGCTCGCATGATGCTGAAACAGCCGCAAGTCGTCATCTTGGATGAGGCGACCTCCATGCTGGATACGCATACAGAAGCTTTGCTGCATCAGGCAATGCGCACTTTTTTGCGTGGGCGGACGACCATCATCATTGCTCACAGATTATCTGCCGTGAAAGAGGCTGACCGCGTGCTGGTGTTTGATGGGGGCCGCATCATTGAGGAAGGACAGCATGACACGCTGGTGCAGCAGGCCGGCAGTGTCTATCAACGCTTGTATGGTCAGCAGGCCAGCTAATATTTGAGCCGCCTGCAGCTAAATGCAGGCGCTCACAAGGGAATACGTTAAGGCTTCAACAGGCGAGACACTTCACTGCCTGGTTTGGCAGCGTCGCCACTGGTATTGAGCACATGTGTGATTTCGCCTGTCCCGCCCAGCGAAACGCTGGTCATGCGCTCAAACTGGATATGTTCGCCCAGCGGTGCCTCAATCGCGCTAGTCAGTTTGACTTCCGGGTTGTCATTAAAAAAGCAGTACACGCCCATGCCGATGGCCCTGTGCTGTGTGACGTGATCAGCCACCTTGTAAGAGGCAAAGCCGTTGCTGTTGCCATTCATCCAGCTGGCCTGGTTGGGGACATCATAGGGCGCTTCACTCTGATAAAAATACACAGCGCCATTTTCGCCATTCCACACGGTTTGGTAGTCGTGGAAGTGCTCGACAAACAAGCCATACATGGTGACATCATCCCCGTTCACCACGATGCCATGCTTGGTTTTATTCATAGACCAGCCAATGCCGTTGCCATGGTCGCCGCGCCATACCCACAAGTTATCGCCAATCACGTGATTGCTATTGATGATGACGCTATGCGTGGCATTGCCCACGCTGGCGCCGCCTACCCGGAAAAACACATCATGCAGGCTGATCGGGTTTTGGGCATGCGAAGTGGCGGTTTTGCTTTGGCCAACTTGCAATAACACCTCACTGTTTTTCTCACCTGCATCAAACAGCAGGCCGCCAAGGATCACGCCATCGACATCTTGCACTTGCATGGCGGGGTTGCCATGGGTAGGCAGCAGGGTGGCGATGCCCAAGCCGAGCACCACGGTATTGGCGCGCGAAATGTTGAGGGCTTTGTCTAGCGGGTAAATGCCCGGCGTCAGCAACAGATGCAGGCCTTTGGCAAGCGCCGCATTCAGGCTGTCAGCGTTATCTGTCGCCGCTTTGGCAATATAAAAACGGCTCAAGGGAATCGTCGTGCCGTTCAGGTGAGCGTCTTGCCAACTGATGCCTTGCGTCTGCTGACGCAATGGAGGGACGTAAACCTGGTATTCACCAGCTGCGGATACTGTCAAAAACGGCTTCTCGCGTACGATAGGCGTTTGCGGGACGTCGGTATAGGGTGGGGTCGGCCAATGCGATGCATCCGGGGCATGCTTGACGCCAACAAAGACCATATTCCAGTTGGCATTGGTCCAGCTGCCAATGTTGCTGTTTCGGGTTAACCATTGCTGCTGAGTCCCTGAATTGACTTGCTGGTCAATCAGGCTGTCGGCGATAAAGCCGCCACTGGACCAGCCGCCATTATCATCCAGCAACATATTGCCACGCACATGCAGACGGCGTAGCGGTGAAGCTTGCGACACCGCCCATTGCATGGTGCCATTATCCGGCGTCACCGACAGGTTCTCTACGCTACGCCAGAAATTTTGTGTGGCATCTTCTTCGTGCCAGGTGGCCTTGACCTCAATCCCGCCCTGCAACATGACGTCATCAGGGTAGCGGCCCAGACCCATGAGTTGGGTATAAAAGCCCAACTTGATCTTGTTATGGTAGACGCCCGGTTTGAACAATACCGCATAGCGCTCAGGCCCAAACTGGTTACTTTCTTGTTGTTTGAACAGGGCATCCAGCCTGGCCTGCACTTCTTCCGCCGGCATTTGTGGATCGAGCACAAACACGTTCTCGCCAAAGTCGGGGGCACTGGCTTGCACTTTGTGGGCATCCGCCTGGCATCCGGCTAAAAACAAAGCGGTGAGGCCCGCGCCAAATAGGGTAAACAGTGTTTTGTCGGCAATCCCGGAATACATAAACAGTTCGCTTTCTCTTACAAGTCCTCTAGTCAGGACCACGCTATTGTCCAGAAAATTCAAATTTTGTTGGCTTGCATGGCCGTCAGCAATGGGTGGTGCGATCCCGGGTTGCCAGACCTGCTGAGCTAGTTCAGCAAACTAACCCAGTTGCAAGGTACTCAAGGTTTCGCTACGCACACGTGCCAGCAGTTGCGCATCGTCAATCAATGATTCTCCATAGGAGGGAATCATGGACTTGAGCGTCTCTTGCCAGCCCTCGCTTTGCATGCGTTTGGCAAAGCAGCGTTGTAATACATCCAGCATTGCCTGGACGCTCACCGATGCGCCAGGCGAAGCGCCGAGCAAGGCCGCCAGGCTGCCATCGGCGCTGGCCACAATCTCAGTGCCAAATTCGAGTTTGCCCCAATGCTGATGGCAGCGCTTGATGATTTGTACCCGCTGCCCGGCGTGCGCCAATTGCCAGTGTTGGCTATCGGCCGCAGGCAGAAATACCCGCAAGGCAGACATACGCTGCTCATGCGTTTGAAACACTTCCTTGATCAGGTATTTGGTCAGGTCCAGATTGTGTCGGCCCGCACCGAGCAGGCTCTTGATGTTTCTGACTTTGACAGATTTGGCCAGGTCGAAACGCGAGCCTTGCTTGAGAAAGCGCGTGGTGAATCCGGCATAGGGCCCAAATAGCAGCGCAGGCTTGCCTTGTATCATGCGCGTATCCAGATGCGGCACCGACATGGGTGGTGCGCCGACCGCAGCCTGGCTGTAAACCTTGGCATGATGGGTGTTGATCAGCGAGGGTTCATTACAAATCAACCATTGGCCACTGACCGGAAAACCACCATAGCCATTCGCTTCAGGGATCCCCGACTGCTGCAACAAGGGCAGGGCACCGCCGCCAGCACCTAAAAACACAAACTGGGCCTCCAGAGTTTGCTTTTTACCGGTGACCAGATCCTGCACTTGAACTTGCCAGGGATGTTTTTCGCGCTTGTTCACTTGCTTGAGCTTGGTGACGCGGGATTGGGTGAGCAAGGTAAAGTTGGCTTGCGTCTTGAGGTGAGTCACCAACTGCCTTGTCAGTGCGCCAAAATTGACATCCGAGCCATGGGCGACGCGTGTGGCAGACATGTGCGCGCCGCTTTCACGGCCACGCATCATCAGGGGCATCCACTCGTTCAGGGTTTCCGGCTGGTTGCTCCACTGCATCTCGGCGAATAAAGGATGCGCTTGTAATAACTCAAATCGCTGACGCAAAAAAGCACCGTCTTCAGCACCCCAAACCGCACTCAGGTGCGGGACGCGCTGGATAAATGCTGCCGCTTGCAGTGCCCCTTCTTTTGTCAGGGTAGACCAATATTGCAGAGACACCTCAAAGGCGGCGTTGATCTCCAGCGCGCGCCGAATCTGAATGTCTCCCTGCCGGTTTTTGGGGGTGTAGTTGAGCTCACAATACCCCGCATGGCCAGTGCCTGCATTATTCAGTGCATCAGAACTTTCAAGCGCAACGTCTTCGAGTTGCTCCACCATGCATATGCTTAAGGTCGGGTCGAGTCTATGCAATAGAGACGCCAGCGTTGCGCTCATAATGCCGCCGCCAACCAGCACGACATCGATGTCTGTTGTTGCCATGGTGCGAGTGTCCCCTCATTGTCGCGCCTGCAGATTGGGCGCAAATTATATTGACGCCGCGCATTATAAATCGAAAAACCACGCGTATCATCTAAACTTGATGCTTTCGTGACGCATGCCAATGAGCCTGGGGCTAACTTGTCAATAAATTGCTTTTACGGTAAGCTTGAGGATGAAATTAAAAAGGTTCAAAACCACAAAAAAATCAAGCCTGGCTTGGGTTTATCTTCAACCGGATTTGACTGGAACAAGATTTACTGGGTCGTTGATCTGAATTTCCGATTTGGTGTTGTCTCATTGCAGTCGTTATGCTCTTGAGACACCTAAATTTAGGCGCATGAAAATGTTTGCGAGTGGCTAGCCGGCATAGCCACCATGCGGATCTAGTCCGATCAGGCTTAAAAACACAAAAGGGTTGGGGTGTATATGAAAAATCCGTTGGAATCTGTTGCAGGATCCGTTCTCTCTGGTGTGTTGCTCACGCTGGCGCTGGTTTTTTTCCTCAAAAATTTTGTGGTTGCAGGAGGCTGATACGATGGAACTGGTTCCGGCACTCGCAAGATGGTTTCATGTATTGGCAGGCATTACCTGGGTGGGCCTGCTTTATTATTTTAATCTGGTGCAAATGGCAGGGTTGAAAGCGGCCGCAGCAGACGGTACGGCTGCGGGCATTAATAAACATATCGCGCCACGTGCCTTGCTATGGTTTCGTTGGTCTGCTGTGGTGACCTGGCTGGCAGGTGCGGCATTGTTGGGCCCACATTTTACCGATGCGTTCGCCTTGCGAGGCGGGTTTGAATTGATTGGTGTGGGTGCCTGGCTGGGGACCATTATGCTGTTTAATGTTTGGGTGCTGATTTGGCCCAATCAGAAAAAAATACTAGGCATGGTGGCTGCGGATGAACAGGCTAAAAACAATGCAAGGCGTGTCGCCATGTTGGCCTCACGCACGAACTTGATGCTTTCCTTGCCCATGCTGTTTTTTATGGCCAATGGGTTGAGTCATCGAGCCGTATTAGGGTTTTAGCGGGTTTAAGACGTTTACGGCGGCTTAAGCCGCCGTTTTTGTTTTTTGAAAAAGGGTTTGAAATGCATTCGGAACATTTAATGAACACCTATGGCAGACAGCCAGTGACCTTTGTTAAAGGTGAGGGCGTCTGGCTCACAGACACTGCCGGTGATCGCTATCTGGATGCGCTGTCTGGCGTGGCGGTGAATGGCTTGGGTAATACCCATCCCAAATTTGTAGCGGCGCTCAATGCACAAATCGCCAAACTGATCCATGTCTCCAACATTTACCAGATTGCAGAACAAGCTGCGTTGGCCGACAAAGTGGCCGAGTTGTCTGGCATGGATCGCGTATTTTTCTGTAACTCAGGTTGTGAAGCCAATGAGGCCGCGATTAAATTGGCGCGTTTGTACGGACACAACAAAGGCATAGACCATCCTGAAATCATCGTCATGGATCAAAGCTTTCATGGCAGGACCATGGCTACTTTGTCAGCGACCGGTAACCGTAAGGTGCAAGCCGGTTTTGAGCCCTTGGTAAGTGGGTTTGTCCGCGTGCCTTTTGATGACATCGAAGCCGTCAAAGCAATTGCAGCCCATAAAAACAATGTGGTGGCTATTCTGGTTGAGCCAGTGCAAGGCGAGGGCGGGATTCATATTCCAGCCAGTTTGAAAGCCTATTTGCAAGGCTTGCGTGCGCTGTGCGATGCCAATGGCTGGTTGCTGATGCTGGATGAAGTCCAGTCAGGCATTGCCAGAACCGGCACCTGGTTTGCTTTTCAGCATAGTGGCATCCTGCCGGACGTGATGACATTGGCCAAAGGCCTGGGTTCAGGCGTGCCGATTGGGGCTTGTGTCGCGCGTGGCGTGGCCGCAGAAACCTTTACGCCTGGTAAGCATGGGTCAACCTTTGGCGGGAACCCGCTGGCCACGGCTGCTGGTCTGGCCACATTAAATATCATTGCCGAAGAACAATTGCGTGAAAACGCACAGACGGTTGGCGACTATATTCGCGAACAGTTTACGCTTGCGCTCAAAGGCGAAGCCGGAGTCGTCAATGTACGCAATGCCGGCATGATGATCGGGATTGAGCTGGACAAACCATGTGCCGAGCTGGTCAAGCAGGCGTTGGCAGCAAAACTATTGATTAACGTCACCTCAGAAAAAGTGATTCGTTTGTTACCACCGCTGATCATGAATAAGCAGGAAGCAGATGAGTTGGTAAGCAGGTTAACGCCCCTGATTTTAAATTTCTTAAAGGCAAATGCTTGATTACGCAAGCGTCTACACATCATGAGTATTAAACATTTTTTGCAATTTAATGACCTGACACGCGACGAGATAGAGCACATCTTTACCCGTGCCAAATGGATTAAATCGCAATTTAAAGATTACAAACAATACTGGCCGCTGGTCGATCGCACGCTGGTCATGATTTTTGAAAAAGCCAGTACGCGTACCCGCTTGTCTTTTGAAGCTGGCATGCAGCAACTGGGCGGCTCAGCCATCTATCTCAACACCCGTGACTCGCAACTGGGGCGTGGCGAGCCGGTAGAAGATGCGGCACAGGTGATTTCGCGCATGAGTGACATCGTCATGATCCGCACGTTTGAGCAAAGCATCATTGAGCGTTTTGCGCAAAACTCGCGCGTGCCGGTGATCAATGGTCTGACCAACGAATATCACCCATGCCAGATCCTGGCGGATATTTTTACCTTTATCGAGCACAGAGGCTCAATCCAGGGTAAAACCGTGGCCTGGATTGGCGACAGCAATAACGTCTGTAACACCTGGTTGCAGGCGGCAGAAGTGCTAGACTTTAATGTACATGTGTCGACCCCGCCTGGCTATGAAGTCGAACCAGAGCGCGCTAACCTGTATGGCACGGATCATTTCGAGTCATTTGCTGACCCGATGGAGGCAGCTCTCGGCGCCGATCTGGTCACGACCGATGTCTGGACCAGCATGGGCTTTGAGGCCGAAAACGAAGAGCGCCGCAAAGACTTCGCCGATTGGCAAGTCGACGCTGACATGATGAAGGTCGCAAAAGCCGATGCCGTGTTTATGCACTGCTTGCCTGCGCACCGTGGTGAAGAAGTTTCGGCCGAGGTCATTGATGGCGCGCAAAGCGTGGTCTGGGACGAAGCCGAGAACAGACTGCACACGCAAAAAGCGCTGATGGAATATTTGTTATTAGGTAAGGTTTGATTTTTCACCACAGAGACCCAGAGTGTTTCAAGGTGGTTTTCTCCTTGCCCTCTGTGATCTCTGTAGCAAAAAAATTGTTTTTTTATAGGTTCACTCTGACACGAAGTTGAAATTAAGCGTGTCAGACAGGCGTGACAGTAAACGTGACGCCAAAAGCATGTGTTAGCCACAGACAACACAGAGGTCGCAGAGAAAAAGCGCTTTTACAGATTTTCTCTTTATCTCGTTAGCTGTGAGGTAAAAATATTTTTTATGGAAATACAACTTCAATGAGCGATATTAAAAAAGCCGTATTGGCCTATTCTGGCGGCCTGGACACTTCCGTGATTCTGAAATGGTTGCAGGACACTTATCAATGTGAGGTGGTCACCTTTACTGCTGACCTTGGTCAGGGTGAAGAGCTGGAGCCCGCGCGCGAAAAAGCCAAAAAATTTGGCGTAAACGAAATCTATATTGATGACCTGCGTGAAGAGTTTGTGCGTGACTTTGTGTTCCCGATGTTCCGTGCCAACACTGTTTACGAAGGTGAGTATTTGCTTGGCACCTCGATTGCGCGTCCGCTGATTGCCAAGCGCCTGATTGAAATTGCCAACGAAACCAAAGCGGATGCTATTTCGCATGGTGCCACCGGCAAGGGTAACGACCAGGTGCGTTTTGAGCTGGGTGCCTATGCCTTGAATCCCAACATCAAAATTATCGCCCCATGGCGTGAATGGGATCTGTTGTCCCGTGAAAAACTGCTGGCCTATGCTGAAAAACATGGCATTCCGGTCGAGATGAAGCACAAACAAGGGGGCAGCCCTTATTCAATGGATGCTAACCTGTTGCATATTTCCTACGAAGGCCGCCACCTGGAAGACCCGGCAGCGGAAGCCGAGGAAGACATGTGGCGCTGGACCGTATCCCCTGAAAAAGCGCCTGACGCGGCCGAGTATCTGGACCTTGAGTTCAAACAGGGTGACATCGTTGCGCTTAATGGCAAATCCATGAAAGCACACGAGATTCTGGCTGAGCTGAACCGCTTGGGTGGCAAACATGGTGTGGGTCGTCTGGACCTGGTGGAAAACCGCTATGTAGGCATGAAGTCCCGTGGTTGCTACGAAACTCCGGGCGGCACCATTATTCTGAAAGCGCACCGTGCGATTGAAAGCATTACGCTGGACCGCGAAGTGGCGCACTTGAAGGATGATTTGATGCCACGTTACGCCAGCCTGATCTATAACGGCTACTGGTGGAGCCCAGAGCGTGTTGCCTTGCAAACTTTGATCGACCATACCCAGGCGACGGTGAATGGCTGGGTGCGCGTGAAGTTGTACAAAGGCAACGTGATTGTGGTTGGCCGTGACAGCAAAACTGATTCGTTGTTTGACTCGACCATTGCGACGTTTGAGGATGACAAAGGCGCTTATGACCAGAAAGATGCCGGCGGGTTTATCAAGTTGAATGCTTTGCGCATGCGTATTGCAGCCAACTTGCACAGCCGTAAAAAATAATTCTTATGGCTCATCGACGCGTCATTGCCTACGACTCTACCTTGCGCGATGGCGCGCAAGCGCAGGGAGTGTCTTTTTCGGTTGAGGATAAACTCAAGGTGGTTCAGCGTCTGGATCAGTTGGGAATCGGCTACATTGAGGCCGGTAATCCTGGCTCTAACCCGAAAGACCTCGAGTTTTTTGCACGCGTCGGCGAGCTCCATCTGCAGCATGCCAAAATTATTGCGTTTGGCAGTACACGCCGGATTGGCATTACCGCAGCAGAAGACAAGAATTTGCAGTCGCTGTTATCAGCCAACACAACGGCGGTGGCCATTTTTGGCAAGAGTTGGGATTACCAGGTCACTGACATTCTGCGTACGACGCTAGACGAAAACCTGGCCATGATTGCCGATACCATTGCCTACCTCAAGGCGCAAGGCAAAGAGGTGGTGTTTGACGCCGAGCATTTTTACGATGGCTATCAAGCCAATGCCGACTATGCCATGCAGACATTGCAAGCCGCGGTAGATGCTGGGGCGGATGTATTGGCCTTGTGTGATACCAATGGCGGCACTTTCCCGAACGAGGTATTCAGCATCACGCAAACAGTGGTGAGTCGTTTCCCTGCAGTGCAGATTGGCATTCATTGCCATAACGACTGTGAAATGGCGGTGGCCAACTCGGTGGCAGCCGTACAGGCTGGCGCCATGCAGGTGCAAGGCACCATCAACGGTATTGGTGAGCGCTGCGGCAACGCCAACCTGGTATCGATTATCCCCAATGTGCAGCTGAAACTGGGTTTGGCATGTATTTCGGTGGCGCAATTATCCGAGTTGACGGCAGCCGCACGCTTTGTCAGTGAAGTCGCCAATATTGCGTTTAACGACAAGGCGCCTTATGTCGGGCAGGATGCCTTTGCACACAAGGGCGGCATGCATATTGATGCAGTGAATAAGAATCCGAAATCTTATGAGCACATCAACCCTGGCATGGTTGGCAATGAGAGACATATTCTGGTCTCTGAAGTCGCGGGGCGCGGGGCCATTCTGCGCAAGTTGCAACAAATTGATCCTAGCCTGACCAAAGAGTCTCAAGCGGCAGTGAATATCCTGGAGCAACTGAAAGCACTGGAGCATGAGGGATATCAGTTTGAAAATGCAGAGAGCTCGTTTGACTTGCTGATGCAGAAGTTGCTGGGCAAGTTCAAGCCGTTTTTCAGCCTCAAGCAATACCATGTCAATATTTACGAACCGTCCGCGGATGGGTTGAATTCCTCGGTGACGATACACGTCAGCGTGAATGGCCAGGAAACCAGCGCAACCGCTCAGGGTGATGGTCCCGTGAATGCCTTGGACAAGGCCATGCGCAAGGCGCTGCAGCCGTTTTATCCGGCCATTGATGAAATCAAGCTGGTGGATTACAAAGTGCGTGTGCTGGACTCTAATCTGGCTACGGCAGCGAAGGTGCGCGTGCTGATTGAGTCTACCGATCAGCAAAGCAACTGGACCACCATCGGTGTTTCTTCTGACATCATCCAGGCATCCTGGCTGGCCTTGAAGGATGCGATTGAATACAAGTTGTCGCAATCGCGGACAAGCCCATAAGCGCAGCAAACCCGAACGCTGATTAGTCTGCAGGTTGCAGCAACACCAGTTTAAGGTGTTCCTGTTCTACCGGACGTAGCGTCACCTGTTGATATTGAATCAAGCCTTGCATCGGGTGTTGAAAGGCGCGCTGTCCGCCTTGTCTTTCCAGCACATCATGCTGTTTCCAGAACGCTGCAAATTCTGCACTGGCATTGCTCAGTTCGTCGATAAGTTTCTTGATTTCAGGCTCTTCCAGCCGTGTGCGGCTGTCCGCTCTGAATTCTGCCACCAGTCTACGTGCGCGCATGTCCCAGTTCACTACAAACTGTTTTGCCGCAGGATGCGCAAACACAAAGCGTAGCAGGTTAGGATGTTCGCCAGCAGGCCACTCAATATCCAGCAGTCCGCTAAACAAATCACTTGCTGCGGTATTCCAGGCCAGCATGTCCCAGGTGCGGCCCATAATATACGCCGGAATCTGGATGTGTTTCAGCATGGTCACCAGGGTTTCCGGGGCCGTATCAACTTGGTTCTGGTGGGCATGAGGATCACGGCGGTCAGCCATGTCAAACAGATAGCTACGTTCAGACTTGCTCAGTTTGAGCGCATTGGCCAGGCGGTCCAGGGCTTCGGCCGACACATTGACTTCGCGCGCTTGCTCGATCCAGGTGTACCAGGTAGCGCTGATCCCTGCCAATTGAGCCACTTCTTCGCGGCGTAGCCCTTGGGTGCGACGGCGAACGCCTGACGGAAAACCAAAGGCTTCCGGGCTGCCACGCTGACGCATGGCTTGTAAAAATTCTGCGAGTTCCTGGCGTCTTGAATCCATCTTTTCCTGTTGAGCATCAATTGCTTGCGTGTGCAGCGGCTGTTTAAAGTGGTAGTTTCAATACTAGTATAAATCATATTCTTGTAAGGGTATTGAAACTTAGGTATTCTGCGCAGGTTATTTATTTTGTGTGGTTTGAAAGGAACTGTCATGGCAGGTAAAACGCTGTACGACAAATTATGGGATTCGCATGTGGTGCGTGAAGAAGCAGACGGCACCTGTCTGATTTACATTGACCGCCATCTGGTGCATGAAGTGACCAGCCCACAGGCTTTTGAAGGCTTGCGTCTGGCCGGGCGTAAACCATGGCGTAATTCCAGCATTGTGGCTAACCCTGACCACAATACACCGACCAAAGACTGGGACAAAGGCATTGAAGATCCAGTGTCCCGTTTGCAGGTGGAAACGCTGGATAACAACATCAAAGAGTTTGGTGCCTTGGTGTATTTTCCTTTTAAAAACAAAGACCAAGGCATTATTCATGTGATTGGGCCTGAAAATGGCACGACCTTGCCTGGCATGACCGTGGTCTGTGGCGATAGCCATACCTCAACTCATGGTGCCTTTGGCGCGTTGGCGCACGGCATCGGTACCTCAGAGGTTGAGCATGTCTTGGCTACACAAACCCTGGTCGCGAAAAAATCCAAGCGCATGCTGGTGAAGGTTGATGGCCAATTGGGCAAAGGCGTGACGGCCAAAGACGTGGCGCTGGCGATTATCGGCAAAATCGGTACCGCTGGCGGTACGGGTTACGCGATTGAGTTTGGCGGCGAAGTGATCCGTGGCTTGTCCATGGAAGGCCGCATGACACTGTGTAACATGGCGATTGAAGCCGGTGCACGTGCGGGCCTGGTGGCCCCGGATGAGAAAACATCGGCTTACCTTGAAGGTCGCCTGCATGCGCCTAAGGGCGAGCATTGGGCGCAAGCTGTGGCTTACTGGAGCACCCTCAAGTCGGACACCGATGCCGAGTTTGATACCGTGGTCACATTGAACGGTGCAGAGATTGCTCCACAAGTGACTTGGGGGACCTCGCCGGAGCAAGTGCTGCCCATCGGCTCCACTGTGCCGGATCCTGCCCAGGAAGCCGATGCAACCAAACGCACCAGTATTGAAAATGCGCTTAAATACATGGGCTTGACTGCCAATACCCCGATTGAGCAAATTCAGCTCGATAAAATCTTTATTGGTTCCTGCACCAACTCGCGTATTGAGGACTTGCGTGCCGCTGCCAGCGTCGCCAAAGGTAAAAAAGTGGCCAGCAATATCAAACTGGCGATGGTGGTGCCGGGCTCTGGCCAGGTGAAGCGCCAGGCCGAAGCTGAAGGCTTGGACAAGATTTTTATTGAGGCTGGTTTTGAGTGGCGTGAGCCTGGCTGCTCCATGTGTCTGGCCATGAACTCAGACCGCTTGAGCCCTGGTGAGCGTTGCGCTTCAACCTCTAACCGTAACTTTGAAGGCCGTCAGGGTCCGGGCGGACGTACGCATTTGGTCAGCCCTGAAATGGCGGCAGCTGCTGCGATTGCCGGTCATTTTGTTGACGTGCGTAGCGCCTAAGAGGAGAACATTATGAAAGCATTTACTACCTTGAATGGGCTGGTTTGTCCGCTGGATCGTGCCAATGTGGACACTGACGCGATTATTCCCAAGCAGTTCTTAAAATCAATCAAACGGTCTGGCTTTGGCCCGTATTTGTTTGACGAGTGGCGCTATACCAACTATGGCGAGCCAGGTATGGATTGCAGTACCCGTCCATTAAACCCGGATTTTGTCTTGAACCAGCCGCGTTACCAAGGTGCACAAGTCCTGCTCGCGCGTGACAACTTTGGCTGCGGTTCTTCACGTGAGCATGCGCCATGGGCGATTGAAGACCAAGGCTTCCGCGTCATTATTGCGCCCAGCTTTGCCGATATTTTCTTTAATAACTGCTATAAAAACGGTATTTTGCCCATCGTGGCTGCTGCCGAGCAGGTAGATCAGTTGTTCAAAGAATGCTTTGCCAATGAAGGGTATACACTGAATGTCGATCTGGTAGCGCAAACAGTGACCACGCCTTCTGGCCAGTCATTCAGCTTTGAGATTACACCGACACGCAAGCACAATTTGCTCAATGGCCTGGATGAGATCGGCCTGACCTTGCAGCATGCAGATGAAATCAAAACGTTTGAAGAGAAACATAAGGCTGCACAACCCTGGTTGTTCGCATAAAAACGTAATTCATCTGCGACAAAATGAATTGGCGTTGTTGCGCGGTGCTCGAAATCCTCATGTATTCAATATACATTCAGGTTTCTGCGCTCCGAGCGCCTAGCCACTCCATCGCTCGCGACGGTTTTTCATCGTTTTTATTGAGATTGTATATATAGTTAGGAAAAAATAATGGCATTGAATATTGCAGTGTTGCCAGGCGATGGCATCGGCCCGGAAATTATTAAACAAGCCCTGCGTGTACTGGATGTGTTGCACAAAGAAGGTCTGGAAATGACCTTCAACGAGGCACCGTTGGGTGGTCAGGCGTATGACCAGTTCGGTCATCCCTATCCAGAGTTTACGCAAAAAGTTTGCCGTGAAGCGGATGCTGTTTTGTTGGGCGCGGTAGGCGGCCCACAGTATGACACCCTGGACCGTCCATTGCGTCCAGAGCGCGGTTTGCTGGCGATTCGTAAAGACTTGGGTCTGTTTGCCAACTTGCGTCCAGCGGTGCTGTTCCCAGAGTTGGCTAACGCTTCTACGCTAAAACCTGAAGTGGTGGCTGGTCTGGATATCATGATTGTGCGTGAACTGACCGGTGACGTCTATTTTGGTCAGCCACGCGGCATGCGCACCAACGAGCAGGGCGTGCGCGAAGGTTTTAATACCATGATTTACAGTGAGCCAGAAGTCCGCCGTATTGCGCACGTCGCTTTTCAGATCGCGATGAAACGCCAGAAAAAACTGTGTTCAGTAGACAAGGCCAATGTGCTGGAAACCACCGAGTTCTGGAAAGAAATCGTGATCGATGTAGCGAAAGAATACCCGGAAGTCGAGTTGAGCCATATGTATGTGGACAATGCCGCCATGCAGCTGATTCGCAACCCGAAACAGTTTGACGTGATGGTAACCGGTAACATTTTTGGTGACATCCTGTCTGATGAGGCCTCCATGCTGACTGGTTCAATTGGTATGCTGGCTTCTGCATCCTTGAACGAGAGCAAAAAAGGCCTGTATGAGCCATCACACGGTTCTGCACCGGATATCGCCGGCAAGAACCTGGCTAACCCGATTGCCACCATTTTGTCTGCGGCCATGATGTTGCGCTACAGCTTCGATAATGAGGCTGCCGCCACCCGCATTGAAAATGCTGTGAAAAAGGTCCTGGCAGCGGGCTACCGTACCGGCGACATCTATGAAGAAGGCACCAAGCGCGTGTCATGCTCCGAGATGGGCGACCAAATCGTAGCGGCCATGTAACACGGGTTGCGCGGGCGGATGTAATTTCATCACGCTCGCGCAGATTTAGCTGTGATATAGTCCTTTGCTTGTTTTGCAGCGTATTGAAATTAAACAGGAATTTAAAAATGGCGCAATTTGATAATGTCAGTGTAAAAAAGAAAGCTAATGTCTATTTTGATGGCAAATGTGTGAGTCACACCGTGCTGTTCCCGAATGGCACGCGGTGTACCGTAGGCGTAATTTTTCCGAGTACATTGACCTTTAATACAGGCTCCCCGGAGTTGATGGAAATCAACGATGGTGTTTGCAAGGTACGCCTGAAAGGCGAGGAAAACTGGACCACCTACAAGGGCGGTGAGAAATTCACGGTACCGGGTAATTCCAGTTTTGAGATTGAAACGGTAGAGACCGTAGACTACGTCTGCCACTTCGAATAATTGCGATTGCTCGGCATGACTGCGTTGGTCGCGCTGGTCGTACTCAATGTACTGCCTGCGCGCTTCCGCCTTGTCCTGCCATCGCTTGTGAGGTTTTAAAAAAATGCCTAGCTTTGATATTACATCCGAAGTCGATATGGTTAATTTGAAGAATTCGATTGATGCTGCCAGCAAGCAGATTACCAATCGCTATGACTTTAAAGGCACTTCGGCCAACATCGAGTTTAACGAGAAAGACAAAGTGATCACTTTGTTTGGGGACAATGATTTTCAGCTGGATCAGGTGAAGGATATTTTACTGCCAGCCATGGAAAAAAAAGAGCCAGAGTCTTCCAAGCGGCTGGAGCACAAGGATGTGCAAAAGGTGTCTGGCAACAAGGTCAAGCAGGAGTTGATTGTGCGTGATGGCATTGATAGCGACCTGGCCAAAAAAATCACCAAGCTGATTAAAGACAGTGGCATGAAGGTTCAAGCCACTATCCAGGGCGACACCGTACGCGTGAACGGGGCGAAGCGAGACGTCCTGCAAGAGGCGATTGCATTTGTGAAAAAGAGTATTACTGATTTTCCGTTGAAATTTGGTAACTTTAGAGACTGATGACGGTCGGCATCAGTCATTTGAGGAGAGGATGATGTTTAAAACGTTAATTTTGTGTGTAATCACTGCATTGACCTTGGCGGCCTGTAATACCATTGACGGCATGGGCAAAGATCTGGAAAAGGCTGGCGAAGCCGTGCAAAAGTCAACCAAATAAGGGTTGAATCAAAATTATCTGCGTTTATCCGCACGGCTGTGCGGTTAACAATAAAGGTTGAATATGTTAAAGGTAGGGTTTGTAGGCTGGCGTGGCATGGTGGGTTCTGTGCTGATGCAACGCATGCGTCAGGAAAATGATTTTGCGGATATCGAACCGCAGTTTTTCACCACCTCGCAAGCAGGCGGTGCAGCACCCAATGTGGGTAAATCATCTCCCGCGCTTAAAGATGCGAAAAATATAGACGCATTGAAGCAGATGGAGGTGATTGTCACCTGCCAGGGCGGCGATTACACCAGTGAAGTGTTCCCGCAATTGCGCGCTGCGGGCTGGAACGGTCACTGGATTGATGCTGCCTCGACCTTGCGTATGGAAGACGATGCTGTGATTATTCTTGATCCGGTCAATATGCATGTCATTAAAGATGCGCTCGCGAATGGCGGAAACAACTGGATAGGCGGCAATTGCACGGTTTCGTTGATGTTGATGGCGCTCAATGGCTTGTTCAAGGCCGATCTGGTTGAGTGGGCAACGTCCATGACCTACCAGGCCGCGTCTGGTGCCGGTGCACAAAATATGCGTGAGTTGATTACGCAAATGGGCGTGGTCAATGCCTCTGTGGCTGACTTGCTGGCCGATCCGGCTTCTGCGATTCTGGATATCGACAAACAGGTGGCCGATACCATCCGCAGTGAATCGCTACCGCAATCCAACTTTGGCGTGCCGCTTGCCGGTAGCCTGATTCCCTGGATAGACAAGGATTTGGGCAATGGTCAAAGCAAGGAAGAGTGGAAGGGGGGCGTTGAGACCAACAAGATTCTGGGGCGCTCGGCAAATCCGATTGTGATTGATGGTTTGTGTGTGCGCATTGGTGCCATGCGTTGCCATTCACAGGCTTTGACGCTCAAACTGCGCAAAGACGTGCCGCTCGATGAGATCAACCAGATGCTGGCGGAAGCCAACCCCTGGGCAAAGGTGATTCCCAACGAGCGCGAAGTGAGTATGCGTGAGTTAACGCCAGCGGCGATTACCGGCACGTTGACCACGCCGGTGGGGCGTTTGCGCAAACTGGCAATGGGTGGCGAATATCTGTCCGCGTTTACAGTCGGCGACCAGTTATTGTGGGGTGCAGCCGAGCCATTGCGACGCATGTTAAGAATTTTGGTAGAAGCTTAAGTAGTTTGTGAAGTAGCAGCCCGTAAAGCTATGATTTATCAATGAAATCATAGTCTTTTCGGGCTTTTGCTTTTT
>JABLTH010071196.1_pt1 | contig 42781 bp, 35 predicted proteins | sample 7875711 | NCBI WGS metagenome assembly JABLTH01 (sample SAMN14941262, study PRJNA633318) | bioreactor metagenome | isolation source: bioreactor | place: China | collected 2019-03-05 | reverse complement strand
GTCGCCGCCGCGTCGTAGCGGTTGCGGGGCACCGTGTTGAGCTCGCCGAGGGCGTCGGCGAACGGGACCCGCACGATCTCGGTGCCGTGCAGCGCGACCATCTGGCCCCATGCCTCGGCGACGACCGCGTCGGCGGCGTGCATGCCGAGTCGCGTCGCGAGCACCCGGTCGAAGGCGGACGGGGCGCCTCCGCGCTGGATGTGACCGAGGATCGTCGCCCGGGTCTCGATGCCGGTGAGCCGCTCGATCTCCGGGGCGAGCAGATCGCCGATGCCGCCGAGCCGCGGACGGTTGAACGCGTCCAGCCCCTTGTCGCTGTACGCCTCGTCCATGTCCTTGAGCTTGAAGCCCTCGGAGACGACGACGAGCGGAGCGCGCCCGCGATCGTTCGCGCTGGTGACGAGTGCGGCGATCTCCTCGAGCGACATCGGCACCTCGGGGATGCAGATCACGTGCGCCCCGGCCGCCATGCCGGCGTGCAGGGCGATCCAGCCGACGTGGCGGCCCATCACCTCGGCGACCATGCAGCGCCGGTGCGAGTCGCCGGTGGTGCGCAGACGGTCCATGGCCTCGGTGGCGATGTTGACGGCCGTGTCGAATCCGAACGAGTAGTCGGTCGCACGCAGGTCGTTGTCGATGGTCTTGGGAACCCCGACGACGTTGATCCCCTCCTTGTGCAGGCGGTCCGCCGCCGCGAGGGTCCCCTCGCCGCCGATCGCGATGATGCCGTCGATCTTGTGCCCGTACAACGTCTTGGCGATGTTCTCGGCGCCGCCGCGCGGACCCTCGTACGGGTTGGTGCGGCTGGTGCCGAGGATGGTGCCGCCGACCTTGGAGAGTCCCTTGACCTCGTGCCGCGTGAGGGGGAAGAAGTCGCCGTCGACGACGCCGCGCCAGCCGTCGCGGATGCCGACGAACTCGAGGTCGTACGCCTCGGTGCCTTTGAGCACGATGCCGCGGATGACCGCGTTCAGGCCGGGGCAGTCGCCACCGCTGGTCAAGATGCCGATCTTCATGGGTCGTCCTCGGGAGGGAAGGGAAAGGAAGCGCGGCACCGTTGCCTCGTTCGACACTAGTGCCGATCTGCTCCGCGGCGCCATTCGAGCGCGCCGAAAACCCGCATTCTTACGCACTCGCTCGCCGAGTTCTCGGCTTCTTGACGAAGAACGGCGCTTCACCACCCGAAAGCGGGTGAAGAAGCGCCGTTCTTTGCGATCGTTGCGGACTCCGCGTCAGCTGCCGCCCAGCGCCTCGCGGAGGAGGTGCATGAGCGCGGCCAGCTGCACCGACTCGCTGGCGCCTTCCTCGACGGCCTCGCCGTCGAGCGCGCGCGCCGCGAGGCCCTGCTTCTGGTCGATGAGCTCGGCGATCTTCGTGTCGAGCGTGTGCGCGGCGATGATCCGCCACGCCGTCACGGGCTCGTCCTGGCCGATGCGGTGGACGCGGTCGATCGCCTGCGTCTGCTCCGCCGCCGTCCAGCTGAGCTCCGCGAGCACCACGTTGGAGGCGGTCTGCAGGTTCACGCCGACGCCGGCGGCGGTGAGCGAACAGACCGCGATGCCGACCTCCGGGTCGCCGTTGAACGAGTCGATGGCCAGCTGGCGCGCGGGCGTGGACTGGTCGCCGCGGATCGAGACCGCCTTGATCCCCGCCGCCGCGAAGTGCGCCTCGGCCTGATCCATGACGTCGATGTGCTTCGCGAAGAACACCACCTTGCCCACCGAGCGCTGCAGCTGCGCCGCGTAGTCGGCGGCGAGCAGCGCCTTGGCCTGACCGATCTTGCGCACCATGGTGAAGACGTTGTCGCCCCCGGTGCCTGCGGCCTTGGACTCCTCGAGCTCGCCGTGCGCCACGAGACGGACGATGTCCTCGTCGATCTCGCCGTGCGCCAGTCCGCGGTCCCCGCGTGCCTCGATGATGCGCCGGTACTTCGCCGCCATACGAGCACCGAGCTCGGCCTCGGCCTGGCGGATGCTGCGGCCGAACTCGTCGTCCAGCTGCACCGGCAGGTCGGCGATGAGCTTGTCCGGCAGGTCGGCGGCGACGTCCTTCTTCTTGCGCCGCACGATGCCCATCGAGATGACCGCATCCCTGGCCTCGCCGTAGAACGCCTTGTCCGCGGGCGTGAGTCCGGTGGCGTCCAGCTTGTCCGCGAGCTCCGCGGAGGGGCGCTCGCCGTTGGTCCAGCCGAGGAAGCGCCAGATCGCGTCGAAGTCCTCGACGTCGTTGATCAGCGGGGTGCCGGTCAGCGCCATCAGCAGCGGACGTCCGTTCGGAGTCTGCTCCCTGATCCGCGTCGCGAGCGCCAGGACGTTCTGGGACCGCTGCGAGGACAGGTTCTTGATGAAGTGCGCCTCGTCGACGACCATCCCGCGCAGGCCGATCTCGCCGAGCCAGGACAGGTGCCGGTCCAGGATCTCGTAGTTCACGATGAACACATCGGCGAAGGCGTCGACGTCCTGGCCGTCGCCCTGGATGACGGCGGCTCGGCGCTGCGGCGTCCACCGCTCGACCTCGCGCGCCCAGTTCATCTTCACGACGTTCGGTACGACCACGAGCAGCGGGTAGGCGTCGGCGACCGACGCAGCCAGCACCGACTGCGCGGTCTTGCCCAGGCCCGGCTCGTCCGCGAGCAGGAAGGAGCGATGGCCGGCACGCACGGACTCGAGGAACCGGGACTGGTGCACCATCACCTCCAGGCCCTTCGGCGAGATGTGGTCGTACTCGGGCAACGGGGGCAGCTCCATCGAGGCCGTCGCACCGCCGGCGCCCGTCTCGAACGCCTTGTACAGCGGGCCCATCAGCTCCCAGCCGTCCAGACGACGACGCGGGGTCACGGCAGGACGCGGCGTCAGGTCGGGCGCGAGGAACGGGTTCGCGAGCATCCGCGACTCCACCGACGGCGGGGTCACCTGGCGCTCGGCGAGCGCGGCGGGCACGACGGGCGCCTGCTGCACCCGGATCACGTCGGCGATCACCAGCTCCTCGGGGGCGAGCTCCGCGCCCGACTCGAGCAGCCAGTCCCGCCGCATGCGCTTCGCGACGGGGCTCGTGGCCTGATCGGCCTCGAGCAGCTGAATGAGCGAGGTGTCGCGCGCAGCGGTCTTCGCGAGGATCGTCGCGACGCCGTCCAGCCGCTTGAGCTGCTCGGCGCGGGCGCTGTCGCCGAGCTCCGTGTCGCCCTTGACCCTGGCGCGCTCTTCGCGCACCAGGAACGCGATCACCTGGAACTTGACACGGTTCGTGGGCCCGAGCTTCCCGTGCTGGGCCTTGGCCTCGATCTCGCGCACCTTGCGCGCGAGGATCGGGATCAGCGGCGCGTCTTCGTCTCGGCGCGACGTCTTCTTCCGCCGGGTGGCGGTCGCCGTGGTCGGCATGCTCCTCCTGAGCGTGGATGCCGTCCCACACGGACGGCGGCTGGTCCGAACGATGACCGTCCGGATGGACGGTGCCTCCGGGCGATGCGATGTCCGCGGACGGCGACTGTCGGTCGGCAGTACGCGGACCGCGCGGACGGCGAACCCCGTAGGCGTGCATCGCGCACGTCGAACACAACGGGTTCGCGGTAAGTTTACGCCACTCGTGCGGTCACGCGGTCATGACGCGGGCGAGTCCGCGACCTCTGCTCCCCCGGCCGCCGGAACACCGGCCGGCTGCGGGACGCCGAGCAGGCTGCGCGCCTGCGCCACATCCGAGGCGATTCCCTCGACGAGCGCGTCCATGCTGTCGAACGCCGTCATGCCGCGCAGCCGGTGCGTGAACTCCACGGTCACGTCGTGTCCGTACAGGTCCAGGCCCGGACTGTCGATCGCGTGCGCCTCCACCTGGCGTTCCGGGACGTCGTCGAAGGTCGGGTTCGTCCCGACGGAGATCGCGGCGGGATGCGTGACCCCCGTGGTGTGGTCCACCAGTCGTCCGGCGTAGACGCCGTCGGCCGGGACCATCTCGTCCAGCAGCGTCGGCAGGTTGGCCGTGGGGAATCCGAGCTCGCGGCCGCGCTTGAGCCCGTGCACGACCTCTCCGCGCACCGACACGGGCCTGCCGAGCACGGCGCCGGCGAGCGTCACGTCTCCCGCGGCGAGCAGCTCCCGCGCCCAGGACGACGACACCCGCCGATCCGTGCCCTCGAGGAAGACATCCTCGATCACGTCGACGGTGAAGTCGTGGTCCCGGCCCAGCTCTGACAGCAGGGCGGGCGTTCCGCTGCCGCCGCGGCCGAACCGGAAGTCGCGGCCCACGAGCACGGTGGCGACGTGCAGTGCGTCGACGAGGATCGACGTCGCGAAGTCCTCCGCGGTGCGCGAGGCCAGCTGCTCGTCGAACGTGAGCACCAGCACCGCGTCCAGTCCGCATCCGGAGAGCAGGTCGATCTTGCGCTCGACCGACACCAGGTCGTCGGGGCAGCGATCGGGGCGCAGCACGCTCAGCGGATTGCGGTCGAAGGTGACGGCGACCGTCTTCGCGCCGATCCGCGCGGCATCCTGCTGCGCGCGGCGGAACACGGCGCGGTGTCCGGAGTGCACGCCGTCGAACTTGCCGATCGCCGCGACCGTGCGTCCGAAGTCGGCGGGGATATCGGCCGGATCCCGGAAGACGATCATGCGGTCGGCCCTTCCGGCAGGATCTCCGCGGGCCGCGCCGACGGGTGATGCGCGATCAGCCACCACAGGCCGAACAGTGGCAGCACCAGGGGGATGAAGACGTAGCCCGACCCGAACTGCGACCACACGGTCGGGTGCTGGAAGAGCGAGGGATGGGTGAGGCTGAGCGTGCCGACCACCAGCACGCCGACCAGCTCGAAGGCGATCGCGACCCAGGCGACGCGGTACCAGCCCGGCCGGCCCGACAGGATCAGGGCCAGGGTCGCCACGATGTAGACCACGGCGGAGAGCGCCGAGAGCGTGTAGGCGAGCGGTGCCTGATCGAAGGCGCGCGCGATCTGGACGAACGAGCGGCCCGTGGCGCCGAGCGCCATCACGGCATACACGATCACGAGCACGCGCCCGATGCCGCGCATCCGCGGTCGCACCGGTGCGGTGGACGATCCCTCCGGCTGCGGGGAGGAGTCGGAGGGGGTCGAGGATCGCGCGGTGCTCATGGCGTCTCCATTCTACGGAACGGGACGGACACGGCGTCCGCCGAGACCGTTCCGGTCAGCCGCCCATCGGCGTCGTCCAGATCACCTGCATCCGCCAGATCATCACCGCGAGCGACAGCGAGACCACGCCCATGATCACCGTGCTCCAGCGGGACCGCTCCAGCAGCGCCCACGTCGCGCCGCCGATCGGCAGCAGCACGGCCGACACGAGGTACACCCCGTACTCCAGCCCGTCACCGCGCGCGGGGTTGCCTGCGAAGGGCGAGACGATCGCCATGACCACCTGGACGATCAGGAGGAGCTCCACCAGCGCCAGGGATCCCACCGTCCAGTCGTTGGGACGCTTCCCCGCGAAGCCCATGATCAGGCAGAAGAGTCCGGCCGCGACCGCCACCGCGAGCTGCACGACGGTGAACCACAGGATCATGACGCCCCCTCCGGCATGTTCATGGCGCTCTTCAGGTCGTCGCCGCGGCGCTCCACGATACCGATCAGGACGCCGTCCGGATCGATCGCCGCGGCGCGCGGGCCCTCGAGCCGGGAGCGCTGACCCACGAGGCGCTTGCCGTGCCGCAGGTCGACCGCTTCCTGGGCCGTCACGGGGAGCACGGGCAGGATGCGGCCCGCGGCGTCGGCCGACGTGAGCGGCTGCGCGTCGGCGAGATCATCGAGGCCCGTGGCGTCCGCCACGTCGAACGGACCGACGCGGGTACGCCGCAGGGCCGTGAGGTGCGCCCCGACGCCGAGGTCGGCACCGAGATCGCGGGCGAGCGCGCGGATGTAGGTGCCCGAGGAGCAGTCCACGACCACATCGAGATCGCGGGTCCCGGCGTCCCCCGCACGGTCGGCGAGCACGTCGAACCGCGACACGACGACGTCACGGGCGGCGAGGACGACCTCCTCCCCCGCGCGCACCCGGTCGTAGGCGCGGCGTCCGTCGACCTTGATCGCGGAGACGGCGCTGGGCACCTGCGAGATCGCGCCTGTGAGAGCCGCCACGCCGGCCTCGATCCGGTCCCCGGTGATCGCGGCGATCGCATGCGGGTCGGCGGTGGAGACGATCTCCCCGTCCGCGTCGTCGGTGCCGGTGGTCTGGCCGAGGCGGATCGTGGCGAGGTACGTCTTGTCGGCGCCGACGACGAAGGTCAGCAGCCGGGTCGCGGCCTCGATGCCGACGACGAGCAGCCCTGTGGCCATCGGGTCGAGAGTGCCGGCGTGACCCACCTTCCGCGTGCCGAACGCCCGGCGGGTGCGGGCGACGACGTCGTGACTCGTCATCCCGCCCGGCTTGTCGACGAGCAGGATCCCGCTGGTTGCCATCCTCCCAGCCTAGGGGCGGAACGCCGGGTGCCCGAAACTCAGCCGCAGTACTCCGCCGAGGGCTTGTCCCGAGTCGTCACCGTCACCTGACGCACCGTGCGGGAGTCCGGGTAGAGCGTGAAGTACACAGCGCCCTGAGCGGGATCGCCCGTGCGGATCCACGGACCGTAGCCGCTCGTCCCCTCGGCCGCTCCCGGGTAGGCGGCACGCACCTGCTCCTCGGTCGACCCCACTCCGACCCCGCTGTCCGTCTGCGGGCGCGGCCCCGTCGTCGAGCCGAGCACCGCGATCTCCGAGACCACGGGTTCGGACTCGGACGAGTCCCCCGCCGCGACCAGCTGCAGCTCCGAGTCGCCCCAGAGCGCCGCCCATCGGCAGCTGTCGCGGATCGACCAGCCCGCCAGATCCGGCAGCGCCGACACCTTGTCTCCGAGCCGGACAGCGCCCACGCCGGCGGTCGAGATGATCCAGGTCGACGGCGAGGACGGATCCTCGGCCGGCGCCGACGACGAGGCAGGGGGGCTGGAGACCGGCGGTGTCGACGGCGACACCGCCGGGGACGCAGAAGGCGTCGGAGACGACGAGGTGGTCGCGGTCGGCGCGCACGCCGCCAATCCGATCATGGTCAGCACGGCCACGGCGCCGCACGCGAGCCTACTGGTGGTGGTCATCTCCGGTCTCCCTCTGTGTGGTTGCTCGTCCCCCGTCGCGACGGCGACGCCGTCCGCAGCCATAGGCTAGAGCCATGCCGCCCTCACCGACCCGCGGCGCGCCCGAGCTGATCGCCTGGTATCGCGCGCATGCCCGGGATCTCCCGTGGCGACGGCCCGAGTACCTCGCCCGGTACGGCGCGTGGGGGGTGCTGGTGAGCGAGTTCATGCTCCAGCAGACGCCGGTGACACGGGTGATCCCGCACCTGCAGGCGTGGCTCGCTCGCTGGCCGGACCCTGCGGCCCTCGCGTCGGCGACCGGCGCCGAGGTCCTGCAGCAATGGGCGAACCTCGGCTATCCCCGTCGTGCGCTGTGGCTGCATCGGGCGGCCGTCGCCATCCGCGACCAGCACGACGGCACCACGCCGCGCGATGTGGCGTCGCTGCTCGCGCTGCCCGGCATCGGCGACTACACGGCGCGTGCGGTCGCCGTGTTCGCCTTCGGAGACCGCCATCCCGTGGTCGACACGAACACCCGTCGCGTGATCGCCCGCGCCGTTCACGGCAGGGCGCAGCCCGAGCCGCCTTCGCGCCGAGACCTCGACGACATGCTGGCACTGCTCCCCGACGATCGGGGCGACGCCGCGATCGTGAACGCCGCAGCCATGGAGCTCGGTGCGACGGTGTGCACCGCGCGCACCCCTGACTGCGCGCGCTGTCCCCTCCTCGACAGCTGCGCCTGGCGCGCGGCGGGCTATCCGGAGAGCGAGGACCGGCGGCGCAGGCAGGCGCGCTACGAAGGCTCGGACCGGCAGGCGCGCGGCGGAGTGCTGCGCGCGCTGCGGCACGCCGACGGTCACCGGCTGCCGGCTGCCGAGGTCCTCGCCGACTGGCCGGATCCGGCGCAGCGCGATCGTGCGATCGACTCCCTCATCGCCGACGGCCTCATCGAGGCGGAAGACGGCGAGTTCCTGCTGCCCCGCTGACCCCTCCGCGCCCGGCTCCGGGGAGGCACAGGGACGGTCAGAGGTGCTGTTCGGTGCGGTGCGCGAGCACCGTCAGCTCGTGCCGGGTGCGGACGCCGAGCTTCGCGAAGATCCGACCGCCGTGGACCTCGACCGTCCGCACGGACACGTGCAGCGCCAGCGCGATCTCCCTGTTCGTGCACCCCTGCGCCATCAGCAGCGCGACCTCCAGCTCGCGGGCGGTGAGGATCGTCTCCCAGGTGGCACGACACACCTCGAGCACGGGTGTCGAGACGTCGTCCCTCGCCCTGCCGGTGCCATGCCGCGGCGCGTCCAACATGCGCAGCCTGCGGTCGACCATGCCTCGCCATGCCTGCGCCCCCGACTCGTCGAAGAGGCTCTGTGCCGCGCGCAGATGCCGCACGGCGCGGCTCCGGTCTCCTCGCACGGCGCACGCCGGACCCAGCAGAGCCTCCAGCCGTGCCCGCTCGAACGGCGAGCGGATCCCCCTGCTCTCCGCTGCGATCTGATCGAGCTCATCGCGCCATCCCGACGTCCGGGTCTTCCGTACACGCTGACGCAGCAGGCGCGCGGCGGTCGCGTCCGGCGGCTCCGGTGCCCGAGGGGCGCCGAACGGCCCGATCTCGTCGAGCCCCGGCAGCGCGAACGGCTCGGGCGGCCCGCACCTGTCCGACCAGAGCCGCATGTGCACGGCGGCCTCGTCGCTGCGGCCCTGCAGGAACGCGCCGAGGGCGCGATCGACGAAACCCGTGCCCTCGCGCACCCACGGCAGGCACACTTCGAGATCGCGCGAGAGCGCCCCGACCCTGCCGTCCACGGCGAGCTCCAGCCGCCGGGACAGCGCCACCGCCAGCCCCGCGAAAGGCAGCGCCACCGGAAGCTCGTCGGCGGCCGCGCGGAGCAGATCCAGCGCGATCCCGATCCTCCCCGCCCAGACGTGCAGCAGCACCTCGGCGACGGCCCTGCGCGCCCGGTGCATCGGCGCCCGTGCCGGCAGCCCGGCGCAGATCTCCTCCGTCTCGAGGGCGTCGGTCTCCGTGAGAGCGTGCAATCCGGCGCGGGGATCCCCGCTCAGCCCGAGGTACAGCGCATGCGCGATGGACGCGGATCCGCCGCCGGCGGTCATCGTCGAGCTCCCGCCCGCCAGCACGTCGCACCAGGCCTGGAGCGCGGGTCTCTCTCCGCGGTCGTGCTCCATCCCTGCGCCGACGGCGAGCCACGCCGCACTGCGTCGGTGGTCGCCGCGCTCCGCGCTGAGGAGTGCACCCCGCACAGCCGCCGAGCGGTATCCCTGGCTCGTCGCATCCCCGAGGATCAGGCCGGCGGGTGCGGGAACCACTCCGTGCCGGAGCGTGCGGGCGAGCACGTACGCCGCGGTGGCGTCTCCGCGGTGGGCGCCGTCGATGCGGCGCGCTCCCTCGATCCGCTCCAGGGCGTCCACGACCCAGCCGCCGGAGAGCGCGGCGTGACCGGCGCACAGCAGCGCTGCGGCATGCGCCGGCGTGCCGGATCGTGCGTGCGCCACGGCCTCCTCGGCGTGCGCCCAGGCGCGGGAGAGGGATCCCCTCCTCAGTGCGACGCGGGACTGGGCGACCAGCGGCTCGACGAATCCGGGATCGCCGGAAGCCGAACCGCGGGCGCGATGCCACAGCGCCGCGTCCGGATCTCCTGCGGTCGCGTATGCGGCGGCGAGCAGACGATGCGCACGGAGCCGGACCGACGCGGTCGACGCGGCGAGCACGGCCGTGCGGAGTGCGGCATCGCTGAAGCGGAAGATCCCGCCATGCGCCTCGACGAGCCGGCCGAACCGCGACGACACGATCCTGTCCGCGCTGCCGCCCGTGATCGCATGGAGCACGGACAGCGGACCTCGTCCGCACAGCGCGAGAGCGAGCACCCGGTCGGGATCCAGGTCCGGCGGCAGCAGGCTCCGCGACCGTGCCGCGAGTGAGGGCACGTTCGGCAGCGGGTCGGGCAGGGCGCGCCAGCCGCGCCGGCACTCTGCGCCCAGCGCCGCCAGCACCTCGGCGACGGCGACCGGATCACCCGCGCACGCGGCCGAGACGGCGGCACGCACGTGCGGCGCAGCGACGTCCCCCGGCGAGGGATCGTGACCATCGGCGGGTTCCGCAGCGCGCGTGCCCCGCGGACCGACGTCGGCGACGATCCCCCGTCGTGCGAGGTCGTGCACCGCCGGGCGCGCGCGTGTCGTGCCGTCCATCCCGCCAGCCCCCCGCTGTCGCAGACGCGCACGCCGCCGTGCGCTGTCTTCGGAACGTAGCAATGTCCGTCGCGCGAACCGCTGCTCATGGCGCTCAGTGACGGGGATGTGCCCGGCATTGCGCCATGAGACGACGAAGGCCCCGAGAGCGGTCTCCCAGGGCCTTCGTCGATTCCGGCGTGCCGCATCGCGGCGTCCGGCGGATCACTCCTGCGCAGCGTCCTCCTCGACCCGGTACGGGTCGGCGTCGCCGGCATAGCTGCCGGAGGCTGCGAGCTTCGCGACCTCCTCATCGCGCTCCCGCGCCTGGCGCAGCAGATCGCTGATGTGGTCGGCGTTCTCCGGCAGCGCGTCCGGGATGAACTCGAGCGTCGGGACGAGGCGCACGCCGAGCTGCCGGCCGACCTCCTTGCGCAGGAGGCCCGTCGCCGAGGTCAGCGCCGCACCGGACGCGACGCGCTCCTCCTCCGAGCCGAGCACCGTGTAGAACACGGACGCGTGCTGCAGATCGCCCGTGACGCGCACGTCGGTGATCGTCACGAAGCCGAGACGCGGATCCCGCAGCCCCTTCTCGAGGCGCTCGGCGAGGATGACGCGGATGCGATCCGCAAGTCGTGCCTGTCGTTCTCCGGCCATGTCCCTACCCTCTCACTCTCTCATCCGCCGCTGAGTCACGAACGGAGCAGGATGGCATCCTGTGGCGGCCGTTGGGGCGTCCGCGAAGCGGACCGGGCCCCCATCAGGCCGACACAGGATGCCATCCTGCGTCACCAGGCGCTTACGCGCGCGGCTTCTCCACCATCTCGGTCGTCTCGATCTCGTCGCCGACCTGGATGTCGTTGTACTTGCCGAGGCCGATACCCGCCTCGAAGTCCGTGCGGACCTCGGTGACGTCGTCCTTGAAGCGACGCAGCGACTCGATGGCCAGGCCGTCGGCGATGACCACGCCGTCGCGGATGACGCGCGCCTTGGCGTTGCGCGTGATCGTGCCCGAGCGGACGATGACACCGGCGATGTTGCCGAACTTCGAGGAGCGGAACACCTCGCGGATCTCGGCGACACCCGACTGGACCTCTTCGAACTCCGGCTTGAGCATGCCCTTGAGGGAGTTCTCGATCTCGTCGATCGCGTTGTAGATGACCGAGTAGAAGCGCACGTCCACGCCCTCGCGGGATGCGGCCTCGCGGGCCTTCGTGTCGGGGCGGACGTTGAAGCCCACGATGATCGCGTTGTCGATCGTCGCCAGGTTCACGTCGCTCTCGGTGATCGCACCGACGCCGCGGTGGATGATGCGCAGCTGCACCGAGTCGTCGACCTCGATCTTGAGGAGCGACTCCTCCAGCGCCTCGACGGCACCGGACACGTCGCCCTTGATGATGAGGTTGAGCGTCTCGACCTTGCCCTCTTCCAGAGCGCGGGTGAAGTCCTCGAGCGAGATGCGCTTGCGGGCCTTGGCCAGCTGGGCGTTGCGCTCGACGGCCTCGCGCTTCTCCGCGATCTGACGGGCCATGCGGTCCTCGTCGGTCGCGATGAAGACGTCGCCGGCGCGCGGGACGGAGTTCAGACCCTGCACCTGCACCGGGCGGGACGGCGCCGCGGCCTCGACCGCATCGCCGTTCTCGTCGATCATGGCGCGCACGCGGCCGTAGGCCGTGCCCGCGACGATCGCGTCGCCGACGCGCAGCGTTCCGGACTGGATGAGCACCGTCGCGACCGAACCGCGGCCCTTGTCGAGCTTCGCCTCGATGGCGATGCCTCGCGCGGCCTTGTTCGGGTTCGCGGTGAGGTCGAGGCCCGCGTCCGCGGTGAGCAGCACGGCGTCCAGGAGCTCCTGGATGCCGGTGTTGGCACGAGCCGACACGTCGACGAACATGACGTCGCCGCCGTACTCCTCTGCGACCAGGCCGTACTCGGTCAGCTGCTGACGCACCTTGGCGGGGTTCGCCTCGGGCTTGTCGACCTTGTTGACCGCGACCACGATCGGCACACCGGCCGCCTGCGCGTGGTTCAGCGCCTCCACCGTCTGCGGCATGATGCCGTCGTCGGCGGCGACCACGAGGATCGCGATGTCGGTCACCTGCGCACCACGGGCGCGCATGGCCGTGAACGCCTCGTGACCCGGGGTGTCGATGAAGGTGATCGCGCGCTCGATGCCGTCGTGCTCGGTCCAGACCTGGTACGCACCGATGTGCTGCGTGATGCCGCCGGCCTCGCCGTCGATGACGTTGGTCTTGCGGATCGCGTCGAGCAGCCGGGTCTTACCGTGGTCGACGTGGCCCATGACGGTGACCACGGGCGGACGGATCTCGAGGTCGTCCTCGCTCTCCGCCTCCAGCTCGGCCTCGAGGTCGAGACCGAAGCCCTCGAGGAGCTCCTTGTCCTCGTCCTCGGGCGAGACCATCTGCACCTTGTAGCCGAGCTCCTCGCCGAGCACCTCGAAGGTGGCCTCGTCCAGCGACTCCGTCGCCGTGGCCATCTCGCCGAGGTTGAAGAGGATCGTGACGAGCGTTCCGGGCTGGACGGTGTAGCCGTTCAGCGCTTCGAGCTTGTCCGCGAAGTCGGCGATGGAGGCGCCACGACGCAGACGGATCGTCTCGCCGTTGCCCTTGGAGACGTTGACGCCGCCGACGACCGGCGCCGACCGCATCTCGAACTCCTGCCGCTTCGCCCGCCGCGACTTGCGCTGCTTGCTCTTGCCGCCGCCCTTGCCGAACGCGCCGGCCGTGCCGCCGCCGGGACCACGGCCACGACCGCCGCCACCGCCGGGACGTCCGGCGAAACCGCCGGCCGGAGCGCCGCCGGGACGCTGGAAGCCGCCGCCCGCGCCGGCGCCCGCACCGGGACGGCCGGGACCGCCGCTGCGCTGCTGGAACGGAGCGCCGGGACGACCGCCGCCCTGGCCGGGACGACCGGGACGCCCTGCACCCTGACCGGGGCGGGGCGCGCCGACGCGCGGCGAACCGGGACGCGGCGCCTGCGGACGCGGGATGTTGCCCGGCGTCGGGCGCTGACCCATGCCCTGCTGCGACGCGAAGGGGTTGTTGCCCGGACGCGGGCCGGCGGGACGCTGGCCCATGCCCTGCGAGGACGCGAACGGGTTGTTGCCGGGGCGCGGGGCACCGGGCTTCGGCGCTGCCGAGCCGCCGGGCTTGGGCGCCGCCGGCTTCTCCGCGGCAGGTGCCGCCGGAGCCGCGGGCGCAGCCGGGGCCGCGGGCTTCTCCGCCGCCGGGGCGGGAGCCGTCTCGACCGGCTTGGCCGGACCCGGCTTCGGGCCGGGGGTCGGCGCCTTGGGGCCGGGCTTGGGTGCGCCGGGGGTCGCCGTGCTCTTCGCAGGCGCCGCCGGAGCAGCCGCCGACGCGGGCGCGCCGGCGGGCTTGTCGGCCTCGATCGCCGCGCGCAGCTTGCGCGCCACGGGAGGCTCGATCGTCGATGAGGGGGACTTCACGAACTCGCCGAGCTCCTTGAGCTTCGCGAGTGCGAACTTGCTGTCGACGCCGAGTTCAGCGGCGATCTCGTGCACGCGTGGTTTACCAGCCACAATTCTCCTGTCAGGGGTCGGTCCGCCCTGACAGGGCAGACCACTAGTCGCGGACGGGTCTCATTTCGAGCCGTTCACTTTGTTTCCATAGCCGTTCAGCCGTTTCTCGAGGGTCTGCATGTTCTCTGCTTCCGGGAATTCCAGCACAGGGGACACACGGAGCGCACGGGCGAAGGCGCGTCGCCGCTGGGCGGTCTCCACGCACTCCGGAGTCGGATGCACCCACGCACCCCGCCCCGGCAGCACGGCCTGCTCGTCGAAGACGAGCTCGCCGTTCCGGATGACCACCCTGATCAGGGAGGCGCGAGATGCACGAGCGCGGCAACCGACACACGTTCGTACAGGTTCCATCTTACACCTCAGATCTGGGGCGTCCTTACGCGACGCTCAGCGGAGACGTCGTCTCGGTCGCTGCGCGCCCTCGCTCCCTCTCGATCAGCGCCGCATCACCGCGGCTACGCCGCATCGATCCCTCACGCGTCGAGGATCGAGTCCGGCTGGATGTCGATCTTGGCGCCCGTGAGCTTGGCGGCGAGGCGCGCGTTCTGCCCCTCCTTGCCGATCGCGAGCGACAGCTGGTAGTCGGGCACGAGGGCACGGACGGCCTTGGTGCCGGCGTCCAGGACGAACGCGCTCGTGACCTTCGCGGGCGACAGGGCGTGCGCCACGAACGTCGCCAGATCCTGGTGGTAGTCGACGATGTCGATCTTCTCCCCCGCCAGCTCCTCGGTGACGGCCCGCACGCGGCGGCCGAGCTCGCCGATGCACGCGCCCTTGGCGTTGATCGAGGGATCGTTCGCCTTCACCGCGATCTTGCTGCGGTGGCCCGCCTCGCGCGCGAGTGCGACGATCTCCACCAGACCGGCGGCGATCTCGGGCACCTCGAGCGCGAAGAGCTTGCGCACGAGCCCCGGGTGCGTGCGGGAGACCGTGATCGCGGGACCCTTGGCGCCCTTCGCGACGGAGGTCACGTAGACGCGGATCCGGGATCCGTGCGTGTACTCCTCGCCGGGCACCTGCTCCTCCGGCGGCAGGATCGCCTCGACGGACCCGAGGTCCACGTGGATCATGCGCGGGTTCGGGCCCTGCTGGATCACGCCGGCGACGATGTCGCCCTCCTTGCCGCGGAACTCGCCGAGCACCGCGTCGTCGGCGATGTCGCGAAGGCGCTGTCCGATGACCTGCTTGGCGGCGAACGCGGCGATCCGGCCGAAGTCGTCCGGCGTGGAGTCCTCCTCGCCGATCACGACGCCCTCCTCGTCGAGGACCGGCACCATGACGGCCACGTGGCCGGTCTTGCGGTCGAGCTCGACGCGGGTGCCCTCGGTGAGCGAGCCCTCGTGGGAGTCGTGCTTGGCGTAGGCGGTCAGGACGGCCTGTTCGATGATCGCGATCAGCTCGTCGAAGGGGATCTCCTTCTCCCGTTCGATCGTGCGCAGCAATCCGAGATCGATATCCATGGCGGCCTCCCTGTTCAGCTCTCGTCGGCGCGCATCCGCACGCACGACATCCGTACAACGATACCCTGGTCCGGCTCCCCTGCGCGATCGACGGCCGCTCGCGCGCGGCTCCAGGAGGACCGGATGACGAACGACGACAGCGCGACCAGCCACGACGTGATCGTCGTCGGCGCCGGCATGTCCGGCGTCGTCGCCGCGCGCCTCCTCGCGGACGCCGGGCTGCGGGTCGTCGTCCTGGAGGCGCGCGACCGCATCGGCGGCCGGATGCACAGCGATCGCTCGGCGGGATTCCCCGTCGATCTCGGCGCCTCCTGGATCCACGGTATCGAGGACTCGCGCCTGGCCGAGCTCGTGCAGGCGCTCGAGATCCCGACGCTCGAGTTCACGGTCGGCAGCTTCCAGGCCGGCGGACGGCCGATCGCGGACTTCGACGGCGAGGGGCGGCGCATGACGGCCGACGCGAGCGCCCGGTGGGTCGCGGACGTCGACGCCGCCGACCGTGCCGTCGCGCAGGAGATCGAGGCGGCCTCCCCCGGCGACACCTACCTCGATGTGACTGAGCGCGCTCTCGACCGGCTCGAGCGCCTCCCCGACGCGATGGATCCGGAGCGCATCGACGAGATCCGCGAGTTCTTCCGCCATCGCGTCGAGGAGCAGTGCGGCGCCTGGATCGGCGACCTCGACGCCCACGGCCTGGACGAGGACGCGATCGACGGCGACGAGGTGATCTTCCCGCGCGGGTACGACGAGCTCCCGGCGCGGATCGCGGCGGGCCTGGAGGTGCGCCTCGCGCACGTCGTCCGGCGCGTCGGACGCGACCCCCGCGGAGTGCGGGTCGAGACGGACCGGGGGACGTTCTCGGCGGCCCAGGCGATCGTGACCGTGCCCCTCGGCGTGCTGAAGGCCGGCGCGATCGCCTTCGAGCCGCCGCTGCCCGAGGCGGTCGCGGGACCGCTCGCGCGCCTCGGGATGGGTGTCTTCAACAAGGTGTTCCTGCAGTTCCCCGCACGCTTCTGGGAGGACGGGGTCTACGCCGTCCGGGCCCTCGGCGAGCCCGGGGAGCACTGGCACTCGTGGTACGACGTGTCCGCGATCAGCGGACGCCCGACGCTTCTGACCTTCGCCGCCGGTCCGTTCGGCCGTCGGATCCAGGGCCTGTCCGACGAGGAGATCGCGCGTGACGCGACCGCCGCGCTCCGCGCGCTGTACGGCGACGGGATCCCGGCCCCGAGCGCGCACCGGATCACCCGCTGGGGCGAGGATCCCTACGCGCAGGGCTCCTACTCGTATCTCGCCACCGGGTCCTCGCACCACGACCACGATGCGCTGGCCGGACCGGTGGACGGCGTGCTGCACTTCGCCGGCGAGGCCACCTGGGGCGCCGAGCCCGCGACCGTCGGCGGCGCCTATGCCTCGGGTGCGCGGGCGGCGGAGCGCGTGCTGGGCCGGCCGGCGGATCTCACGGCGTTCGCGGCGGGGATCCGCGCCGTCGCGTCCTGATCCGCAGGGTGTTCGGGCGCGGCGCGCCGCTCAGGCGGACGGAGCGGTTCCCAGCCGGTTGATCGCGCCGATCAGCCGGAACAGGGACCCCACCGCGCGCTGGTCGAGGTGCAGGGTGAGTCGCGGCAGGTCGAGCTGATCCTTGTCCGCGAGCTCGACGGGCAGCGGCCCGCTCCCCTCGATCCGCCCGGAGGAGAGCATGGACCCGAACTGCTCGTTGAGCTGCGCGATCTCGTCGCCCGTGGGCTCGGCGCGCAGGCGCAGCACGAGGACGTCCCCGACCCAGCGCAGCGAGTCGTAGTTGCGCCAGAATCCGGTGATCGCCGCAGTGGCCTCGTCGACCGAGTCGGTGATGCGCACCCGGTCGAAGTCACCCGGCGAGATCACCCCGGTGGGCGCCAGATCCTCCTGCACGAAGCGCTCCAGCCCGTGCCAGAAGGTGCCGCCGGGCTGGTCGAGGAGCACGATCGGCATCGGCTCCGCCTTGCCCGTCTGCTGCAGCGTGAGCAGCTCGAACATCTCATCGAGCGTGCCGAACCCGCCGGGGAGGCAGATGAAGCCGCGCGACTCCTTCATGAGCATGAGCTTGCGCGTGAAGAAGTACTTCATCGCGACGACGTGCTCCTGCTCCGCGACGATCGTGTTCGCCTTCTCCTCGAACGGCAGCCGGATCGACACTCCCAGCGAGCGGTCGGGCCCCGCGCCCTCCGCCGCGGCCTGCATGATCCCGGGGCCTGCACCGGTGACCACCATCCAGCCTTCCGCCGCGAGCGCGGCCGCGACGTCGCGCGCCTGCCGGTAGAGCGGATCGTCCTGCGCGGTGCGGGCGGAGCCGAACACCGTGACCTTGGGCACGCCACGGAACGGCGCGAACAGCCGGAACGCGTCGCGCATCTCGCTGAGCGCCGCCGAGGCGATCTTCAGGTCGAGGCGGTCGGTGCGGTCCTCGCCCAGCAGCACCGCCGTCTGCAGCATCCGCAGCACGAGGCGCCGGTCGGCGTGCACTCCGGCGTCGTCGAGCACGGCGTTGATCTCGGCGCGCAGGGCCGGCGGGAGCAGTTCTTCGGTCATGGCTCCAGCGTGTCACGCCGCCCGGCCTCCCGAGCGCGACCGCGCCGGGGCGGCCGCCGGCCCGAAGCGCCGCGAACGGTCATGCCCAGGGCATCGGCCAGTCGGTGATGCGCGTGCTGTCGTCGGGAAGGTGCGGAAGCTGCTCGCCGCCGGCGCGGATGCAGAGCCAGCGCAGCTCGCCGGGGCTGTCCGGACGAGCGCGCCAGGTGCGCGGCACGCCCTGGCCGACGCGCACCACCGTGCCGGGGGCGACCTCGACGACGTCGTCTCCGACGCCCATCTGCCCGAGTCCGGCGAGGAACACGTAGAGCTCCTCGATCTGCGCATGCGTGTGCCAGTAGCCGGCCTCCTCGCCGGGTACCAGGGCGTTGGCGGTCATCCCGATGTACTGCATGGTCAGCTCATGGTCGACGACGCGACGGCCGTCGCGCGACCGGGCCTCGTCGAATCCGCCGTGGAACGCCCGCCAGTCGTCCGGGCTTCCGATGTCGGTGATCTCGTAGTCGCTCATGCGTCCTCCTCGTGCGTGCGGTCTGCGGCACCCTGTCCGCCGTGCCAGGTCCGGATCCAGCCCGAGGCGGCCCGCGTGTAGACGATGCGCGTGTGGCGGCGATCCTCCGCCCCCTGCCAGAACTCGACCCGGCTCGGCACGATCCGCCAGAGCACCCAGTCGCCCTCGGCCACTCCGGCGCGCGCGGCGGCCGAGCGTGCGGCGAGATCGGCGGCGCTCTCCTCGGCGGAGGCCTCCTGCACCGGACCCCGCACCCGCACCGCGCGCAGGACGGGCTGCCACCAGAAGTTCAGCGCGGCCGCGGGATTCGCCGCGAGCTGGCGTCCCTTCGCCGACGAGCGGGGACCGGCGAAGGCCCAGCCGCGCTCGTCGACGTCCTTCAGGATGAGCGTGCGCGCATCCGGCATTCCGTCGCCGTCCACGGTCGCCAGCGTCGCGGCGTGCGGCTCGGCGACGCCCGCCTCCGCCGCCGTGGTGATCCAGTTCAGGAACAGCGCGAGCGGCTCGTCCGGCACCGACCCCGGGTGCAGTGCGGGGGCGGTCCCGGTGAGCGCCGGACGGGACCTCAGCCAGGCGGCGGGGGTGATGTCCATGCGAGGGGATCCGTCGCGGTCAGCGCGCCGCGAGCCGCTGCAGCGCCTCGGCGATCGTGAGCGTGTCGCGCTCGCCCGTACGGCGGTCCCACAGCTCGACCTGGCCGTCGGCGGCGCCGCGGCCCACGACGAGCACGCGCGGGATGCCCACGAGCTCGGCGTCGCCGAACTTCACGCCCGGGGAGACCTTGGGACGGTCGTCGTACAGCACGTCCAGCCCCGCGGCCTCGAGCTGCGCCGCCGCGTCCTCCGCCACGTCGAAGGCGACCTGGTCGCGGCCCGCGGCGACCACGTGCACGTCGAACGGCGCGACCGAGGCGGGCCAGATCAGGCCCTTCTCATCGTTGTTGAGCTCGGCGATGATCGCGAGGATGCGGGTCACGCCGATGCCGTAGGAGCCCATCGTGACGGTCACGAGCTTGCCGTTCTCGTCGAGCACCTTGAGTCCGAGCGCCTCGGCGTACTTGCGGCCGAGCTGGAAGACGTGGCCGATCTCCATGCCTCGAGCCAGATGCACAGGTCCCGAGCCGTCCGGGGCCGGGTCGCCCTCTCGCACGTTCGCGATCTCGACCACCCCGTCCGCCGAGAAATCACGGCCGGCGACGACCGAGTGCGCGTGCTTCTGGTCGATGTTCGCGCCGGTGATCCAGCTCGTGCCCTCCCCCACCCGCGGGTCGAGCAGGTAGCGGATCCCGGTGGCCGACTCCTCGCCGAGGATGGCTCCCGTAGGCGACCACGGGCCGATGTACCCCTTCACCAGCAGCGGATTGTTCTCGAAGTCGTCCGTCGTCGCGGGCTCGACCTCGGCCGGGGCGAAAGCCACCTCGGCGCGCTTCTCGTCGACCTCGCGGTCGCCGGGGATGCCGACGACGACGAGCTCGCGGGTGCCGTCGAGATGAGTGAGGGCGAGCACGACGTTCTTGAGGGTGTCGGCGGCCGTGTACTCGCCGTCGAGATGCGCGTTCGCGTGTGCGACCAGGGTCTCGATCGTCGGCGTGTTCGGGGAGTCGAAGATCACCGGCGCCCCGGACTCGTCATAGGGCACGGGCTCCGGCGCCGCCGTCGAGAAGGCCTCGACGTTGGCAGCGTAGCCGCCCTCGGACCGCACGAACGTGTCCTCGCCGACGGGCGTCGGGTGCAGGAACTCCTCGCTACGCGAACCGCCCATGGCGCCCGCGTCGGCCTGCACGATCACGTACTCGAGCCCGAGCCGCTGGAAGATGCGCTCGTAGGCGTCGCGCTGGGCCTGATAGCTGGCGGCGAGCCCCTCGTCGGACGCGTCGAAGGAGTACGCGTCCTTCATCGTGAACTCGCGACCGCGCAGGAGACCGGCACGGGGGCGGGCCTCGTCGCGGTACTTGTCCTGGATCTGGTAGATCGTGAGCGGCAGATCCTTGTACGAGGAGTACAGGTCCTTCACCAGCAGGGTGAAGGCCTCCTCGTGCGTGGGCGCGAGCAGGTAGTCGCCGCCCTTGCGGTCCTGAAGGCGGAACAGCAGGTCGCCGTACTCCTCCCACCGTCCGGTCGCCTCGTATGCCTCCCGCGGCATGAGCGCCGGGAAGTGCACCTCCTGCGCGCCGGCCGCGGCCATCTCCTCGCGGACGATGGTCTCGATCCGCGCCTTCACCCGGAGCCCGAGCGGCAGCCACGCGAAGATGCCGGCCGCCTGCGGTCGGATGTACCCGGCGCGGATCAGGAGCTTGTGGCTCGCGACCTCGGCGCCGGCCGGGTCTTCGCGAAGCGTGCGGAGGAAGAAGTTCGAGAGACGAGTCACCACGGCTCAAGTCTAGTGAGGCGCCCGTCCCGCCCCGTGCGCGTTGCAGGGCGGGACGGGCGCGCAGCGCGGATCAGTTGAGCGCGCGCGTGCCGGGCGGGATGATCCCGCCGGCGTAGATCTCCGACGCGTTGTCCTGCAAGGCGGTGAGCGCCACACGCTGCGGCAGCGGGCCGTAGGAGATGCGGGCCACGCCGAGCGCCTCGTACTCGGTCGAGGTGAGGGCCCCGGGGAGGCCGATCACGCTGACCTTGCCATGGCCGATGCCGTCGACCAGCGCCCGCGTCGTGTCGGCGTCGAGGATGCCCGGCACGAACACGCTGGTCGCGCCCGCCTCGACGAACGCCCTGCCGCGCTCGATCGCGTCGGCGAGGGACTCCGCGACCGGACGCCCGCCGCCGCGCACGAACGCGTCGGTGCGGGCATTGAGCACGAAGGGCACGCCTTCGGCCTCGCCGGCGCGGATCATCGCCGCCACGTTCGCCGCGGCCTCGTCCAGCGGGCGCAGGCGGTCCTCGACGTTCGCGCCGACGACGCCGGCGCCGATCGCCAGGCGCACGGTCTCTCCCGGGTCGCCGTAGCCGTCGTCGAGGTCGGCCGTCACCGGCAGCTCGACGGCCGCCGCGATGCGGCCCACCATGTCGAGCATGAGCTCGCGCGGGATCGCGCCGTCGGCATAGCCGAACGACGACGCGATGGAGTGGCCGGCCGTGGCGATGGCCGTGGTCTCGGGCAGTACGGCGATCGCCTGCGCGGAGACGACGTCCCAGACGTTCACGACACGGAGGATCTCGGGGGCCGCGTAGAGCGCGGCGAGGGTACGGGCCTTGTCGGCAGTGGTGGTCATGGTCACCACGCTAACGCCCGCCCCCGACGCAGAGGGCGGCTTAGGCTGAACCCATGCCTCAGCGCCGATCGCACGTCGCCCCCTCCGCCGCGCAGTCGGAGCTCGCCACGGCGCTGGCGACGTTGCGCACCGAGCTCGACGCCCCGACCGGGTTCCCTCCGGAAGCCCTCGCCGAGGCCGCCGCGGCCTCCCCCGCGACGCCCGACCTCGACCTGCGCGACATCGCCTTCGCGACGCTGGATCCGGTCGGCTCCATGGACCTGGACCAGGCCTTCCAGCTGGAACGGAGCGGATCGGGCTACACCTTGCGATATGCCATCGCCGACGTGCCCTCGTTCGTCGCACCGGGAGGCGCACTCGACGCCGCGGCCCGCCTGCGCGGCGAGACGCTCTACGCCGCGGACGGGACGATCCCGCTGCATCCGCCGATCCTGAGCGAGGATCACGCCTCGCTGCTGCCGGATCAGGATCGCCCCGCGCTCGTGTGGACCTTCGCCCTGGACGCGGAGGGGAGCGTGTCGGACACCCGGCTCGAGCGCGCACTGATCCGCTCGAGGGCCAAGCTCGACTACGTCTCGGTGCAGGCGGATCTCGACGCGGGGCGGGACTCTCCGGCGGCGCTGCTCCCCGAGATCGGGCGGCTGCGGCTCGCGCAGGAGGCGCAGCGCGGAGGGGCGAGCCTGAACCTGCCCGATGACGAGGTGATGCGGCACGACGACGGGACCTATGCGATCGAGCGGCGCACCCCGCTCCCCGTGGAGGACTGGAACGCGCAGCTCTCGCTCATGACCGGGATGGCCGCGGCGCAGCTCATGCTGCAGGCGAGGATCGGGATCCTGCGCACGATGCCGCAGCCCGAGGACGCCGCGTTCGAGACGTTCCGGCACCAGACCGAGGCGCTCGGCGTGCCGTGGACGACCGGACGCTACGGCGACTATCTGCGGACGCTCGACAAGGAGGATCCGCGCACGCTGCCGATCCTGGAGGCGGCGTCCGCGCTGTTCCGCGGGGCCGGGTACGTCGCCTTCGACGGGACGGTCCCCGCCGAGACCACGCAGGCGGCCATCGCCGCCCCCTATGCGCACGCCACCGCGCCCCTCCGGCGGCTCGTGGACCGTTGGTCGCTCACCGTCGCGCTCGCGGTGAGCCGTGGGGAGGAGGTGCCCGCGTGGGTGCGCCAGAGCCTCCCGCTCCTCCCCGACCTGATGCGGGCCTCCGCACAGCGGGCGTCGGCGCTCAGTTCCCGCACGATCGATCTCGTCGAGGCGGCGCTGCTGGCCCCGCGCGTCGGCGAGACGTTCGACGCGGTGGTGATCCGGCGCAACGGCGAACGCGGCACGGTGCAGATCGAGGAGCCGCCCGTGACGGCGTCGGTGGCGCTGCCGCCCGAGGCCATCGCCGGCACTGCGATGCGGGTCACGCTGACCGCCGCGGACGTCGCGAAGGGGCAGATCTCCTTTGCCGTCGCCTGAGGACGAGCCCGACGCGCTCGGCACCTGGATCCGGGACGACGCGCACTCCTTGCGCACGCTCGATCCGGACGATGACGACGACTCCGACCTCGAGCCGCTGGCCGACATCGTCGGCGACGCCCGCGTGGTCGCGATCGGCCAATCGATGCACCGCGTGCACGAGTTCTTCGCTCTGCGCCACCGGCTGTTCCGGTTCCTGCACCGGCGCGCCGGATTCACCGCACTCGTGACCGAGAGCGGCATGCCGGAGGGCCGCAGGGTCGACACGTGGATCCGCACCGGGGCCGGAGGACTCCGTGACACCCTCCGCGAGGGCGTCACCTACGGCTTCGGGGCCTGCCAGGAGATGCTCGACCAGCTGACGTGGATGCGGGCGCGCGCCGCGGCCGGCCACGGCGCGCCGCGCTGGTACGGGATGGACCTCCGCGATTCGTCCGCCAGCGCCCTCCCCGGCGTCCTCACGGTCCTCGACCTGCTCGACGACGTGGATCCGCACTACGCCGCGCACGCGCGAGAGAGCCTGCTCCCCCTGTTCGCGTATCTGCCCGGCGACCGCTCCGGGCTGGCCCAGGCGGCACCGACGATCCAGGCCTATCTCGCCCTGCCCGCCGACCGGCGTGCGGGCATCACGGTCGGTATCGCGGACCTCGCCGCACGGATCCGCGCCCGGCGCCGCGAGGAGATCGCCGCTCTCGGCGGCGACGCGGAGAGCCGGGAGCGGGTCGACGTCGCGATCCGGGCCGCGGAGAGCGCCCGGGCGGCGGACGCGTTCCTGCAGGCGATGACCGCGGGCGCCGCCCGCACCTGGCCCGCCGCCAACATCCGCGACGCGTGGATGGCCGACACCGTGGAGTGGATCCTGGAGCGCGAGCCGCGGATCGTGGTGGCGGCGGCGAGCGGGCACGTGCAGCGCACCCCGTTCTCCGCTCCCCCGTTCGTGCCGGATCCGATGACGACGATGGGCGGGCACCTCGCCGACCGGCTGGGCACCGATCTCGTGGTCATCGGCACGGCCTTCGGCGGCGGCGAGCAGTGGCTGCACCGTCCGACGGTGGACGACGCCCCGGGCCATTCCCGCCCCTTCATCGTACCGCTCGCCCCGCTCGATCCCTCGAGCCTGGACGCCGTGCTGGAGCGCTCCGGCATCGGCGACGCGCTGCTGGATCTGCGCCGGCCGTCCGCGCGCGCGGCCGTGGCACTCGATGCCACCTCCGGATGGCACAACGGCGACGTCCTGCAGCCTGGCTCGGCCCGCGAGGCCTTCGACGCCGTGGCCTTCGTCCGCCGGGTCTCGCCCTGGCACACCTGGATCGACGAGCGCGGCCTCGACCGGCGCTGAGGCTTCCCCCGCGGGCTCAGAGCTCGCGGAAGTAGCAGAGCATCCGGTAGTCCTTGCCCGGCTCCACGTTGACGAAGCCGTGCCGTTCGTAGAAGCGCCGCGCATCGACGTCGATCTCGTCGACGTTGATGTGCATCTCCCCGCCGCCGCGGGCGCGCACCTCCTGGATCGCGCGCTGCAGCAGCCGCGTGCCGATGCCCCCGCCGCGCAGGTCGGGGATCACGTAGAGCTCGTCCAGTACCGCGAGCGGTCCGTCGCAGTACACGGTGGGGCGCAGCGTGACCACGGCGTAGGCGATCGGATCGGCGGGGTCGCCGACGAACAGCACGAACGCGGCGGGATCGGCGATCAGGGCACGGAACCGCCGCTCGAGCACCTCGAACGGCGGCGACGGATCCCCGAACTCGTCGCCGAAGTCGATCTGCAGCCGGGCCGCGATCGCCGCCTGATCGACCGTGCCGATCCTGATGTCGATCGATTCGTCACCCGCCACGGCCGTCCCCCGGTTCAGGCGTTCACGCCGGCGAACCCGCAGGAACCGCGGTCGTGGTCATCACCAGCAGCTGCTCCGAGAGCTGCAGCGACACCCGGATCGACGCGAACTCCGCGAGCGAGGAGGCGTGCGTGCCGCCGCACAGGATCGAGGCGGTGCCCTCGGGCAGCTCGCAGACCCAGCGTCGGCGGTCGACGATGCTCTCGCCTTCGGCCTCGATGCGGCTCGGCGCGGCGGACGCGATCCACGCCGCGAGCCGCGCGTTCATGCGCTCTTCGCGCTCTGCCAGCGTCTCGGCGAGACCTTCGGTGTCGAACCCGGCCTTGCGCAGGCTCTTGCCGAGGCGGTACTCGTCGACGGCGCCGTCGGGGCCGATGACGCTCGTCTGATTCGCGCGCCCCTCGAAATCAGGGTTGCCGAGGGCGTCGGATCCGGGATCCTTCCGCCACAGATCGGCGACCGCGAAGTCGAGCGCCAGCGACGCGAGGTGGCAGGCGGTGTGTCCGCGGCTGAGGCCGGCGCGGTACGCGGCGTCGACCGCGGCCTCGACCTCCGCACCCGCGGCGAGCGCCGCGGGGACCGTGTCGACCCGGTGGCCGACCGACCACGTCCAGCCCTCCGCGCCGCGCTTGACCGGGATCGCGGCGCCGATCGCGACCTCGCCCTCGTCGCTGACGGCGGCCATGACCGCCTCGGTCACCGCGACCTCGACGTCGGCGACGCGGAGCGTGCCCCGGTCCCCCGGCTGGTCCGGCCAGGTGTGGTCGACGGGGTGGAACGGCGTGCGATCGAGCACGACGACCGCACCGCTGTCGTCCGGGTGCACGCCGACCACGTGGGCGGTCTCGAGGAGGGATCCCGACGGGAAGGTGACGACGGTGGCGCTGGTCACGAGGTGACGACCTGTGCGGTGCCGAGCGGCGCGTTCGGGCCCATCTCGTCGGCGATGCGGTTCGCCTCTTCGATGAGGGTCGCGACGATGTCCTCCTCGGGCACGGTCTTGATGACCTCTCCCTTGACGAAGATCTGGCCCTTGCCGTTGCCGCTGGCGACACCGAGGTCGGCCTCGCGCGCCTCGCCGGGTCCGTTCACGACGCAGCCCATGACCGCCACGCGCAGCGGCACGGTCATGTCCTTGAGCCCCTCGGTGACGTTCTCGGCGAGCGTGTAGACGTCGACCTGCGCGCGTCCGCAGGACGGGCAGGAGACGATCTCGAGCTTGCGCTCGCGCAGGTTCAGCGACTGGAGGATCTGGTGTCCGACCTTGACCTCCTCAGCGGGCGGTGCGGAGAGCGAGACCCGGATCGTGTCGCCGATCCCCTCGCCGAGCAGGATCCCGAACGCGGTGGCCGACTTGATCGTGCCCTGGAACGCGGGGCCCGCCTCGGTGACGCCGAGGTGCAGCGGCCAGTCGCCCCGCTCGGCGAGCAGGCGGTAGGCCTTGACCATCACCACGGGGTCGTTGTGCTTGACCGAGATCTTGAAGTCGTGGAAGTCGTGCTCCTCGAACAGGGACGCCTCCCACACGGCGCTCTCGACGAGCGCCTCGGGGGTGGCCTTGCCGTACTTCTCGAGCAGGCGCCGGTCGAGCGACCCGGCGTTCACGCCGATGCGCAGCGAGACGCCGGCGTCCTTCGCGGCCTTGGCGATCGCGCCGACCTGATCGTCGAACTTGCGGATGTTGCCAGGGTTGACGCGCACTGCGCCGCAGCCCGCGTCGATCGCCTGGAACACGTACTTCGGCTGGAAGTGGATGTCGGCGATGACCGGGATCTGGCTCTTCTTCGCGATGATGTGCAGCACGTCGGCGTCGTCCTGGGACGGGACGGCGACCCGCACGATCTCGCAGCCGGACGCGGTGAGCTCGGCGATCTGCTGCAGCGTCCCGTTGATGTCGGTCGTCTTCGTCGTGGTCATCGACTGGACGCTGACCGGGGCGTCGCCTCCGACGAGGACCTTGCCGACCTTGATCTGGCGGCTCTTGCGTCGCGGGGCGAGGACTTCGGGGATCCGGGGCATCCCCAGGTTCACAGCTGGCACGTCAACCAGGTTACCGGTGTGCGGCTGGAAGGGATCCGCGAACAGCCGCAGCCGCGAACGTCACGACGGGCGAGGACACCGCCCCGTTGTGATAGTTTCGGCGCATGTCCGCGAACCGCACCTGGTGGCCCGCCTCCTAGGCGGTGAGTTCGCGTACCACGATCCAGACCGCCTTCCGGGGCGGTCTTGTCGTTTCTGCCGCGTCGGATCCCCCTTGCTCAGGAGCCTCAGATGACCACTGCCGACCGGATCCATGCCCTGCCGACCGAGAGCGCCTTCGTGCTGCTGGCCCGCGAGGGCTCGGACAGCGTCGAGCTGCTGACCGGCGAGATCGTCGACGTCGTCGACCTCGCCGACATCCCGCTGGGGGCGGACGGCGCCCGTCGTGAGGTGTTCGCCCTGGTGCCCTACCGCCAGGTGCGCGAGCGCGGCTTCGAAGCGCAGGACGACGGGGCGCCGCTGCGCTGCCTGCTCGTCGACGAGCATCTGCACCTGCCCGCGGACGAGGTGCGCGCCGCGCTGCCGGCCGAGCCGCTGCCGCTCCACGACGGCGGCTTCGATCTCAGCGACGACGAGTACGCCGCGATCGTCGAGCGCGTGATCGCCGAGGAGATCGGCCGCGGCGAAGGCGCGAACTTCGTGATCCGCCGCGATTACACGGCGCGCATCGACGCCGCGACCCCGGAGACGGAGCGGATCGCGGCGCTGACGTGGTTCCGGGCTCTGCTCGAGCACGAGCGCGGCGCCTACTGGACCTTCGCGGTGGTCACCCCCGGCGTCGTGGCGGTCGGGGCCAGCCCCGAGGCGCACGTCGTCGCGCAGGGCGGCGTCGTGACCATGAACCCGATCTCCGGAACCTTCCGCCACCCGGCCGGCGGCTCCACGACGGCCGCGCTCGGCGAGTTCCTCTCCTCCGCCAAGGAGACCGAAGAGCTGTTCATGGTCGTGGACGAGGAGCTCAAGATGATGAGCGCGGTCTGCTCCGACGGCGGGCGGATCACCGGTCCGCACCTGAAGCAGATGTCGCGCCTCACCCACACCGAGTACATGCTCCGCGGCAGCAGCCGCCTCGACCCCCGCGACATCCTCCGCGAGACCATGTTCGCGCCGACGGTCACCGGCTCCCCGATGCAGAACGCGTGCACTGTGATCCGCCGGCACGAGCGCAAGCCGCGCGGCTACTACTCCGGTGTCGCGGCGCTCTTCACCCCGAACGACGCCGGCGGCCACGACCTCGACGCGCCCATCCTCATCCGCACCGTGTACCTCGCCGACGGCCGGCTCAGCGTGCCGGTGGGGGCGACGCTCGTACGGCACTCGGATCCGGCCGGCGAGGTCGGTGAGACCCACGGCAAGGCGGCGGGTGTGCTGGGCGCCATCGGCGCCGTGGCCCGCGACACGGCGGCGGAGTCGCGGGAGGATCCCGACGCGCCGAGCCCCGCGGGCACGCCGGCGGAGGACCCGGGGATCCAGGCCCTGCTCGCGTCCCGCAACGCGCGTCTGGCGGAGTTCTGGATCAATCCGCAGGACGGCGGCGCGCAGTCCACGGCCGCCGCGCCCTTCGCCGGCCGCACCGCGGTCGTGGTCGACGCCGAGGACCGCTTCACGACGATGCTCGCCCACCAGCTGCGCCATCTCGGCCTCGAGGTGCACATCCAGCCGTGGGCGCAGAGCGACGACGCGGAGATCGACGCCGCCGACCTTCTCGTCGCGGGCCCGGGTCCGGGCGACCCCCGCGACGGCTCCTCCGCGCGCATCGCCCGCATGCGGGAGCTCGTGGCGCGACGGCGCGCGAGCGGCCGCCCGCTGCTGGCCGTCTGCCTCAGCCACCAGATCCTCGCGGACTCGCTGGGAATCGAGCTGGCGCCGCTCGCGAGCCCGCACCAGGGGCTGCAGAAGTCGGTGCCCGTGTTCGGCCAGGACGCGTCGATCGGCTTCTACAACACGTTCACGGCCCGCGTCACCCCCGGCACCACCGCGGTCGGCGTCGCCGAGGTGTCGGCGGATCCGGGATCCGGCGATGTCTACGCGCTGCGCGGACCCGGGTTCGCATCGGTGCAGGGCCACCTGGAGTCGATCCTGTCCCGGGACGGGATGACCACGCTGCAGCGCCTCGTCGGGCACGCACTCGAGGGGCGCTGAGCGCCCTTCCCCCGGGCGCACGAGGAGACGCCGCCGGTCCCGACGGCGCCTCCTCTGCGGCATCGCCTACTTGGTGTTCAGCTTGAAGCTCCCGCTCCAGGCCGCACCGGCATACCGTCCGGCGATCCCGGCCCAGGACACGGAGACCGGGTAGGTGCCCGGCTTCAGGGTCAGCTTCAGCGCGGTGGAGGCCACCCCGTTCGCGTCGGTCTGGGCGGTCACGGTCTGGCTGCCGATCACGAAGGTCACGGTCTGGTTCGCGATCGGACGGCCGAGCACGTCGGTCACGGTCGCGGACAACGGGATCTTCGCGTTCGGCTTGCTGGACAGCGTGCCCGTGTAGACGATCGCCGAGGCCATCGACGTCACCGTCTGCGACACCGCCGCGGAGCTGCTCGCGACATACCGGGCATCACCCGCGAACGCCGCGGTGATCGGATAGGAGCCGCTCGGGAGCGTCTCCGTCACGGTCGCCGCAGCCGTCCCGGAGCCGTCCGCCGTCGCCGTGGCGAGCTGTGTCGCACCGCCGGCCGTGGTGAAGGCCACCGCCGCGCCGTTGACGGGTCGCCCGAACTCGTCGATCACCGCGCCCCGGTAGGTGACGGGGGCCGAGTAGGTCGCCGTCAGATCGCCCGTGAACGACGTGCTCGTGCTGCGGGCGCGCACCGTGACCGAGACGTCCTTGGCGGTGCAGGCGCCGTGCCTGTCGCACACCGTCACGGTCACCTGCGCGGTTCCCGGATCCGCCCACTGATGCGTCTCCGACGGCCCGCCCGTCACGATGGCCGAGCCGTCGTGGAAGTCCCACGCGTACGTCAGCGTCGACTGCTCGGCGGCGCCCGGATCCGTCGCCTGCGCCTGCAGGGTCAGCGGACGTCCCCATGCGACGGTCGGGCCGGCGGGGGCGACGATCACGGCCGGCGGAAGGTTGTTCACCCCGACGCCGAACGTCGTCGTGCCGGACAGGCCCGTCACGTCGGTCGCGGCGACCATGCCCGAGAACGGACCGGAATCCGCGAACACGTGCGTCGTCGGGCTGCCGTACGCGGTACCCCCGTCGGAGAAGCTCCACACGAACGTGGCCCCTGCGGCGCAGGGTCCTGCGGCGACCGCGCTGAACGGGATCGCGCTGCCCTCGTCCCCGGTGAACGTCGGAGCGGCCGTCACGGTGGGCGGCACGTTGTTCGCCAACGCGCTGCCCAGCGCGTAGGACACGTCGGATGCCGTCTCCGCGAACCCGCTGTCGTTCGTGGCGAGCGTGTCGGTCGCGTCGTACACCGTGATGTTCGGCGCCCCGGGAAGGGTGAACGGCGGGTACGGCACCACGACCGGGATGACCGCCGGTGCCGAGACCTTCACCGTCCAGACCAGCTCGGTGACGGTGTGCACGGTGCCCTGGAGCCCGAGGCCGGACAGCCCGTACATCACCGGAGATCCCACGGGCGTCGTGCACGGCACCGACACCTGATCGGTCACCGGCTGGCCGGTGCCGAGGTCCAGAGGGCCGGTCAGACCGTTCAGCGACCTCGTCGCGGCGACCGCGGACACCGAGAACGTCGCCGTCGTGCGCAGCTTGGCCGCGACCTGGGGAGTGAGCGGGCACGCGTTCGCGTCAGGGGTCGAGCCGGGGATGTCGGGGCACGGCGGCGGAACCACGGTCACATCTGCGGACTCCGCGACGCAGGTGGCGGTGTCGCCGTCCGCGCCGAGGCTGCACGGCGTGCTGGCGTTCATGACGGTGGGCGCGAACGCGATGGGGACGGAGCTGCCGCTGACGTCCACCGTCCCGGAGAACCCGACCGTGTGCTCCACGGTGAGCGTGCCGGCACCGGGCTGCCGGGTGACCACCGGGTTCACCGCTCCGCCCTGGCGGACCGTGCTGTCGTCCCATCCGGCGGAGACGACGTCCGACTGCGAGAGCGCCAGGTGGGTGGTGAGGCTCGCGGTGCCGTTCAGGGCACCCGTGACGGTGTAATCGGCGGCGGGCAGATCCATCGCCTGACTGAAGGCGACGGTCTGGTTCTGGCCGACCGGACTCGCGAAGGCGGGAGCCGGTGTGAGGAGCGCGGTGGCGACGGCGATCGCAAGACCTGTGATCACGGCACGCCGCGTCTTTGCGACGGTGTTCATCGGGGGGCCTTTCCTAGAGGGACGGCTGCGGGCACCCGCAGCGTACGTCCCTAGAGAGTCGGCGCCCGTCCCCCTGATACACGGATCGGGATCCGGATCCGTGCCCGAAGCGGCGTCTCAGCCGATCGTCACCGGCCGGAACAGGTCGGCCACGAGCAGCAGCGCGCCCATCGCGATGAGCAGGCCCGCGACGACGATCGTGAGCGGCACGAGGCGCGTCGCGTCCACCGGCGCCGGCGGCGGACGACGGAACAGCTTCGCCCACGCGCGCTTCAGTCCGTCCCACAGCGCGACCACGATGTGTCCGCCGTCCAGAGGCAGCAGCGGGATCAGGTTGAACACGAAGAGGGCGATGTTCAGCGAGCCCATCAGCCCGAGCAGCACGGCGAAGCGGTTCAGCAGGGGCGCATCGGCCGCGGCGACCTCGCCCGCGATCCGTCCCACGCCGATCACGCTGAGCGGGCCGTTCGGGTCACGAGGGGTTCCGGTGACCAGCGATACCCCGACGTCCCACAGCCGCACGGGCAGGTTGCCGATCAGCTGCACCACCGCGCCGGCGTTGGTCATCGCCTGGTCGAAGCCCGCGTTCGCCGGCTGCTTCACGTATGCGAGCTGCGCGTAGACGCCCGCGTAGCCGACCGTGTGCACGACGGGGTGGCCCTTGTCGTCGACGACGGGCCGGCCGTTGCCGTCCACCTGCTGACGCTGCGCGGCGACCGGGGTCAGCTGCAGCGTGACGTCGGCGCCGTCGCGGGAGACGACGAGCGGGATGGTCTTGCCGGGCGACGCCTGGATGATGGCGCTCGCCTCGGCGAACGTCGACACGGCCGTGCCGTCGACCGAGACGATCCGGTCCCCCGGCTTCACGCCGGCCTCGGCGGCGGGCGCGACCGGATCCGATGACGTGCAGGACGTCTGGGTGGAGCCCGCCGGCAGCACGCACTCGGACAGCGACGCGATCGTGGTGGTGCCCTGCTGCACCCCGATGCCGCTGAGGAGCACCGTGAACACGACGATCGCGAGGACGAGGTTCATGAACGGCCCGCCGAACATCACGACGACGCGCTTCCAGACCGGCAGCAGGTAGAAGACGCGGGTCGCGCGCTCGGGGTCGATGGTCTCGTCGTTGGCCGCCCTGGCGTCCTGGATCAGGCTGCGGAACGCGCCCCGTGACCGGCTCTGCGCCGCGTCCTCCTGCTCCCCGGGCGAGGGCGGGTACATGCCCGACATCGAGATGAAGCCGCCGATCGGAAGCGCCTTGACCCCGTATTCGGTCTCGCCGATCCTCTTCGAGAACAGCCGCGGTCCGAAGCCGATCATGTACTGGCCGACATGCACGCCGAACAGCTTGGCGGGCACCAGGTGCCCGAGCTCGTGCAGGGCGATCGAGACGCCGAGCCCGACCAGCACGAACAGCAGGCCGCCGACGTATAGCAGGATCTCCACCCCGCCACGCTACCGGTGCCGGGCTAGGAAACGGCCGTGCCGCGGCTGTGCGCCCGGCCTGTGCCCGGTCAGGCGGATGCGGCGATCACGCGGTCCGCGGTCGCACGCGCCCAGGCCTCCGCCGCGGCCAGTGTCTCGACCGTGAGCTCCTCGGGCGGATCGTGCGCGTCCACGACGCGCTCGATGGTGTCGACGATCCCCAGGAACGGCAGGCGCCCCTCGTGGAACGCGTCCACCGCCTGCTCGTTGGCGGCGTTGTAGACGGCCGGATAGGTGCGGCCCGCGCGCCCGACCTGCTTGGCCAGCGCCACGGACGGGAAGGCGGCCGTGTCGAGCGGCTCGAACGTCCAGTTCGCCGCCGTCGTCCAGTCGATCGGACGGCCCACGCCCCCGACGCGGTTCGGCCAGTCCAGTCCCAGCGAGATGGGAAGGCGCATGTCGGGCGGCGAGGCCTGCGCGATCGTGGATCCGTCCACGAACTCGACCATGGAGTGCACGATCGACTGCGGATGCACGACGACCTCGATGCGCTCGTAGTCGACGTCGAACAGCAGGTGCGCCTCGATGACCTCGAGCCCCTTGTTCACGAGCGTCGCCGAGTTCGTGGTGACCATGCGCCCCATGTCCCAGGTGGGGTGCGCGAGCGCCTCCGCCGGGGTGACGGCGGCCATCTGCGCGCGGGAGCGCCCGCGGAACGGACCTCCGGACGCGGTGACGACGAGGCGGCGCACCTCCTGCTTGGTGCCCGAGCGCAGCGCCTGGGCCAGCGCCGAGTGCTCCGAGTCGACCGGGACGATCTGCCCCGGTGCGGCGAGCGCGGTGACGAGCGCGCCTCCGACGATCAGCGACTCCTTGTTCGCCAGGGCCAGCGTTCGCCCGGCCTTGAGGGCGGCGAGAGTGGAGCCGAGCCCGATGGATCCGGTGATCGCGTTGAGCACCACGTCCGCCTCGACGTCGCGCACCAGCTGCTCGGCCTCGGCGGAGCCCAGCGCCGTGTCCTCCACGCCGAACTCCTCGGCCTGCTGCGCGAGCAGGTCGGCCTGTGTGCCGGCGGCGAGCCCGACCAGCTCGAAGCGATCGGGGTTGGCCCGGATCACATCGAGGGCCTGGGTGCCGATCGAGCCGGTGGATCCGAGGATGAGGACGCGACGCATGCCCTCAGCCTAGGGTCACTGGGTCGGGGCCGCAGGAACGGTGCCGAGGATGTCGACCACGAACACCAGGGTCGAGTTCGCCGGGATCGAGCCCTGCGCCTGAGCGCCGTAGCCGTCGGCCGGCGGGATCACCGCAAGCACCTGCGAGCCGACCTTCTGGCCCTCGAGCGCCTTCTTGAACCCGGTCACCACTCCCGTGGTCTGGAACTGCGCCGGGGTGCCGCGCTTCCAGCTGGAGTCGAACTCCTTGCCGTCGGCCCAGGTCACTCCGCGGTACTGCACGATGACGTAGTCGCCACTGGCCACCGTCGCTCCGTCGCCCTGCTTCAGGAGGGAGATCTTCGTCTCGGTCGGCGGGTCCGCCTTGGGGATGGTGATCTCCGGCGCGCCGTCCTTGGCGAGCTTCACGGCCGGCATCCCGTCGACCGGAGCGACCGCGGTGCCATCCGCCACCGTGGAGAGCTTCTTCGTGGCCTGGGCGTACACCACGACCGACTTCCCGCCGTCGCCGAACATCTTGCCGGGGATCGCGGCGACGACCGCCGACCCGAGCGGCTGGCACTCCAGCGCGGCGACGAAAAGCGATTGCTGCTGCGGATCCAGCAGTACCGGGATCTGGTCATCGGACCCGCGCGAGCTGGAATCGAGGACGGCGCTGTCCGCGGCGTTCACGATCCGGTACTGCACGGAGACGAGGTCGCCGGGCTTGACGTCCTTGCCATCGCCCTTCTTCACGACCGTCCGCTCGACCGCCGTGGCCTTGTCGACGTCAGCGGCCGAGGGAACGGTGACCTTCAGATCCTTGCCTTCCCCCTCGAGCGTGACGGCGTCCGACGCCTTGCCCGGCTTCGCGTCGAGCAGGCACGACGACGAGGCCGACGGGGTGGGCGATGCAGAGGGGCTGCCGGCGCCGGCGCAGCCGGAGAGCAGGAGTGCCGTCGCGGCGACGGCGGACAGAGCGGCGGCGATGCGGATGCGCACAGAAGACCTCGAGACGTAGGGACGAACCCACCCATCCTGCCGTATCGGGCTTTGCCGCCGCTGGGAGATGCCTCCTGCATCGCGCATTCCGATCGTGGAATGGATCCTGATCTAGCCTTGTCTGGTGACACCGGAACACGAACCCGCAGCGTCCGCGGACCGCGACGGCGCCGTCGCGGAGACGCACCAGCCCGAGGACGAGGTGCGCCGCACCGGAGCGACGTATCTGCTCGGCCGGATGATCCTGATCCCGCTCACCCGCCTGATCTACCGCCCCCGCATCGAGGGCCGCGCGAACGTGCCGATGGACGGCCCGATCATCTTCGCGTCGAACCACCTCTCCTTCATCGACTCGATCGCGATCCCCGTGGCCGCGCCTCGGCGCGTGCACTTCCTGGCGAAGTCCAGCTACTTCGAGGGCACCAGCCTGAAGGGCCGCTTCGTGGCCAGCTTCATGCGCGCGGTCGGCGCCATCCCGGTGCGCCGCGGCGCCGGACAGGCGGCGCTCGACGCCCTCGACGAGCAGCGCAAGCTCCTGGACGAGGGGCTCGCGGTCGCGCTGTACCCGGAGGGCACGCGCTCCACCGACGGCCGCCTCTACAAGGGCCGCACGGGCGTCGCCTTCCTCGCACTGCAGACCGGGGCGAAGGTCGTGCCCGTGGGCGTGATCGGCACGGACAAGGCGATGCCGGTCGGGGCGAACATGCCCAAGCTCGGCGTGAAGGTGACCATCCGCTTCGGCGAGCCGCTGGACCTCTCCCACCATGGCTCGGCGAACTCGGGCCGGGCGCGCCGCGGTGCGACGGACGAGATCATGGCCGCGATCCACGCCCTCAGCGAGCAGGAGCTCGCGGGCGTCTACAACGAGGTGCCCGCGCAGGGCACGATCGAGAAGATCAAGCAGGCGCTGCCGCACGAGCGCCGCTGACGTCGCGTCAGTCCGCGGCGTCGGCGACCAGGATCGTCGCCTCGTGGCGCACCGGGAACGCGACGGAGTTCGCGATGAAGCACCAGGCGTTCGCCTGGGCGTGAGCGGCCTCGGCAGCCGCCCGCATGGACTCGTCGGCGACCGTCACCACAGGGTGCAGGGTGACCTCGGTGAACGCTCCCCCGCCGCGCCCGTCCTCCTGCATGGTGCCCGTCGCCTCGTCGCGATAGTCCACGACGACCACCCCGGCGGTCACGCAGGCATGCAGGTAGCTCAGCAGGTGGCATTCGCTCAGTGCTGCGAGGAGCATGTCCTCGGGGTTCCAGCGCGTCGGATCCCCTCGGAACGGCTTGTCCGAGGACGCCAGCAGATCCGGCTTCCCCGCCACGCGGATCGTGCTCGCGCGGTCGTAGTCGCGGTATCCCGAGGTGCCGGTTCCGCGGTTGCCGGTCCACGTGGTGCTGAGGGCGTAGCGATGGGTGCCGAGGCTCATGGATCCATCGTGCCAGGCCGCGTCCGTGCAGCGGCGGAAACGGCAGCGTTCGAGTGCACGCGCGCCCACTAGGCTTTCCTTCGTGGTGCAGACTCTGACCGTCCAGGATGCCGTGGAACTCGCCGTCGTCGAGCGGAACGGTTTCATCGAATCCCGCCACATCGGAGCCGCGGTCGTGCTGTCGGCGGAGGGCGAGATCATCGCCCGGCACGGCAACCCGGAAGCACTGGTCCTTCCCCGCTCGAGCCTGAAGCCGCTGCAGGCGGTGGCCTGCCTGACCGCCGGGGCGCCCCTCGAGGGCGAGCAGCTGGGACTGGCCACCGCCAGCCACGTCGGCACCGACCGCCATGTGGCCGTCGTGCGCGAGGTCCTCGCCGCGGGCGGGCTCACGGAGGACGATCTGGGCTGCCCCGCCGACTGGCCGGGCGACTCGGCGACCCGGGACGAGCTCGTGCGCGACCACGCGAGCAAGGCGCGCATCCGGATGAACTGCTCGGGCAAGCATGCCGCGATGCTGCGCGCCTGCGTGGCGAACGGCTGGCCGACCGCCGGATACCTCGGGCTCGACCACCCGCTGCAGGTGCACATCAAGGAGACCGTGGAGCGCCTGAGCGGTGAACGCGTCGCGGCGACCGCGATCGACGGCTGCGGCGCCCCGGTGCACGCGATCACGCTCGCCGGACTGGCGAGGGCTCTGCACCGGATCGGCAGCGCTTCCGAGCGTTCGCCGTTCGCACTGCACCGCGTCGCCGGCGCACTGGTGCGCACCGTGCGGGAGAACCCGTGGACGATCGAGGGTCCCGGCCGGCCCGACACGATCGCGATCGAGAAGCTCGGCGTGTTCGCCAAGCACGGTGCCGAGGGCGTGATGGTCATGGTCGCGCCGAACGGCACCACGGTCGCGCTGAAGATGCTGGACGGATCGGGCCGTGCGGCCACGATCGTCGCGGCGACCCTGCTCGCCCGTGCGGGCGCGCTGACCGACGCGCAGGTCCAGGACCTCGCCTCGGCCCTTCCTCTTGCCGTCCTCGGCGGCGGCAGCGACGTGGGGGCCATCCGCCCCGGCGCCGGAATCTGAACGCCCCCAGAAGGGGCCAGAACCCGCGGGCGGGAAAGCCCATCAGGGAAAAGGAAAGGAGCCACAATGAGGATCTCGGTCCCCAGTGAGGTGAAGAACAACGAGTTCCGGGTGGCGCTCACCCCCGCCGGAGTGCACGACCTCGTGCTCGCCGGCCATGACGTCTTCGTGCAGTCCGGCGCCGGCGCCGGCTCCTCGATGTCGGACGACGACTACCGCGAGGCGGGAGCGACGCTGCTCGACGACGCGGACGACGTATGGGCCCGTGCTGAGCTGGTGCTGAAGGTGAAGGAGCCGATCGCCAGCGAGTACCACCGCTTCCGCAGCGATCTGGTGCTCTTCACCTATCTGCACCTCGCCGCCGATCGCGCGCTGACCGACCGTCTCGCCGAGTCGGGCATGACCGCGATCGCCTACGAGACGGTGCAGCTGGCTTCGGGGGCGCTTCCGCTGCTGGCCCCGATGAGCGAGGTCGCGGGCCGTCTGGCGCCGCTGGTCGGCGCGAACACGCTGATGCGCTCTCAGGGCGGTCTCGGTCTGCTGATGTCCGGCGTGCCCGGAACCCGTCCGGCTGTCGTCACGGTGATCGGCGGCGGCGTCGCCGGCGCGAACGCCGCGGTGATCGCGGCCGGCATGGGCGCCGACGTGACGATCTTCGACACCAACATCGCCCGGCTGCGCTACCTCGACGACTTCTTCGGCGGACGCGTCAAGACCGCGGCGTCGAACCCGCTGGATCTGCGCCGCGCCGTGGTCGGATCGGATCTCGTCATCGGGTCGGTGCTGATCCCCGGGGCGAAGGCGCCGAAGCTGGTCACGAACGACATGGTCGCGGAGATGCGTCCGGGCAGCGTGCTCGTGGACATCGCCGTGGACCAGGGCGGCTGCTTCGAGGACACCCATCCGACGACGCACGATGACCCCACCTTCCGGGTCCACGACACGGTGTTCTACTGCGTCGCGAACATGCCGGGCGCGGTGCCGAACACGTCGACCTCGGCGCTGACGAACGCGACGCTGCCCTACGTGCGCCAGATCGCGTCGCGCGGCTGGCAGGCCGCTCTTCGCGCCGACGCCGCCCTCGCCGGCGGTCTCAACGTCACCGGCGGGAAGATCGCCAACGCCGGTGTGGCCACGGCGCACGATCTGCCGCTCACGCCGCTGGAGGAGCTGCTGGGCTGACGTCGTCCCGCGGGGCGGGCAGGATCACACGGGACGGTCTTCCGTCCGCGTTCACGGTCCATGCCCGCCCCGCGTGCGTCAGCGCGTAGGGCGGCAGCTCGCGCACGCCCGCCAGCGTGCGCAGCTCCCTGCCCGCTTCCGCGAGCACGACCGCCTCCCCCGTCCGCATCACGCGCTGCCAGAGCGCGTACTGCCGCTGCCACGCATCCGCGTCCCCGACGATCAGCGCGAGGTCGTCGGATGCTCTCGTTCCGTCCGAGACGATCACGGGCGCACCCTCCGTCAGCAGCTGCACCACGCCGCGCCCGAAGCACCGCGACAGCGCGTCCGCGGTGCGCGCCGGCGTGGTGCTCACGAGCCCGACCAGGGGCGCTCTCGGCTGCCAGACCGGGGCGTCATCCGCGTGTGCACGACCGTCCGCGTCGGCTCGATCCGGCACGGCGACCTGCACCTCGACGCCGTCGAGCACACCCCGTCCCGGCGTGCGGCCGGGATCGTAGGTGCGCGGATCGCCTCCGGCGGTGAGGTGCTCGGTGCGGCTCGCGGCGCGCAGCAGCATCCGCGCCGGCAGCAGATCGGCCGCGGACGAGACCTGCGCCGAGCACCGGGACGCGCTGAGCAGCACCGTGCCTCCGCATTCCGCGGCGATCCGCAGCACGCGCTGCAGCTTCTCCGCCCAGGCCGCCGCGTACTCGTGCGGGAACGCCGCGAGGTGCCGGTCCAGGTCGTCGACCGCCAGCAGCGCGGGCAGGGGACGTCGTCCGTCCGACAGCTCGTCGAGCAGCGCCCACGCGCGTTCCGGATCCCCCGGCAGCAGCAGGGAGTCCGTCACCTGCTCGACGGCGTTCCGCAGCGCAGTGCTCTTGCCGGAGCCCGGACCGCCGAACACCGTGAGTCCGCGATCGTGACCGATCCGCAGGGTGCGCGGTTCCTGGCGCTGTCGATCCGGCTCGTCCGCGAGGCCGATCACGAGCTCCCCGGCCGGACATCCGGGCAGGTCCGCGCGGCGCAGCCGCGTCGGCAGGGCCGGCAGCCAGGGACTGCGCGCACGGAGCGCCCCCGGCCATCGCACGGCGATCTCCGCGATCTCCTCCGGACCGGTGCGTGCGACGCGGAACGCCGCCGGGGCGGTGTCCTGGGCGCGCCGGATGCAGGCGAGCCCACGCCCGGCCAGATCGCCCGGCAGTCCCGCCGCCTGGTCGGTGCCGATCATCACCCGGCTGTCGGCGGCGTCCGTCACCCGCAGGGCGATCCTCAACGGGCAGTTCGCCGCCAGGGCGTCGCGGATCACCCCGGTCGCGCGCTGCGTGCCGAGGACGAGGTGCATGCCCAGAGCGCGTCCGCGTGCGGCGATGTCGGTGAACACCGCGGCGAGATCCGGATGCTCCTGCAGCAGCGCGGCGAACTCGTCGACGACGATCACGAGCCTTCCGAGGTCTCCGCGTGCCTCGGCGATGCTCCTCACGCCGCTTGCGGCCAGGAGCGCCTCCCTGCGGCGCAGCTCGGCGCGGAGGCTGCGGACTCCGCGCGCGGCGCCGTCGGCATCGAGGTCGGTGATGATCGCCGCGACGTGGGGCAGCGACCGCAGCGGCTCGAACGCGGCGCCGCCCTTGAAGTCGGCGAGCACGAACGACACCCGCTCGACGGGGTGCGCTGCGGCCAGCGCCGCCACCCAGCTCACCAGCAGCTCGCTCTTGCCTGCGCCCGTGACGCCCGTCACGAGGGCGTGCGGTCCGTCGGCGACGAGGTCGACGACCACTGCGGCGTCCGCGTCCCTCCCCAGTACGGCCGGGAGCCCGTGCGGACCGCCCGGCGTGCCCCCGGCGTCGCCGTGGCCGTCCGCTGATGCCAGCACCTCCCGCAGGGCGACCGCACCCGGGATGCCCGCCGCCGCACCGCGCTCCCGGACCAGGTCGCGGACGATCACCTCCGCCTGCTCGCGCGAGACTCCCTCGGCCGCGCACACCCGGGCACCCTCGGCGATGCGCAGGCACGCGAGGCCGGGGTCGGCCACGTCGAGCACCGCGTGGTAGCCCGCGGGCGGCGGATCCCCCGGTGCGACCACGCAGATGCGGGGGCCGGAGGATGCAGTCCGACGTCTGCCGACGTGCACCCCCGCCGCGACGGCGGGCAGCCCTCCGTGGCCCGCCAGGTCGTCCATTCCGAGCCACGCGACGCCGTCTCCCTCGAGACGGATCGCACCGGCGGCGTGCCGCAGGCACAGCTGCAGCAGCAGGGCGCGTGCGACCGCGGCGGCCACCGGCGCAGGGCCGCGTACGCACAGCCCTTCCGCGAGCGGCGCGGTCACGGGCACGCCGGACACGTTCCGATGCTGCGCACGGAAGTCCTCGGCCCGCTCCCCCGTCCCGCTGAACCGCAGCGGTGAAGGGCCGTCGCCACGGCCGACGGACACCTCGATTCCCGGTGCCAGAGCGACGGCCCGGGTCGGCGGTTCCTCGAGGCAGCCGGCGAGATCGGGAGCCATGCGCACGCGTCGCCCTCGCTCCTCCGTCTCGCGCCTGGCCACCGTCTCCTCCACGCGCTCCCACGACTGCGCCTCCTCGCCGCGAGCAGCGCGGAGGGCGCGCCTGCGCTGACGCACGCCGTCCAGGAAGGACCCCAGGATCATGACGGGGCCCAGCGCGGCGAAGCACAGCGTGAGCGGCGACCCGGTCACGGCGAACAGCACGGCCCCTGACACGACGGGGACGATCGCCGCGATCAGCGGCAGAGCACCCCGCGCAGGCGGGGTGGGTGCGGCGGGAAGGACGATCGTGTCGACGGGCTCCATGCCGTCATCCCATCGCGTGCGACGGGTCAGCAGGGCTCCGCCCGCGCGACCGGTGCGCTACTCGACCGGGATCGGCGCTGTGGAGGACGAGTCGGAGTTGGCCGGAAGCCGCCGCGCGTCCACCACGATGACGGTGACGTTGTCACGGCCGCCGTTCTCCAGCGCAGCGCTGAGCATCGCGTCCACCGCGGCGTCCGGCGTCGGGTTGAGCCCGAGGAAGTGCTGGATGCCGTAGTCCGTGAGCTCCTTCGTCAGGCCGTCGGAGCAGATCACGAACCGATCGCCGTCCTGCACGGCGAACTCGCGGTAGTCCGGCGGCAGGGCTTCGCTGACGCCGACCGCACGGGTGATCACGTTGCTGTACGGATGTCCCTCGGCCTCCTCCGGGCTGAGGCGCCCGGCCGTGATGAGCTCCTGCACGACGGAATGGTCCGTCGTCACCTGGCTGAGCGCACCGTCGCGCAGCAGATACACCCGGGAGTCGCCGATATTGAGGGAGACCCAGTGCGCATCGCCGTCGATCAGGGTGAAGAAGACACCCGTGAGAGTGGTCCCCGTGCCCTCATCGGTGGTGTCGGGATGCGCCGTGATGTCCTGCACGGCGGCGATCAGCGCCGTCTCGATGGTCGCCGCCGAGACCTCTCCTGCACCGACCGCCTCCTGCAAGCGCGCGACCGTGCGCTGGCTCGCGATCTCTCCCCCGGCGTGCCCGCCCATGCCGTCGGCGACGACGAAGAGCGGGAACTCGGCGAGCAGCGAATCCTGGTTGCTCTCGCGTCGGCGACCGGTGTCGGTCGCCCCCGCCCAGCTCAGGACGACCGTGTCGCCGGAGGCCAGTGCGATCTCGCGGGTGTGCGCTGTGGAACCCTGGCTCATCGCGATCCTCCCTCGGCTCGGGCGATCGGAACGACCGCTGAAATCTCACACATCGTAATGGATCCCCACCGTCGACACGCGGCTCAGGCCGCCGGATCCGCGGGCAGCGGAAGAAGCGCGTCGATCGCGGCGACCTCGTCGGCGCTCGGCGTCCACGCTCCGCCGGCGCGCGCGTTCGCCTCGATCTGCGCCGCGGACGTCGCACCGGCGATCACGGAGGCTACGCCCGGCTGCGCCAGCAGCCATCCGAAGGTCGCCTCCAGCATCGTGATACCCCGCTCGTCGCAGAACGCCCGGTAGGCGTCGAGCGCATCCCAGGGCGCGTCCTCCCAGAGGTGAGCCCTGGTGCGCATGATGCGGCTCTGCGCCGGTCCGCCCTCGCGCGTGAACTTGCCCGTGAGCAGGCCGTTGTGCAGCGGGAAGAAGGGGAAGAACCCGAGCCCGAAACGGTTCACCGCGGGCAGGACCTCGCGCTCCGAGGCGCGCGACAGCAGGGAGTACTGATTCTGCGACGAGATGAAGCGGGCGCTGCGCGCAGCACGCAGCTCCGCTTCGGCGATCTGCCAGCCGGCGAAGTTGGAGTGGCCGAAGTAGCGGATCTTCCCCTCGCGCACGAGCTCGTCGAGCGCGTCGAGGGTCTCCTCGATCGGTGTGAGCGGATCGGGCC
>JABLTH010050177.1_pt1 | contig 42999 bp, 36 predicted proteins | sample 7875711 | NCBI WGS metagenome assembly JABLTH01 (sample SAMN14941262, study PRJNA633318) | bioreactor metagenome | isolation source: bioreactor | place: China | collected 2019-03-05 | reverse complement strand
TGTCGGTCGTGTCGGACTCCTACGATCTGTTCGCCGCACTCGACCTGTGGGGCGGCGAGCTTCGGCAGGCCGTGCTCGATTCGGGTGCGACGCTGGTCGTGCGTCCCGATTCGGGCGACCCCGTGAAGATCGTGCTGCAGACCGTGCGTGCGCTGGACGCGTCGTTCGGCTCGACCGTGAACGGCAAGGGGCGGCGCGTGCTGAACCGCGTGCGCGTGATCCAGGGCGATGGTGTCGACGAGCTGTCGATCGAAGCGATTCTTTCCGCGCTCGACGAAGCGGGTTACGCGGCCGGCAATGTGGTGTTCGGCATGGGTGGCGCGCTGCTGCAGCAGGTGAACCGCGATACGCAGCGCTTCGCGATGAAGTGCTCGGCGATCCGGCGCGGCGGCGAGTGGCACGACGTTCGCAAGGATCCGGTCACCGATCAGGGCAAGCGCTCGAAGAAAGGGCGGCTCACGCTGCTGCGCAATGTTCGAACCGGTGAGTATCGGACGACGACGCTGCCGGTTGCGTGGGACGACCGGATGCTGGAAGGCGAGTGGGAAGAAGCGCTCGAGACGGTGTTCGATACGGGGCGCCTGCTCGTCGATACGTCGTTTGCCGAGGTGCGGGCGAGGGCGCACGCAGGGGAGGTGTGACGCGGGCGGCGGGGTATCCCGCCGCGTCGTTAGCGTTCGGGCGGCGTGGGCGACGGGCGTGCACGGCACGGCGTCTGCGTCGACTTCTCCCGTCAGTACGTTCGCAGGCGCCGGCACGAAATTGATGTCGCCTTCATCGAAACCATCGAGCGCGCTCGCCTGCCGTCACGATTCGCGGGCGAGCGCGCGCCCCGCCGTGTCCTCCGCCCGCACCGCCTCCATCGCCCGCGCCAGCGCATCGAACACCGCCGGCCCCTTGCAGCGCGACACGTTGAAGCGCATGAACGAGGTCGCGCCGTGCGACGCGCTGAACACGTTGCCCGGCGCGAGCACCACATCGTGATCGAGCGCATGGCGTGCGACACGCGCGGCGTCGAGCCCGTCGGGCAACTCCGCCCACACGAACAGGCCGCCGCGCGGCTCCGTCCAGATCCCGAGGCCCGCGCGTGCGAGGCGCCGGATCGTCTCGCCCATTGCATCCGCGAGACGCGCGCGCAGGCTGTCGAGATGGCGCCGGTACGTACCGTCGACGAGCAGCCGGTGCACGACGTTCGCGCCGATCTGCGCATGGCCGAACGACGTCGCGAGCTTCAGGTCGACGAGCGCCTCGATCCATTCCGGGCGCGCGGCGACGTAGCCGCAGCGGACCGCGGCCGACAGCGTCTTCGAGAAGCTGCCGATCGACACGACGCGCGACAGCCCGTCGAAGGCCGCGAGGCGCGGCGCGGGCGTGCTCTCGAAATCCGCGAAGATGTCGTCCTCGACGATCAGCAGGCCGTGCTCGGCCGCGAGCGTCAGCAGGCGGTGTGCGACGGGCGGCGCGAGCGTCGCGCCGGTCGGGTTGTGCAGCGCCGCGTTGGTGATGTACAGGCGCGGCCGGTGCTCGGCCAGCACCTGCTCGAAGCGCGCGAGATCGGGGCCGTTCGGCGTGTACGGGACGCTGACGATCCGCGCGCGATGCGCGCGCAGCAGCGCCTGGAAGTTGAAGTAGCACGGATCGTCGAGCACGACCGTGTCGCCCGGCTCCAGCAGCAGGCGGCACACGAGGTCGAGCGCATGCGTGCCGCCGTCGGTCAGCATGATCTGCGCGGGTTCCGCGTGGACGCCGTGCTGCGCGAGCCGCCAGGCGAGCTGCTGGCGCAGCGCGGGCAGGCCGAGCGGTGTCGCGTAATCGGTCAGCGCGTCGGATTCGTCGCGCGACACGGCGCGCAGCGCGCGGCGCAGGCTCTCGTCCGGCAGCCACGACGGCGGCAGCCATCCGCAGCCGGGCTTCACGGTCGTCGGCGCGGCCTCGAGCGACTGGCGCGACAGCCACAGCGGATCGAGCTCGCGATCGAGACGCGGGCCGAGATCGGCGAGCGCGAGCGGCGGCGCGTGCCCCGACACGTAGAAGCCCGAGCCGCGCCGCGCGACGAGCACGCCTTCGCTCGCGAGCCGCTCGTATGCATCGACGACGGTCGATTTCGACACGCCCAGCCCGTCGGCCATCATCCGGATCGACGGGACGCGCGCACCGGGCATCAGCGCGCGGCTCGCGATCCGCGCGCGCAAGGTGTCCATCACGGTTTCCACGCGCGTGCGCGACGGCGCGGGCGGAACGGAAAGCGGCGCGGAATGGCTCATGGCGAAGAATGAACTGTACGGACGGTTGTCCAGCACAGTTTGTCGGAATTGTATTGGGCTGTAGCTTACGCGCTTTTCACGGGCGGCGGATCATCGGTGATCCACTTTCCCCGTTCAGGATTTCCCGTGCAAAAGACGACCGACGGATGGCTCAGCGGCCTGCTGGGCGTGATCATCTTCAGCGGCTCGCTGCCCGCGACGCGTATCGCGGTGCAGGGGCTCGACCCGCTGTTCCTCACGTTCGCACGCGCGACGATCGCCGGCGCGCTCGGCCTGCTGCTGCTCGTCGTGCTGAAGCAGCGGCGGCCGACCCGCGCCGAGGCCGTGTCGCTGGCCATCGTCGCGCTCGGGGTCGTCGTCGGTTTTCCGTTGCTGACGGCGCTCGCGCTGAAACATGTGACGTCCGCGCACGCGATCGTGTTCGTCGGGCTGCTGCCGCTCGCGACCGCGCTGTTCGGCGTGTGGCGCGGCGGCGAGCGGCCGCGGCTGCCGTTCTGGATCTTCTCGATCGTCGGCAGCGGTGCGGTGGCTGCGTTTGCGTTGCGCAACGGCGGCCAGGCGTCGGTGATCGGCGATGCGCTGATGCTGGCCGCGATCGTCGCATGCGGGCTGGGCTACGCGGAAGGCGCGCGCCTGTCGCGCCAGCTCGGCGGGTGGCAGGTGATCTCGTGGGCGCTCGTGCTGTCGCTGCCGCTGATGTTGCCGCTCACGTGGATTACCTCGCCCGCGTCGTTCGACGGCGTCGATGCCGCCGCGCTGTGGGGGCTCGCGTACGTGTCGCTGTTCAGCATGCTGATCGGCTTCGTGTTCTGGTATCGCGGGCTCGCGCTCGGCGGGATCGCGAGCGTCGGCCAGTTGCAGCTGCTGCAGCCGTTCTTCGGCCTGCTGCTGGCGGCCGGGCTGCTGCACGAGACGGTGCCGCCGTCGATGGTCGTCGTGACGGTCGTCGTGGTCGGCTGCGTGGCGGGCGCGAAATACTTCTCGAAAGTGGCGCCCGTGCAGCGCGCGGGCTGACGCGCGCGCCTGGTAGAGGGAACGGGCGCGACCCGCCGCAGGTCGCGCCCGTTCGCGCTCAATCGTCCGGGGTACACACGCGCAAGCGGTGGCCGTCCGGGTCGAGCGCGACGAACGTCAGGCCGAACACGGCCGTCATCGGCGCCTGCTCGAACGTCACGCCGAGCGCCTTCCACGCTTCGTACAGGCGCCGCACCTCGTGGTCGTCGTCGACCATGAATGCCAGCTCCGAGCGGTGGCCGGCGCCGCCCGACACGAAATCGCGCGCGCGGGTCGACCACAGGCCCAGGTGCAACCCGTTGTCGAACGTGAATGCCGCATAGGTGGGAAACGCGGCGACGGGCGGGCGCCCGAACAGGCGCGCGTAGAACTGCGCGCTGCGCGTCGGGTCGTCGACATACAGGAGAACGAGATTCGGAGAGGTCATGCGGGGCCGTCCCGGGATCGATTAAGATGCGTCCCATTCTATGAACGGATGCTGTCAGAAAATGGCAGCATGGAACGATGACGCGTGCCGAACGATTGCTCGCGCTGCTGCAGGTGCTGCGGCGCCACCGCCGCCCGGTGAGCGGCCGCGTGCTGGCCGGGGAACTCGGCGTCAGCCTCCGCACGGTCTATCGCGATATCGCGTCGCTGCAGGCGCAGGGCGCGGACATCGACGGCGAGCCCGGTGTCGGTTATGTGCTGCGTGCCGGGTTCATGCTGCCGCCGCTGATGTTCTCGCAAACGGAGCTGGAAGCGCTGATGCTCGGTTTTCGCTGGGTCGGGAAGTTCGCCGATGCCCAGCTCACGACGGCTGCGTCCGATGCGCTCGCGAAGATCTCCGCGGTGTTGCCCGCCGAGCTGCGCCGCGAGATGGAATGCACGACGCTGCTCGTCGGCCCGCGCACGATCGTCGATCGGGAAACCGTCGACATGGGTGTCGTGCGCACGGCGATCCGTACCGAAAGCAAGCTCGGGATCCGCTACGCGGACGAGGGCCGGAAAACGGGCGGCGAACGGATCGTGTGGCCATTCGCGCTCGGCTATTTCAATGACGTGCGGATCCTGGCGGCGTGGTGCGAAGGCCGGAACGATTTCCGGCATTTCCGGACGGATCGCATCGTCGCGCTCGAACGGCTGAACGTGCGCTATCCGCGGCGACGCGCGGCGTTGCTGAAGGCGTGGCGTGCGGCGGGCGCCGACGTGCGCGTGACGGTGAGGTGAGGGGGCGAGGTGCGCAGGCCGCGCACCCCGTTCCGTCGTGCCGGCCTTACTCGAACGTTTCGAGCGCGAGCAATTCGTCGATCGTCTGCCGGCGGCGGATCAGCCGCGGCGTGCCGCGATCGACGAGCACTTCCGGCGCGAGCGGCCGGCTGTTGTAGTTCGAGGACATCGACGCGCCATACGCGCCCGCGTCGTGCAGGAACAGCAGGTCGCCGATCTGCGGCTGCGGCAGCTTGCGGTGCGTGACCACGCCGCCCGCGTCCTGCGTGAACACGTCGCCCGATTCGCACAGCGGCCCCGCGATCGCGAGCTCGACCAGCGGCCGTCCGTCCGGCAGCGCGCCGTCGTGCGCGTGCACCGACACCGCGTGGTAGCTGCCGTACATCGACGGGCGCATCAGGTCGTTGAAACCCGCGTCGATCAGCACGAAATCGTGCTTCGGCCGGCGGTTGACGGCCTGCACTTCGGTGACGAGCGTGCCGGCTTCGGCGACGAGGAAGCGGCCCGGTTCGATCTCGATGCGCACCGGGTGGCCGAGATGCCGTTCGATCCGCTTGCGCGCGGCGTCCCACTGGCTGAAGTAGTGACCGACGTCGACGCGCGGCTCGCCGTCGCGATACGGGATCGACAGGCCGCCGCCGGCCGAGATCGCGTCGATGTCATGGCCGAGCGACGTGACGAGGTCGACCATCGCATCGCATACCTGCGACAGGTGGCCGTAGTCGACGCCCGACCCGATATGCATGTGGATGCCGACCAGCTTCAGCCCGTACTGGCGCACGATCTCGATCGCGCGCGGCACGTCGTCGATCCAGATGCCGTGCTTGCTCTGCGGGCCGCCGGTGTTGGTCTTGTTGCTGTGGCCGTGGCCGAAACCGGGGTTGACGCGCAGCCACACGCGGTGGCCGGGCGCGTGCTCGCCGATGCGCGCGAGCATGTCGAGCGAACCGGCGTTCACGGTCACGCCGTGCTTCAGCACCGCCGCGAGCGTCGGACGGTCGATCAGGTCGGCCGTGAACACGACGCCTTCCGGCTCGCCGGCCGGGCTGAACCCGGCCGCGAGGCTGCGCTCGATCTCGCCGAGCGACACGGCATCGACGCACGCGCCTTCCTCGCGCATCAGCTTCAGGATATGGACGTTCGAGTTGGCCTTCTGCGCATAGCGGATCACGTCGAACTGACGCAGTTGGGCGATGCGGTCGCGGATGACGTCGGCGTCGTACACCCACAGCGGGGTGCCGTATTGCTGCGCGAGCGTCGCGAGCTGGCGGGAATCGAGGGACATGGCGGATGAATCGGGTCGAATGAACGGATGACGTGAATGATGCGCCTGTTTATCTATGCAGTAAAATGCCTATTTATTGAAATTCGATTCACATTTGATATAGACGATCATGCTCACGCACCGCCATATCGAGGTCTTTCGCGCGCTGATGGTCACCGGTAGCACGACGCGCGCGGCCGAGATGCTCTATACGTCGCAACCGACGATCAGCCGCGAGCTCGCGCGCATGGAGCAGGTCGTCGGTTTCGCGCTGTTCGAGCGTGCGCACGGCCGGTTGCGGCCGACGATGGCCGCGCTCACGCTGTTCGACGACGTGCGGCTCGCGTATGTGGGGCTTGAACGCGTCGCGGCCACGGCCGCGCGCCTGCGCGAGTTTCGCGACGGTCAACTGTCGGTGATCGCGCTGCCGGCGTTCTCGCACGCGATTCTCCCGGGCGCGGCGCGCCGGTTTCGCGACGCTCATGCGGGCGTCAGCCTGTCGGTCGAAACGCAGGAATCGCCGATGCTCGAAGAGTGGCTCACCGCGCAGCGCTACGACCTCGGGCTGACCGAGCACGACGTCGCGCCGGCCGGCACCGTGCTCACGCCGCTGCTCGAAGTCGACGAAGTATGCGTGCTGCCCGACGGCCATCCGCTGCTCGCGCAGGATGCGATCGATCTGGCGGATCTCGCCGATCGCCCGTTCGTGAGCCTGTCGCTGAACGATCCGTATCGCATCCTGATCGACGAGGCGTTTGCGCAGCTCGGCGTGGCGCCGCGCTCGGTCGTCGACACGCCGTCGGCCGTGTCGGTGTGCGCGTTCGTGCGGCAGGGGCTCGGCGTCGCGATCGTCAATCCGTTGACCGCGCTCGATTTCGTCGGGCGCGACCTGCACGTGCGGCCGCTCACCCGGTCGTTTCCGTACCGCGTCAGCGTGATCGTGCCCGAGCACCGGCCGAAAAGTCTGCTTGTCGATGCGTTCACCGATGCGCTGCGCGGCGAGGCGAAGGCGATCCGCCGCCGGCTGGCCGCGATCCTCGGCTGACGCGGCCGTATGATGGGCGTTTCGCCGCCATCGCCGTTTTTTCGTCTTTTCCGGAACCGCTCATGACCGATGCTTCCGCTTCCCTCGAACAACCGATTCTCACCGGCGAACGCGTCGAACTGCGGCCGCTCGAACGATCCGATCGGCAGGCGCTGCTGGACGCTGCCGCGGACGGCCGGTTGTGGAACCTGAAGGTCACGGTCGTACCGGGCCCGGACACGATCGACGCGTATATCGACACGGCATTGCAGGGGCGTTCGGCCGGCACCGTGATGCCGTTCACGATCGTCGATCGCGCGTCGGGCCGTGCGATCGGCAGCACGCGTTTCTGGAAGATCGATCGCAAGAACCGCAAGCTCGAGATCGGCCATACGTGGTTGAGCGAATCGGCGCAGCGCACGCGTGCGAACACCGAAGCGAAATGGTTGTTGCTGGGTTATGCGTTCGACGTGCTGCAATGCGTGCGCGTGCAGTTCACGACCGACGAGCTGAACGAGAGATCGCGCGCGGCGATCCTGCGGCTCGGTGCGAAGCAGGAAGGCATCGTGCGGCACGAACGGATCATGCCGGATGGCCGCAAGCGCAATTCGGTGCGCTTCAGCATCATCGACGACGAATGGCCGGAGGTGAGGGTGAGGCTGATGGAGAAGCTTGCGACGTAACGTGTCGCGTATGACGTACGGCGTGCGTCGCGTAGCGGCGCCGGAGGGGGGCGGCGACGCGACGGCAGGGGAAGAAGCCGTGCGCCGCGCACGATGCGCGGCGCGGCGGCGCGTTACTGCGCCGATGCGAGGTGGTGGCGCTCCGCGAGCTTCTGCGCGTCGGCGTAATGCTTCTGCAGGATCGGCAGCGACTGGCGTGCGACTTCCTTCAGCTTCGTGTCGCGGCCCGACGCGATTTCAGCCTGGAAGGCCGAGATGGTCTTCTGCTGGCCGGCGAGCGCGACCTGCTCGATGTACGCCTTGTCGAACTCGGTGCCGCGCAGGGTCTTGATGCTGTTCAGCACGGCCGTGTCGGGGTCGTTGGCGGGCACGTCGACGCCGCGCGGGCTGGCTGCGCGCATCGCCTGGATGATCTTTTCATCGTCGGCCGACACGCGTTGCGCGAACGCCTTGACCTGGCTGTCCGACGTGCGCGAATCGGCGATGCGCGCCGCGTCGTGCTGCGTCGACACCGTTTTCGTGCCGTCCGTGATGAATGCCTGGTCGGCTTCGTGGATGCGCGTCGCGGTGGCGGCGGCCGGCGCGGCCGGTGCCGGTTGTGCGGTTTGCGCGGTCGCCGTCACGGCGACGAGAAGCAGGCCAGCGGCAGACAAGGCAAGGCGCGAGACGTGGGGAAAGCGGTTCATGGGACCTCCTTTCAATCGGGGCTCTGGTTGAAAAACGGATCGGGTGATCCGTCGCTGTGCGAGAGACCGGGCGCGCCCGGGCCGGATTCGACCGCCGCTCTGCCGCGGCGCCGGTCGAAGTGTTTCCCGGCCCGACTGATTCTAGGAGGGCGATCCGGTAGCAGGTGCTACCGCGCTGTGGTTTGTGTAACGGTTGGTAAGACGAATCGATGAGCACGCGTGCCGGCAGGTATTGCGTACCTGTCGCGTGCGTGGCGGCGGCAATTTTTGCGCGCATGCGGCGTGCGGAATGCACGTGGGTGTCATCCGCCAGTCATCGACTTGCCGCGGTGACGCGCGCGTCGAGCGTCGACGCTGGCCGGCATCGCGATGCGTGCGAACGTGTCACACGCGGTCGAGCAATGCGTCGAGACGCGGCAGCAACGGCGTCGCGCAATGTGCCTGCAACGCGTCGGGCGCGGTGTAGCCCCACGCGACCCCCTGGAATGCGATGCGCGCGCGTCGTGCCGCGTCGGCGTCGCGGATTTCATCGCCCACGTACAGCACTTCGTCGTTGCGCAGGCCGGCTTCATGAACGAGCGCGCGCAGGCGACGTGCCTTGCCGAACAGCGGAATGCCGCACGCGAAATGTTCGACCCGGCTGCTGGCGTGCGGGCCGAGCCGGTCGCGCACGATCTCCTCGGTATTCGACGTGGCGATCGCGATGCGGATGCCGCGCGCGGCGAGCGCGTCGAACGTTTCGCCGACGCCGGGGAACAACGCCACTTGCGCGACGCGCGGCCGCATCAGGCGACGCATGTCGATCGTCACGCGCGGCACTTTCCACATCGGCACGTCGAGCGCGCGAATGATGTCGCGCGCCGACATCCCGCGCAGTGCCGGACGCAGCTCGGGCGTGGCGTCGCGAAAGCCGTGCATGCGCGACGCTTCCGACAGCGCCGCGAGAAAACTGTCGAGCGAATCGGCGAGCGTGCCGTCGAAGTCGAATGCGATGAGGCGGTAGGGCATGAAGCGGCGTGGCAGGTTATCGGGCAGACGACATTGTCACCGAATCGCGGCCCGTCGCCCGTGCGGTCGGTTGCGCCCGCGGCGAAACGAGAGGGTCGAGCAGCGTCTTCGCGTCGTCCGGATGATCGGCACTGTACCTTGTCCCCCACCGCGCCGCGCGGTATCGTCGACACTTCGCTTTCCACCACCCCGACCGGAGACCGACGTGCCTGCTGCGACCCCCGCCACGCTGAGATTTTCCACCGACAAGCGCGAACTCGACGTCGACGCGATCTTCGACTTCCTGCATCGCGACGCGTACTGGTCGCAGGGTATTCCACGCGACGTGGTGGAGAAGGCGATCGAGGGTTCCCTTTGTTTCGGCGCGTATATCGGCGACCGGCTCGTCGGCTTCGCGCGCCTCGTGACCGATCACGCGACGTTCGCGTACCTGTGCGACGTGTTCGTGCTGCCGGCCGAACGCGGCAACGGCTACGGCCGCGCGCTGATCGACCACGTGTTCGCGCAGGAGATGGTGCAGGGCCTGCGCCGCATCATGCTTGTGACGTCCGATGCGCACGAGCTGTACCGGCCGGTCGGCTTCGGGCCGTGCGCGAACCCCGAGCGCGTGATGGAGATCCGCCGCCCGGACATCTACGCGAAACGCTGACGCGCGGCGCAGCGCATACAATACGCGCTTTCCGTTTTTGCCGAAGAGAAACCGATCATGACCGAACAGGAAGCCGAACAGCTCGCGACGCATCGCCATTACAAGGGCGGGCTGTATCGCTACATCGGCGTTGCCCGCCATTCCGAAACCGAGGAATCGGTGGTCGTGTACGAACACCTGTGGCCGCATGCGCGCGGGCTGTGGGTGCGCCCGGAAGCGATGTTCAACGGGAACCTCGAAGACGGCACACCGCGTTTCCGCAAGCTGCGCGACTGATCCTCGGCCGGCAGCGTGAGCCGGTCTTGCGGGCCGGCTGCGTGAGCCGAATGTCGTGCCGAGTGTCGAGCGCGAATGCGCGGGTATCAGTCGGCGGCCAGCGCCTTCACCAGTTCCGGCGGTGCGTGCCGGGTCGTGACTTCCGGCGTGCCGTGCCACGCCGCGAGTTTCTTCACCGCCTTCGCGACATCGGCGGCGAGCCCCGTGCCGAACCGCACGCCCGGCTCGACATGCACGGCCTTCAGTTCGAACGTGCGGAGCGTGCGATGCGCCTTCGCGTCGACGCGCCCGACCAGCCGGCCGCGATGCAGCACGGGCAGGCAGAAATAGCCATAACGCCGCTTGTGCTCGGGCGTATAGCATTCGATCGTGTAGTCGAAACCGAATAGCGTCGATGCACGCCGCCGGTCCCATACGACCGGGTCGAACGGCGACAGCAGCGTCGTGACCGTCGAGCGCAGCGTGTCGGCCTCGGCGGCCGGCAGCAACGCTTCGAGCGAGCGATGCACGTAGGCCGGCTCCTTCCAGTCGTCGATCGCCACCGGGATCAGGTCGCCCGCGTCGGCGAGCTGCTCGAGCTCCGCGCGGTACGAGCGGCGCGGCAGCCGATAGTAGTCGGCCACCCAGTCCGCGCGCACGACGCCGAGTGCACGGCACGTGTAGTCGAGCAGCGCGGGCAGCACGGCTTCGCGCGGCGGCAGGTCGCGCGTGTCGTCCCAGCCGGGCAGCACGCGCTCGCGCACGTCGTACACGCGCTGGAAATTGCGGCGTTCCGACACCATCAGGTCGCCCGTCGTGAACAGCACTTCCAGGTGGCGCTTCTCGGGCTTGCGATCCCACCAGCCGTTGCCCTTCACGCCATCCTCGCGGACGAAATCCGCCGACTTCACCGGGCCTTCTTCTCGAATCCGCGCGAGCAGCCGTTCGATCTCGGGACGATTCTGTTCATGCCATTCCGCTGCATATTTCCAGCCCATCCCCGACGGATCGAGCATCTTGTAGCGCATCAGGCCGAACTGCTCGACCGGCAGGAAGCACGCTTCGTGCGACCAGTATTCGAACAGCCGCGCCTCGGCGAGATGTTCGTCGAGCCACTGCGGCGAGAAATCGCCGAGACGGCTGAACAGCACGAGATACGGGCTGCGCGCGACGACGTGGATGGTATCGATCTGCAGCTGCGCCATCCGGCGGATCGTGTCGAGCACGTCGGCTTTGGTCGCCTTGCGGCGGGGCGGCGTCAGCAGGCCTTGCGCGGCGAGATGCAGGGCGCGGGCGGCGGCGGGCGAGAGCGTAAGCATCGGAGGGTCGGCCGGGAGTGATGGTCGGGAACCACTTTAGCGCGAAAGCGGTGCGCGCGTGCGACGTGCCGATGCAACGTGTCTGACAATGGTTGACAGATACGTTTCGCAAGTTTCCCTATAGTGCAGTCCATGGCGCGACGAAATGTGCGCGCAACGATTCCGCTTCCGACGCACATATGTCCATGGCACGCAGGAAGCGAATCCGGGATTCTCAACCCCCATCGGGAGACCCGGAGCCCTGAGCGGACATCCATGCGGCTGTGCACCGGCCCCGTGTGGATGTCCGCTGATTTTTTTGTTTTTTCCGGTTTTCGTCCGTTGCCGCGCAGGTCATGCCGCGGCGCTCGTCTCTCCGGGCCGCAGCGCGCGGGACAGGTCGTAGTGCTTCGCCGCGCCGTAACGCGGTGAGCTGAAGTGCCAGTCGTAGTTGCCGCGAATATACGAGTGGGCCTCGTCGAGCAGGCGCAGCGACGCGCGATCGTCGGTGCGCGTACGCACCTTTTTTTCCAGATCGAGATAGCGCGCGAGATAGCCGTTGTGGATGTCCGCCGCCGCGTCGAGCGCGGCTTGCGGCGCGAGCCCGCGTTCGTGCATCAGGACGCAGACGAGATTGCTGCTCGATTCGCCCGCCTCCTTCGGATACGAAAAGATGTCGTTGCACAGGCAGAGGATCAGGCCGGACAGCTTGCGCAGGCGCTCGACTTCTTCGTCGGCGTAGAACGTGGCGGGCGCTTCGTAGCCCCCGGCGATGTCGATCAGCGCGAACGCGCCTTCGCCGCATCCGTTGTAGGTGCGACCGGAGAGATACTCGGCCTCGCCGGGCACGACGTCGGTCGCGAACCGGCCGGCTTCCCACAGCGTCGAGAACAGGAACGTCATCATCCCTGCCACCCAGCGTGCGTACTGCACGCGCGTGGACGCGGCCGCGATGCGCGCGCACACGTCCTGCGTCGCCCGTTGCAGGGCGGGCAGGAACGCGGCCATGTGCGGCAGGCGCGCCGCCAGCGCGGCGCGCAGCGGCGCTGGATCATGGCCGGTCGGATCGGCAATCATTTCGTACAGCCACAGGTAGAGTGCACCGAGGTCGCCCGGAGCGCGCGCGACGCCGTGCAGGCTGCACAGGCCGTCGTCGATCGCGAAGATCCAGCCGTACGCGCGGGTCGTCGTGCACAGGCCGTCGAAGGTTGCGTGCGCATAGACGCGGGAGCAGTATTCGCCGATCTTGCCGTGACGGATGCCGTTGGCCCAGCGCGGATCGTCGAGCAAGCCATGGCCGTTCATCCACGCGAGCAGGTCGGCTTCGGCGCGGTCGGCGTCGGGATGCACGGGCGTGTCGAACGGGTGGAACAGGTGCGGAAGCACGAGTGCGGGCACGGCGGCTTCGGCGGCAACGGTTTCGACGGTGGACATGGCGTACCTCGCGGATGGCGGGTGGCAACAGGTGTCGTGAATGGCAGTCCGGCCTACTTGCCGAACCGGCGCGCGCGCTTGCCGTACGCATCGATGGCCTGTTCGAAATCGTCGCGTCCGAAATCGGGCCAGCACGTCGGCGTGAAATAGAACTCGGAGAAAGCGGTTTGCCACAGCATGAAATTCGACAGGCGCTGCTCGCCCGACGTGCGGATCACGAGGTCCGGCTCCGGCTGGCCGGCCGTGTAGAGCCGGCTCGCGATCAACTCCGGGCTGAGCTGCGCGAGCAACTGATCGACGGTGCCGGCCGCGACGTGTTCCGCGATCAGCGAGCGGACGGTGTGCAGCAGGTCGAGGCGGCCGCTGTAGGCGACGGCGATGTTCACGTCGAGTCCGTACGCGTGGGTCGTGCGTTGCTGCGCGGCGCCGATGCGGTCGGCCGTGGCGGGCGGCAACTGCGTCAGGTCGCCGATCACGTGGAGGCGCCAGCGGCCGCTGGCGGCGAGCTCGTCGAAGACGTCGGCGATCACCGCGAGCAGGCCGCGCAATTCCGCGGCGTCGCGCTGGAGATTTTCGGTGGACAGCGGCCACAGTGTCACGAACGGGATCCCGGCCTCTTCGCACCACGACAGCAGCGCATGCACGTTGCGCCCGCCGGCCCGATAGCCGTCGGCGGCCGGCAGGCCGAGGCGGTCCGCCCAGCGCCGGTTGCCGTCGAGAATGACGGCGAGATGCGTGGGCAATGGCGGCCGGGCCGTATCCGATACGGCGGGCGAGTCGATGGCGAATGTTTCCGGCGCGCGCAGAATCAGCTCTTGAGTCATGGAGACTCCTTCGAGGCGAGGAAGCGATCGAAACGTGAAACAGCGGGTGGGATCGTCGTGGCGACTGCTGCAATCCGGCGTGGAGATCATGTTCGCGCCAATGCGAGCGATCATTATTGATCAATGAATTTCGGATTTTCAAGTCATTCGTATGCACGATATCGGGGCGCGCCGATGCAAGCGACCGCGCCGGCATTGCGCGGCGCCGGCAGATCCCGGGCGCGACGATAGGCAGTCGATTTTCGGCGCGATGCCATTTCGACGCACGGATTCAACGAGCGCTTTTCGTGTGTTTCGCGCGATTGAATAAATCGTGGAATTGGAAAATAAAAGCGATGCAATACGCGGGCGCTCGATTGCGGCGGAAACGATTCCGCCGCGTCGGCCGTCGGTTGCTTATTGCCGCTTGCCGCGCGCGACTTCGTCGCCGGCGCCGGGCGGCAGCCGCCGCGTGATCGGAATCGATGCGAACGAGCACAGCCCGACCACCAGGAACGCGGGCCAGAAATCCGACCACACCATCTTCTGATGACCCTGCAGCCAGTGCGAAACGTGCAGCACGAGGCCGGCCACCGTCACGCCAAGGCCGAGCGACATCTGCTGCACGACGCTGCCGAGGCTGGTCGCGCGGCCCGCGTCGCGCGGCGAGATGTCCGCATAGATCATCGAGTTCAGGCTCGTGAACTGCAGCGCGGGGAAGATGCCGCCGACGAGCACGATCAGCCAGATCGCCCAGGTCGCCATGCCGGGATGGAACACGCCGTACGCGGCGATCGCGAGCCCCGCGAATGCCGCGTTGTAGATCAGCACCGTGCGAAAACCGAAGCGGCGCAGCGTATGCGTGGCGGTCGAGCGGCTGACCGCGCCGCCGAGCGCGGACGCGCACGTGATGAGGCCCGAGTGGAACGCGCTCATGCCGAGCCCTTCCTGCAGCGCGAGCGGCAGCAGGAACGGCACCGCGCCGAGGCCGATGCGGAACAGCGACCCGCCGACGACGCTCGCGTGATACGTCGGGATCTTGAGGAAGCTGAGGTCGAGCACCGGGCGTTCCTTGCGGCGCGCGTACGGCACGTAGAGCGCGAGCAGGACGGTGCCGGTCACGCACATGGCGAGGGCGTTCGAGCGCGACGTGAGCGCACCGTCGATCAGCGTGAGGCCCATCAGCAGCAGTGCGGCGCCGCTGGCCGACAGCAGGAATCCGAACCAGTCGAGCGGGCCCGGGTCGGGCTCGTGCGTGTTCGCGATGTGCTTGCTCGCGAGGTAGATCCCGTAGATGCCGATCGGCACGTTGATGAAGAAGATCATCCGCCAGTGCAGGTAGGTCGTGATGAAGCCGCCGACGAGCGGCCCGACCGTGGGCCCGAACAGCGCGGGAATCGCGAGGTAGTTCATCGCGCGCACGAGATCCGAGCGCGGCACGGCGCGGAAAATGATGATGCGGCCGACGGGCACCATCATCGCGCCGCCGACGCCCTGGATGAAGCGTGCGAACGTGAGCACGCCGAGGGAATTGGATGCCGCGCACATCAGCGAGCCGACGACGAAGATGCCGATCGCGGTGCGGAACACGGAGCGCGCGCTGAAGCGGTCGGCCAGCCAGCCGCAGATCGGAATGAACACGCCGAGCCCGACCACGTAGGCCGTGATCGCAATGTTCAACGTGACGGGGCTGTGCCCGAAGTCCCTCGCCATCGCGGGCAGGGCGGTGACGATGATGTTCGCGTCGACGCTTTCCATGAACAACGCACAGGCAACGATGAGCGGTGCTAGAAAGACGGGCGACATGGGCTGGGCGCGCGGTAAAGACGCCATTATGCCCACAATGTGACCGTTGAGTCACGTACGACAACAGATGTTCCGCATAGTGCAACAGTCGTTCTTTTCGGGGGCGGCGCGGAAAGAACGACCGCGCAAACGCCGCGCATGTATCGCGTTTGTGCACCGCACGCGTCGGGATCGCGTCCACGCGACGCAGGTCGCCTGCGCGAGCCGCGCGAATCGAAACTTGCTTGATGTGCACGTTTCGTGCGACAGTCAGGCCCACTCGCAACACAAAACGACGCGCATCGATCGAGGGCCATCGAGACGAGCGCGCGCGCGAACGAGACCTCGTGCCGACCCACTCACCATCGAAAGGAGGGGACACGTCATGACGTCACGTCGTGCCGCATCGATTGCATCCCGCGTCTCAACGCGCATCCCGACGCGCTTCTCGACCTGCTTTCCGCTCCGTCGCTCACCGCCGCTCGGCCGCGCCACGCCGCGTCTTCGCTGGGCCGCCGCACTGGCCGTCGCGTATCTCGCCGTGGCCGGCTGCGCCGCGCAGGCCGACAACGCGAACCGGGCCGCCGCGCCGGCGGTCGATCAGTCGGCCGCGCCCGCGACGGCCGCGGTTGCCGGCCCCGCGTCGGGCACGCTGCTGCCGCCGCCGAGCCAGCTCTACGGCGACCTGTTCGTCGCGGTGCAGACCGCGCAGATCTATCCCGACCAGAAGACCTTCGTCGACGCGACGCCCGACAGCGATCCCGCGACGATCGTACAGTTGTATCAGCAACAGAAATCGCAGCCGGGCTTCTCGCTGAAGGCGTTCGTCGGCCAGCATTTCACGCCGCCCCCGGAAGGCGGCGTCACGCCGCCGCCGAACCAGACGCTGCGCCAGCACATCGACTGGCTGTGGCCGCAGCTCACGCGCACGAGCACGACGGTGCCGCCCTACAGTTCGCTGATTCCGCTGCCGAAGCCGTATGTCGTGCCGGGCGGCCGTTTCCGCGAAGGCTACTACTGGGATACCTATTTCACGATGCTCGGGCTGCAGGGGTCGGGCCGCGAGGATCTCGTCGACGACATGCTCGACAACTTCGCCCATCTGATCGACACGATCGGGCACATCCCGAACGGCAACCGTACGTACTATGCGAGCCGCTCGCAGCCGCCGTTCTTCGCCTATATGGTCACGCTTGCCGCACAGGCCGAAGGCGACAAGGTCTACCAGAAATATCTGCCGGAACTGCGCAAGGAGCACGCGTACTGGATGCAGGGCGAAACCACGACGCCACGCGGGCAGGCCGCGCGCAATGTGGTCGCGATGCCCGACGGCGCGGTGCTGAACCGCTACTGGGATGCGAGCGATACGCCGCGCGACGAGTCGTATCTCGAGGACGTGACGACCGCGAAGTCGGTGCCGGGCCGTCCGGCGAACGAGGTGTACCGCGACCTGCGCGCGGGTGCCGAAAGCGGCTGGGACTACAGCTCGCGCTGGTTCGGCGACGGCAAGACGCTCGCGACGATCCGCACGACGTCGATCGTGCCGGTCGACCTGAACAGCCTGATGTTCCATCTCGAGACGACGATCGTGAAGGGCTGCGCGCTCACGCGCGACGTGGCCTGCGTGACCGATTTTTCCGGGCGCGCGGCGCGGCGTGCGGCCGCGATCAACCGCTATCTGTGGAACCGTCGCGGTTACTACGGCGACTACGACTGGCAGTTGCGCAAGCCGCGCGACGCCGTGACGGCCGCCGCGCTGTATCCGTTGTTCGCGGGCGTTGCGTGGCCCGAGCGCGCGAAGGCGACCGCGCGCGAGGTGCGCAAGACGCTGCTGCAGCCGGGCGGCCTCGCGACGACCACCGAGAACACGGGGCAGCAGTGGGACGCGCCGAACGGCTGGGCGCCGTTGCAGTGGATCGCGATCGACGGGCTGCGGCGCTATGGCGAACCGGCGCTCGCGAAGGACATCGGCACGCGTTTCCTGTCCGACGTGAAGCACGTGTATGCGACCGAAGGCAAGCTCGTCGAGAAGTACGTGGTCGAAGGCGCCGGCACGGGCGGTGGAGGCGGCGGCGAATATCCGCTGCAGGACGGCTTCGGCTGGACCAACGGCGTCACGCTGAAACTGCTCGGGCTGTACGGCGAGTGACGCGCGGCACGGGCCGCGCGCTTGCACCGCGAGAGCACGCACGGGCCGTCCGGCCCGTGTCTGCATCCGGCGTGCGTCAGAACACGATCGTCGTGCGCACGCCGACCACCGTTTCGTCCCCGATGCGCGCACCGGCCGCGTTCGGGTTCGGGATGCCGCCGCCCGGACGGAAGAAGTGCTGCAGGTCGGCCTGCAACTGCCACCACGGCGTGACCTGGTACTGGTAGGTCGCCTCGACGACCGTTTCCGCGCGGCGTACCGGATAGCCGGGTGTCGTGTATGCGCCGGTGTCGCCGTCGAGGCCGCGCGCATGCGAGCCGATCTTCGTGTAGCCGACCGCGAGACCCGCGACGTCGTTGTCGCGTCCCTTGAACGGCGCCTTCAGCGTCACGCCTGCATTGGCGGCGAAATCGACGGTATTGCGATCGCCCGGCGCGCCCATCACGCGCGCGAACACGCCCACCGAGCGCGGGCTGTCCGGCGACGGCCGCCACACCATCTGGTCCGCGACCGCATAGAAACTGTAGTTGCCGCGATGCGTGGCCGGCATGCCGTTGCTCGCCGGATTCGCGAGCGACAGGCCGTCGGTGCCGTAGCGCGGATCGTTCGCATGCTGCGACTGATACCAGAAGCCGAGCTTGTACGTGCCCGGCAGGCCGGCCGGCTGCGGCGCCTTCGGATCGGCGGGCGGCGCGTTCAGCGCGTATTGCACTTCGCCGATCACGAACGCGCCGCTGCGCAGGTTGAAGTTGGTGCCATGCGCGTTCAGCACCTGCGCATCGCCGTCGGTGCGGCCGGCCGGATTGCCGTCGAACACACCGACCATCGCGGTCCACGCATCGGCGGGCTTCACGCGCAGCCGCACGCCGAGCGACGACAGCGGATACGCGGGGCCGCCGGCCGGCAGGTCGGTCGACGGCAGCACGGGCCAGCCGAACGTGGCGTTCATGAAGGCCGACGCGTTCCGGCTCACCATGAATTCCTGGTCGACGCTCTGCTGGCCGACCTTCACGTCGACCTTGCCGTCGAGCAGCGACTGCTGGTACCAGAGCTCCCACAGACGCGTGGTCGAATTCGCCTCGATACCGGTCGCGGTCTGCAGCGTCTGCAGATAGCGTTGCGTGAGGTTGGTGCCGTGAATCTGCAGCGCCGACACGTTGAACGTGCCGCCCGGCAGGCCGATCGCCTTGCCGGTGTCGACGTCGAAGCCGAATTGCGTGAGCCCCTGGTAGGCGCCGCCGCGACCCGTGCCGCCCGACGTGTTGTACAGGTACTCGCTGGTCTCCTGCAGGTTCAGCGTGATGCCGTGATCGCCGAGCACGTCGCGCAGGCCGCCCATGTTGCCGAGCAGGTTCGAGCGTTCCCAAAGGCCGACGGGAGCGGGCGCGGCAGCATCGGCGGCCTGTTGTGCGGGAGCGGCGGCGTCACTGGCGCCGGCCGCCGGTTCGGCCGCGGCCGGCGGCGACGATTGCGCGAACGCGGGCGCGGCGGCGAGCGACAGCAGCAGCGCGGCGAGCGCATTGAGGCGGAACGAGCGCGGGACGGGTTCGAGGTAGTTCTTCATGTGGGTTCCGTCGGTGGTTTGATTAGTTACGCTGAAGAAACGAAAACGTGGTGCGGAGAGCTTGACGCGGCGGTACATGGCACATGCCACCGCCGCGCGGGGCGGGGCTTACGGCAGCCAGCCGCCGATACGCCACACCTGCGCGAAGCCGAGGCGCGGCGCGGCGGAGCACAGCAGCGCGACGAGTGCGACCGCGGCCGCCATCACGGCGAACAGCAGGCAGTCGAGCGGGCGGGGCGCTGCCGGTACGTGGGCGAGCGCCGAGCTGCGCCAGTTGCCGAGTGCATGGGCGAGCGGCGAGAGGCCGGAAACGAACGAGCGGTCGCATGCGACGTGCACGATGCGCTTGAGCCTGACCGCGAGCGATTGAAGAAACATGACACTGCCTCCGTCCGGTCCGGCGAAGGCCGGACGACGTGATCGAGCGCGGGCACGTGACGCGGCCTGCGATCGGAGGGTGGAACGAAACGGAGCGTGCAACGGACGAACCGGCGATGGCCGGCCCGGAAGGAAGCGCGCTAACCCGACGAATGCGAGCTAGCGGCGTAAGACATGCGTCTGGCTGCTATCTCGCGATGGCTTGGCCGGCCTGGACCGGCGTCGAACTGCAACTAGAGCATGTGTCCACGGAGGGACTCCTGTGATGAATTGCGGCGGATTGTATTCGCGTCGTTTGCTGCAGCGCAAGTAAAAAACGCATGAAACGCGCCGTGCGTGGCGGATGCGTCGCCGCGGAGCGCGAGGATGCGAGGCCGGCACGACGAAGCGACGGCCGGGTGCCGCGCCGTTGTTCGCACACATCGGATCGTGACCGTGACATGACGCGCTGAAAGGTTTCGGCACGCCATTTCAAGGGCAATTCTTTCAGTGCCGCGAAGGCGGAAATTTATTTCGGGAAATGGGGTTTGGCGGGGTTGACTTCACTTTCGGGCCGTCCATAGAATCCGGCATCTTCACTCTTGGGGCCGCCGCCTTGGACGCCTGCAGTAGTCGATCTTCGAACGAAATTTCCGCCTGAGCGACCGACGTCCGCGCCTCATCGAAGCCGCCGTTTGTCCCCCGGGCAAACGGTGCGCGCAGCAGTATTCCGCAGCAAATTCCTACGTGCACCCTGATTCGCGCCGGTTAGCGTGATGCGTTTTCGCATGCGCCGCCCGGTTTCACCGCCGCCTGGCAGGCGGCCGCGTTCGCGCACGCCTTTCCGTGGCGCGCGAATGCCGGCCCGCACGCCTGACGGCGGTCAACCGTGTTCTCCGGAACACCGCACAGGAGCCGCCATGAACGACAGTGACAGTTGTCCCTTATGCCCGTTGCACACACAGACCCTTTTGAACCCGGGTCGCAGGGACAATCCGGCCGACTAGCCTGACACGTCGTTCAGGCGCCGGACTGGCCCCGCGCCCGCCACGCGGCCGGCACGCTTGCCGTCGCCGCACGGAGCCAGACCATGAACTTCGGCCTTCTGCTGTCGAATCTCCCGCACGTCACGGAATCGCGCAACCACTACGACGCGATGCTGATGCTCGACGCCCGTCCGCGGGTGTTCTCCCGCCTGTTGAACCGGCTGAAATCGCTGATCCGCTGAAAGACGCGCCGAGCGCGCCTCGGCATGCGCACGCGCGGCCGCCATCGGGCGGTCGCCCCGCGCGCATCCCAAGGTCGCACGCTCACCAGATAACCATTAGCCATACGGAACACATCATGTCCACGCCATCCAACGTTTCTCCACCGATCGCCGTCGAACGCGCCGCCGTGCTCGACGAGGCCCACCTTGGCGACATCCGCGGCGCGCTCGGTACGATCGCGCATCACGACACCGGCACGCGCGGCTCGTGGTGGGCGCGCCTGCGCACGCTGCTCGCGATCATCGGCCCGGGCCTCATCGTGATGGTGGGCGACAACGACGCCGGCGCCTTCGGCACCTACACGCAGGCCGGCCAGAACTACGGCACGACGCTGCTGTGGACGCTGCTGCTGCTCGTGCCCGTGCTGTACGTGAACCAGGAAATGGTGCTGCGCCTCGGCGCGGTGACGGGCGTCGGGCATGCACGGCTGATCTTCGAGCGCTTCGGCAAGTTCTGGGGCGCGTTCAGCGTGATCGACCTGTTCCTGCTCAATGCGCTCACCATCGTCACCGAGTTCATCGGCATCACGTTCGTGCTGGATTTCTTCGGGCTGCCGAAGGTCGCCGGCGTCTGCGTGGCCGCAGCGCTGACCATGGCCGCGGTGAGTACCGGGGATTTCAGGCGCTTCGAGCGGTTCGCGATCGGGCTGTGCGTGCTGAGCCTGCTGCTCGTGCCGGTGCTCGTGTCGATCCATCCGCCCGTCGCGCAGATGACGCGCGATTTCTTCGTGCCGAACTGGCCCGCGCACGCGAAGCTGTCGGACGTGATGCTGCTCGTGATCGGCATCGTCGGCACGACCGTCGCGCCGTGGCAGCTGTTCTTCCAGCAGAGCTACGTGATCGACAAGCGCATCACGCCGCGCTTCATGAAGTATGAAAAGGCCGACCTGTGGATCGGCATCGTGTTCGTGCTGATCGGTGCGGTCGCCATGATCGGTTTCAGCGCCGCGCTGTTCAACGGGCATCCGGAAGCCGGCAACTTCACCGACGCGGGCGGCATCATCGCGGGGCTCGAGAAGTATGCCGGCCGCACGAGCGCAACGCTGTTCGCGGTGGCGCTGCTCGACGCGTGCATCATCGGCGCGGCGGCCGTGTCGCTGTCGACGGCCTATGCGATCGGCGACGTGTTCAAGATCCGCCACTCGCTGCACCGCGGCGTGTCCGACGCGAAGGGTTTCTATCTCGTGTATTTCGGCATCGTCGCGGCCGCGGCCACGCTCGTGCTGATTCCGGGCAGCCCGCTCGGCCTGCTGACGGAAGCGGTGCAGACGCTCGCGGGCGTGCTGCTGCCGAGCGCGACGGTGTTCCTGCTGGTGCTGTGCAACGACCGCCAGGTGCTCGGCCCGTGGGTCAACTCGACGAAGCTCAACGTGTTCACCGGTGCGGTGATCTGGGTGCTCGTGCTGCTGTCGATCATCCTCACTGCGTCGGTGATGTATCCGGATATCAGCGGCGAAGCGATCATCGACGTGCTGGTCGGCGGCACCGTGCTCGCGATCACGGGTTATATCGCGACGGTATTGATCCGTCGCAACAAGCGCGTGATCGAACCGGCCGTCGATCGCACGTTGCGCGACACGTGGCGCATGCCGCCGCTCGATACGCTCGAGCCGCAGAACATGACGCTGGCGACGCGAATCTGGATGGCCGTGCTGCGCGGCTATCTCGTGATCGCGGTCGGTCTCGTGATCGTCAAGGTGGTGCAGATGACGCTGCTGAAGTAACGCAGGTCGTCTTCCAGGAAGCGGCGCCGGGCCCGGCACCGCGCCGCAACCCGCACATGCCGGCCTCCGTGGCCGGCATGTGCGTTTACGCGCTTGTTTGCGGTACGTCGCACGCGCTGCGCGACGGTCAGATCAATTCGAGCTTCGACGTCAGGTACGTGAGCTGGATCCGGTTCGCGACGCCGAAGCGCTTGCGCAGCTTGCGCAGGTGATAGTCGACGTTGTGCGCGCTGGTGTCGAGGCGCCGGCCGATCTCCTTGTCGGATGCGCCTTCGGCAATGCCGAGCAGCAGTTCCTGCTCGAACGGCGTAAGCCCGTTCACCGCGCGCTCGCGCGAGGTCGAGATCAACTGCGGCGACGCGAACTTGTGTACCGACAGCCCGATCGACAGCGCCTGCTCGATCGTCGCCGGCGTGATCCATTCGCGCGTGCGGCGCGGCGCGGTGAAGCTCATGAACGCATGCAGCCGCGTGCCGGGCACGGCCATCGAATACATGATGCCGCTGCACATCCCGTCGTCCTGCATCGTCTGCAGGAAGCCGTCGAGCGCGGCCGGCGACGCGCGCGGGCCGGCGTCGCGCTCGCGGTGTTCGCGGCGCAACTGCTGCAGGTCCCACACGATCGGCATGTTGCATACGCGTGCGTCGAGCGTGCGCGGATCGACGTCGTGATGTTGGTGGCGCACGTAGTCGCCGCGATAGGTGGACGGCGTGAATGCTTCGTGCAGATAGAGACTTTCTACCCGCTCGTGCGCGAATTCGAGCGCGAAGTACGCGAACGTCGAGAAACCCGTCAGGTGCAGCAGGCTTGCGACGATCCGGCTGCGCTCGGCCGTGCTCTGCGCGTGCGCGAGCGTATCGGCCACGCCGAGTTTCGGCGCGTGCGGCTGCGTGACGTCGCCGCGTTTCACGTCGTCGCACCAGACGACCTGCACGGGGCGCTCCCGCAGCACGTCGGGGCACGCGCCCGGCCCGTGCGACGGGTGGGGAAAGGTTGAGGCGACCGCTTCTTCATGCAATGCAATGTCGGACATGTGCCATCCCTCGGAATCGACGCATAACGCCTGGTGGCGGCCGTATCGTGTATGGCCGTCGCGGCGGTGCGATCGAGCATCGGTGTGATATGCGCGGATCGTCATCCATGACGCAGCGCGGGGCATTGTACAAAAACGCTTGTGTACGCGTAATATGCCGTAATACTAATGGCGGCGGAAGATTCCTATTCGCACGCAAATAACGAAGACCAGAAAATCCATCGAGACAAGACCAGATCGTGACGGGGCGCAGGTTCATATATTGGGAAAGGGCGGGCTCCTCATGACATACGCTGACGGCGCACCACGCGTCGAGTGGTTTTCGCAGGCCGATATCGCAACGGCCGCGGCTTATTCGAATGAATATCAGGCAATCGGGCACGACGTTTTTACCGGCGCGCAAATCGAATTCGGTAAAACCGACCCGGCTTTGGCCGATTTCGCGTTATGTCATGCGCGCTTGCGGCAAATCGGTTTCAGCACGCTCGGTTATGGCGCTTTCGAAATGATCGGGCGGCGCATCCTGTGCGCGCACCTGCTTCGCGACCTCGCTCCCGCGACGTTCATGCAGCCATTTTTCGAGGGCATGCTCTACGAGAGCGACCCGCGGTTCGCGCAGGTGCGGCAGAGCGGCTTTCCGGTTGCGTGGCAGCTCGACGAGATCGAGGCGGCCGCGCAGGGCAGCGGCGACCGCAAGATGCTGGCGCTCGCCGGCCATCTGCGTGCGCACGCGATGAACAGCGGCGTGCTGTTCGGCCTGTCGGCGCCGCGCCTCGACCTGCGTGTCGCGGTGAACGTGACGTCGGAGACGCACGGCACCGAATGGATCGACGATCGCGTGATCGGCGGTGCGCTGTCGGTCAGCCTCGCGGTGCATCGTGTCGCGCTGCCGTTCCTCGAGGCACGCATCGCGCGCATGCGCGGCTTCGCGCTCGGCGACGAGCAACTACAGGTGCTCGACCGTCTCGTGCATGGTCTGTCGGACCAGGAGATCGCGAGTGCGCTGCGCACGTCGCTGCACAAGGTCGGCCACCATATCCGCTCGCTCGAAAAACTCTTCAACGTGCAGAATCGCGCGCAGCTCGCATACCTGGCGGCCCGCCGGCTGCCGTCCTGACGCCGCGCGTCCGCCGCGTTCGTCCCCGTTTTTTTCCGTGCCCGATGACCGTCGGGCCCGCGCGCGGCGGGCCCGACGGGCCGCTGCGGCCGCGCGCGCCGGCGCGCTCCGCACACGATGCTTGACAGCGTTTTTTTCGAGTGATTGGCGAGTTCACCTATGAATTATTGCTGATTTATTTCTTCGTAATATGGCCCGGTCGTCACGCCGGACGGCGGGCCGCGAGGTTGCGCCGTGCGTGACGGAACTGGTCAACAGGGGCGGACAAATCAATGTGCGGAATCGACGGCTTTTTGAATAGCGTCGCCTGCGATGAGGAGACAGCGCGCGGCACACTCGCGCGCATGACGGCGAGCCTTGCGCATCGCGGGCCGGACGGGCAGGGGATCTGGGTCGACCCGGAGGCCGGCATCGCGCTCGGCCACCGGCGGCTCGCGATCGTCGACCTGTCGGTACACGGCCGACAGCCGATGGCATCCGCGTGCGGTCGCTACGTCATGGTCTTCAACGGCGAAATCTACAACCATCGCGAACTGCGCGCGGAGCTCGAGCGCGCGGGGCGCGCACCGGCGTGGCGCGGCCACTCCGACAGCGAGGTGCTGATCGCGGCGATCGTCGCGTGGGGTGTCGACGCGACGCTGCGGCGCGCGACCGGCATGTTTGCGTTCGCGCTGTGGTATCGCGCATCGCGGGTGCTGACGCTCGCGCGCGACCGGATCGGCGAAAAACCGCTCTATTACGGCCGGATCGGCGACGCGCTCGTGTTCGCGTCCGAACTGAAGGCGCTGCGCGGTTATCCGGGCTTCGACGGCGCGATCGATCGCGATGCGCTGTGCCTGTATCTGCGCCAGTCGAGCGTGCCCGCGCCGCATACGATCTATCGCGGCATGCACAAGCTGCCGCCCGGCACGTATATCCAGTTCGAGCATGCGCGCGACACGCCGCGCCTGCGTGCGTACTGGACGCTCGAACAGGTGATCGAGGACGGTCGCGCGCAGCCGTTCGAGGGCAGTGCCGACGAAGCGGTCGGCCAGCTCGACGCGGTCCTGCGCCAAGCCGTCGCGCGGCAGATGGAAGCCGACGTGCCGCTCGGCGCGTTCCTGTCCGGCGGCATCGATTCGTCGACGATCGTCGCGCTGATGCAGGCGCAATCGTCGACACCGGTCGATACGTTCACGATCGGCTTCCATGAGGCCGGCTACGACGAGGCCGGTTATGCAAAGGCCGTCGCGCGCCATCTCGGCACGCGCCATACCGAGCTCTACGTCACGGCCGACCACGCGCTCGGCGTCGTGCCGAAGCTGCCGTCGATCTACGACGAGCCGTTTTCCGATGCGTCGCAGATCCCGACCTTTCTCGTGTCGGAGCTGACGCGCCGGCACGTGAAGGTGAGCCTGTCCGGCGACGGCGGCGACGAACTGTTCGGCGGCTATACGCGCTATTTCCTGACGCCGCGCCTGTGGCGCAAGCTGCATCGCGTACCGGGCGCCGTGCGCGCGCGGATCGCCGCCGCGCTGCATGCGTTGCGGCCCGATCACGCGGATCAGCTTGCGGCCGTCGCGCAGGGGGCGTGGGGCGGCGTGGAGGCACGCGAATCGGCGGCGCGCATCGGCGATCGCCTGCACAAGCTCGGCCACGTGATGACCGCCGAGAGCCGCATCGGGCTGTACCGGCTGCTGATGTCGTCGGTGCATCATCCCGAGCGCCTCGCGCTGTCGGGGCAGGAGCCGGCGACGCCGCTCGACACCGTATCCGCGTGGCCCGCGCACCTGAGCTTCGCCGAGCAGGCGATGGCGATCGACACGCTCACGTACCTGCCGACCGACATCCTCGCGAAAGTCGATCGCGCGGCGATGGCGGTGAGCCTCGAAACGCGCATGCCGTTCCTCGATCATCACGTCGTCGAATTCGCGTGGCGCGTGCCGGCGCACGTGCGCTTGCCGGAAGGGCAATCGAAGGCGCTGCTGCGCCGGCTGCTCGACCGCTACGTGCCGTCCGCGCTGATCGACCGGCCGAAGCAGGGCTTCTGCGCGCCCGTCGATCACTGGCTGCGCGGCGCGCTGCGCGACTGGGCCGAGGCGCTGCTGCGGCCGTCGCGGTTGCGCGAGGAAGGCTATTTCGATGCGGATGCGGTCGAACGTCTGTGGCGGCAGCACGTGACCGGCCGGATGAACTGGCAGCACCAGCTGTGGACGGTGCTGATGTTCCAGGCGTGGCTGGAGGCGCAACGCGCCGCATGAGGCGGCGCGTTGCGCATCGCTACTGATCGAGGCAGCGCATGCAGCGCCGCTTCGCGTCGTTTGAGTGCAGGCCGCGACACATCGTCATCACGGGCCGGGCATGGCACGAAGGCGGATCGGCGGAGGCCGCCGGCGAAGCTTGCCGGCGCACGCGATCGGGCGGCGTGGTTGCAGCGGCATCCATCCGGCGCTGGCGTGCGGGCGGCGTGTCGCGACCGGCGCTGCCGTCATCCGGTTCGCCCGGCGTCATCGACGCGGCGTGAAGCGTGGTGTCGTTCGCCGCGTGCGCAACGGGCGGCGCGGTGCACACGAGTGCGACCAGCGCGGCCAACGCGCAAAGGCAGGCGACGGCGATTCGCGAATCGCGCATCTTCATGATCGTTCCGTTCGTTCCGGGCCGGCGGCGCGGAGGGCGCGCGGCTACCGGGTCGATTGTAGGGACGGCGAGGGGCGTGTGTCACGCCGGATTCCGTAGTCGCGGGCATCGGCGGGGGCACGAGCGGACGCGACGCCGCGTGACGAAGCGCGGTGTCGTGCGGCCGCCGGCGCCCAAAAGCGACCGCCGCCCGGAGGCGGCGGTCGGGTCGCGACTGGCTGGCGGGCCGGGCGGCGTGCGGGCCGCGCCCGACGGGCGTGCCGCGAAGCGCTGCGGATCGGCGCAGCGCGGTGGGGGGAGCTTGGCAGGCGAGCCGCATGCGTGCGGCTCGCGGGTAAATCGTCAGGCGTAGTCGGCGGCCATCACGGCTTGCGGTGTCGCGCGCAGGATCGGCGCGGCTTCGTGGCGCTCGACGTGCGTCATCGCCGCACCGAACAGCACCAGGCGATAGCCGACCGCATAGATCGGAATGATCCGCAGGTTCTTGTCGTGATCGAGTTGCAGCTTCGAGCGGATACGCGAGATATGGGTGTCGAGCGTGCGCGACGACACGCCGAGTTCACGGCCCCACACGGCTTCCTGGATTGCCTGCCGCGGCACGATCTTGTTCATGTTGTCGAGCAGGAATTCGACGACATCGAATTCACGCGGCGTGACGTCGACGATCTTGTTGTCGATTTCGATCGTGCGGCGCACGAAGTTGATTTTTATGTTGTCGATGTACAGGTATTTGCAATCCATGGTGGCCCTCGCATGTCCATAAAGGAGTGTTTGCGAGTCTTGTGCTGCAACTTCCGGGCCAGGGAAGGAATCGTCGTGTCACGACAGGGGGCGGCACCCGAGCGGACGGCACTGTGGCCTTGAATTTAAAAGAATTTTCAAGGAGCGGCGTGCCGCGGGTAGGGAAAGGGTCAGAGCAAAGGTGAAGGATTGTTACGTAGCATCGGCGGCCGACGTTACGGGCGTTACGTCTGACGTAACGCGGGGGGAGCCGGGGGCAACATGTGCGCGATCCGGATCGGCGGCAGGGGATGGGAACACGACATCGAACCCTACATCGAACCCTACACGGGTCGATGGAAAATCAATATGAATCAGTGACATAAGTGGCCAAAATTGCCGACATCGAACCCTACATGAAACCCTGCACGGAAGCATGACGACCGTCGCCACCTTCGAGCCGTTGTTTTCCGAAGATCGCGTACTCGATCCGCTGCTCGAGCAGGCCGCCGCACTCGTCGATTCGTCGCAGCGGTTGCTTGCCGTGCGCGATACCCCGCTGGCGACTGCGCTCTGCTGACTTCGCCTTCGCATCGAGGTGAACTTTCGTTCGGATTGCCGCTGAGCAGCCTCCGGTTTCTGTTTCCGAGGCTTTGGCCGGAAGTCGAGCAGGAGTAAGGGGGGCGGAAGGGCCGCGCGAGGTCGGGCGGCGTCGGCTCGAACAAGCACGACATTCCCGCGATGCATTGAAAACGCCGGCCGCAGGGCGTCTCCGCCCCGCGGCCGGCGTGTCGCCCCGCCGTCAAGCCTTCGCGCTATCCGCCGAATCGAACGGCAGCACGTAATGCCGCTTGCCCGTTGCCGCGAAGATCGCGTTCGCGACCGCAGGCCCGACCGGCGCGACGCCCGGCTCACCGACCCCGGTCGGCGCTTCGGCCGACGGCACGATATGCACCTCGACCTTCGGCATCTCCGCGATGCGCAGCACGTGGTAGCCGTCGAAGTTGCGCTGTTCGACCTGGCCGTCCTTCAGCGTGATCGCGCTGTGCATCACCGCGCCGAGCCCGAAGCCGATGCCGCCCTCCATCTGCGCGGCGACGATGTCGGGATTGATCGCGATCCCGCAATCGACCGCGCACACCACGCGCTCGACCTTCACCTTGCCGTCCGCATCGACCGACACCTCGGCCACCTGCGCGACATAGCTCTTGAACGCCTCGGCGACGGCGATCCCGCGCCCGCGGCCCTTCGGCAGCGGCTTGGCCGGATCCCAGCCGGCCTTCTGCGCGGCCAGGTCCAGCACCGCGCGCATGCGCGGCTCCTTCGCGAGCAGGTCGCGGCGGAATGCGTACGGATCCTTGCCCGCCGTGTGCGCGGCTTCGTCGATGAACGCCTCGACGGCATACGCGGTGTGCGAGCTGCCGACCACGCGCCACCACAGCACGGGCAGGCCCACCTTGGTGGTGGTGAGTTCGACCGACACGTTCGGCACCGCGTACGGCAGGTTCGCCGCGCCCTCGACCGAGGTGGCGTCGATGCCGTTCTTGACCATGAACGCTTCGAACGGCGTGCCGGCGAGAATCGACTGGCCGACGATCCGGTGGCGCCAGCCGACCAGCTTGCCGTCCTCAGTCAGCCCCGCGTCGAGCTTGTGGAAGTACATCGGCCGGTAGAAGCCGCCCTGGATGTCGTCCTCGCGCGTCCATTGCAGCTTGACGGGCTTGCCGTCGGCGCCGAGCGCCTTCGCGATCGACACGGCCTCGACCACGTAGTCGGACCACGCGTTCGCGCGCCGGCCGAAGCTGCCGCCCGCGTACAGCGTGTGGATCTGCACCTGTTCGGGCTTCAGGCCGGCCGTCCTGGCCGCGTTGGCCTGGTCGACCGTCTGGAACTGGTCGCCGGCCCAGATTTCGCAGCTGTCTGCCGTCAGCTTGACGACCGCGTCGAGCGGTTCCATCGGCGCGTGCGCGAGATACGGGAATTCGTACGTCGCGCCGATCTTGCGCGCGGCGCCCGCGATCGCCGCGTCGGCATCGCCGTCCTTGCGTGCCGACGTGCCCGGCTTGTCGGCGAGCTGCCGGTATTCGCGCATGATCTCGTCCGAGCCGCGCTTTTCGGCGTGCGCTTCGTCCCATTCGACCTTCAGCGCGTCGCGACCCTGTTTCGCGGCCCAGAAGCCGGTTCCGACGACCGCGATGCCGCCCGGCACCTGCACGACCGACACGACACCCGGCACGGCCTTGGCGGCCGTCGCGTCGAACGATTTCACCGTGGCGCCGAAGCGCGGCGGGCGCTGCAGCAGCGCGACCCGCATCCCGGGGAAGGTCGTGTCGAGCGTGAAATGCGCGGTGCCGTTCGATTTCGGCGACGCGTCGACGCGCGGAATCCGATGGCCGATCAGCTTGAAATCGGCTGGCTGCTTCAGCACGACCTTGTCCGGCACCGGCAGCTTCGACGCATCGGCGACGAGCGTGCCGTACGCGGCCTTCTTGCCGCTCTTCGCGTGCGTGACGACGCCGTTGGCGGTCGTCAGCTCGCCGGCCGGAACCTTCCAGCGGGCCGCCGCGGCCGACACCAGCATCGCGCGGGCCTTGCCGCCCGCTTCGCGCAGTTGCTGCCACGAGTTCGCCATCGCCGAGCTGCCGCCCGTGCCCTGCATCGTGCCGAACGCGAGGTTCGCGTAGCGTTTTGCATCGGCCGGCGCGCTTTCGACGCGCACGGTCGACCAGTCGGCATCGAGCTCCTCGGCGACGATCGTCGCGATGCCCGTATATGCACCCTGGCCCATTTCGACGTGCTTCGCGATGACCGTGACGGCGCCGTCGGGCGTGATGCGCAGGAACGCGTTCGGCGCGAAGTCCGCGGCGGGCGCGGTCGCGGCCAGTGCGCGGCGGCCGAGGCCGGCCCATTCGAAGCCGATGGTCAGGCTGACGGCGGCCGCGGCACCCGCGGCCTTCAGGAACGTGCGGCGCGACGGACGCACCGACCCGGTGTTGTCGATTTCGATCGTCATGGTCAGGCTCCCAGCGTCGCGGCCGCGTCGTGGATCGCCGCCCGGATGCGGGCGTAGGTCGCACAGCGGCACAGGTTGCCGTTCATCGCGGCGTCGATGTCCGCGTCGGTCGGCTTCGGGTTCTGTTCGAGCAGCGCGGTGGCCGACATGATCTGGCCGGACTGGCAGTAGCCGCACTGCGGCACCTGCAGCTTGACCCAGGCGGCCTGCACGGCCTGCGCGGGCTTGCTCTGCAGTCCTTCGATCGTGGTGATGTGCTTGCCCGCGATGCCGGCGAGCGGCAGCACGCACGAGCGGACGGCCTGGCCTTCGAGATGTACCGTGCACGCGCCGCACTGCGCCATGCCGCAGCCGAACTTCGTGCCGGTGAGTCCCGCGTGTTCGCGAATCGCCCAGAGGACGGGCATCGACGGATCGGCGTCGAGCGTGACGTTCTTGCCGTTCAGGACAAACGAGGTTGGCATTTTGATTGTCTCCGTGGGGAAAACCCGGCATGCGCCCGGTTAGCGGGCAGTGTGCGCGAGGCGCCGGTTTTTGCGTCTACCCAATCCTGCAAATTTATTGAACAATCCTGCAAATCCCCGGCAGGCTCCGGGCGGTTTCGCTATGCTCCCGCGACATGGGGAAATCTATCGAGGAAGTGTCATGGACATGACCGATATCGTGACGTCGCGCGAATCCGGGCGGCGCGAGCTGGCGACGCTGATCGGCCGTTTCGCGCCGGCGGACGGCTCGCATTCGACGGCCGTGCCGGGCCTGATGCTGCACCGGCATTCGCGGCCGGTCGATCTCGGCTGCGGCGTGTCGCGCGCGGCGCTCGTGATCGCCGCGCAGGGCGCGAAGCGCGTGATCGTCGCCGGCCAGGCTTACGAGTACGACACGCAGAATTGCCTGATTACATCGATCGACTTGCCGATCCTGTCGCGCGTGACGCACGCGTCGCCGGAAGCGCCTTACCTGTGCCTGTCGCTGACGCTCGATCCGCAGCGCATCGTCGAGCTCGCGGCCGAGATGCGGCTGCCCGAACCCGACGCGGGCCCCGAAGGCGAGGGGATCGCGCTCGCCGAGCTCACGCCGCCGCTGCTCGATGCCGCGCTGCGCCTGACGCGGCTGCTCGATACGCCGGCCGACATTCCGGTCGTCGCGCCGCTGATCGAAAAGGAACTGCTGTACCGGCTGATGACGAGCGGGCAGGGCACGCGGCTGCGGCACATGGCGATCGCGGGCAGCCAGACGCACCGGATCGCGCGCGCGATCGAATGGCTCCGCGATCACTTCGCGGAGCCGATGCGCGTCGAGTCGCTCGCGCAGGCGGTCAACATGAGCGTGTCGTCGCTGCACCACCATTTCAAGCACGTGACGACGCTGAGCCCGCTGCAGTACCAGAAGCAGCTGCGGCTGCACGAGGCGCGGCGGCTGTTGCTGCGGCAGGGCGGTGATGTCGGGTCGGTGGCGGCCGTCGTCGGCTACGAAAGCGCGTCGCAGTTCAGCCGCGAATACAGCCGGCTGTTCGGCGCGCCGCCGATGCGCGACGTCGTGCAGCTGCGGAAGAAGGAACTGCTCGGCTGACGGCCGGCAGCCGGCGCGCGGCCGGTCGCCGGTCACCAGTCACCGGTCACGGGTCGCCGGTCATTTCATCGGGCGACCACCGTCGTCTGCAGGAACGTCGGCGCGATCCGCCAGTCCGGCACGTAATGCACCGGCCACGCGCCCGGCGTATCGACCGCGTTGAAATACACGACCGCCTTCAGCAGCGGATAGCGCCACAGCGACCGCTGGAGTTCGTCGAGTGCCTCGCGCTTGCGCGAACCGGACCCGTCGACGCCGAGCTCCGTGATCATCACCGGCAGCCCGTAATCGGTCACCCGCTCGTATTTGGTCCGCAGGATGCTCGCGGCGGACGCATGGCCGCCGGCCGGCCAGGCAGCGCAGCGCGGGCAGTCGAACACGGACAGGCCGACGGCGTCCGCATAACCGCGGCCCGGAAAATAGTCGTCGAGGTTCCGGTTGCCGGCCGGCGACCACACGTAGCGGAGCTGGTCGGTCATCGTGCGGCACGTGGTCACGACGCGCCGGTACGCATCCACGTAGGCCGGCGCATCGCCGATGGCCCATGGATAGCGCCCGGTGTCGGCCTCCATCTCGTGGCCCCAGCGCACGAACACGGGGCCCTTCAACGCGGCGAGCGCCGAGCAGGTGGCCGCGATCTGCGCGTCGTAGCGCCCGTGCGCGATATCCGCGAGCAGCGCGCCCGGGCGCGTGTCGCCTGCCGCCCAGGGTTCGACGGTCAGCATCAGCGAGCGGTTCCGTGCCTGCGCATTCCGGTAGGCTGCGTCGATTTCCGCGCGGATGTCGGGCGCGTTCCACGACACGAACACATGGTCGAACGCGAGATCCCGGTTGGCCGCGAGCGTGTTGTCGGGATCGTAAGCGCCGAGTTCGGGCTGCTTCACCGGCTCGCCCGGCGCGGGCGCGACCACGGCCGGCAGGCCCGAGCGCCACATCATCGCCTGCCAGCCTTTCGGCGCGCGCAGCCCGATGCCCGCGAGCAGCATCGCGAGCGCGAACACGAACAGCGCGTTGCGCACCGGCAGGCGGCTGAAGAACATCTGCCGGAACGCCGACCATTCGAGCCCTTGCTCCCTGCCGTGATTCACCGCGACGACGGCCGCGATCACGAGATACAGGATGCTCGTCAGTGTCGAGAACAGATAGAAGCCGGCGGCATTGCGCGGGTTCTCGACCGTGACGACGGGCAAGCTGCAGAACAGCGAGATCAGCAGGTACGGCGCGACCACGCGCAGCGGCGCGTCCTGTTCGATCGTGCCGCCCTTCGGCGTGACCTTGAACGGAAATTCCTTGCCGCGCACGAAGTCGAACACCGCCGACGCGCAGCCGAGCACGACCCACGGCCAGCGCGCGAACACGAACGACAGCCCTTCCCACGACAGCAGTTTCGTATTCAGCGGGCGGCACGACTGGGTCGAACGCGTGGCCCAGGTCACGACGCACAGGAGCAGCACGGCCAGCGGCAGCGCGTAGGTGAGGTACGTGAGGTAGTCGACGTGCGCCCACACGCGGCCGGTGAGCAGCGCGACGACCGGAATCACGACGCCGCCGGCCATCGCGAGCGCGCACAGCGGGTACCACAGCTGGCAGAACAGGAACTGCGCCTTCAGCTTCAGCGGCAGCCCCATGAAATAGTGGCGCGTGTAGCGCAGCATGATGATCATCACGCTCTTGGACCACTGGAACTCCTGCGTGGCGAGGTCGCCGAACGTGCGCGGTCCTTCGCCGTTCGCGATCGCGTTCAGCGCGTGCATGCCGCGCCAGCCCTTCGAATTGAAGATCATCGTGGTCGAGTGATCCTCGGCGAGCTCGGGCCCGAGCCCGCCGATCTCCCGCAGCGCGCGGCAGCGCACCGCATAGTGCGAGCCGATGCACAGCGGCGCGAGCCCGCCCGCATAACCGGCCTGCATCGTGCCGTGCAGCGGCCCCTCGACGTTCACGCGCCCGCGTGCGCTCCAGCTCCCGGCCGCGTTGCTGTCGCAGATGCTCGGTGCCGACACGTAGCCCACTTCCGGATCGACGAACGGCCGCAGCATCTCCTCGAGATAGGTGCGGGTCGGCACGTGGTCGGCGTCGAGCTGCGACACGAAATCGTAGTTGTCGTAGCCGACCATGTCGTAGAAGTACGCGAGATTGCCTTCCTTGCATCTGGTACGGCGCGGCCAGCTCGCGCGGTGGTACGCGGCGATGCCGCGCCGCGTCGACACGAATACGCCGTGCTCGCGGCACCAGTCGAGCGTCTCGGGCGACGGGTCTTCATCCGCGAGCCACGTATCGTGCGGGTAGGTCTGGTCGAGCATCGCGAGCAGCGTCGTGCGGACGATGTCGAACGGCTCCGACGGCGCCTTGGTGACGACCATCGCGACGCGCCAGTCGCGCGGCACCGGCAGCGCGGGGTTCGGCACGACCGCCGAGCGGATGATGAAGATGAAGTAGCCGGGAATGAAGGTGGTCCAGAACAGCACGAAGCAGTTGACGCCGAAGCGGAATGCGTCGACGTAGTGCTCGTCGCGCAGCCACCAGCGCCAGAAGATGCCCAGCGCGACGAACCAGCACAGCGCGAGGATGTGGAAGACGATCCTGGTCCCGCTGTCCATCAACGGGACGACGAGCGGGGCGTCAGCCTGCTGCGAGTCGGTGCGAACGGCCTCGGTGTCGGTTTCGTTGGTATCGGTGGTATCGGCGGTATCCGGCACAGAGCCGCCGGCAAGCGACGCAACCAGCTTCTTCATGGTGTTCTCCCGTCAAGGTCAGATCATCAGTCTTGAAGCAGGCCGCGTTGCGGCCGGGTGTCCTCGCTGGCGTGCTGTTGTTCCGGTTCCGGTTCCGGGGCCGCCGGCGTGCGTTCGCCGCACGAGCGGCCCACGCGTTCGTAGCGGCGAAAGCCGCTGTCGACGGCCAGCCGTTCGCTGAACAGGTTGCGCATGTCGAGCATCACGGGATCGGCCATGTGATCCGCGAGGTCGGCGAGATCGAGTGCCTCGAACGCCTTCCATTCGGTCATCACGACGACGGCGTCCGCGCTGCGCACCGCGTCGATCGCGGAACCCTCCATGAATACCTGCGGCAGCAGCCGCGACGCTTCGTGCGGACGCGCCGGGTCGTATGCGCGGATATGCGCGCCCGCGCCGACGAGCAGCTGGATCACGTCGATGCTCGGGCTTTCGCGCACGTCGTCGGTCTGGCCTTTGAACGTGAGGCCGAGCACCGCGATGCGCTTGTCCTTGATCGAGCCGCCGCAGGCCTTCTCGATGCGGCGCAGGATCTGCTCCTTGCGCAGCGCGTTCGATTCGATCGCCGCGCTGACGATGCGCAGCGGCACCGCGTGTTCGGACGCCGTCGCCTTCAGCGCGCGCGTGTCCTTCGGAAAGCACGAGCCGCCCCAGCCGGGGCCGGCCTTCAGGAACGATGCGCCGATGCGGCGGTCGAGGCCCATCCCGTTCGCGACCAGTTCGACATCGGCGCCGACCGCTTCGCACAGGTCCGAGATCTCGTTGATGTAGCTGATCTTCACCGCGAGGAACGCATTCGCCGCGTATTTCACGAGTTCGGCCGTTTCGATCTCGGTCGCGAGCACGAGGTGGCCCGTCGCTTCGAGCGGCGCATAGATGGCCTTCATGATCTCGATCGCGCGCGGATGCTCGGCGCCGAACACGACGCGGTCCGGATGCATGAAATCGTCGATCGCCGAGCCTTCGCGCAGGAATTCCGGATTCGATGCGATCGCCGCGTCGACGCCTGCCGGCGCGTGGCGTTCGACGATCTGCCCGACGACGCGATTGGTGCCGACCGGCACCGTCGACTTCGTGACGACGACCGCGAAACCGGTCAGGTTCGACGCGATCTCGCGCGCGGCTGCCTCGACGTACTGGAGGTCTGCCAGGTCGGTGCCCGGCAGCGTCGGCGTGCCGACCGCGATGAATACCGCGTCGCGGTCGCACACGCTCGCCGCGAGGTCGCTGCTGAAGCGCAGCGTGCCGCGTTCGACGTTGCGTGCGACGAGTGCGTCGAGGCCCGGTTCGTAGATCGGCATGAGGCCTTCGTTCAGCGCGTCGATCTTGCCGCGATTGTTGTCGATGCAGACGACGTCATGCCCGAGATCCGCAAAGCACGCGCCGCTCACCAGCCCGACGTAACCGGTGCCGACGATGGCGATCCGCACATTCATGGTGATTCCCCTGGGTGGCGTTCAAGGAAACTGGTTCACTTGCCGGATTCGACTTGCAGTGCTTTCTGAAACCAGGCCGCGGCGTGTTCGACCATCGGTTCGATCGCGGTGAAACGCGGCCGCCAGCCGAGCACGAGCGCGGCTTTCGTGGCGTCGGCGTACAGCTCGGGCGGGTCGCCCGGGCGGCGCGCGGCCGTCACCGTCGGCACGCGGCGGCCCGTCACGGCTTCGACGGCGCGCAGCGCGTCGAGCACCGACGTCCCTTTGCCGGTGCCGAGATTCAACGCGACGCTGTGGCCACCGCCGCACAGATAGGCGGTCGCCTGCAGGTGCGCGTCGGCGAGGTCGCTCACGTGCACGTAGTCGCGAATCGCCGAGCCGTCGGGTGTCGGGTAGTCGGTGCCCATCACCTGGAACGCGTCGCCCGTGCCGAGTGCCGCGCGGATCGCGAGCGGCAGTGCGTGCGTTTCCGGTTCGTGGCATTCGCCGATCATGCCGTCAGGGTCCGCGCCTGCCGCGTTGAAGTAGCGCAGCGCGACCCACCTGATTCCGTACGCGCGCTCGAAATCGGCGGCTATCCGTTCCATCGCGTACTTGGTGAAGCCGTACGGATTGATCGGCCGCTGCGGCGTGCGTTCCGAGATCGGCAGCGCATCCGGAATGCCGTAAGTCGCGCACGACGACGACATCACGATCCGCCCGACGCCGGCCGCGCGCATCGCGCTCAGCAGCGTGCAGGTGCCCGTGACGTTGACCGTGTAATAGCGCTCGGGCGCGAGTACCGATTCGCCGACGTAGGCGAGCGCGGCGAAATGGATCACGACGTCGGGCCGATGCACGGCGAATGCCTTCGACAGCGCGTCGCGATCGAGAATGTCGGCCGCGACGAGCGGCCCCCACCGAACGGCGTCGCGATGGCCGGTCGACAGATTGTCGTAGGCGACCGGCTCGTGTCCCGCTGCCGCGAGCGCCTTGCAGGTATGGCTGCCGATATAGCCCGCTCCGCCTGTCACGAGCACCTTCATGCCGTGGCCCCGGTCATGCGCAGCACCGGCTCGAGCCACAGTTCCCGGCTGAAATAATCGACGGTCCGGCGCAGCCCTTCGTCGAGATCGACGGCCGGCCGCCAGCCGAGCTCGGCCGCCGCGATCGAGATGTCGGGCCTGCGCTGGTGCGGATCGTCGATCGGCAGCGGCCGGAACAGGATCTCCGATTTCGAGCCCGTCATCGCGAGCACTTTCTCCGCGAGTTCGAGCATCGTGAATTCGCCGGGGTTGCCGAGGTTGACCGGCGTGCCGATGTTGCGCTCGGCACTCATCAGGCAGAAGAAGCCGTCGACGAGATCGGTCGCGAAGCAGAACGAACGTGTCTGCATGCCGTCGCCGTAGATCTCGAGCGGCGCGCCGTTGAGCGCGCCGACGATGAAGTTCGACACGACGCGGCCGTCGCGCGGCGACATCCGCGGGCCGTAGGTGTTGAAGATGCGCGCGACGCGCACGTCGATGCCGTGCATGCGGTAGTAGTCGTAACACAGCGCCTCGGCCGCGCGCTTGCCTTCGTCGTAGCACGCGCGCGGGCCGATCGTGTTCACGTTGCCGCGATAGGTTTCCGTCTGCGGATGCACGGCCGGGTCACCGTAAATCTCGCTGGTCGACGCCTGGAACACGCGCGCGCCCGTCTTGCGCGCGAGCGCGAGGCAGTGGTGCATGCCGAGCACGTTCGTCATCATCGTGTGGACGGGATCGATCTGGTAGGTGGGCGGCGATGCCGCGCACGCGAGATTCCAGATCTCGTCCACCTGCAGTTGCGGCAGGCCGAGCGAGACGTCGCCCTTCACGAACTCGAAGCGGCCGGACGCCTTCAGGTCGGCGACGTTGAGCTTGCGCCCCGTCAGCAGGCTGTCGATGCACGTGACGGATGCGCCTTCCATGACCAGGCGCTCGCAAACATAGCTGCCGAGAAAGCCGGCGCCGCCCGTGACGAGGACACGCTGCCCGGCGCGCGTCTCGAGCGTGACCCTGTCATTCATGGCTTTCACCTTCGTCGTTCAGCTCGGGGAACAACACGTCGATCAGCTCGACGGCGGCGCGCACGCGTTCCATCCCGCTGCACGGGTGTCGCTTCGGCAAGCGCCGGTTCGCATGTACGGAGGTTGACGAAGCGCCGCGACAGGCACTCCGGTTTCGCTGACTACCCCGTTGAAGCTTGAACGACGCAAGCGTCGATCGATCGGTGGTGATCTTCATCGCCTTTTCCCCGATACGCTGATTGACGAGCAGGCCGCCGTTCGTGATCTTGTGCCACGGCGTGCCGCTCGGTGAGAGCCGGATATCAGGCAATCGGCATGCCATGAACGATGTCGGCACGATGCGCACGGGCGCGGCGGCGAGATTGCAGCGTGATATGCGCGCTTCTGTTTCATGCGTGAATCGTGGGGCCAGAAAAGCCGGCATGCCGATTGCCGGATCGATGCGATTCGATACGACGAAAAACGCGATAAATCAGGCTTTTGCGGGATTCGCTCCGTCAATCAGATGTCGAGCGGGAATGTTTCATCAATGAGAAATGAGCGGATAAAGGATTGAAAACGCTTCTCGAACGTGCGGCCAATCTGGAGATCGGGTGGGTGAAAGGATAAGGAATGAAAGTGAAAAAATGTTGTGTGGCGTCCGGATGAGGTCGCGTTTTTTCATTTGTTTTAATTATTACGCCGGTGCGAAAGTTTTAATTTTTACGGTTATTTCGACGCTTGAGCGGCGTGTGATCCTGTCGGTATTTTCACGAATGAATCAAATTCGTTTCGGTCATCCGGAGAAACGCGTGCCGACGTCATGCAGGAGGCTGGTGTACCGGGCTCTCCGGGCACTGTGTCGGCCGAATCGATTCTCGTTTGTGATGGCACGGCAGGGGTCATACGCGCGTCGACCGGCGGTTCGCAAGCGGAAATGCCGGCACCGCCGGCCCTGCGCGGCCATGCGCTTCTCAAGTTTGAAACACTCGTTCATCTGACCATCCGGCGCACGTCTGTGAGCCGGATTCGTCCGTCAAATCCGGCAGTTGCGTCGCGGCGCCCGACAAGCGCCGGGGGTGTCGAACCGCCATTACGATACATTCCTGAAACAAAAAATGTCGTTCCCGGCGATGCAGGCGGCCGTGGCGGCCGTTTGCCGTGTGCAATCTCCGGTGGAATAACGAGTGGCACGCTGCTTGCGGTACTGGACGCACCGGCGGGCGGTCGACACGAAGCAACGAACAGGTGGGGCGGCCAACTCGTCAATAAGCAGTCGGGGAAACGGCGATGAAGACCATAAGCTGTAGGTTGATCGGCGCGTACTTTGCGCATCAGTGGGGTAGTCGGAAAGGCCGGGGTGACGCTCGCGACGCTGTGCCAGCATCGCGGGTTGCGCTGTCCTGGTTTCTTGCCCGCCGCGCGCTTCGCGTGATGGCGCGGTTGTCGCGCCGCACGGCAGTCGGGCGACAGCGACACTCACTTTCATTCAGTTCATCGGGATGGATCAGGCTGTTCGTGCCGGACAGCGTGATGCCGATTCGTCTTCGGCCGTGCAGGGCCGCTTCGATCGCGCCTGGCCCATGCCGGCGCCGGCCGGATTAGATCGAACGCCCGTCGGCCGGATTATCCGGAAGACCTTTCGTCGACAGCTCAGGGAGACGACATGCCACCTGGCTGCAATGCAGGCCCGTTGTCGCCTGAATAAAAGGTGTATTTTTCAACGTCGCTGCATTTGCGGTGGTTAATGTATTCGCGAATTTTCGATTCCGGCATGGAGTGCCGCGTACCGGCACGCCGACCGGCGGGGCATCGAATATCGCGGGCCGGAAAGATATCTGCATCTTTCTGGTTTGCCAGGCAATGGTGTTTTTAATAAATCCAATGTTCATAAAAATAATAGAAAACACCTACCAAAAAAATTTGGATAACTAAAAAACACGAGACTAAGCTTCGTCTGGCCAAATTCGCAAAAAACAGAAATTGAAAAGGCAGCATGATTTCTTAATTTGATAGTGATCCTTAATTTCGAGGATTGCTCAAGTCAGGAAGGTTGATGGCGTGCGATCTTCCTGACTCACTCCGTCCACGCCGTTTTGGAGTCGACCATGAAGAAGCTTCTGATTGCAGCAGCAGTTCTGGCGGTTTCGGGTGCAGCGTTCGCAGGCAGCGGCACGGTGTCGAGCAGCAGCTCGTCGAGCGGCGGTTCGACGATGGCAGGCGTTGCCGGCTTCGGCCATTTCACCGCGACCGATTCCGGCTCTGCACTCGGTGCAGCCGGCGCACTTGCAGGTGGCCCTGGCAGCGGTTCGATCTCGTACACGAACCACACGCAATCGTCGTCGGTTAGCGGTTTCGGCTTCGGCGGCGCACAAGCAGGCGGCACCAGCGGCGCGAACGCCGGCTCGATCGGCTGGACGGTTCACCACTAAGCCGCGACGCGTAGCGTTCGTCATTGGCTGGCGGTACGGATGCCGGGTTCCGCTCGATGGGGGTAGACCCGGCTCCGCCACCGCCGAACTTACTCACGGCAAGGAATTGCTATGAAAGCCAAAGTCATTTTCGCGACAGCGCTCACCGTCATTTCGTCGGCTGCATTGGCAGCGGGTTCCTCCACGACCAACCAGACACAGTCCGTTGCGGCGGGTGTTTCCGGTTCGGTTCTGGTCGGCTCCGGCAGCTATACCAGCAATTCGACTTCGACGGCGGGCGCGAACGCGGGCAGTACGGTGACACCCGCTGGTTCCGCCGGCACGGCGTCCGCCTTCCACAACACGACCTCGACGGCCAGCGGTTCGGGCACGAACGGGGGCGCGTTCGCGGCAGGCGGCGGTATCGGTGCCGCAGGCTCGTACGGTGGAAACAGTACAACGAACGAGAACGCGAATGCGCTGTCGGGAGGGGTGAGTGCCACGATCGTGCTGGGCGCCAACCACTACACGGCCAGCAGCGCGAACGACCAGGGCAATGCCAACGCGGGTGCCGCTGGGCTGACCGGCAGTGCTGGGTCAGGCGCGATCGCGGGTTCGAATCACTACAACTCGTCGACCGTGTGGAGTACCGGTCCGGCCGGCTCGCCGTCCGCATCGGGCGGAAGCAACGCCAGTTCAAGTGCGACCGGAAGCAGTCATTAGTCAGGTGTGGGGGGACCAGTTTCCCAGCGACGCTGGTCTCTTTTGCCCACATTGTTGTCACGTAAGGAGTTGGCATGAAGCAGAAACTGATTGCCGCCGCTCTGATGCTCGCGTCTCTGACGGCGTATGGCGCTGACCGTATTGCCAACGACGTGCAATCGAATTTGCAGACGTCAAACAACCCTGACCAGACAACCAAACCGTCAGAACAACAAACGCTTTCTTCGGGCAGTGCCATCGGCGGACCAGACGCCCAGCAGTGGCAGGGCATGTCGGCCGGCTCGTGGTCCCAGCTGGGCAACGGCTGGAAGCAGTTCGGGGAAGCAGGCAAAGCTGAAGGGAATCAGGGGAATTAGTACGGTTGCCTGGGTGGGAGGTAAAACCTCGTCCGGAGAGTGAAATGAACAGCAACAGGATCAAGGTGGCATGCGCTGCGATGTTCGCGATGACCACGATCGGCGCCCAAGCGCAAACCGCCGATTCGACTTCGAGCGCGCAGTCGTCGACGTCGTCGACGGCAGTCAGCCAGGGCGGCGGCTCGAGCATGAACACGAACACCACGAGCTCGCGCGGCGGCAACGCCACCAGCTCCAGCGGGGTTCGCAGCAGCGGCAATTCGAGCGTGAACGTGAACGTGACGATGCCGTCCAGCACGAGCGGCGGCACGAACGTGACGCCGCAGTCGCTGCAGTCGTCCGGCGCGCCCGGCACCAACCCGTACAACACCCAGTCGTCGGAAAACGTCAACTACTCCGGCACGCAGACGATCAAGACGAACCCCGCGATCCAGGCGCCGGGCCTCACGACCACGCTGTCCGATACCTGCATGGGATCGGTGAGCGTCGGCGTGTCGTTCCCGGGGTTCGGCGCGACGGGCGGCACGACGCTGGTCGACCAGGCCTGCGTGCGGCGTCTCGACGCGCGTGAATTCCGTGCGATGGGCCTGACCGACGTGGCGCTCGCGCTGCTCTGCCAGAGCGACGCGAACCGGCGTGCGGTGGAAGCGACCGGGCATCTGTGCCCGGGCACGACGACGCCGCTCGCACGTTCGAACGTGGCGCCGAGCGTGGAAGCGACGGTCGCCGACGACGTGAAGTACCGCGATCCGATCGTGCGTGACCGCATGGGCTTGCCGCCGCTGGGCGCTGCCGCGCCGGCACCGGCGCAGGCCCGCCCGGTGGCGACGA
>JABLTH010067446.1_pt1 | contig 43146 bp, 47 predicted proteins | sample 7875711 | NCBI WGS metagenome assembly JABLTH01 (sample SAMN14941262, study PRJNA633318) | bioreactor metagenome | isolation source: bioreactor | place: China | collected 2019-03-05 | reverse complement strand
GCCCGCATTGGCCGTGATGCGCTCGCTGGCGTATCCGTTGTCCTTGGCAAAGGTGAGGATGGTTTGCAGAAGGATGTCGCGGCCCACTAGGGCTTCGCCGGTGAACCCCGCAACAATGATCTTCTTAATGTCGTTATTGAGAGCTTCGGACATTGTGGCGCCGGAGGCCCCCACCAATAGGCTTGTCAGTGCGGCCTTTGTCTCTGGCGATGCATTCTGCAATCCCTCAAGCCACGTTCCATCAAATCGGCCCAGTTTCAACAGTGCTCCATCGAAAAATTCAACGCCTTGTGTGATCAAAGCGCCAGTGCCAGAGCTGTCAAAAAAGTCCGTCAAGATAGGACGAATATACGGTGCGTATGCTTCTTCAAATGTCTTACCCGCGATGTAGCCTCCTGCCGCAGCACCCAATATGGCGCCGGTTGCGGCAGCCAGTGTTGAGGACACGGTTACGCCCGTTACTGTTAGGAATTGGGCAACCAATCCACCTGCGATGGATCCAACACTTGCGCCAGCACCTCCAAGCAAGAGGCCCCCAAGCGCGCCCGCTGCCTTCGCGCCAGCCACATCAGATCCACCCGAGCTGTACGCATCGGCCACCTGAATCAATGCCAGAGCAGTACCACCAAGTTTTGCCAAGCCGCCCAGGCTCTTGAAGAGCGTCTCCACGTTGCCATCGTCAAGCAATGAAGCACTGTCTATTGCAAGCTTTTGCGCCGTCTGTGCGGTTTTGATGATGAATGCCTTCATCGCCTTTTCTTCACCCGTTGTAGCGGGGACATTGATGGCACTTACACGCACCGCCATTGCGCTCCACGATTGCGCCATCGCACTGATGTGGAGCTTGACTTTCTGTGCATCGACGCTCGACAAATTGCCGGCGCGCATCTTGCCAACCAACTCGCCAAAGCTTTTCCAGCTCTGTTCGGCAGTGGCAAAACCAAGACCGCCAAGATCCCAAGCATCCGGTGCCTTGATTGCCTCCCATACTGCGGTAGCAAAAGTTGTCATGATTGTTCCTTGTAAAAAAATCTACGGAATAAAACTGTCACATTGAAAAACCAAGAACCTGTAAGCAATCCGGCAAACGATAGTGCGATCACAGATATGAACAAATAGCCCAATCGATTACTGGTCGTGAAGCCCTTGCCAAAACTCGGGTCACCTTTTACGCAGTAAAAAGCGAGCATCATTGCAACGCCAAAAATTGCTGCCCAACTCACGGCTCCAAGTAGCTGCTTTGTTGTGATACCACCATGACCTTTGGCGGGTTTGAATGACAGTTCCAGCTCTCTGAATTTGTAGAACGTGAAAAGCAAGGTCAGTAGAGCAATCCATGCAGCGCAAAAGAATCCAAATGCACTGGCAATCCTTGCCATGCCCACATAGGCAGTTGTATTGGCATGCGCATAGATGTCCAGCATGGGGGAAATGGACAGCACCCAGCTTCGCATGAGATCACTTGATTCTTGGAGCAGCCTGAAGCGGCTGTAGGCGTCATCAGGGGTCAGCAGCACAACGCCACCATAGGCAAGCAAGGGAAGCCCCCAGCCCAAAAGCAACAAAACCCGAGCCATGCCATGTGAATTCGCGTCAGTCGTTGAATTCATGCGTAGGCTCCGCGTCTGCGACGACTCGTCACCAGCTCGGCCTCCGTCAGGCCTGTGCCGCTCTCAGGAAAAGAACTTCGCTCGATGTGATTTTTCCGAAGATGTCTTGACATGAATGTCCCTTTCAAATCGTTGCCCTAAACGCCCAGCAACCCGTCATACCCCTTGACCCCCGCCTCCAGGCTGAAGCGCTGCGCATCCCGGCGCGCCTGCGCCCGCAGGGCGGCTCGTTCGGCCCCGTCGCGCAGATGGTCCAACACCGCTTGCGCCACCGCGTCCGCATCAAAGAACTCCACCAGATGCGCGTTGGCGCCGTGGCGCAGTACCTCGCGCACCGGCGCCGTGTTGGAGGCCACCAAGGGCACGCCGCATGCCATGGCCTCCAACAGCGACCAGCTCAGCACAAAGGGGTAGGTCAGGTACACGTGCGCGGCGGACACTTGCAGCACGCGCAGGTAGTGGGGTTTGGGAACGCGCCCCAGGAAGTGCGTGCGTGCCGGGTCCAGGTTCACCTGGGCCAGCATGTGCTTAAGTCTGCCGTGGCTTGCTCGTGCAGCGTGGCGGCTTCCATCTGGCGCAGGTACCCACAATCTCCGACGCATGTAATGTTCGCTTACATAAACGACGGCAGTGTAGACCACACTCCTGGGCTGATTGAGACGGTTATGAGAACTTTTTTGTGCTTCCGCTACAGCGCCCGCACCACTTCCATGGCCTGCTCCACCCGGTCCACGGCGTGGATGGTCAGGCCCTCGATGGGCTTCTTGGGCGCATTCGCCTTGGGCACCACCGCCACGCTGAATCCCAGCTTGGCGGCTTCCTTCAGGCGCTCCTGGCCGCGTGGCGCCGGGCGCACCTCGCCCGCCAGGCCGACCTCGCCAAAGGCGATGAAGCCCTTGGGCAGCGGCCTGCCACGCAGGCTGGAGGTGATGGCCAGCATCACCGCCAGATCGGCGGCGGGCTCGCTGATGCGCACGCCGCCCACGGCGTTCACGAACACATCCTGGTCCATGCAGGCCACGCCGGCATGGCGGTGCAGCACGGCCAGCAGCATGGCCAGACGGTCCCGGTCCAGGCCTACCGACAGACGCCGGGGCGCCGGGCCGCCGCTGTCCACCAGCGCCTGGATTTCCACCAGCAGCGGGCGTGTGCCCTCCAGCGTGACCATCACGCAACTGCCGGGCACCGGCTCGGCGTGTTGGCTCAGGAAGATGGCGCTCGGGTTGCTCACGCCCTTGAGGCCGCGCTCGGTCATGGCGAACACGCCGATCTCGTTGACCGCGCCAAAGCGGTTTTTGATGGCGCGCACCAGACGAAAGCTGCTGTGCGTGTCGCCCTCGAAATACAGCACCGTGTCCACCATGTGCTCCAGCACGCGCGGGCCGGCCAGCGCGCCCTCCTTGGTCACGTGGCCCACCAGCACGATGCTCACGCCGCTGGCCTTGGCCACGCGCGTCAGATGCGCGGCGCACTCGCGCACCTGCGCCACCGAGCCGGGCGCGGACGTGAGCTGTTCGGAATACACCGTCTGGATCGAGTCGATCACCGCCACCATGGGCTGCGTGCTCTCCAACGTGGACAGAATCTTGTCGAGCTGGATCTCGGCCAGCACCTTCACCTGGCTGCGCTCCAGCCCCAGCCGACGCGAACGCAGCGCCACCTGCGCCCCGCTTTCCTCGCCCGTGACGTACAAGGTGGAGTGCCCGGCACGCTGCAGCGCGTCCAGCGCCTGCAGCAGCAGCGTGGACTTGCCGATGCCCGGGTCGCCGCCGATGAGCACCACGCCCCCTTCCACCACGCCGCCGCCCAGCACCCGGTCCAGCTCCTCATGCCCGGTGGGCGTGCGCTCGATGTCCGTGGCCTCGATGTCGCCCAGCACCGCCACCTCGGCCGTCTTGGCCAGCGACGCGAAGCGGTTCCTGGCCGGCGCGCTGTTCTGCGCCACCGATTCAACGAGCGAATTCCACGCCCCGCACTGCGGGCACTTGCCCAGCCACTTGGGCGTGCTGCCGCCGCATTCGTTGCAGGTGTAGATGGATTTGTCCTTGGCCATGAGGTCAGTATACTGGACATAAAACCAGCTATATCGACAGATATAACGAACTTCGTCGGTCCTCCCGCCCGAAAGGGAACACCCCATGCTCCACCACATCTCGTTCGCGGTGCGCGACCTGCACGCCTCGGGTCGTTTCTACGATGCCGCGCTACGCGCCCTGGGTTACCGCCGCGTGTTTGAAGACGCCACGGCCATCGGCTACGGCGTCGAGGACGGGAAAGACAAGTTCTGCCTGAAGCTGCGGCCCGACGCCGTGGCTCCTGGCGCGGGATTCCATCTGGCCTTTCGCGCACGGTCCCAGCGGGACGTGGACGCCTTCCATCGATCTGGCGTGGCTGCCGGGGGCACCGACAACGGCGCGCCCGGGCCGCGTCCCCACTACGGCCCGCATTACTACGCCAGCTTTCTGCTGGACCCGGATGGCCACAAAATCGAAGCCGTGATCAACGACCCCAACGAAATCCCCTGCCCTCCGTGAGCCCCGCCCACCCGCATTCGCGCATCTGGCGCGGCAACTTGAGCAACACGTCCTGGCTGGTGAGTGTCGTCGCGTTGACGCTGGGCTTTGCCGGCATGCGTGTCGCAGGCATGTTGGGGGGACCCGGTCTGCGCTGGATGCTCCCGTTGGGTTTCGTGGCCATGGCCGTGATGCCCTGGGTGCTGTTGAACAGCCAGGGTCGCGCGCGTATCGGCCTGACCGGATCGAAGGATCCACGCAACTACGCGCACGCCGCCGTGTGGGGTTCACTGGCCGCGCTGATCTGCTTCGGCTTGGGCTTGGCGCTGTTCGGAATCAGCGAGGACAACTGGTACGTGAGCATCGCCAACAACTACCGCCGCACGCTGGATACCACGGGCTTTTCAGCGCTGAAGCTGCACCTCGTCTTCACGGTGCCGGCGCTGTTGTTCAGCCCGATCGGGGAAGAAATCTTTTTCCGTGGGGTGTTGCAGCGCGCCCTGGAGCAACGACTGAGCGCAAAGGTGAGCACCACGATCGAATGCATGGCGTTTGGGCTTGTGCATCTGTGCCATCACGGACTCGCCTTGGGGGCCACCGGTCTGGAGCTGCTGCCTTTGTCCGGCATCATCTGGGTCACGTTGATGTTCGGCGTGGCGCACGTCTTTGCCCGCTTGAAGGCGCGCAGCGGCTCCCTCATCCCGGCGATCGTCGCCCACATGGCGTTCAACATCACCATGAACGCAACCATCTTCGCCTGGCTGTGGCCGCTCGCAGCCTGAGACGACAGCGCGTATTCCCGGCATGACGGGGTACGGATACGCGCTAGACTCCACGCTTGGCCATCGCGCCGGGTCGGAATGGCCCCGATATTGGCGCAATGGAACCCTCCACCTTGAGCGGCGCATCTTTTGGCGCCGGAAATGAATCCATGAATTCCGAGTTCGATGTTGCCATCGTCGGTACCGGCCTTGCGGGCCTGACCGCCGCCCTGCGCTTGGCCGATCAGCGGCGTGTCGTGCTCGTGGGCAAACAAGCCCTGGGTGAGGGCGCCAGCGACTGGGCGCAGGGCGGCATTGCCGCGGTGCTGGGCTCGGACGACAGCGTCGAGGACCACGTGCGCGACACCCTCATCGCTGGCGCCGGCCTGTGCGACGAGCAGGCCACACGCTTCATCGTGGGCCACAGCCGGGCTGCCATTGACTGGCTGATTGGCCTGGATGTGCCGTTCACGCGCGATGACACGGCGTTCGGTTTCCACCTCACGCGCGAAGGCGGCCACAGCCACCGCCGCATCATCCACGCCGCCGATTCCACCGGCCACGCGGTACAGGTCACGCTGGCGGCGCGTGTGCGCGCGCATCCGAACATCACGCTGCTGGACCATCACATGGCGGTGGATCTGGTGCTGGACGACGGGCGTTGCACCGGTCTGTACGTGCAGGCCACGCTGGGTGGCACGGTCGATGCCATCTCCGCCGGGCAAGTGATCCTGGCCACGGGCGGCGCGGGCAAGGTATACCTCTACACCACCAACCCCGACACTGCCACCGGCGACGGCATTGCCATGGCCTGGCGCGCCGGCTGCCGGGTGGCGAACATGGAGTTCGTCCAGTTCCACCCGACCTGCCTGTACCACCCCTACGCCAAGTCCTTCCTCATCAGCGAGGCGGTGCGCGGTGAAGGCGGACTGCTCAAGCTGCCGCCGGGTGCGGGCGCCGATGCCGGCAAGCGCTTCATGCCGGAACACGATGAGCGCGCCGAACTCGCGCCACGCGACATCGTGGCGCGCAGCATCGACTATGAGATGAAGAAGCGCGGCCTCGATTTCGTGCACCTGGACATCAGCCACCGCGAGCCCGCCTTCGTGCGCGAGCACTTCCCCATGATTCATGCCACCTGTCTGGAGTTTGGCATCGACATCACGCGCGAGCCGATTCCCGTGGTGCCGGCCGCGCACTACACCTGCGGCGGCGTGGTCACCGACCTGACCGGGCGCACCGATGTGCCCGGCCTGTATGCGATTGGCGAGACTGCCTGCACCGGATTGCATGGCGCGAACCGGCTGGCGTCGAATTCACTGCTCGAATGCGTGGTGCTGGGCACGGCCGCGGCCGACGACATCCTGGCGCAACCGGTGCGATCGCCCATGGCGGTGCGCCCCTGGGACGAGAGCCGCGTGACCGATGGCGACGAAGAGGTGGTGATCGCCAACAACTGGGATGAACTGCGGCGCGCCATGTGGAATTACGTGGGCATCGTGCGCAGCGACAAGAGGCTGCGGCGCGCGCAGAATCGCATCAAGCTGCTGCGCGAGGAAATCGACGAGTACTACGCGCACTTCCGCGTCACGCGGGATCTGCTGGAGCTGCGCAACCTGGTGGACGTGGCCTCGCTGATCGTGGAAAGCGCCCTGCTGCGGCACGAGAGCCGCGGCCTGCACTCGTCCATCGACTGGCCGGTCACCTTGCCCGAAGCCCGGCCGACCATCTTGCCCGCGCGCCAACCGCGCGCGGCTTGAGGCTGCGGCGCGCGACAGCGCCCTACAGGATGCGCAGCGAATAGTCGACGGCCTTCACGTCCTTGGTAAGGCTGCCGATGGAAATCCGGTCCACGCCCGTGGCCGCATAGGCACGCACGGTGTCCAGGTTTACCCCGCCCGAGGCTTCGAGCACGGCGCGGCCCGCCGCCACTGCGACGGCCTCGCGCATGCGCTCGGGCGTGAAGTTGTCCAGCAGGATCGACCGGGCGCCGGCATCAATGGCCTCTTCCAGTTGCGCCAGCGTCTCCACCTCGATCTGCACGGGCACGCCCGCGCCACGCGCGGCTACGACCGCCGCCGTCACGCCGCCGGCCGCGGCAATGTGGTTTTCCTTGATGAGGATGCCGTCGTACAGGCCCATGCGCTGGTTGCTGCCGCCGCCCACGCGCACGGCGTACTTCTGCGCCTGGCGCAGGCCCGGCAGGGTCTTGCGCGTGTCCAGGATCACGGCACGGTTGCCGGGCACGTCGGCAATGGCATCGACATGGCGGCGCGTCGCGCTCGCCACGCCGGAGAGCAGTTGCAGGAAGTTCATCGCGCTGCGCTCGGCGGTGAGAATGCCCCGCGCCGGCCCTCTCCACTCGCACACCGTGTCGCCGGGGCGCATGCGCGCGCCCTCGGCGTGGTGCCACTGGACGTGGATGCCGTCGTCCACGCGGCGCAGCACTTCCTCGGCCCAGGGCCGGCCGCACAGTACGGCGTCCTCGCGCACGATCAGGCGGGCGTGCGCCTGGGCCTGCGCCGGGACCAGTTGTCCCGTGCGGTCGCCGTCGCCCACATCCTCGGCCAGCGCGGCGCGCACATTGGCCTCGATGGCCTCGCGCAGCGCGGTATCGACGGGAACGGGGAACGGGGGTGCTTCAGTGGTCATGACTTGGGAGGCAACAGCGCCGGCGTGCCCGAGTAGAAGAATAGGATTCGTGCGGCCTCAGGCAGGACCGATGTGGCGCGAACCAGCGCTGCCAAAGCCCGCGACCATGCCCTTGCGCGCGGCGGCGAAGGCCAGCATGCGGTCGATGGACTTGTGCGCCTGACGTCCGATGGCCGGGTCAACCAGGATTTCGCCCCCGGCCTGACCACTGCCCAACCGTCCCGCCGCGGCGTCCTCCAGCAGTTGCACGAGCACGCCCAGGTCGTTCATGGCCATCCATGGGCAGTGCGCGCAGCTCTTGCAGGTCGCGCTGCTGCCGGCGGTGGGCGCCTCGATGAAGGTCTTGCCCGGCACGGCGCGGCGCATCTGGTGCAGCAACCCCTTGTCGGTGGCCACGATGAACTCCTGCGCGTCCAGGGACTTGGCCGCCTCCAGCATCTGCGAGGTGGAACCCACCACGTCGGCCAGTTGCACCACGCTGCGCGGCGACTCCGGATGCACCAGCACCTTGGCACGCGGATGATCTGCCTTGAGCAGTTCCAGCTCCAGGCCCTTGAACTCGTCGTGCACGATGCACACCCCCGGCCACAGCAGCATGTCAGCGCCGGTCTGCTCCTGAATGTAGCGGCCCAGGTGCTTGTCCGGTGCCCACAGGATCTTGTGCCCCTGCTCGTGCAGGTGGCGCACGATGTCCAGCCCCACGCTGGACGTCACGCACCAGTCGGCGCGCGCCTTCACGGCGGCGCTGGTGTTGGCGTACACCACGACCGTGCGGTCGGGGTGGGCATCGCAAAAGCGGTTGAATTCGTCCGACGGACAGCCCAGATCGAGCGAACACTCGGCAGCCAGCGCCGGCATCAGCACGCGCTTCTCGGGACTCAGGATCTTGGAGGTCTCCCCCATGAAGCGCACGCCCGCCACGACCAGGGTCTGCGCGGCATGGTCGCGGCCAAAGCGCGCCATCTCCAGCGAGTCGGCCACGCAGCCGCCCGTCTCCAGCGCCAGATCCTGCAGGTAGCCGTCCACGTAGTAGTGCGACACCAGCACCGCGCCAAGCTGCTTGAGCAGTTCGGCCGCCCTGGCTTTCAGGGCCATGCTCTGCTCATGAGACAAGGTCTTGGGCACGCAGGCCCAGGCGCGGTCAACGACGCTGTCGCGCACGTGCGCGATGCTTTCAGGCTCGGCCGCCGGGCGGCTGTAAGTGGAAGTGGTGATCATCGACATGGCAGCAGATACGCGCGGCAAGGCCGCGTCCGGGGGCATAGGATAACCCGCAGCGGAAAACCCGGACAACCTCAGGCAATGAAGCGTGCCTGCGCGGTGCCCAGAACCCCGAAATCCACCACCACCTGATCCCCCGGCTGGATGGGCACGGGCGCCACGCAGGTGCCGGTGGTCACGACCTGACCGGCGCGCAGGGTCTCGCCCACGCGGGAAATTTCGTTGACCATCCAGGCCAGCGCCACGCGCGGGTCGCCCAGCACGTTGGCGCCCGTGCCCTCGCCCCGAAGTTCGCCGTTGACCGTGGCCTTGACCTCGTGAGTGGAGAGGTCCAGCGTGCGCCAGTCGAACGTGGTGGCCGGACCCAGCACGTAGTAGCAGGCGCAGGCGTTGTCGGCAATGAGCTGGGCCGCGCCCACGGAAACGAAGTCGCGATAGCGTGAGTCCGGAATCTCGATGGATGGGTGCAGCGAGGCCACGCCCGCGAGCACCTCGTCCTGGGTGTAGGGCGTGGCGCGTGGCGGTACGTCACGCGCCATGCGAAAGGCAAACTCGGCCTCGGCCACGAGCATGCCGTTGCCCGCCAGCGGCACGATGGCCCCGCTGTCGAACGCGCGCTGGGCCAGCATGCGCCCGGCCAGCGGACCGTCCACGCCGATGTGCTTCTGCCCCGCCACGCTGGTGGCCGCAATCTTCCAGCCAGACACGGCCTGCCCAGACAGCCGCGCCACCTCGGCCTGCACCTGGTAACCCTGCTGCCGCGTCATCGGGCGCACGGCCTCGGGCAGGTGTTCGATGCGTCCGCCGGCCTGCCAGGTGTTCCACAGGATGCGTGCCGCCTGGGTGATGGGGGAGTCCGCCGTGGGGGATCCCGATGTCATGTGCCGTACACCAGATTGGGCAGCCACAGCGACAGGATCGGCACGTAGGTCACCAGCACCAGGAACACCAGCATGGTCAGCAGCCACGGCCACACCGCGACGGTGAGCTCGGTGATGCCCATCTTGGTGATGCCCGAGGCCACGTACAGGTTCAAGCCCACAGGCGGGTGGCACATGCCCACCTCCATGTTCACCACCATCATGATGCCGAAGTGCACCGGGTCGATGCCCAGCTTCATGGCCACGGGGAAGAGGATGGGCGCCATGATGAGCACGATGGAGGACGGCTCCATCACATTGCCCGCCAGCAGCAGCAGCACATTGACCACGAGCAGGAAGCTGACGACGCCAAAACCCTTGTCCATGATCCAGCCGGCCATGGCCTGCGGGATGTTTTCGCTGGTCATGAGGAAGGAGAACAGCACGGCGTTGGTGATGATGTACAGCAGCATCGCCGACATGGAGGCCGAGTCCAGCAGTACCTTGGGCACTTGCTTGAGCCCCATGTCCTTGTACACGAACACGGCCACGAAGAAGGCATACACCGCCGACATGGCTGCCGCCTCGGTGGGCGTGAAGACGCCGGTGTAGATGCCGCCCATGACGATGACGATCAGCAGCAGGCCCCAGGCGCTCTTGCGAAACGCCGTGAAGCGCTCACCCCAGGTGGCGCGCACCAGCCGCGGATAGTTGTGCTTGCGCGCCAGGAACCAGGTGGTCATGCCCAGGAAGGTGGCCAGCATCAGGCCTGGAATGACGCCCGCCATGAACAGCTGGCCCACGGACGTGTTCGTGGACACGGAATACATCACCATCACGATGGATGGCGGGATCAGGATGCCCAGCGCGCCCGAGGTGGTGATGACGCCCGCGCCAAAACCCTTGGGAAAGCCCTGCTTGACCATGGCCGGCATGATGATGGAACCAATGGCCACCACGGTGGCGGGGCTGGAGCCGGACACGGCCGCGAACAGCGCGCAGGCCATCACGCCTGCCAGCGCCAGGCCGCCGTGCCAGTGCCCCACCATCGAAGTGGCGAAGTTGATCATGCGCCGCGCCACGCCACCGTGCGTGAGGAAGTTGCCCGCCAGTATGAAGAACGGGATCGCCATGATCTCGAACTTCTCGATGCCGGTGAACAGCTTGAGCGCCACGGACTCGATGGGCACGTCGGTCATGGTGAACAGGAAGGTCAGCACCGTCAGGCCAAGCGAAATCGAGATCGGCATGCCCGTGAGCATGAGCAGGAACAGCAGGATGAAGATGATGGTGGCGTTCATGCTTGTGCTCCCTTCGTTTCCTCTTCCAGACCTTCGACGTGGGCATGGTCATGCTTGGGCAGCTCGCCCGTGCGGAAGAAGGCCCAGGCGACCTACAGGAAACGGAAGCACATCAGATATGAGCCCAGCGGCACGGCCGAGTACACCATCCACATGGGCAGCTCCAGCACCTCCGACGTGCTGGTGGTGTGACTGAGCTCGTACACGAAGCGCGCACCCAGCGTGCCCACGATGCCGGTGAACGTGGCGCCCGCCAGCAGCCCGAACAGCACGAACTTGTTGCGCCAGGGGGTGTTGAGCTGGTTGATGAGCACGTCCACCCCCACGTGGATGCCGGTGCGCACGCCGTAGGCCGCGCCGAACTTGGCCATCCACACGAACATGTAGATGGTGAGTTCCTGCGCCCAACTGGTGTTGAGCTGAATCAGCGCGTCCTGCACGCCCGGAATGGGCAGGCCCGAGGCGTAGCGGTGCAACACCGCGATGAACACCACGATCGTGGCCGCGGCCATGAGCGAGGCGATCAGCCACTCTTCCAGATGATCGAGAAATTTCATACGCACTCCTTGCACCACGCAAAAAAAACGGCCATGCAGGCATCGAAGCTACATGACCGCCGTGGGATTGGCCTGAAAGGTTATTTGTAACCCAGCGCCGCGGCTTCCTTGTTCACGGCCGCGATCAAGTCCTTGCCGATTCGGTCTTCCATGGACTTCTGCACCGGCAGCAGCGCCTTGCGCCACTCGGTCTTTTCCTTGGCGTTCAGGCTGTAGATGGTGGTCTTGCCGGACTTGGCGACCGCTTCCATCGCCTTGTCGTTTTCCTGCTGGGCGATGGCGTTGGCGTACTTGGTGGCGTCACGCATCGCGCCTTCGAGCGCGGTGCGGATGTCCGCGGGCAGCCCATCCCAGAACTTCTTGTTCACGATCACGGCGTATCCCAGGTAGCCATGGTCGGACACGGTGACGTGCTTGTGCACCTCATGCATCTTTTGCGTGTACAGGTTGGAAGGCGGGTTCTCGGTGCCGTCCACCACGCCCGTCTGCAGCGCCTGGTACACCTCGGAGAAGGCCATGACCTGCGGGTTCGCGCCCAGGGCACGCATCTGGGCATCCAGCACCTTGGAGCCCTGGATACGCATCTTCAGACCCTTGAAGTCCGCCGGCGCATGCAGCGGCTTGTTCGCCGACATGACCTTGAAACCGTTGTCCCAGTAGGCCAGGCCAGTGATGCCCTTGCCTTCGAGCTTCTGGAACAGGCTCTTGCCCACGGGGCCCTCGGTCACGCGCTGCAGCACGTCCTTGCCGGGGAAGATGTAGGGCAGGTCGAACACCTCGAATTCCTTCACGCCCAGGGGACCGAACTTGGCCAGCGACGGCGCCAGCATCTGCACCGAGCCCAGTTGCAGGGCTTCGAGCTCTTCCTTGTCCTTGTACAGCGTGCTGTTGGGGTACACCTCCACCTTGACACGGCCCTTGGTCGCTTTTTCGGCGAGTTCCTTGAATCGGTCCGCGCCCTTGCCCTTGGGCGTGTCGTTGGCCACCACGTGGCTGAACTTGATGACGATGGGGGCTTGCGCCAGGGCATTGCCGCACACCAGGGCGGCGGCGGTCAGGGTGACGAGGATTGACTTGAGTTGCATGATGGCTCCTAGGGGTAGTGGATATCGCTCAGGGGTCGGTTGCCCCTTTCATGGACGGCGATTATCTGCCCCCGTCAAGGGGGCCACAATGTGGATAACCACAACACGCACCCTCCGTCTGGAGCCGGCTTGCGCTACGTCAAACCCGGCTGGCGGACGTGGCGCGAACCAGTGGCTCAGGTCGTGACGTGGGTCAGACGGGCGGCGGCCTCGCGCAGACTGGCCTCGGTCACATCCCAGCCCAGACAGGCGTCGGTGATGGACACACCGTAGCGCAGCGCCTGCGGCGAGGTCAGCTTCTGGTTGCCCTCGAACAGGTTGGACTCCAGCATCACGCCCTTGATCGCCGTGTTGCCATCGACGACCTGGTGCACCACGTCCTTGAGCACCAGGGTTTGCAGCGCGTGGTTCTTGCGCGAATTGGCGTGGCTGCAATCGACCACGATGTTCACGGGCAACTGCGCGGCGCCCAGCTCGCTGGCCGCCTGCGCCACCGAGACCGAGTCGTAGTTGGGCTGGGGTCCGCCGCGCAGGATCAGGTGGCCGTAGGGGTTGCCGGTGGTCTGCGTCACCGCCACCTGGCCGTCACCGTTGATGCCCAGGAAGGCGTGTGGCTGGCTGGCCGAGAGCATGGCGTTGATGGCCACGTCTAGGCTGCCGTCGGTGCCGTTCTTGAAGCCCACGGGCGAGGACAGGCCGCTGGCCATTTCGCGGTGCGTCTGGCTCTCGGTGGTGCGCGCGCCGATGGCGCTCCAGGCAATCAGGTCGCCCAGATACTGCGGCGTGATCGGATCCAGCGCCTCGGTGCCGCAGGGCAGGCCCAGGGCGTTGATGTCCGCCAGCAACTGGCGCGCCAGACGCATGCCCTCCTCGATGTGGAAGGAGTCGTCCATGCGTGGATCGTTGATCAGGCCCTTCCAGCCCACGGTCGTGCGTGGCTTTTCAAAGTACACGCGCATCACGATCAGCATCTGTGGCGCCAGTTCGTCGGCCAGCGCCTTGAGGCGCCGCGCGTAGTCGAGTGCGGCCTGCGGGTCGTGGATCGAGCACGGCCCCACGATCACGGCCAGACGTGGGTCGCGCCCGTCCAGGATGTCGGCCAGCGCGCGGCGCGCCGACGCCACGGTCAACATCACCGCCGGACTGGCTGGAATCTCATCGTGCAGCGCCGAAGGCGGCGGCAAGGGGCGCTGCGACACGACGCGCAGGTTTTCGAGCGAGGTAGGAAAAGTCATCGACCTATGATAAGGGCTACTCCCCGCTCGCACTCACCCGAGGTCCCGCCATGCACACACCTGTCAACACGTTCAAACGGGCCCTGCGCCAACGCCAGGCCCAGATCGGCCTCTGGCTGGGCCTGGCCGACGCCAATGCGACCGAAATCTGCGCCACTGCGGGTTTCGACTGGCTGCTGCTGGACGGCGAGCATGCGCCCAACGATCTGCAAAGCCTTCTGACCCAAGCGCGCACCATTGCCGGCTACCCCGCCACGCACGCGATTGCCCGTGTGCCGGTGGGCGACAACGCCCTCATCAAGCAATACCTGGACCTGGGCCTGCAGACGCTGCTGGTGCCCATGGTGGACACGGCGCAACAGGCGGCGCAACTGGTGCAGGCCATGCGCTACCCGCCGCTGGGCGTGCGCGGCATGGCGGGGAGTCGCGCCACGCGCTGGGGGTTGTACCCCGACTACGGCAAGGAGGCCAACGACCAGGTCTGCCTGCTGGTGCAGGCGGAAACCACGCTGGCCCTGCGCAACCTGGACGCCATTGCCGCCACCGAGGGCGTGGACGGTGTGTTCATCGGCCCGGTGGACCTGTCCGCCTCCATGGGCCATGTGGGCAACCCGGGCCACCCGCAGGTGCAGGCCGCCATCGAGGACGCCATCGCACGTATCCAGAAAGCCGGCAAGGCACCCGGAATCCTGACCACCGACGAGGCCCAGGCGCGGCGCTATCTGGCGCTGGGCGCGGTGTTCGTGGCCGTGGGGCTGGACACGGTGTTGCTGGCGCGGCAGGCGCGCGCGCTGGCGTCCAGCTTCAAGGGTGTCGCTGCGCCAGACTGACGACGGACCGGCGGCACACGGCGTTCGGCCACTTCGCGCCCCACGAGGCCATGCTCAGCGCTGGTAGGCCACGACCTTCTGGCACTGCTCGCCCAGGCCATCGATGCCCAGGGTCATGACGTCACCGGGCTTGAGGTACAGCGGGGGTTTTTGCCCCATGCCCACGCCGGGTGGCGTGCCGGTGGTGATGACGTCGCCGGGCAGCAGCGTCATGAACTGGCTCACGTAGCTCACCAGCTTGGCCACGCCGAAGATCATGGTCTTGGTGTTGCCGTTCTGGCGGCGTACGCCATTGAGATCCAGCCACAAGTTCAGTTTTTGCGGGTTCGGCACCTCGTCGCGCGTCACCAGCCAAGGGCCGATGGGGCCGAAGGTGTCGCAGCCCTTGCCCTTGTCCCACTGCGGTCCGCGTTCCAGTTGGTACTCGCGCTCGCTGACGTCATTCACCAGGCAGTAGCCGGCCACGTGCATCAGGGCGTCTTTCTGCGTCACGTAGCGCGCGGTCTTGCCGATGACCACGCCAAGTTCCACCTCCCAGTCCGTCTTGACCGAGCCCTTGGGCAGCATCACCGGGTCGTTCGGACCCTGGATGCAGCTCGTGGCCTTCAGGAACACGATGGGTTCCTTCGGGATGGGCATGCCAGCCTCGGCCGCGTGGTCGGAATAGTTCAGGCCGATGGCCACGAACTTGCCGATGCCGTTGACCGGACATCCCAGACGTTGCTTGCCCCGCACCGCTGGCAACCTATGAGTCTTGAGCTTGCGCAAGCGCATCAGCGCGGCGTCACTCAGTTGCAGGGTGCCGATGTCCGGCACCACCGCGCTCAGATCACGCAACCAGCCCTGTTCGTCGATGAGGCCTGGCCTTTCCCGGCCGGGAATGCCGTAACGCACGAGTTTCATGGGAAATCTTTCATCAATATGGCCAGAACGACAGGTCCGGCATGCTCAACGCGCTTCTATTTTTATAGCATCTGCTGGAGGCTGGCCTCCAGGTGTTCCGACGGCGCGCGCTTGAAGCCCGAGCGGGCGAAGCGCTGCAGCCGCCCGACGGAGAACGCCGTGAGCACCGAGGCACGCACCTGCGCGTCCACCGTGGGCATGGCGCTACCACCGGACTCGGCCACCGGGCGCAGGCACTGGCGCAGACTGGCCTCGATCTTGTCGAAAAACTGGTTCATGCGCTGTTGCAGGCGTTCGTTCTCGTACACCAGGGCGTCTCCCACCATCACGCGCGTCATCCCCGGGTTCTTCTCTCCAAACTGCAGCAGCATGGCCACGATGCGCGACACCTGGCGCGCCCCGGCCTCGGCCGGGGCCGCGGCAGCAGTGGCTTCACGTTCGATGATCTGGTTGACCAACGTGAACACGGTCTGCTCGATGAATTCGATCAGGCCCTCGAACATCTGTGCCTTGCTGGCAAAGTGACGGTACAGCGCGGCTTCACTCACTTCCAGCTTGGCCGCCAACGCCGCGGTGGTGATGCGCTCGGCGCCGGGCTGCTCCAGCATGGGGGCCAGGGCCTGCAGGATCTGGGCCCGGCGCTCGCCGGGCTTGGGGCGCTTGCGCGGGGTGCGTACGGCATCGGTGTCGACCGGGTCGGCGGGGGTGGGATTTTCGGTGTCTGACATGATGGAGCAACGCAGTGTACGTTTGATTCTCGCATAGGCACACTGAGGGTTTTACCGGGGTAAACCGCGCTCACAACGGAAGCGTCAGACGCACGCGCAACCCCTGCCCGCGAGCCCCGCTCAGCAGTTCCAGTCGGCCCTGGTGCACGCGCGCAATCTCGTCGGCAATGGCCAGACCCAAGCCGCTGCCCTCTCCCTGAGCGCCGGGTGAGCGGTAGAAGCGCTCCAGCACCCTGGAACGCTCGGCGGGCTCGATGCCAGGTCCGTCGTCCTCGACCTCCAGAAACGCGGCGCCGTCCGTGCTGCCGCATCGCAGCGTCACGGTGCCGCCTGATGGCGTGTACTTGATGGCGTTGTCCATCAGGTTGCTCAGCAGCTCGCGCAACAGCCATTCATGCCCCATGACGTGGGCCGGCTGGGCCTCCAACCCCAGATCCATGCCCTTGGTCGTGGCGGCATCCAGGTGCGCCTGTAGCACGGTCTCGCACAGGTCCCGCAGATCCACGTGCTGCGGCGACTGGGGTTGCACGCTGCGTGAATCCGCGCGTGACAGGGCCAGCAGCTGATTGGCCAGTTGCGAGGTGCGGCGCGTGGCGTTGCGCAACCGGTTGATCTGTTCCGCGCGCAACGTGATGGCGTCTTCCGGCGTTCTGGGCGCATCCGCGGGATGGTCGGTGCGCCGACGGGCATTGGCCACCTGAGCCCACGCCTCCACCTGCGCCTGCAAACCCGCCAGCGGCATGCGCAACTGATGGGCTGCATCGGCCACGAAGCGGCGCTGGCTCTCCACCTGGGCGCGTACCAGGTCAAACAGCCGGTTGAGCGAAGTCACAAGCGGTCGCACCTCCTCGGGCGAGGACTGTGTGTCGATGGGACTCAGGTCGTCGGGTGAACGGTTTTCCACCGCCTCCTTGAGTTGGATCAGCGGGCGCAAGGCCCGCGTCACGGCCCACTGGATGGCAAACGCCGCCAGCAGCGTGAGGATCAGGTTGGGCGCCAGTACCCGCAGCCACAAGGAGCGCATCCACTGCTGGCGCACGTCGGAGCCGTCCGCCAGATACACGACGACTTCGCCGGCGACGGTCTGCACACGTTGCGCCACGATGCGGTAGATCAACCCCCCCTCCTCGGCGCTCAGAAACACCGGCTCGCGCGTGCGCGGCGGCTCGCCCGCCAACCAGGCGTCGCCCGCGAGCAGTTGCCCTTCCAGATCGACGATGGCGTAGGCGCTTTGACCGGTTCGGGCGCGCAGGAACTCCTCCACCGGCGGCGCCAGCAGGATCACAGGCGGGTCACCAGCCTCCAGGGGCTGCGCCACCACCGAATCGGCCAGCAGTGGCGTGTAGCGCTGCAGCACCCTGTCCTGCTGCAGCGCCGCGGTGTCCGCGCTGCGGTAGTCGAACCACATGTTGATCACGGCAAACAGGCATACGGGTATCAGCAGCAGCACCAGCAAGCGACGCTGCAGGCCCGAACTCATGGCCGCCACGCCCGGGATCATGGTGCATCCAGCGTGGCCAGTTCCAGCCTGTATCCAAAGCCGCGGATCGCGCGCAGCACAATGCCGTGGGGTCCGAGCTTGCCCCGCAGGCGCGACATGTAGACCTCGATGGCGTTGGGCGTCATCTCCTTGTCCCAGCCGGTGAGCGCCTGCAGCAACTTGTCCTTGCTGGCGGGCTTGGGGGCATGGATCATGAGGTACTCCAGCACGGCCCACTCACGCGGACCGAGTTCCACCGCCTGACCGTTGGCTTGCGCCCGACGGCAGGCCGTGTCCAGCTCCAGCGCGCCAAAACGCAGCACGGCGGAAGTGGCCGCTTGAGATCGCCGCAGCAGCGCGCGCAAGCGCGCCAGAAGTTCCGGCAACTCGAACGGTTTGATCATGTAGTCGTCCGCGCCCTGGTCCAGTCCCTGCACGCGATCCTGCAAGGCATCGCGCGCGGTAAGGATCAGGACCGGCATGGCGTGACCGTCCTGGCGCAGACGACGCGTCAGGGCCAAGCCATCCATGATGGGCAGCCCGATGTCGATGATGGCGGCGTCAAACGATTCGGTGCGCAGCGCATCCAGTGCGCGTTCGGCGTTGCCCACCCAGTCCACGGCGTAGCCGGCGTCGGTGAGTCCGAGCTTGATGCCGCTGGCCACCATCACGTCGTCTTCCACCAGCAGCAATCTCATGGCGTTCCCTGCGTGAATCAGTTGGCCTGGAAGCGCGGCTCCCGCAGCCGCCTCTCGTTTTCCACGCACATGGGCAACTTGGCGAACTCGGGCTTTTGGCATTCGTCGTGGATGCACATGGGGCGACCAATGAATCCGGCATCCGCGCAGATGGTGGCGGGAGTACGCACCGGCGCCGGCGCGGGCTTGACGGGCACGGACGCCGCGGACCGGTTCGCGGCGTCGTTCGACGGATCCGGCCCAACGGGCGCCTCCGTCGGCGTGGGCTTGGGTGTCGGCACCTCACCCGCAGCGGGCGCCTTGCGGTCCGTCGGGCGGCCTCGCTCTGCTTTGCGCGCACCGGGTGCCAGCGGTGCGGTCGTGGCCGGCTTGGGCGCAGCCGCGCTGGCCGTGGGCTCGGGCGCGCTCGCAGCCGGCTCCGACGCCTCAGGCGGCGCGCTGGCGGATGTGGCCGCAGGCGTGGCCACCGGTTCGGAAGCGATGGGTGAAGGCGGTCGCACACTCGGATCAGCCGCCGTGCCACCATCGGACCTGGGCGACGTCTGCAGCATCCAGACGATGACGCCGATCACGGCCAGCACGGCTACGCCCGCCGCCACCCACACTGGCTTGAGCGGCCTCGCATCGCGCGCCCGGCCCCCGCTGAACACCGGCTCGGCGGGGGCCGGGGATGTGGCCTGCGTAGGCTGGGGCGCGGCGTCGGAGGCCGCCGCATCCGAAGGCAGCAGTGCCACCGTGGTGGATTGCGGGTCCGGCACGGTGGCGCGCGCCGCGGCGAGCGCCGAGCCCGGCGAGACGTAGATGTCCCCCAGTTCCGCGCGCCAATCGAACTTGGACATACCGGGCGGCACATGCAGGTCCATCAACCGGGCAAACGTATTGGCGCTCTTGGGACGGCCGGCGGGTCGCACCGCCAGCGCCTGGTCGATGGTCAGCACGAACTCGGTGGAGTAGTTCAAACCGAACTCGTCCTGGACCCGCTTGGCGATGGTGGCAAACGACGGCTGACGATCGCGTACCACCCGCAACGTGGCCGGCAGCGGCAACTCATTGGTCAGACAGCCATATACCACCGAAGCCAACGCGTACAGATCGGTCCAGGGGCCCTGGCGTATCCCGGGCGCATCGCCGTACTGCTCGATGGGTGCGTAACTGAACTTGAGCGTGGCCGTCAGCTGCTGGTTCTTCTCGTGAATGGCACGGCGCGCGGCCCCCAGATCCAGCAGCACGGGTGGTCCGATGTCCTGCAGGAAAATATTTTCCGGGGAAATATCCCGGTGCATGGTGTTGCCGTTGTGCAGAACCTTGAGCGCCCCCAGGATGGACCACAGCACCTTGCGCATCCATTCCTCGGGCGGCGGGCACCGCATCTGCGCCCGGGCCTGCTTGAGCGTGATGCCGCGGTACAGCGGCATCACCATGTAGGCCGTGCTGTTCTCCTCCCAGAACCGGAACACCTTCACCAGGGAAGGATGGTCGAACTGTGCCAGCAGGCGCGCCTCGGCCATGAAGGACTTGAGCCCGTTGGTGAACGCGGGCAGATCGGCCGATGACCGCACGGCCACGCCCGTTCCATGCGAGCGTCGGGCCAGCGAGGCGGGCATGAACTCCTTGATCGCCACGTCGCGCTGCAGCGAATGGTCAAAGGCCTGGTACACCATGCCAAAGCCACCCACCCCGAGCAAACCCGTGATTTCGAACTCACCCAGACGCGTACCCGTGGGCAAGGCGTCCAGATGCGTGACCGGCATGGCCGGAGGTGCTGGGTTCGGATGAACGATGTCAGTCATGTGGGTACGCGGGCGTGGACCGACGTCAACTCCCCGCGCGGCAGGGAGTTAATGTAATGGCCGATTCATGCCACGGCAGGTGAAAAGTGTAACGGGTCCCAACGCCCGTTAACATCGGCCCATGTTCAGCTACCGCCACGCCTTTCACGCCGGCAACCATGCGGATGTGCTCAAGCATACCGTGTTGATCGCCATCCTCAAGCATTTGACCGAGAAGGAAACGGCGCTGACCGTGCTGGACACCCACGCCGGCGCGGGCCTGTACCGGCTTGACGGCGACTACGCACAGACCAGTGGTGAAGCTGCCGATGGCGTGCTGCGGCTGCTCGGGCAGCCTTGCGTCGCCAACGACACCGCGCGCAGGAGCGCATCCGCCGAACCGCTGGCCCCCGCGCTACAGGACTACCTGGATCTGATCGCCCGTTTCAACCCGGGGAGCACGCACCGCGTCTATCCGGGATCGCCGTTCATCCTGCAGCATCACCTGCGTCCGCGCGACAGGCTTAAGCTGTTCGAAATCCACCCCACCGATGCCAAGACGCTGAGTGCCAACATCGCCCAGCTCGACGCCGGGCGCACCGTCGCCGTGCTGGGCGAGGACGGGTTCGAGGGCATCCGCAAGTTCCTGCCCCCTCCGTCTCGCCGTGGATTGGTGCTGTGCGATCCCAGCTACGAAATCAAGAGCGACTACGCGCGCGTGATCGACATGGTGACCGACGCGCTCAAGCGTTTTGCCACAGGCACCTATGTGGTGTGGTACCCGATCATTCCACGTCCCGAGGCGCACGACCTGCCCAAACGGCTCAAGACGCTGGTGCAACGCGCCGGCAAGAGCTGGCTGCACGCCACGCTCACCGTCAAGAGCAGCAAGTTGGTGACGGATGCCACCGGCGCCGTGCAGCGTCCCGGGTTGCCCGCCAGCGGCATGTTTGTCATCAACCCGCCGTTCACGCTCAAGGCCGCCCTGCAGCCGGCCCTGGCCCAGTTGGCAAAGCGACTGGCCCAGGACCCGCACGCGACCTTCACCCTGGACGGCGGCGGTTGAGCCGCACGGATTCGACCATGGAGACATCGTCCCGGCGGCGTTGGGCCATCGTCCTGCTGTTCGTCACGCCCGCGCTGTGGACACTCAACGCCCTGGTGGCGCGACGTGCTCCCGGCATCATCGAACCCCATCAGTTGGCCCTGTAACGCTGGTTGATGGCCGGCCTGATCTTTGCGGCCGGTGCCCGCGCCGAACTCTGGCAGCACCGTGGCCACCTGCTGCGCCAGTGGCGCCAATATCTGGTATTGGGCGCGCTGGGCATGTGGATCTGCGGCGCCTGGGTGTATCTGGGTGGTCGCACCACGACGGCCCTGAACATCGCACTCATCTACTCCGTATCGCCCGTGATCATCGCGGTTGCCTCGGCGATCTGGCTTAGGGAGCATCTGTCGCGTTGGCAGTTTCTGGGCATTGCCCTGGCACTGGCGGGTGTGCTGCACGTGGTCCTCAAGGGCCAATGGGCGGCGCTGGCCACCGTCCAGTGGGTGCCCGGGGACGCCTGGATCGTGGGCGCGACGGTGTCGTGGAGCGCCTATTCCCTGCTGCTCAAGCGCTGGGGCAGTCCGCTGAGTCCGGCGGGGCGGTTGGCCGCCATCAGTGGGGCTGGCGTGCTGGTCCTGCTGCCGTTTTCTCTGTGGGAAGCCAGTACCACGGTCACGCCCGTGTGGTCGCTGCAAGGCTGGGGATTGGCGCTGTTGTCCGCCCTGCTGCCCGGGTATGCGGCCTACCTGGCCTACTCGGTCATGCAACGTGAGCTGGGGGCGGCAAGGGTGGGCGTGGCGCTGTATCTGGGGCCGCTGTATGCCGCCCTGCTGGGCTGGCTGGTACTGAGCGAACCACTGCACGCCTACCACGGGCTGGGTCTGGCGCTCGTGCTGCCAGGCATCTACCTGGTCACCCGCCCTCGGTAGGGGGCTGCCGAGAGGGACCTCTCACTGTCCCATCACAGCGGGCTGGCAACGCCGCTTGATGTTTTCCTCGAACCGCGCCAAATCCTGCAATTCCCCCGGCGTCATGTCGGTGCGGGCACGGCGCGCCAAAATGATGCGACGCGACTCGACGCACTGGTCGCGAGACAGCGCATCAGCCTGGTCGCGGGCGCGCTCGGCCTCGTAGCGCGCGCGCGACTCGTCAAACCGAGCCTTGCTGCCGTCCCATTTCTCTTTGCTCAGGCGAACGCGGGCCGCCAACTCTTCCTCGCCGCACTCGGCACGGTAGTTGTTGTCGGCATTCTGCTTCTGCTGCCAGGTGACGCTGGCCCACCTGGAATTGCGCATCTCCATCAGGCTTTCGTACAGGTGCCGGCAGCGGCTGCTCATGTACTTGACGTGCTGATCTCGCAACTGGCTGGGATCGTTGAACAGCGGGCTTTCGGCACGTGGCAGGTCAGGCCGGGCTTTTGCCGCCGAGTCGGTGGTGGACGGATCTGAGCTCTGGCAGGGGGTGTCGCTCACCACGACCTCGCCGCGCACATTGCTGCAATAGTGGCGCCCCGCCGCCCAGGCGGTGGGAGAGACCGCCAGCGCCAGCAACATCACGCAAGAAATACCGAATTTGTTCATGACAAAGGTCCTGCAAACTCCAAGCCGTTTGCCAATCCTACCCCAAGCCGCCTGATTTGCCACCTCTGGTTACAACCCCAGACGTGCGCACAACTCCACGGTCGCCTGCGCCTGGTTCATGGTGTAGAAGTGCAACCCCGGCGCGCCGCCCGCGCGCAATTGCTCGCACAGCCCGGTCACCACGTCCAGCCCGAAGTCACGAATGGAGGCCGCGTCGTCGCCAAACGCCTGCAGGCGCAGCCGGATCCATCGCGGAATTTCGGCGCCACAGGCATCGGAAAAGCGCATGAGCTGCGTGGAACTGACGATGGGCATGATGCCGGGCACCACCGGCACATGCACGCCCAGCGCGTGCGCCTCGTCCACGAAGCGGAAGTAGGCGTCCGGGTTGTAGAAATACTGGGTGATGGCCGAATTGGCCCCGGCCTGCACCTTGGCAGCGAAGGCCTGCAGGTCGGCCTGGGGTGACCTGGCCTGAGGATGAACCTCCGGGTAGCAGGCCACCTCCAGATGGAAGTCGTCACCGGTTTCGGCGCGGATGAAGGCCACCAGGTCGCTGGCGTACTGGAATTCCCCGCCCAGCCCGTAGCCGCTGGGCAGATCGCCGCGCAAGGCCACCAGGCGCCGCACCCCCATGGTCTTGAGCGTGCGCAGTTGCTCATGCACGGTGGCGCGCGTGGCGCCGACGCAGGAGATGTGCGAGGCCGCGCTCACGCCCTCGGCCAGGATTTCCGACACCGCGCCAAACGTGCCAGCCTGCGTGGAGCCGCCCGCGCCGAAGGTGACGGAACAGAACTGCGGCTTGAGCGCATACAACTGCTGGCGCACGGCGCGCAGCTTGCTCGCCCCCTCGGGCGTCTTGGGCGGAAAGAACTCCATGCTGACGGGAAACGAAGAACTCATGTCTGACTCCAATATCGGTGGCCGGGACCGTTCACGGACGCCGGGCGCACACAAAAAACTCACGGTTGCCGTCCCCGCCCTGGATGGGCGAGTCCAGCCACTGCCGCAGTTGCAGGCCGGCGGCGGCCACCGCCTCGCGGATGCGCTGCTCCACCACGCCGTACAGCGCCGCGTCGCGCACGATCCCGCCCTTGCCCACCTGGCCGGGCTGCAGCTCGAACTGCGGCTTGACCAACATCAGCAGCGTGCCTCCCGGCTTGAGCAAGGGCACCAGGGCCGGCAGCACCAGCGTCTGCGAGATGAAGGACAGGTCGCCCACGACGAGGTCAAACCCCGTCTCGATGTCTGCAACGAATGGGGACGCCGCGTCCACCGCACCTTGCACATCGGCTATCAAATCAGAAGCATCCAGAGCCCGGGCGTTGACCTTTTCCAGCCCCAGCACGCGCGCATCGGCGCGCACCGTCGGATGCAGTTGCCCCTGGCCCACGTCCACGCCCAGGACCCGTTTCGCGCCGTGCTGCAGCAGGCAGTCGGTGAAGCCCCCGGTGGACTGGCCCACGTCCAAGCAAACCCAGCCATGCACGTCCAGGGCACAGTCGCGCAGGGCGCCTTCCAGCTTGAGGCCGCCGCGCGACACGTAGCGGTCCTGCGCGGCGTCCAGCAACTGCACCGGCGCGTCCAATGGAATGTCGTCGCTGTTTTTCGCGACCGCCTTCCACAGGCCGTCCTGCTGCCACTGCACCCCGGCGCCGATCATGCGCTGCGCCTGCGCGCGCGTGCTCGCCAGGCCACGGTGCACCAGCAGTTGGTCGGCTCTCATCAATCAATAGCGATAGGTGTCGGGTTTGTAGGGGCCAAGCTTAGGCACGCCAATGTAGGCGGCCTGCGCATCGGTGAGCTCCGTCAGCATGGCGCCCACCTTCTTCAGGTGCAGGCGCGCCACCTTCTCGTCCAGGTGCTTGGGCAGCACGTAGACCTTGCCCACCTTGTAGTCCTTGCTCTTGGTGAAGAGTTCGATCTGCGCGATGGTCTGGTTGGCAAAGCTGGACGACATGACGAAGCTGGGGTGGCCCGTGCCGCAGCCCAGGTTCACCAGGCGGCCCTTGGCCAGCAGGATGATGCGCTTGGCGGGCTTCTTGCCCTTGGCCGGGAAGATCACGTGGTCCACCTGTGGCTTGATCTCCTCCCACTGGTATTTCTCCAGCGAAGCCACGTCGATCTCGTTGTCGAAGTGGCCGATGTTGCACACGATGGCCTGGTCCTTCATGGCGGCCATGTGCTCGTGGCGGATGACATCGCGGTTGCCGGTGGTGGTGACGAAGATGTCGGCCTTGTCGGCGGCGTATTCCATGGTCACGACCTTGTAGCCTTCCATCGCGGCCTGCAGGGCGTTGATGGGGTCGATCTCGGTCACCCACACCTGGGCGCTCAGGGAACGCAGGGCCTGGGCCGAGCCCTTGCCCACGTCGCCATAGCCGGCCACGCAGGCCACCTTGCCGGCCACCATCACGTCAGTGGCGCGCTTGATGCCGTCCACCAGCGACTCGCGGCAGCCGTACAGGTTGTCGAACTTGCTCTTGGTGACGGAGTCGTTCACATTGATGGCGCGCACCTTGAGCGTGCCCTTGGCCGACATCTCGTTCAGGCGGTGCACGCCGGTCGTGGTCTCCTCGGTCACGCCGATGATGTTCTTCAGGCGGCGGCTGTACCAGGTGGGATCCACCTTGAGCTTGGCCTTGATGGCGGCGAACAGGATCTTCTCTTCCTCGCTGCCGGGCTTGGCCAGGACCTTGATGTCCTTCTCGGCACGCGCGCCCAGGTGCATGAGCAGCGTGGCGTCGCCGCCGTCGTCCAGGATCATGTTCGGGCCGTCGGCCTTGCCATTCTTGCCGCCGAATTCAAAGATGCGGTGCGTGTAGTCCCAGTATTCGGTGAGCGACTCGCCCTTGACCGCGAACACCGGCGTGCCCGTGGCGGCGATGGCCGCCGCCGCGTGGTCTTGCGTGGAGAAGATGTTGCACGAGGCCCAGCGCACCTGCGCGCCCAGGGCCTGCAGGGTCTCGATCAGCACCGCCGTCTGGATGGTCATGTGCAGTGAGCCGGTGATGCGCGCGCCCTTGAGCGGCTGGCTCTTGGCGAACTCCTCGCGGATGGCCATCAGGCCGGGCATTTCAGTCTCGGCAATGCGGATTTCCTTGCGGCCCCATTCGGCCAGGCCCAGATCGGCGATGACGCAGTCGTGCGCGGGAGAGGAAGATGTGCGAGCGTTCATGGTGGTCTCCAAAACAGGTTCAGACAAGCCACTGGACGCGGGAAAGAAAAAGGCTCACCGCACGATCCAATGGGTGAGCGTCGTTGCAAGAGTGGGTTCCGAGCCTCACGCCCCGCCACATGCAGGGGGCGCTGCAACGCTCCTCGGAATGGGCGTGATTATAGGGAAGGACGGCGCGCATCCAGGCAGCCGGCCCATTTCAGTTGCCGCGCATGCGGCAGTAGCAGTAGATGAACTTCTGGACGCCGCCCATGGGCGTGTGATGCGCTTCCTGCTCGTGGCGCAGCAGGGTAAACGGCGCGCCGAACTCGGCGTGCAATGCCTGCGCGCTGTAGCGCATGACGGGCAGGCCGCTGCACTGCAGGGGACCGTCCTCTGCAAACGTAGCCACGATCACATGGCCTCCCGGTTTGACCGCCCGCAGCACGGCTTCGATGTAGGCGTGGCGCTCCTGCGGCGTGGTGAGGAAGTGAAACACCGCGCGGTCATGCCACACGTCATAGGCGTGATGAGGAAGTTCCACCGTTGTGATGTTCGCCGCCATCCATTGCACAGTGGCGGCGCGTGCGCCCAGCCGCTGGCGTGCGGTGGCCAGCGCCGTGGCTGACAGGTCCAGCACGGTGAGTCTCTCGTACCCGGCCTGCAGGAGATCGTCCACCAACGTCGAGGCACCGCCCCCCACGTCGATGATGGACGCGTCCCGCGGAACGTCGGTGCCCTGAATGAGGCGCAGTGATTGTTCCGCGTGCTCCTGGTACCAGCTCACGCCATCGACCGGTTTGGTGGCGTATACGTGTTCCCAGTGTTCCTTGGACTGCATGGCCAAATTATCGCGCCATCCTGAGCACCCATCGGGCCAACACCACCGCCAGTGCGGTCCAGAGCACGACAATGACCGCCGCCGCCGCGTAACTCACAGGCCGTGCCGCCGCGTGCGCCGCCCTCTCCCGTGCCGAGACCATGACTTCCGGTGGCGTGAGGCGCACCACCAGGGCAATGCCCAGCGGCACGATCAGCAGATCGTCCAGATACCCCAGCACGGGAATGAAATCCGGGATCAGATCGATGGGACTGAGCGCGTAGGCCGCCACCAGCAGCGCCAGCCAACGCACCCCCGTGGGCGTGCGCGGGTCGCGCGCCGCGTAATAGACCACCAGCGTGTGCTGCTTGAGTGTCCTGGCCCAGTTCTTCAGTTCCATGGGAAAACACCTGCGCTGGCAATGCTGGGCAACCGCGCCGACAGTGGCGGCATCAGGGCCGCGCCACCTGCCAAGCGTTGGTCGTGCCGGTAGTCGTCGTGCTGGCGCAGCACCCACGCGTGACGGGCATGGGCCAGCTTCAGGGCGGCAACGATGCGGTCAAAGCTGTGCCCCTCATCGGCATTGCTGTCCAGGTGCAGCACACCCGGCCGCGGCTGTCTGAGCAGGCCCGCCAGTACGGCCGCGGTGTCGGCCATGAAGGAGCACGCAGGTCGCCACGCGCGACTGACTGCCACGCGCCCGTCCCTGGCTTGCCAGTCATCCAGCGCCATCAGCATGTTGTTGCCCGGTTGTTGTGGGTCGATCTGCCAGCCAATGCGTGTCACGCAGGCAGCGGGGTTGGCGGCCAGCACCGCGTCTTCGCAGGCGATCTTGTACCGGCCGTAGCCGTCCTGTGCGTTGCGCGGCGCATCCACCGCATGGGGGCCGTCGGGTTCGTGGTGAAACACCATCGCAGTGCTCGTGAAGACAAAGGGCAGGTCCAAGTCCGCCGCATACCCGGCCAACCGTCCCGCCCAGCCCGCGCTCCCCATGGCCAGATGGGCGATGGCATCGGGGCGCTCGCCATCCAGCCAGGCCTGCCCCGCGTCCACGTCATCCGGGTTCACCTGCCCACGGTCCCAGCCAAGCACATCGACGCCGGCCGCAGCCGCGACCCGTGCGAGTTGGGGCGCCAAGGTGCCACTCAGTCCGGTGATCAGCCACTTCATGCTGCGTCCTATCCTACGCCTGCCCGGCGCGACGCGTGGCTTGCCGCGTCCAACTTGGCCTTTCGGGCCGGCGATGCAAGTGAACGCCCCGATGCCCCCACGCCCGTGCCTTCGAGTCGTGCCCGCTCGGCTGCCAGTGCCTGCGTCATGAACTGCATGAACACCCGCAGCCGCGCACTGCTGCGCACCTCGCGGTGTGTCAGCAGCCACAGGTCAAAGACAGGCTGTGGCGCGATGCCCGGCAAGCGCACCAGACCCGCATCGGCGTCACCAAGCAAGCATGGCAACATGGCAATGCCCATGCCGGCCCTGGCTGCTTCTTTCTGGACCAGCAGGCTCTGAAAACACCCGCGTGAGGGCAGGTGTGGCAGCGGCCCTTCACGCACCCATTTGGGAAAAGGAGCCCGTCCCTCGAATCCGATCCATACGGCGGAAGAGCCGGGGCCGAGCTCATGTCGTGCCAGATAGGCGGGCGTGGCATAGGGTGCCTGAGACAGCGTGGCAACCTGGCGCCCCACCAAATTGCCTGGCGGGTTGCGGGTAAAGCGCAACGCAACATCGGCCTCGCGCTTGTTGAGATCCAGCGCGTCATACGTTGTCACGACTTCCACATGGATGTCGGGGTAAAGCTCGCAGAACGACGCCAGATGGGGCATCAGCAGGTGCGTCGCCAGAAAGTCCGCCGTGGTGAAGCGCACGTCTCCCGCCAAGCGCTGATCGCTGCCCAATACACGACGCTCTATCTGCATGAGGTCGCCCTCAACACCTTCGGCCACGGTCAGGATTTCCTCTCCCGCCGCCGTGATCGCGTAGCCCGTGCTCCTGCGTTCGAACAGGCGCACCTTGAGTTCACTCTCAAGGGCATCGATTCGGCGCGCCACCGTCGAGTGACTGACGCCCAACCGATCGCCCGCGGCCCGAACCGAACCGTGGCGTACCAGAGCCAAGAAGATCTTGATGTCGTTCCAGTCCATAGATGTCACACTTATGCAACACAGTGTCCCATTTTATGGTATTCCGTCTCTCTCAAGTGACACCTAGCATACGCCCCACGACTTGCCCATGGCGTCGATCCCACAGGGCCACTGCGGGGCTCGGCGGGGCGAGTCGCTCAACCCCACTTGGAGATACCCAATGAACTTTCGAACGAATGCAATCGCCCTGATCACCGCCACCCTGCTGGCTGTACCGGGCCTCGCCTCGGCGCAAGCCAACGCTCAGGATGCCCCCACGGCTACCGCTCAGGCCAGCAGCCTGCGCCTGCTCGCGCTGCTGCCAATGAACGAAGGCTACGGCCCGGCGGAGCAGGACGCCTATGAGACGCGTATTGCGCCTATCGCCGCAGAGCATGGCATGAACCGGCTATCGGCCTACTCGGTCGCAAGCTTTCTTGGCGGCGCCGGTCCCAAGACCGCCTCGACCTTCGGCGTTTGGGGCCTGGCTTCGGACAAGAGCCTGTTCGGCGTCATGGGCGACGCCCGTTACAAGGCGAACACGGCACTGCGTGATCAGATCCACGACATGAAGCAGGTCACCATGTATCTGGCCGAGGACGAAATCGTGCGGGACAAGCCCACGCCAGGACACGCCCTGTTGCTGGGTGTACTGGCCATGAAGAAGGGCTTCGGCTTCCAGGACCACGTTGACTACGAGCGTGCCATCCAGCCGATCACGTCCAAGCATGGCATGAAGCTGGTGCGCACGTTCCGAGTTGCACAGAGCATGGGGGCGGGACCGGACAACATCGCCATCGTCAGCCTGTGGGATCTGCCCAAACCCGAAGCACTGAACGCCGTCATGAGCGATCCGGAGTACGGTGCGCACATCAGCTACCGCAACCTCATTCATGACATGGCGGCGTCCAGCATGTACTTTGTGGCTCAGCGCTGAATCGGGGAACACACACCATGCATTCCGAATACCAGATGTCCCTACCGGCGCTGACCATCGAATCGGCGGAGCCGGCTGCTCGCTCACTCCTCGAAGATGCCCGTGCGCAACTCGGGTTCATCCCCAACATGTATGCGCGCATGGCTTCCTTGCCGGCGTTGCTGTCGACCTACTCACACGGGTATCAGCTCCTTCGCCAGGAGGCGGGATTCAACGCGATCGAGCAGGAAGTCATTTTCCTTTCGGTCTCGGTCGAAAACGGCTGTGAATACTGTGTAGCCGCGCACAGCCTCGTGGCCGATGCCATGTCGCGCGTGCCGCCAGCGGTCACCAACGCCTTGCGCGATGGCCAGCCGGTGCCCGACACCAAACTGGCGGCGTTGGCCGAATTCACCCGGACCATGGTCGCCAAGCGCGGGCTTCCCAACGCCGCTGACGTTGGCGTGTTCCTGGCCGCGGGCTACGAGGAGCGGCACATCTTGGGGATCGTGCTGGCAGTCGCGGTAAAGACCATCAGCAACTACACCAACCACCTCTTCCACACCCCATTGGATGCGCCATTCCTGACGCGTTCCTGGAACGATCCGCAAGGGCGGTGACCACCCCGACCCGTCAGCAGTCAGGCCCCCTCGGCAGACGCCTGCGCCATCCGCGACCACCCGTGCCCCCCGAGAAGGGTGAACGCTGCTCCTTGGGCGCCCGGTGGGCGCCTGGGTGAACTCAGTCGGAGCGGTGCGACTGCGCGACGGAAATCGCGGCCTGAATGGCAGCCCGCGCCTGCGGGCTGTTCTTCCAGCAAGTAGATCCGACGATCGCCGAGGCCTGGGAAACAATGTCCAGTGCATTGGCCTTGCGCAGATGGGCCAGTGATTCAAAGCCCATCTGCTCCAGCCGAGCCACGACGGTGGGGCCCACGCCCTTCACGCTGAGCAACACCTTCCGTTCGTCCGGTGGGAATGGCATGGCTACCTCTTCATCGACGCGGGCATCATCGCTTCACGTCGTAATAAAAGCGATCCGCCGCGCTCCGGTGCGTGCCACTGAACAGGTCGCGCACGAGGGACGGGTTGCGAAACAAGTACCAGTCGCCGAACTGATCGAACTTGCGGCAAGATGTCGTGATTCCGTGCCTGTAGATTGTTCCGTATCGTTGCCCGCGCGTACGCCCGAAGGTCCTCAGGCGCAACCCAAAGTCCACATCCTCCGCACTGACCAGCGATTCGTCAAATCCGCCCACCGCTTCGAACGCCTCCCGACCAAACCAGAACATGCCCGCCGACACCCCTCGACGGACGACATAGGGCGCCACCGTCAGAAGACTGAAGAATATTCCAATGGACATCCGTTCCGGCCACAGCGCGGCGCCACCACCGACAAAACGCGGGTCACTGACATGCCTGAGAACCTCGCTCACCGTATGGGGCGACATCCAGCTGTCCGCATCCAATGTGGCGACGGCTGGCGCAGTCGTGGCCCGCACCGCCGAATTGCGAACGGCCGCAATGCACTTGGTGTCGTCGATCACGCATCTGGCGCCCAGCGCTTCAGCGATCTCCCGGGTGCGATCCGTGCAACGATTGAGTGCCACGACGATCTCCACGGTTTCGTGCGCGCTCCGCGCAGACGACACAATGCTATCAATGCATCGGGCAATGTATCGCTCCTCGTTGTGAGCCGGGATCGCGATCGAAAGAACGGGCTGCATGCGAATGAGTGCTATGGCGCACGCTCAGGGTTGGAGAACGCATCCGCGCGCTCCTCGGGAAACACTTGACCACCTGCGTCCACCTGGATGCGTGGATCCAGCAGGAGAACGGCGGCGCGTGACTGCATGGCTGGCTTGGCCATTCGGGATGGGTCAATGCCTCACTTGAGGGGACTCGCGAACTCGACCAGAACCACCGACAACGACTGCGGTCCGGTTGGGTGGCCTCCCTTTGCGCCCACTCCGACAGTACCGAGCATGTAACGACCGTCCCGACTGATGTTCATGTTCACGGCCCAGATGTTCCGTCCGGAGTGCTCCGGCGCGCCCGGCTCGTTGAAGTAGGACAGACGCTCAACGTTTGCGCCGTCCTGGTCCATCAAATACCACTCCTTGTAGATTTTTTGCCTCCACCACTGGGGGTTGTCCAACGCGATCTTCTCTGCTGAATCGCGGCTGCTCATGAACACCACCTTGCCGTTGGGTGCGATGGCGGCGCCTTCCTCCCAAGCATCGGACGTATGGGTCAAGTTGCTGAAACTGCCAGATCGGACATTCAGACGGTATTCGTCCATTGCGTATTCATGCTGTCCGTCGAGGTTGCCCGCAACCAGCAGGTTGGTGTTGTCAAAAAACCCCATCGCGGTGACATAGTTGCCCCCCCGAGGCGAGAAGAGAACTCTTTCGTTTCGCAGCCGGGGAGAGCCGTCCACCACCACGAAATCCGCCCCCTTGATGCGCCATCGTCCCCAGCCGTGATGCCCGCCTTGGGCGTATCGCTCGGTCCAGATCAGGAAATGGCCGTCCGGGGAGAAGATGGGATTGACCGTGGCGATCGCAGGCGTTCTGTCCGCAAGCGACTTTTTGATCGGAACATCCGTCAACTGCCAGAAGGACTTCCCGGCGGTGTCGGTGGCCCACAGGTTGTTGAACAAGCCGATGCCCGGTTCGCATGGCGCCTTGCCGCCGTAGTGGTCATCGACCTCGGAGATGAAGACGATGTAGTTGCCGGACGGGTGAAAAACGGCGTTGCCGTTGTGTCTTTGGCCGATGCCCGGATTTCCTTCGGTGAGCGATCGGGTGATGTTCCCTTCGAGGTCGGACAGGTAGACATCAAAATACCCATCGGCGTTCTTCCGGTCGAATACGAAGTGATCGCCGGTTGGCGCAAACCGCCCGCGCGCCCCGAGGGTCTGCACGACCCTCAAGCTCTTGATGCGCGGGTTCTTCGCAACCATCGACACATTGGGTCCGGCCCCAGCCACGGGCGTGGAGTCAGTTGTGGCCGCTGGCGATTCGGTCGGTGATGTGGCCCCCACGGGAAGCGCCAGCAGCATCGATATCCAAATGACACTCTTCCAATTGAAAGCCGGCATCGTCATCTCCACGGTGAATCAGTATGTCACCGCCTAACGTGCGTTTGGGTGCCCGGTTGACACGCAGATCGGAACTACCCCAATGGGTTTGCGCTCTTGGCGCGGTGTGTGGACGCTGCGTCAGCCTCACCCCCAACGCGCGGTGCGGGCATTGCAGTTACTCGTACAGTGATGTGAGCCAACTTACGATCCAGATCAGCAATGCCGGCACGGCAATGATGGCAACCACCATCCCCTTGAGTCCCAAGTTCTGAATGCCCAACGCAGGCCCCAGCGATGTCATGCAGAAATACGACCAGGGAAGGATGCCGATGACAATGATCAGGATGGCCCAGGTTCGAACAACCTCGGCCCGGCCTACCGAGTCGCTTGGCGCCTCCTCGGTGATGGAAGCCGGCAACTGAGATGCAGCGCGAGACGAACCCGTCGGACGGTCCACCTTGTTGTAGGCGACCTTGCACGAAGGACACTGCCACGAGGGTCCCTCATCGGTTGGTTTGCGCACATAGGCGCATTTCGGACAAACGATGGCGTTCATTGGCTTACCCAAGAAGTTGCGCTCCACCGGCGCGCGAAAAAACCGGATTCCCAGGGACGACACGGCCACCTGACAAACCCCACCCCAGACTCCAAGAAAGCCCAGGCTCCAATGCCCTGGCGGAACCGCCCGACAGGAGTCTCGTCTGGGTTGGGAGCGGCGCTATTCATCGTTTCTTCCCAGATACGCACGAATGGCAGCAATCTTGCCGTCACCTGTGAATTCGATGATGTCCACAACCCTCAGTTCGACACGCCCGTCCACGACGATCTTGAGCTCGCCGGCAACTGCGTCCTGGCGATCATATATGGCAATGGGCTCGATGCCTAGGGTTTGCGCTGCGGCAAAGTTCTTCGCCGTTTCATCAAGTGCTGCCTCTTTCCCACGAACGGAGAGATTCCAGTCGCTGAGAGAAATGTCGTCGGAGAACATGGCGTCAATGACCGGCAAGTCTTTTCGAGCATACGCGGCAAGATAGGCAAGAAAGCGTTCAGTATTCGACATGGTGTCTCCAGAGGATTTGGGGAACGAGTTTGACGCGCCATACGCAGCGGAACAATACTTCGAGCAGCGCCCGCGCCATTTGACGGGAACGCGAGTCCAGCCCCGATCTTGCTTGGGTGCATGACAACGAACGTCTTGCGGGCATTGCGAGCACCTGGCGCCCCGCTTGCGCTGACCCGAGATACGCCGAACAGGGGTGCATTTCAGTCGTCGCAACCACAGCGCCTCCACAGTGTTCATCTACGCGGGAACCACCGCATAGGCGACTGCAGGCGCTTCCAGACTGGGCCAACGCTTGCATGTCCTGTTGCCACATGAAAGCCGGGATGCATGACTGCGAGCCGAACCGGGCCGGGACTATCAAAGTTGTCTGGACAGCTGCAGGACACCCCAAACCACCGCGACCAGTTGCACCAGATTGGCGAACAGCGCGGCGGCGTGCACGCGACGAAAGTGGCGAACCGCGATTTCCTCGCTCGCCTCGATCCTGTCGCCGAGCCGTTGCATGGCCTCGACCAGATACGTTCGAAGCAGGGTCGCAGCGACCACGATGAGTGCTGCGCCAACAGCAAAGGCGTAGCGCCCCCACAGACCGAAACTGACGCATGCCCCCAACGAAGTCCAGAATGCCGCCCGGTAGTACACGTTGAAGAAACCTCGGATGAATCGGGCATCAAGCGGCACATCGTGCTTGAGGATGAGCAGCGGCAGACCACCCATCAAGAAGTACGCCGTCGTCACCAGCAGTGCAACGGTAAAGATGAACGCGGCATAGATGGCGACCGACATGTGTTCTACCGGACAAGATGCGCGCGATGCCGCGCATGACCACTTGGGCCCGCTTGTTGAAAACGGCGCCCACTGACGTCAGAAGGCGCCCGGACCTCCCTCCCGAGCACCGAAGGACAGGTCTTGCTCCCCGGTCCATCTCCGGCATGTCGCGCAAGTCGGGTGACGACCCTGTCGCGTGAGTTACACATCGATTTTGTAGTTCAACTTGACCTCATCCCCGTGCATGCCTCGAACGCCCCAATTGCATGCCGGACTTTCTTGGATGCATATTTCGACGTCCTGGTGCTGGATGCCTATCTGGACCCTGATCTTGTCGAAGAGTAGCCGGATCAGCCTCTTTTTGGCATCAACGGATCGTCCTGCGATCAGGGTTATCTCGATGATCGTGTAGGCATCTGTGCGGCCACCTGGGCAAAACATGTCGTCCGCGTCCATGAGAAAGAAGCGATGCGCTCGCTTGTCGGGCGGGAGCTGTAACGCCTCCACGACGCACTCATGGATCACGTCAGACAGTCGTTCCCGAACCGGTGCCAGCTTCTCCTTGATGCCGTAAACCTTGACTTGTGCCATTGTTGATCCTCTGTAACCCGTCACATTTGAATAGTGAGATCGGACGCGCTCCTGCAACCAGCGTCGAACCGCCCGGGAGTAGTCCAACAACGCCCGACCCAACCTTTCCTTGAGTGCTCGCTCCTCGGGCCCAAGCTGGAACCTGTTCGTGTACACCACGAACGCCGGAAGCAGTATCACCGAGATCCCGCTGGCGAGGTACGCACACGGGCTTCCAAGCAATGCAACCGGAGCGGGGACAGCGACCAAGAGCTCGGCCACAACTGCGGCGAAGTTGGTGGCAACCGCTATAGGAGGGATGCGAAGTTCGAGCGCATGCGTGGACTGGACGGTACTCCTCATTCCCCATACGTGTCGGAGATAGTCACCGCAAACAGTTGGCCCAGAGTCAGCTCCTCTTGCCAGTCGTCGCGAAATCGCAGACCATAGCGACGCTCGACCTGCTGAGAGAAAGTCTCCAATTCCAGTGCATCCGGCGCCCAGCGGCTGGGATAGAGCGCTCGATAAATCGCAAGCAGTGAACCATCCGGAGAGAAGTTCAGTCGCGAAGAAGGTTGAAATGGAAAGGCGCCTACGAAGATCTTGAGAAAGTCCCGGATATCTTGACTGGATGCTTCCGGGAACGCGTTCCGCCACGCTGCGCCCTGGCAGGAACGATTGTCATGGGGCGCGGGAGGCACCGCGCCAAGTCGCAGTTCGCGGAACCAGGCGAAAACACGCCCGAATGGAGATTTCATGACGCACCATCCGCGCTGATTGCCTTGTCATGCCGCACGAAGAAGCACCAGCCCGCCTTTGAGCAGTAGTTGTTGAACCTCAGCGAATCCCGCCTGGAGCAGGGCTGTCCGGTGCTCCGCAACGGACATGTAGAGTTCATTGTTCTTCATTCCGCCGTCTCCTGCGAAGTGATCACAGACAAGATAGAAGCCGCCGGGCGCAAGAATACTCCTTACCTGCGCATGGAGGCCTGAAGCGTAGCGCTTGTGGCGCAATTCATGGACCGCCTGATGGGTCACCACGCATTCGAATAGGCCAAGATCAACCGACCAGTTGGGCTCCTTGAAGCTGCGCTCCAGAAAGGTGGCGCGACTAGCAAGATCACCCAAACGGCATTTTGCGAGTTCGTGCATTGCCGGTGAGAAGTCGAGCAATGTGCAAGTGACGGCGCTCAAGGATTCTAGTAGTGATTTTGCCAAGAACCCGGGACCTGAGCCCAACTCAAGGACGCGCCTTACCGGCAAAGGAGCCGTCGCAATTGAACTGCAAAATGCTGAAAAAAACTCCTTTCGCCATGGCCGCTTGGCCATCGCGGATTGCTCCCACTCCAGAGCATCAGGCATGGCGCGAAGATCAATCGGACTGGGAATATCAGCAGCCATGACATGCAGCCCTACGCGCAGCCCAGGGAGCACCGAGCAAGCGGCGTCCCATGGAACTCATGGTCAGCTCTCATCTTGGGTTGGGCTCGCACGGGACATACCGCTGATTCTTATCCAGGTGTCTGCAGCCGCCTGGCGGTGAATATGGGCCTTCAAAGCCATCATAGTTGGCCACTTCAGATGGGGTTTCGGACTTGAATTCGAGCTGCACTTCCCGATATCGGGTGCTGCCGCCGAAACCGAGCAGGTCAGGATCGGACTCAGGTGGTCCCACGCGCTTTGAATCCATGCCCTTTCCGGCCGGGTAGTTGATGCTGGTGTGGGCTTCGCGGTATTGCACCCTGTCATCAGGCCCGCCGCGTTCGACGCCAGACGATGTCCACTCCTCGCCAACAAGGCGGATCCTCTTTCATTCAACCGAAACCGAGCCTCAACTTACATTCCCGAGCAACGACCAGCGCAACCGGGTAGAGCGCGTCGTCGCCGGCCAAAGTACGTTGACTCATCTCGTAGATATCGTAACCCGGAAGTCGCTGGTCGATTACCGCCTTCAGCGACGGACCGACCTCGACACCCCCATACGATGCCGCACCGAAGAAGACGGCCAGTAACGCAACCGCTCGAACTACGATTCTGGGCATCATGGTCAACAGTCCGCGCAATTGGGGTCACACGGCTTCATGGGGTGGATTCCGGTTATTGCGCCATATTAGGCTGCAACCGCGGGCTGCCCAAGTGCCAGTGACATGTGAACCTTGCCCTTGAAGCCTGACTCCGTGTTGATGGCCAAGGGTTCGATGCCCCAGACGCAAAAGCCAACCGAGCGGTACAGGCGAAGCGCCGCTTCATTGCCTTCGGTGAGAGTCAGGGTAAGCATGCGGACCGCGGGCCTATCCAGCGCGGCGGCTATGGTCGCGGCCATAAGCGACCGGCCTACACCTTGCGCCCTGTGAGATGGCCGCACGTACATGCCAAGCACGAGCGCGGCGTGGCGGGTCTTGGGCTTTACTGAGTACTCAATCGCGACCGCACCAACCAAGTCGTCTCCATCCCACGCGCCAAAGGATGTGGCCTGCCCAGTGGCTGACCCAATACGTTTGAGCCACCAGGATTCCGGCTCCGCCCTGCGCTCCGCGGCGGTTGTCGTGAAGGCGTCGGCTGCTCGCTCATAGGCTTCGAGCATCAGCCCGCGGTATGCCGCGATGTGCGAGGTGTCGAGAGTCACGATGTGCATGTGATTTGCGGTCTGTTGTTGGCACCACGTAAGCATATTCGGCACAAGCACTATAGCTTGAGCGCCGCGAAGGTTTACCCAATCGGTGCAGAAGCGCGAATTAAAATGCCGTCCTGAAGCGCCCGCCTTGTGCGGCAGCGCCGCACATTCCGCATTCCCCATGCGCTTGGACGGTGCGCTTGGCCTCACTTCTTTCTGGACCGATCTTGACCTACGCCTCCGAAACCCGGCGCCGCCGCACGTTTGCCATCATCTCCCACCCCGACGCGGGCAAGACCACCCTCACCGAGAAGCTGTTGCTGTTCTCGGGCGCGATCCAGATCGCCGGCTCGGTGAAGGCCCGCAAGGCCTCGCGCCACGCCACCAGCGACTGGATGGAAATCGAAAAGCAGCGCGGCATTTCGGTGGCGTCGTCGGTGATGCAGATGCTCTACCGCGAGCATGTCATCAACCTGCTGGACACACCCGGCCACAAGGACTTCTCCGAGGACACCTACCGCGTGCTCACGGCCGTGGATTCAGCACTGATGGTGATCGACGCGGCCAACGGCGTGGAGGCGCAGACGCGTCGGCTGATCGAGGTCTGCCGCCAGCGCGACACGCCCATCATCACCTTCGTGAACAAGATGGACCGCGAGGTGCGCGACCCGCTGGACATTCTGGACGAGGTGGAGCGCGAGCTGGGCATGCCCTGCGTGCCCATGACCTGGCCGGTGGGCCAGGGCAAGACCTTCGGCGGCATCATCAACCTGCACACGCAGACGATGTCGGTGTTCGAGGCCGGCAGCGAACGCCGCCCGCAGGATTTCGAGCACATTCGTCTGGCGGACGCCGACAAACTCAAGGCCCGCTTCGGCCACGACTTCGAAACGGCCGTGGACAGCATGGAGCTGGCCACGGGCGCCTCGCCCTCGTTCGACCGCGAGGCCTTTCTGGCGGGCAAGCAGACGCCGGTGTTCTTCGGCTCGGGCGTGAACAACTTTGGCGTGATGGAGGTGCTGGACGCGCTGGTGGAACTGGCGCCGCCGCCGCGCGAGCGCACCAGTTCCTTCGTGGTCAACAAGCAACCGCAGATCAAGACCGTGCACCCCGAGGACGACGCATTTTCCGGCGTGGTGTTCAAGGTGCAGGCCAACATGGACCCCGCGCACCGCGACCGCATCGCCTTTGTGCGCATGTGCTCGGGCAAGTACACGCCGGGCATGAAACTCAAGGTCATGCGTACCGGCAAGGAGCTGCGTCCCACCAGCGTGGTGACCTTCATGAGCCAGCGGCGCGAGGCGGTGGAGGAAGCCTACGCCGGCGACATCGTGGGCTTCACCACGCACGGCGGCGTGCAACTGGGCGACACCATCACCGATGGCTCGGTCAACCTGCAGTTCACCGGATTGCCCTTCTTTGCGCCCGAGCTCTTCACCACCGTGATCCTCAAGAACCCGCTGCGCACCAAGCAGTTGCAGCAGGGGCTGGCGCAGTTGGGCGAGGACGGCGCCATCCAGGTGTTCAAGCCCGAGATCGGCGGCAATATGTTGCTGGGCGCCGTGGGGCAGTTGCAGTTTGAAGTGGTGCAGCACCGCCTCAAGGGCGAGTACGACGCCGACGTGCGGCTGGAAAGCAGCCAGTACACCGGCGCGCGCTGGGTCACCGCCGACACGCCGGCCGAGCTCAAGGCCTTTTGCGACGCCTACCCGGCGCGCATGGCACGCGACGCGGCCAACACCCTGGCCTACCTCTGCACCAGCCCCTATGACGTGCGGCTGGCGCAGGAGCGCTTCCCCAAGATCCACTTCCACCCGCTGCGCGAGCACGCCGGGCTGGCGCTGCACAATTCTTAGAAATGAACCAGCCCCCCCACTGCGTGAGCGCCGCCGGACCGTCCCAAGGCGCGAGGGCCCCCTTGGGGGGCAGCGAGGACATGCAATGCCGAGCGTGGGGGCCATGAACATGCGCCCCCTGTCGGAACTCCCACGCGCGGTGGCCGCGAACATGCACACAGTGTTCAGCGACATCGACGACACCCTCACCACCGACGGCCAGCTCACGCCCCCCGCCTACGCCGCCATGGACGCGCTGCGGCGTGCCGGCCTGCGCGTGATCCTCATCACCGGACGCCCGGCGGGCTGGTGCGACCACATCGCCCGCATGTGGCCGGTAGACGGCGTGATCGGCGAGAACGGCGCCTTCTACTACTGGCACGACCACGCCGCGCACAAGCTCAAGTGCCGGCACTTGCTGGACGCTGCCGGGCGCAATGCCCACGCCGAGCGGCTGGCCCAGGTGCGCGACACCATCCTGCGCGAGGTGCCGGGCTGCGCCGTGGCCTCCGACCAGTTCTGCCGCCTGTACGACCTGGCCATCGACTTCTGCGAGGACGTGCCCGCCCTACCCGCTGCCGCCATCGACCGCATCGTGATGCTGATGGAGGCCGCCGGAATGACGGCCAAGGTCAGCTCCATCCACGTCAACGGCTGGTTCGGCGACTACGACAAGCTCAGCATGGCGCACCTGATGCTGCGCGAGCGCTACCAACTGGAGCTGGCGCAGGAACGCGAGCGCTGCATGTTCGTGGGCGACTCGCCCAACGATGCGCCGATGTTCGCCTACCTGCCGCACGCCGTGGGCGTGGCCAACGTACACGCGCTGGCCGAGCGCATGAACGCCCTGCCCGCCTACGTGACGCCCTCGCGCGGCGGCGCCGGTTTTGCCGAGCTGGCGCAGGTCCTGGTGGCGGCGCGGTCATAATGCTTTTCACACTGTTGCACGCCTTGCACCATGCCCATCTCTGACTCCGATCCCCGTGTTTTTTTTGCTGCCGAGCGCACCCTGCTGGCCTGGCTGCGTACCGGCCTGACCATCATCGCGCTGGGGTTCGTGGTCTCGCGCTTCGGGCTGTTCATGCAATTGCTGTCGGTCCAGACGGCCAGCGCCAAGCCGGCCTCGCACACTGCACTATCCGGCTTCCTGGGCGTGGCCCTGGTGGTGGCCGGCTCGCTGGCCATCGTGGGCGCCACGGTGCAGCACCACCGCTTCGCGGCCACCTTGGTGGCGCGTGATCTGCCGCCGAACTACTCGCGCACGTTTGCCATCGTGCTGTCGCTGCTGGTGGCCGTGCTGGGCCTGGCGCTGGCCGCCTACCTGGTGAGCACCACTCCATGAAGACCTTCTGGAGCGACAGCATCCGCGGCCTGACGCCGTACACCCCGGGTGAGCAGCCGGCCATCGCGCAGCTCATCAAGCTCAACACCAACGAGAATCCCTACCCGCCCTCGCCCGCCGTGCTCGCCGCGTTGCAGGCTGCCACCAACGCGGACCTGCGCCTGTACCCCGACCCTGAAGGCCGGCAGCTCAAGCAGGTCATCGCCGAGCAGCACGGCCTGGCGCCGGCCCAGGTGTTCCTGGGCAATGGCTCGGACGAGGTGTTGGCCCACGCCTTCCTGGCGCTGCTCAAGCACGAGCGGCCCATCATGTTTCCGGACATCAGCTACAGCTTCTACCCGGTGTACTGCGCGCTCTACGGCATTGCCTTTGACACCGTGCCGCTGGACGAGAGCTTTCAGATCCGGGTGGCGGACTATGCGCGGCCCAACGGCGGCATCGTGCTGCCCAATCCCAACGCCCCCACGGGCATCGCGCTGGGGTTGGACTCGCTGCGCACGCTGCTGGCGGGCTCGCCCGACTCCGTGGTGCTGGTGGACGAAGCCTATGTGGACTTCGGCGCCGAGAGCGCCGTGCCGCTGGTGCGGGAATTTCCCAACCTGCTGGTGGTGCAGACCCTGTCCAAGTCGCGCTCGCTCGCCGGGCTGCGCGTGGGCTACGCCATGGGCCACCCGGACCTGATTGCCGCGCTCAACCTCGTGAAGGGCTGCTTCAACTCCTACCCGCTGGACCGTCTGGCGCTGGCGGGGGCACAGGCGGCCCTGCAGGACACGGCCTACTTTGACGCCACACGCCAGCGCGTCATACGCAGCCGCGACTGGCTGGCGCAGGAACTGCGGGCCCTGGGTTTTCAGGTACTGCCGTCGATGGCCAATTTTGTGTTTGCGCGGCACCCCGCGCACGACGCCCGATTTCTGCAGCAGCAGTTGCGGAAACAGGCCATTTTGGTGCGCCACTTCTCACTGCCTCGCGTGGAGCAGTTTCTTCGCATCACCATCGGCACCGATGAGGAATGCGCTGCGCTGGCAGCGGCGCTAGGCCGCACACTGCCAGCGCGTGCACAGTTCTAGCGCCTCGTCGCATCGCGCACGCGCCGTCGCACCACGGATGTGCGCAAAACGACATCATGGCTGGCACACTACATGCATTCCCTCCTCGCCATAACCGGCACAAAGGAGGGAAGACGATATGTTGGCTTTGGGACGCAAGGGGCTGCTGCCCGCAATCGGGTTCATGTGTGGGTCAGCGGCTTGGGCACAGGCCGCCACAGCGCCACCGCCACTGCTGCACCCCGGACTGGTGGCGCAGGGCGGCCTCAACGCCGCGGACACTGCGTGGATGATGACCTCCACTGCTCTGGTGTTGCTGATGACCCTGCCGGGCATCGCCCTGTTCTATGGCGGCATGGTGCGCCGCAAGAGCGTGCTCAACACCATGGCCAGCGTGGTGGCCGTGGCGGCCCTGGTGAGCCTGCTGTGGTTTGCCCTCAGCTACTCCCTGGCGTTCACACCCGGCACCGCCTGGGTCGGTGGCACCGAACATCTGTGGTTCGGAGGGCTGGATTACCTCAAGGATGCGGGCAAGGTGGCCGTGAGCCATGTGGCGCCGAATGTGCCGGAGTCGGTGTACGCCATGTTCCAGCTCAGCTTTGCGGTGATCACGGCCGCGCTCATCGTGGGTGCCCTGGTGGAGCGCATGGAGTTTTCGGCCATGCTGTGGTTCATCGCCCTGTGGTCGGTGCTGGTGTACGCACCGATCGCGCACTGGGTGTGGGAGCCGGGCGGCTGGCTGGCGCAAATGGGTGTGCTCGATTTTGCTGGCGGCTCCGTGGTACACGTCAATGCGGGCGTCTCGGGCCTGGTGTGCGCCTACTTCCTCGGACCGCGCCGTGGTTACGGGCGAGAGCCATTCGAGCCTTTCAATCTGGGTTTGACCATGGCGGGAGCGGGTCTGCTGTGGGTCGGCTGGTTCGGCTTCAACGCCGGTTCGGCCGTGGCCGCGGACGGCCGGGCTGGGCTGGCGAT
>JABLTH010099932.1_pt1 | contig 43149 bp, 38 predicted proteins | sample 7875711 | NCBI WGS metagenome assembly JABLTH01 (sample SAMN14941262, study PRJNA633318) | bioreactor metagenome | isolation source: bioreactor | place: China | collected 2019-03-05 | reverse complement strand
TGGTGGGGCATGACGGAGACCATCACGCATGGCACCGTCGGCTCGGCGCACCTGCCCGATGCGCCGCTGTCGATGGGGCGTCCCGCCAACGGCTACACCATCCACGTGCTCGACGGCGACGGCCGGCCGGTCGCGCCCGGCGCGACCGGCGAACTCTACGTCGGCGGCGTGCGCGGGCTGTCGCTGTTCCTCGAATACGCGGGCGACCCGGCCGCCACGGCGGCAGCCTTCCGCGCCGATGGACTGTTCGCCACCGGCGACCGCGTGCGCCTGGGCGAAGACGGCTTCCTCTACTTCTCGGACCGCGCCAAGGACATGCTGAAGGTGGGCGGCGAGAATGTCGCCGCCTCAGAGATCGAACGCGTGATCGCGCTGGTGCCCGGCGTGGCCGAGGTGGCGGTGGTCGCCCGCAAGCATCCGATGCTGGAAGAGGTGCCGGTGGCCTTCGTGATCCCCGCCGCCGGGGCCGATGCCGCGCTGGACGAGCGCGTGCTCGCCGCCTGCGCGGGGCAACTCGCTGACTTCAAGCGGCCGCACGAGGTCAGGCTGGTCGACAGCCTGCCGCGCTCGACGCTGGAGAAGGTGGCCAAGGCGCAGTTGCGCGCCTTGCTGGCGCAGGCCGGCTGAGGTGCGCCGTGGGCCGGGGGCCCGGCCCACGGCGTTTCGCCCCGTCAGCGGGTCTGGGCGGCCACGCGCAGGCCCAGCGCGATGAACAGCAGGCCGATGAGCTTGTTCTGCCAGCGCACCAGCCAGCCCAGGCGCCTCGCGAAGCGGCCCAGCGGGCGCACGCTCAGCACCAGCAGCGTGGTGTAGAGCGCGCTCATGCCCACGAAGACCAGGCCCAGCACGGCGAACTGGCCGAAGGACGAGCCATGGCCCGGGTGGACGAACTGCGGCAGGAAGGCCAGGAAGAACAGGGCCGTCTTCGGGTTCAGCACCTCGGCCGGAATGGCCTGCAGGAAGGCCTTGGCGGGCGTCACCGCGGGCAGTTGCGGCAAGCGCGGGTCGTCCTGCGGCGGTTGCCGCAGGGCGCGGATGCCGAGGTAGAGCAGATAGGCCGCACCGAGGTACTTGACCGCGTTGAACGCCAGCGCGGACGTCATCAGCAGCGCCGACAGCCCGACGGCCGCGCACAGCGTATGGATGAAGTCCCCGGCGGCCACCCCCAGGCCGGTCAGGATGCCGGCCTTGCGCCCGCCATGCACGGTGCGCGTCAAAACCAGCAGCACAGCGGGCCCCGGAATCAGGAACAGGCCCAGCACCACGACGACGAACGCTCCCAGGGTAGACAGGTCTGGCATGTTGTTTCCTTGCGGTTCGGTCCGAGAGGCGCCGCACGGCCGGTGGCGCGGGCGCGGGCCTTGCGGCGCGGCCCGCGGGACATTATCGGCGTTTTCATGCCGTTTCGCTCAAGGTCCGCCGAGCGCTGCCGTTGACCATGGATTGAGACGCTGAAGCCGGGAAGTCCGGCCCGCATCCGCCTGGGCCTGCCCGCTTTGCGTGCCGATCGATACATCGCCGTGGCCGGCCCTGCAGGGTGGTGGACCAGTGGCGCGAGCGATGGTCGGCGTCAAGCGGGAAGATCAATAGGACAAGGCGGCCGGTCCGGGTTTCCGGCCGGCCGGCGCGGCGCCCGAATCCGTCGCCGCACGGCAGGGAATTCCACAAACAAGAGGGAAGGGGGAGCACGTATGTCGATCGAGAACCTGAGAATCCGCACGCGCCTGGCGATCGGCTTCGGGCTGGTGGCGCTGCTCGCGCTGGCGCTGGCCGCTGTCGGCGCGCTGCGCCTGCAGGACGTCGCGGACGGCGCGCAGCGCATCGCCGCGGTAACTTGGGGCAAGGCAGACGCCGCCGCCGCCGTGGCGACCGCAGCGCGGGCCGACGCCGCGCGCATGACGGCGCGGCTGCTGGGGGTGCAGGCCGGGTTGCCTGACAGCGGCGGCCAGCTCGCGCCGGGCAAGGTGTTCGAGGAGGCGACCGGCGGGTTGCCCGACGCGGCTGCCTCGGACGAGGACAAGGCCGCGCTGGCGCGCCTGCGCGACGCGCAGGGCAAGTACGCCGCCGCCTCGGGACGGGCCGCGGCGCTGCTGCAGCAGGGCGCGCGCGACGAGGCGGTGCGTGTCTTCGCCGTGGAGGTGCTGCCGGCGCTGGACGACGTGCAGGCGCAGGCGGCCGCGCTGGCCGGCCGCTACAAGGCCGAGGCCGGCACCATCGCCGCGCAGACGGCCGCACAGGCGGCTTCCGCGCGCGCCTGGCTGGCCGGGCTGGCGCTGGCCATCGTGGTGCTCGGCATGATCTATGTCTACCGCCTCACGCGCAGCATCGAGCAGCCGCTGGGCGAAGCGGTCCATATCGCCGAGACGGTGGCGTCCGGCGACCTGAGCCAGGAGTTCGCCACCGAGCGTGGCGGCGAGTTCGGGCGGCTGCTGAGCGGGCTGGGCGAGATGGAGGACATGCTGACCGACCTGGTCGGCCGCATCAAGGAATCGAGCGATGCCATCGGCGGTGCTTCGCGGCAGATCGCCGACGGCAACCTGGACCTGTCCCAGCGCACCGAAGAACAGGCCGCCACGCTGCAGCAGACCGCGACGCGCATGAGCGAACTGACCGGCATGGTGCGCAGCAACGCCGAGCGCGCCCATGCCGCCAACGAACTGGCGGCCGGCGCCTCGGGCGTGGCAGCGCGCGGCGGAGCGGTGGTGGGCCAGGTGGTGCAGACCATGGAAGCCATCAGCGGCAGCTCGCGCAAGGTGGCCGATATCATCGACGTGATCGAAGGCATCGCCTTCCAGACCAATATCCTGGCGCTGAACGCGGCGGTGGAGGCGGCGCGCGCGGGCGAGCAGGGCCGCGGCTTCGCCGTGGTGGCGGGCGAGGTGCGCAGCCTGGCCCAGCGCAGCGCCAATGCGGCCAAGGAGATCAAGGCCCTGATCGGCGACTCCGCCGCCCAGGTCGAAAGCGGTTCGGCGCTGGTCGGCCACGCGGGCGAGACCATGCAGGAGATCATGCAGTCGGTGCGCCAGGTGGCCGGCCTGCTGGACGAGATCGCGCAGGCTTCCGGGCAGCAGAGCCAGGGCATCGAACAGGTCAACCTCGCGGTCGCGCAGATGGACGCCGTCACGCAGCAGAACGCGGCCCTGGTCGAGCAGGCCGCCGCCGCCTCCGCCGCGCTGGCCGAGCAGGCGCAGCACCTGCAGCAGGCGGTCGGTGAGTTCAAGCTGGAGGACGAGGCTCCGGGTGGGGCGCAGCAAGCGGTGTCGGCGCCGGCCGCAGGTCTGGCGCTGGCGCGCGGCTAGTGTCCTGAGGCTGTGCATGGCCGAGGCGGGACAGCGGCTATCAGGGGAGAGTGCGGTCGCCGCCCGTGCTCCGTGCTTCGTGTGCCGACACACGACGAAGGCTAGCGCGCCGCCGTCGCTTTCAGTCCCCGTGCCACCGCCCGGAGTGTCGATAGGAAGGATGCAAAGGCCGGCGATTCCGACGCCTCGGCACGCATCGCGATCCCGACCGGAGGCAAACTCCAGTCGGGACGGAAGCGCAGGATCGCGAGCCGGTCGAGCGCCGCATGGTAGCGCGCCATGGTCAGCGGCATGGCGGCGATCATGTCGGTGTCGCGCATCAGCACGGCGTTGGTCATCACCGATACCGATTCGATGCCGGCCTTCGGCAGCGGCAGGCGATGGGCGATGAAATAGTGCTCGATCGTCTGCCGCAGCGGCGCTTCGCGGGGTGGCAGGATCCACTCCTGGCGCGCCAGGCATTCCGGCGTCATCTTGCGCATCCTGGCCAGGGGATGCCCGACCCGGGCGACGAGGCACACCGGCTCGTCATACAGCACCTCCCAGCGGAAACCGCCGGACTCCATCTGCCACGTCATCCGCCCCAGCACGCAATCGAGTTCGCCCCGTCCGAGCGCCGCCAGCAGGACGTCGCTCGCCCCCTCCTGCACCAGCATCGTGATCCCGGGTTGTTCAGCGCGCAGGCGGGCGAGCGTCCGTGGCACCAGCTCCGGCAGGGCGACCTGCAGGGCACCGAGTCGGACGTGGCCCGCTCCGCCGCGTGCCAGGCTTTCGATCTCATCGCGCGCGCCGTCCAGGTCCGCGAGCAGCAGCGAGGCCTTGCTGAACAGGGCGGTGCCGAATGCGGTCGGCGTGATGCCCCTGCGCGATCGCAGGAAAAGCGGTACGCCGAACATTGCCTCGATCTCCCGCAGCAGCTTGCTGGCGGCGGACTGGGTCATGTTCATGCGTTCCCCCGCCTTGTGCAGGCTGCGCAGGTCGTCGAGCGCCAGCAGCAGTTCCAGATGGCGGATACGCAAGGTCGAGCGGATGCGCCGGGCCGGCGGGACCTCGAATTCTGCAGCCATTCGGTGATTCCTCCTGGTGTTCACTGAGCCACGAAACTTCATCAATTGCTCATGGATGCCAGAACTATACTGGGCGTCACCTAAAACGCAGAACCCGGAGACGTCATGAAGATCACGATGCTGGGGACAGGCGCCGCGCTGCCCGACCCGGACCGCGCGCAGTCGGCAATCCTGCTGACGCTGAACAATGGACGCCACTTCCTGTTCGATTGCGGCGAAGGGGCGACCCGGCAGATGGTGCGTGCCAATGTCGATCCGGCATCCGTGGGTTTCGTATTCCTGACGCACCTGCATCACGACCATATCTGCGACTATCCCTATTTCGTGATCTCGGGCTGGATGCTCAACAAGACCGGTGCGCCGCTGGTGCTGGGGCCGAAGGGAACCCGGCACTTCGTCGAGCATCTGTTCGAGCATGGCGCCTACCAGGCCGACTTCCGGGCGCGCGGCGCCTACCCGATCCGGCAGCAGAATCTCGAGGCGATACGTCCCGAGGTGCGCGAAATCAGCCCGGGCGTGGTGTTCCAGGACGACGACGTGAAGATCTCGGTCGACTGGGTCGAGCATATCCCGCGCGAGGTATGCGAGTGCTTCGGCGTGCGGGTCGAGGCGGAAGGGAAGGTGATCGCGTTCAGTGGCGACACCGCGCCCTGCGAAGCGATGGTGCGCCTGGCGCGCGATGCCGATCTGCTGATCCATGAATGCACCTTCCCGGAGTCCTTCATCGCGCACCGCGCCAAGACCGGCGTGGGAACCTTCTCGCATACCAGTCCGACCGAGCTGGGCAGGATTGCGGCGCGCGCCGAGGTCAAGAGTCTTGTCGCCACGCACTTCGGTCACTTCGATTCGACCAGCCCGGTACTGAAACGCGCGGCCGCCAAGCACCTTCCGGTGGAGCTGATGGGGCCGCACCTGCTGGACGAGGTCGTGACCGATATCCGCAAGCACTACGGCGGCCCGCTGCGGCTGGCGCATGACTTGATGCGGATCGACTTGTAGGGCGACGCCTCGCGGCGCGCGGGCGCCGTTATTCACCATCATGCCGGCGGGCGGAGCGTCTGCTTTGCTCTGCGCCGCCGCCGGATGCCGGTGCCACCTGGATCGGGAGCTTGTGGGGGTGTTCTCTCGACGACGAGCGCATCTGGTGCGCTTGGTGCAATCCGGGACTCCTGCGGCAGCGTCCGGCGCCAAGCCTTGCCACGGCCGCCTTCGTGAGGGCGTGCAGGAGCGGGTCGCCGAAGCCGATTGATCCGGTCGGGCCCTGCTTGCCGATCGACGTGGTAGGCCTGCCTCCGCGTTTTCCTGCCGGAGTTGCCGGATCGGCGAGCCACAGCCGGCCGGTAAGCGCAGTCTTCACCTCCGCGATGGCGTGTCCCCTTCGACGCCGGGATGGTGATTTTTCTGGTCTATCAATATTAAAAGTCGGAGCTTATTTTTTGCGGATCTAATTAGTATTTTTTAAATAAAAAAATAAAAAACCAACGGAGACAATCGATGAGAAAAGGATCGCTATATGCCGTCGCCGCGCTGGGCGCATTGTCCGATGTGGCACATGCCCAGAGCAGCGTGGCGCTGTACGGTGTCGTCGACGAAGGCTTGAACTACAACTCCAATGCCGGTGGTTCCCGCCTGTACAACCTGACGAGCGGCGGCCTGCAGGGCAGCCGCTGGGGCCTGCGCGGCAGGGAGGACCTCGGCGGCGGCCTGGCGGCGCTCTTCGCGCTGGAAAGCGGTTTCAATGCAAGCAACGGCAAAGCGGGACAAGGCGGTCTCGCGTTCGGACGCCAGGCCCTGGTCGGCCTGGCGGGGGACTTCGGCACCGTGACGCTGGGCCGTCAATACGATGCCCTCGTCGACTCCTTGGGCGCATTTGCCGCCGCCGGACAGTGGGGCACGGCGATGTCCGCTCACGCTGGCGACATCGACAACTTCAACAATTCATACCGGGCCAACCATACCGTCAAATACAGGAGCGCGGCCCATGCCGGCCTGACGTTCACGGGCACGTACAGCCTGGGCGGGGTCGCGGGAGACGTCGCGGCAAACCAGGTCTGGTCGCTGGGCGCGCGCTATGGCGGCGGGCCGCTGGCGTTCGGTATGGCCTACCTGAACGCCCGTACGCCGGCCGCGAACGCCGGCAGCCTGTTTGGCAACAATACCGCTACCGGCACGCCGTCCGCTGTCACGTCGCCGGTCTATCGCGGATTCACGTCGGCCAACACTTACCAGGTGATCGGCATCGGCGCCGCCTATGCCATCGGCGCGGCAACCATCGGTGCGACGTACTCGAATATCCGGTTCATGCATCTCGGGGCGGTTCCCGGCCTGAACGCCATGCGCTATGCGGGCACCGTGGCATTCGACAACGCCGAGATCAACGTCAAGTATCAGGTGACGCCGGCCCTGCTGTTGGGGGCGGCTTTCAGCTACACGAAGGGCAGCCCGGTCCGTGACACGAGTGGCGCGAGCCGCTCGGGCGCGAACTATCTCCAGGTGGCCGTGGGCGCGGATTACTTCCTGTCGAAGCGTACCGACGTGTATCTGGCCGGCGTTCATCAGAAGGCTTCCGGCACCGACTCGACCGGCGGTCCGGCCGTCGCGGCGATCCGGGCATTGCCGGCTTCGAACAGCAATCGCCAGACCATGGTTCGCGTCGGGATCCGACATCGGTTCTGAGGTTCGGCGGTGCCGGCGTGGCATCGGCATGCCGCGCATCCATTCCGTCGCCGTGCGTTGCGTGGCCGCGCGCGGGCAGAAAGAGGCAATGGCGGCGCGTCGACGGTAGTCAACCCATCCAGGCAAGGAGCGTGTCATGCAAGTGAACGAGGTGGAGACGATGCGGGACGTGTGGGCACGCATCGATGCGATGCGGGATCAGTTCACCGCATTGAGCAACGCGGTCTGGGAGACACCCGAACTCAACTACGAGGAATACCAGTCCGCGGCGGCGCATGAGCAACTGCTGCGCAAGCTGGGGTTCCGCGTCGAGACGGGCATCGCCGGCATTCCTACTGCGATGGTGGGAGAGGCCGGCGAAGGCGGGCCGGTCATCGCCATTCTCGGCGAGTACGACGCGCTGCCGGGCCTTTCGCAGAAGGCCGGCGTGGATGGACGGGACCCGGTACACGAAGGCGGCAGCGGACATGGCTGCGGGCACAACCTTCTCGGCGCCGGGTCGATGCACGCCGCCGCGGCAGTCAAGAGCTACCTGGAAGCACACGGCCTGCCGGGCCGGATCCGCTACTACGGCTGCCCGGCCGAGGAGGGCGGTGCCGGCAAGGGCTTCATGGTCCGGGCCGGCGTGTTCGACGATGTCGACGCGGCGATCTGCTGGCATCCCGCGGCATTCTCCGGCGTCGCCAATCCCGTCTCGCTCGCCTGCAACGAGATCAACTATCACTTCTCCGGTGTCGCGTCGCATGCTTCCTCGGCGCCGCATCTCGGCCGCAGTGCGCTCGATGCGGTGGAACTGATGAACGTTGGCGTCAACTACATGCGGGAGCACATGCCTGCGAGTGCACGCATCCACTATGCGGTGACCGATAGCGGCGGTATTGCGCCGAACGTGGTGCAGGCGCGCGCCACCGTGAGATATCTGGTCAGGGCCGCGGACCTGGACGGTCTCCGTACCCTGCGCGCCTGGGTGGACGACATCGCCCGGGGCGCCGCGCTGATGACCCAGACGACCGTGCGTTCGCAGATCGTCAGCGGCGATGCGAACGTGGTCGGCAATACGCCGCTCGAGGACCTGATGCAAGCACAGTTCGCCGAACTCGGGCCGCCGGACTTCGACGACGCCGATCGCGCGCTGGCCGCCCGCTTCCAGGCTACGGTCGGCGAGGAAGCCGTTCTGTCCGCATTCCGCCGTGCCGGCCTCAAGAGGGCAGAGGGCCTCGTCCTGTGCAATGCCATTGCGCCCCGGTACGCCGGGGATGAATCGCAGCTTGCGTCCACCGACGTGGGAAGCGTCAGCTGGGTGACGCCCACGGTGCAGGCGCGCGGGGCCACCTACGCGATCGGTACGCCGGGCCATTCCTGGCAGCTGGTGGCCCAGGGGAAGTCGAGCATCGCCCACAAGGGCATGGTGCACACGGCCAAGATCATGGCCAGCACGGCCGTCTACCTCTACCTGCGCCCGGACATCCTGGAAATGGCAAAGGCCGAGCATCGCGCACGCGTGGGGGACGGGCCCTTCCAGAACCCGATCCCCGACGACGTGCGGGTTCCGCTCCCTGCCTCGCATTGATCATGGAACCGTCCATCTTCGACGTTTTCGGCTTTTCGAGCCAAGGGTGGGGGCCGCTGCTCATGGCCAGTGCCGCAACGACGTTCGCCGTCGCCGTCTGCGGCCTGCTGGCCGGTGGCGTGTTCGGTGCGCTTGGCTGCTGGGCCAAGGTCGGCGGGCGCCAACCGCTACCGGCGCTGGCGACGGCGTACACCACAGTGCTGAGGGGGATTCCCGAACTGCTGGTCATCTACCTGTTCTATTTCGGCGGCAGCGCGGCCTTGACCCGGATCGGAACGTGGATGGGCGCCGGCGGTTTCGTCGGCATCCCGGGAGCCGTCGCAGGCGTGCTGGCGATCGGGATCACGTCGGGCGCCCAGCTGACGGAAGTCTTCCGCGGCGCCTGCAACGCCGTGAGCCGGGGCGAGCTCGAAGCGGCGGTGGCATGCGGCATGCCGCGCCTGCTGCGTCTGCGCCGGATCCTGGTCCCGCTGACCTTGCGCCACGCCATGCCGGGCATCGGCAATGTCTGGCAGATGGTGCTGAAGGCCTCGGCGCTGATTTCGGTCACCGGCGTGGCCGATCTGCTGGGCCGGGCGCAGGTCGGCGCCAACGCCACCGGCATGCCCTTCGATTTCTTCTTCGCGGCGGCGCTGCTGTTCCTCCTGATCTCCGCATGTACGGGACGCGCGCTCCGCGCCACGGAACGTTTCTATGCGCGCGGAGTGAGGCAGAGATAATGGACGTTCCATTCATCCATGACAGCCTGGCCGCGCTGCTCGAGGGCGTGCCGCTGACCTTGCAGCTCGCCTCGCTCAGCCTGGCCGCCGGGCTGGTGCTTGCCGTGGTGCTCGCGGCCATGCGCGTCTCGGGGAACGTTGCGCTGAACGCACTGGCCAGCGCCTATATCTTCGTCTTCCGCGGTACGCCCCTGCTGGTGCAGATCTTCCTGATCTACTACGGACCGGGGCAGTTTCCATGGATACAGGAGAGCATTCTCTGGCCCTTTCTGCGCGAACCGTACTACTGCGCGCTGCTCTCGCTCAGCCTGTGCACCGCTGCCTATTCCGGCGAGATCCTTCGCGGCGGACTGCTGTCGGTACCGCATGGACAGGTCGAGGCGGCTCAGGCGTGCGGCATGCCGTTCCTGCTCCGATGGCGCCGCATCGTGCTGCCGCTGGCCTTGCGCCAGGCCTTGCCGGCATACGGAAACGAGGTCGTGGCGATGGTCAAGTCGACCTCGCTCGCCTCCGTCATCACGTTGATGGAGGTCACCGGCATCGCCGCGCGCCTGATCGGCGAGACCTACCGGACGCTGGACGTGTTCGTCATTGCCGGTGCGATCTACCTCACATTGAATCTGCTGCTGACCGCGCTGATCGCGCGTCTCGAGATGGCACTGCGCCCGGATTCTCGGCCGGCGCGCCATTCCCCCAACCAGGCGGCCGCGGTCGCGAAACCGGAGAAGCGAGCATGAACGGGACATCGACCAGGGAGGCGGCGCAGGTGGCGCTGCGTGTCGATCAACTGAAGAAGAGCTTTGGAGGACACGAGGTCCTGAAAGGCGTCTCGATGGATGCCCGCGAAGGCGAAGTCATCTCGATCCTGGGTTCCTCCGGATCCGGCAAGTCCACCTTGCTGCGGTGTATCAATCTGCTCGAGATGCCGGATCAGGGACGGATCACCGTCGGCGGCGAGTTGATCCGCATGCGCCAGGTTCCCGGCAAGCCGCTTCGGCCCCTGGACCAGCGCCAGGTCGACCGTATCCGGGCGTCCCTCGGCATGGTGTTCCAGGGCTTCCATCTGTGGTCGCACAAGACGATTCTGCAGAACGTCATGGAAGCGCCGATCCATGTACTGAAGCGACCGCGTGCCGAGTGCGAGGACGAAGCCCAGGCGCTGCTCAGGAAGGTCGGGATCGTGGAAAAGCGCGACTGCTATCCCTCGCAGCTGTCGGGGGGGCAGCAGCAGCGGGCGGCCATCGCGCGCGCCCTGGCGATGCGGCCTAAGGTCATGCTGTTCGACGAGCCGACGTCGGCGCTCGATCCGGAGCTGGTGGGCGAGGTCCTGAAGGTCATGCGCGAGCTGGCCGCGGAGGGGCGCACGATGCTCGTCGTCACGCACGAGATGGGATTCGCGCGCGAGGTCTCCGATCGCGTGATCTTCCTGCATCAGGGTGGCATCGACGACGAAGGCGCGCCCGAGCAGTTGTTCCGTCACAGCCAATCCGCGCGCTTCCGGCAGTTCATCTCCAGCCATCGATAGCCGGTGGTCCATCCGCCCGCAGAGAGGACGTTACATGAAAGCGAAAGCGACATTTGCCGCCGCGGCATCCTTGCTGGCCGCCGCGCTGTTCAACCCTTCCACTGCTGCCTTCGCATCGGCCGACGGCCATGGCGGGAAGGCCATCACGATCGCCACGGAAGGGGCATTCAGGCCATACAACTTCACCAACCCGGACGGCTCGCTGGCCGGGTACGAGATCGATTACTACAAGATCCTGTGCGCGAGGATGAAGGTCGAGTGCAAGCTGGTCGTCATCCCGTTCAACAGCCTGATTCCTTCGCTACTCTCCGGGAAGGTGGACGTGCTGATGTCCGGCTTGTCAGCGACGCCGAAGCGACGCGAGACCATCGCCTTCTCGGCGCCCTACAGCGCGGTCGGAAGCCGGTTCGTCACCTTGAAGTCCAGTCCGCTGGCGAAACTGCCGGGAGAAGGAGGCGTCCTCTGGCTGGACAAGGACGCGGCGGGCCTGCAGCGATTCATCGCGGCAATCAAGCCGCAGCTCGCTGGCAAGGTCATCGGCGTGCAGACGGCCTCGGTGGCGAGCGCCTTCATCGACAAGTACCTGAAGGGTGTCGCCACCGTTCGCGAGTACAAGACCCCGGAGGAAGCCGACCTGGATCTGTTGTCCGGACGCATCGACATCACGCTGGTGTCGATGAGCTATATGCAGGGCGCGAGCCGGAAGCCCGCGAACGCCCGCCTGGCGATGGCCGGGCCGCAGTTGTCCGGAGGCGTATTCGGGGCGGGTGCCTCCCTCGGATTGCGCAAAGGCGATACGGCCCTGCTGGAGCGCTTCGACCAGGCGATCAAGGCGACCATTGCCGAAGGCGTGACCCGGCAGCTGTCCCTGCAATGGATAGGATTCGATACGACTCCGGCGCCGTGAAGCGATGGCAGGGTGAAGGCACCCGGCACGCCCTGCCTTACGCTCCGCCCTCCACTAGGCTCGCCTCGACCAGCCGCCCGAACAGGGCTTCCTGCCCCGCCGGCAGCAATTCCCGCAGGACCTCGCGATGCCGGCCGCTGCCCAGCAGCCGCTCGGCGATCCATGCGACCAGGTACAGGGCCGACAGGCAGCCGCCCGCGGTGGCGACGTTGCCGTCGCAGACGAAGGGACGTTCGTCGCTTGTCACGCCCATGGCGCTCAAGGCGGCGCGGGCGTCGGGATGGGTGGTGGCCCGGTTGTGCGGGAGCAGGCCGAGCCTGGCGAGGAAGAAGGAGCCGGCGCAGATGGAGCCGATCAGCTGGCGTCGCGGGTCCAGGCGGAAGCTGCCGAGGAAGGCGGCATCGGCCAGCGCCGCCGGCACGCCTTGCTTGCCGCTGGCGAACAGTACGGCATCGGCATGGTTGGCTTCGTCCAGCCGACCGTGGGGCCGCAGCGCCAGGCCGTTGGCGGAGCGCAGTTCCGGCTGGCTGCCGAGGATGCGGACCTGCCAGTGCTGGCGCTGGCGGCCGAGGATGTCCCACATCAGGAAGAGATCGATGTCGGTGAACTGCTCGAAGGCGATGAGTGCGATGGTCTTCATGGCGTCGTCGGGTGGCTATGCGAGAATCGCACTCTAGCGACGCAAGGGAGGCCATACACAGCCTGTATGGCGGCAAGCATGGCGGCAGACGCATGGCGGCATTGACACGGGACCGGTGGATCCGGGCGGGGCTCGAGGCACTGGACCAGGAGGGATTCCAGGCCGTGTCCGCCGAGCGCCTGGCGCGCCGGCTGAACGTCACGCGCGGGTCCTTCTACCATCATTTCGACAGCCGGGAGGCCTTCGTGCGCGCGCTGCTGGCCGAGTGGGAGGCCGACTACACCGGGCGCATGCTCGCCCACGCCGCGCAGGGGCGCGGCGCGCAGGATATCCTCGCGCGCTACCTGGAGATCGCGGCGCAGAAACGGCCGGGGCGCGAGGTCGCGATCCGCGCCTGGGCGCTGCAGGACCCGCTGGTGGCCGAATTCCAGGACCGCGTCGACCGCACGCGGCTGTCCTTCGCGCTGTCCGTGTGCCGCCCGCTGGCGCGCAGCGAAGCCGAAGCCGAGCGGATCGCCCGGGCCGTGCATCTCTGCCTGATCGGCGGCCAGCAGGCGGGCGACCGCCGCGATCCCGCCGCCTTCGGCGCGCTGCTGCAAGGCGTGGCGGCGCTGGTCGGCGCCGGCCTGGATCCCCGGGACTAGCTTCCCCGCAGCGCTCACCACAGGGCAGGGCCCTCACCACACCTCACCACACCTCACCACACCTCACCACACCTCACCACACCCGGTACACGCGCCCGCTCTGCACCTTCGTCGAATTCCTGCTGGAGCAGGCGGCGCCGCTGCTGGCTTGAGCGGCGGCCTGGCAACAAAGAAAACGGGGCAACCTTGCGGTTGCCCCGTGGCTTGGCCGCCGCCGGCCTCACGCACCGGCCGGGCGGCCGGGCGTCAGGCGTGCACGGCGCGCGTCAGGCTTGCCTCAGCGCGGTGCCGGCTCAGCGCATCACCGGCTTGCCGGCTTCGTCCTTGATCTTCGCGGCCCATTGCGCGCGGATCTCCGCGACCACCGACTTCGGCAGCGAGATGTAGTCGAGCTCCTGCGCGGCCTGTTCGCCGTTCTTGAAGGCCCAGTCGAAGAACTTGAGCGTTTCCGCGCCTTGTTCGGCCTTGTCCTGCTTGGTGTGCAGCAGCACGAAGGTCGCGCCGACCACCGGCCAGGCGTCCTTGCCGGGTTCGTTGGTCAGGATCTGGTAGAAGGTCTTCGACCAGTTGGCGCCGGCGGCGGCGGCCTTGAAGGTCTCCGTCTTGGGCTCGACCACGGTGCCGGTGGCGTTCTTCATGGCCGTATAGACCATGTTGTTCTGCTTGGCGTAGGCCCACTCGACGTAGCCGATGGCGCCCGGCAGGCGCTGCACGAAGGCGGCCACGCCGTCGTTGCCCTTGCCGCCGGTGCCGGTCGGCCAGTTGACGGTGGTGCCTTCACCGATCTTCGACTTCCACTCCGGGCTGACCTTGGACAGGTAGTTGGTCCAGATGAAGCTGGTGCCCGAGCCGTCGGCGCGGCGCACCACGGCGATGTCGAGGTCCGGCAGCTTGGCCTTCGGGTTCAGCGCGGCGATCTCGGCGTCATTCCACTTCTTGATCTTGCCGAGGTAGATGTCGGCCAGCACCGGGCCCGACAGCGTCAGCTCGCCCGACTTCACGCCCGGCACATTGATCGCCGCCACCACGCCGCCGACCACCGTGGGGAACTGGAACAGGCCTTCCTTGGCCAGTTCCTCGTCCTTCAGCGGGGCGTCCGAGCCGGCGAAGTCGACCGTCTTCGCGATGATCTGCTTGATGCCGCCCGAGGAGCCGATGCCCTGGTAGTTCACCTGGGCGCCGTTGGCCTTCTGGAACGAAGTGGCCCACTTGTTGTAGATGGGGGCGGCGAACGTGCTGCCGGCGCCGGTGATGTCGGCGGCTTGGGCGGCACTGCTCAGCAGCGCGACGGCGAGGGCGGCGATGGTCGTGAACTTCATGTCTTGTTTTCTCCGGAATGAGACCCGTTGGGACGGGTGACGGCACGATAGAGGCGCACGATGACGGAAACATGACGGACACGGCGCCGGCATCACATGCGCACCGGGAATATCCGCGTCCGCGCTGCGGCATTCTGTCGCAGCGCATCCGGCCGGCCGGGCCGGCTGGTGATAGGCTTGCGCTTTTGCCCGGCCCCCCCGGCCCCTCGGCCCGCCTCGTTACCCGTCATGCAAGCCAAGGATCGTCTGCTCGCCCTCGCCATCGTCCTCGTCTGGGGAATCAATTTCGTCGTCATCAAGGTGGGGCTGGCCGGCATGCCGCCGATGCTGCTGGGCACGCTGCGCTTCCTGCTGGTGGCCTTCCCGGCGGTACTGTTCGTGCCCAGGCCGCGCCTCCCGCTGCGCCTGCTGCTGGCCTACGGGGCCACCATCAGCCTGGGGCAGTTCGCCTTCCTCTTCTACGCCATGGCGGTGGGCATGCCGGCCGGGCTGGCGTCGCTGGTGCTGCAGGCCCAGGCCTTTTTCACGCTGGCCATCGCCGCCGCCTGGCTGGGCGAGCCGCTGCGCTGGTTCAACCTCGCCGGCATGGCCATTGCCGCCGCGGGACTGGCGCTGATCGGCACGGGCGCGGCGACGGCGTCCGGCGGAGCGCATGGCGCCATGAGCGTGGCCGGCTTCGTGCTGACCCTGTGCGCGGCGGCGTGCTGGGCCACCGGCAATATCGTCAGCAAGCGCATCGGTCCGGTCGACCTGGTCGGGCTGGTGGTGTGGGGCGCGCTGGTGCCGATCGTGCCGTTCGCACTGTTGTCGCTGGCCTTCGAAGGGCCGGCACGCATCGCCGCGAGCCTGTCGCAGGTGTCCGGCGCGGCCGTGTTCGCGGTGTGCTACCTGGCCTTCGTGGCGACGCTGTTCGGCTATTCGATGTGGGGCCGGCTGCTGACGCGCTACGCGGCCAGCAAGGTGGCGCCGCTGACGCTGCTGGTGCCGGTGGTGGGCCTGGTCTCGGCCCATTGGCTGCTGGGCGAGGACCTGGCACCGGCGCAATGGGCGGGCGCGGCGGTGGTGATGGCGGGGCTGCTGGTCAATGTGTCCGGCGCGCGGCTGGGGCTGCGCGCCGCGAAGCGGGCCTGAGCGAGGCAGGGCGGCAGGGCCGGGAGGCCAGCGGCTGCCCGGCTTGGCCGGATCGGCTGGAAATCTGTCGGCTCGGGCGCTGCCAGGCGGCACCGCGCTGCGCTGTAATGTCCACCTGATCCACAGCGCAGCGCGCGAGGCCGGTCCATGCCCAATCTCCTGATCCGCATTCCCCAAGGCACCTTTCCCGGCACCCATCGCGCCGACCTGGGCCGCTTGCTGAGCGACGCCGCGGCCACCGCCGAACGGATTCCCGATGACCCGCGCCGGCGCGCCCTGTGCTGGGTGCAGGTCGAGGAGGTGGCGGCGGGCGGCTGGACCTGCGGCGGCGCCGATCCCGGGGCCGGCCTGCTGCCCTGCGTGGTGCAGGCCTGCGTCCCGGCGGGCGTGCTCGACGACGCGGCACGCGCGGAGTTCGTGCGCCTGGTGCACGAAGCGGTCCAGGCGGCGCGGCCGGCCGGTGACACGCGGCCGCTGGTCACCTCGGTGCTGCTGCAGGAAGTGCCCGACGGCACCTGGGGGGTGAACGGGCGCATCTGGCGCCTGGCGGACTTCGCCGCGGCGGCCGGCTACGCACACCTGCAGCAAACGTCGAGCTAGCACTCAGCATGGCAGTCCGGATACCAGGATGGTTTGCCAACTGGATCTCCCCGCCGGCGTCCCTAGAATGGCCGCAGGCGGCAAGCCTGCCGCATCGCCCGCAGACAAGGAGACCTCACCGATGCCATCCCGCGCGACCGACGCCGTGCAGAAATTCGATTCCTCCCGTGCCGCCGAGTACGGCGAGCAGAGCCGCATCGCGCTGGCTGGCTACGATGCCTGCCATGAACTGGCGGCGTGCATGCTGGCCGCACGGCTCGGCAGTGGCGGCGCGGCCAGCATCCTGGTGGCCGGGGCCGGCGGCACCGGCCAGGAGGTGCTGACGGCGGCCCGGCTCGAACCCGGCTGGACCTTCACCGCTGTCGATCCGTCGCCCGAGATGCTGGCGCTGACCTCGGCGCAGGTGGCGCAGGCCGGGCTGTCCGGGCGCGTGCGCAGCGTGCCTGGCTATGTGGCGGACCTCGACCCCCTTGAACGCTTCGACGCGGCGACCTTGATCGGGGTGCTGCACCACCTCCCGGGCGAGGCGGACAAGGCCGCGCTGCTGGCCGGCATCGCGGCACGCCTGCCCGCCGGCGCGCCGCTGATCCTGGCCTGCAACTACCGGCCCTACGCCTCGCAGCCGCTGTTGCTGAAGGCATGGGGCGAGCGCTGGCGGATGCAGGGCGCGGACGCGGCCACGGTGGCGGCCAAGCTGGGGCGCATCCAGCAGGGCGCCGAGCCGCCGGCATCGGAGCAGGTGGTGGCCGATCTGCTCGGGGCGGCCGGCTTCGAGGCGCCGCTGCGCTTCTTTTCCAGTTTGTTCTGGGGCGCCTGGATCGCCTGCCGGCGGGCGCCGGACTGAGGCGCACGCCGCCGCCGGCGCGCGTGAGGCCGCGCGCGGCTGGCGTCAGGCCGCCGCGCCGGGCGCGCCGCCGCTCCTGCCGTCCTTGCCGCGCAGCCCCGCCAGGGTGCGGCGCGCCACCGCCACGAAGGCACCGACCAGGGCGTTGTCGGTGGCGGCCAGCGAGGCCAGCACCAGCGGATAGCGCAGCGTGGTGCGCGCTTGCGCCACCTCCACGTAGACCACGCCGCGGGCCTGCACGCGCGTCATCGCGCGCGGCACGATGGCCACGCCGAGATGGCCGGCCACGAGCGTGACGATGGACTGCATCTGCGCGGCTTCCTGCACCACGCGCGGGAAGAAGCCGGCGCGCTGGCAGGCGGCCAGGATCACGCCCGAGTAGCCGGGCCCTTCGGCGAACGGGAAGGCGACGAAGGCTTCCGCGCGCAGCTCCTCCAGCCGCACCCGCTTGCGGCGCGCGAGCGGGTGCTCGGCCGGCACCGCCAGCACCAGTTCCTCCTCGCACAGGATGTCCAGGCTGAGGTCGCGGGCCTCGTAGACCGGCGGCACCACCAGCGCCAGGTCGGTGTCGCCGCGGCGCAGCAGTTCGAGCTGGCGGCCGCTGGTCTCGCCGCTGAGGATCAGCTTGACCGCCGGGTACTCGCGCTGGAAGGTGCGCAGCACCTCGGGCAGCAGGTCCAGCGCCGCGCTCGGCACGAAGGACAGGCGCAGCGTGCCGAACATGCCGCTGGCGGCCCGGCGCGCGGATTCGATGGCGATCTCGGCCTGCGCGATGGCGCGCCGGGCCTCCACCAGGAAGACCTCGCCGGCCGGTGTCAGGCGCACCGTGTGGCGGTTGCGGTCCAGCAGGCGCGTGCCGATGGTCTCTTCCAGCTTCTGGATGGCCACCGTCAGCGGCGGCTGGGACATGTGCAGGACCTCGGCCGCGCGGCGGAAGCTCAGCAGCTCGGCCACGGCGATGAATTGCTGGAACTGGCGCAGGTCGGTCATGGTGCGGGGCAGGGCGGTAGCGCGCGCCGGGGTCCGCGCGCCGTGATTCATTACATGTATTACGAATGCACACGAATAGTATTTGGAATATCACGGCGCGGCAATCTAGAGTAAGCAAAACGCCAGCCGGCCCGGTCCTTGCGCCGAGGCCTGCCGCCTGCCCCCACGGAGAACCCGATGCGCCCCTCGCTGCTGGAAGAACTGACCCCGGTCCCCAATCCCTATCCCATCGTCTCGACCCTGGCCTACCAGGATATCTGGGGCCTGTGCGAACAGGCGCGCGCGCTGGCCTGGGATCCGGCCCGGATCGACTATTCCGACCTGGAGCGCGCCGACCTCCCGGCCGAGGTGCGCGAGGCCGGCGCCGAGTGGTGGAGCCTGCGCGCCTGGATGGAGCATGGGGCGATCCCCTACGGCGCGGAGCGCCTGCTCGATGCCATCTTTTCCCACCAGCCCTTCGAGGTGAAGCAGCACGTGGTCAACTTCATCGCCGAGGAACTGCGCCACCACGAGGCCTCCTTCCGCGTGGCGGGCGCCATCGGCGGCTACCAGCCGTCGCCGCGCTCGGACTACTTCCGTTCGGTGATCCCGCGCTTCCACGACGAGCGCGAGGAGAAGCAGATGAGCTTCTTCGCCGGGCTCGCGGTCAACACCCTGTTCGAACAGTTGTCGGGCGAACTGCTGCAGGCCCGCTACGAGAATGCGCGCTTCGAGTCGATCCGCACCGCCTGCCGGCTGATCCTGCGCGACGAAGCGCGCCACATCCAGTTCGGCCGCATCATCATGCGGCGTTTCTTTGCCGAGATCTCGGCGGACGACAAGGCCATGCTGGGCCAGAAGTTCGCCAAGAAGCTGCGCGGCAGCCTGCTCAACGGTGTCTATGCAGTGGTCAACCTGCCGCCCGACGAGCAGCGGCGCGCGGCGCGCGCGCGCGCCCTCGCCGCCGAGCACGGCCTCGGCGCCACGCATCCGGAGGAGGAGATGGCGATCATCCGCCGCGCCTTGAACGAGATCCGCGAGGATGTCGGCGCCCACGGCGTGGAGATCCCGCCGATCGCCGAGGTGGACGAGGAGCGGGCTCCGCTGCTGTCCTGAGCGGGGCCGTCGCCTGCCTCCACGCTGTGCGCCGCCGCCGCGGCGGCGCTTCCGCACCCGACTTCGCACCCGACTTCGCACCCGACTCCGCACCCGCCCAGCATGCCCTCCCTTTTCTCCCGCCTGTGCGCCGGCCTGGCCGCCGCGCTGCTGCTGTCAGTACCCGTGGCCGCACAGGTCTTTCCTAACCGGCCGCTGCACCTGGTGGTGCCCTATCCGCCGGGCGGCACCGCCGACGTGCTGGCGCGCCTGCTCGGCCAGCGTTTGTCGGAGCGCCTGGGCACCCCGGTGGTGGTCGACAACCGCGCCGGGGCGGGCACCGCCATCGGCAGCAAGTACGTGGCCCAGGCCGCGCCGGACGGCTACACGCTGCTGCTCGGCACGGTCAGCTCGCACGCGATGAATCCGGCGCTGACGCCGGTGGGGTACGACCCCGTGCAGGATTTCACGCCGATCACGCGCGTGGCCTCGGTGCCCTTCGTGGTGCTGGTCAATCCGGCCCTGCCGGTGAAGACCATGGGCGAGCTGGTCGCGCTGGCCAAGGCGCGCCCGGGGCAGATCACCTATGCCTCGGCCGGCACCGGCACCTCCAACCACCTGGCGGGCGAGCTGCTGGCGAAATCGGCCGGCATCCAGCTGCTGCACGTGCCCTACCAGGGCAGCGCGCCGGCGCTGGCCGACCTGCTGGGCGGCCAGGTCAGCCTGATGTTCGACCTGCAGGTCACGGCCAAGGCGCAGATCGAGGCCGGCACCGTGCGCGCGCTGGCCGTCACCGGGGCGCACCGCAGCAGCCTGCTGCCCAGGCTGCCCACCGTGGCCGAGTCCGGCCTGCCGGGCTTCGAGGTCAGCGCCTGGTTCGGCATCTTCGGCCCGGCCCGGCTGCCGCCCGCGGTGGTGGAGACACTGAACCGCAACCTGGTGGCGATCCTGAAGTCGCCGGAGATCCAGCAGCGTTTCAGTGCGCAGGGTGCCGAGGTGGAGTGGAGCAGCCCCGAGGCCTTCCGCACCTTCGTGCAGGCCGAGCACGCCAAGTGGGCCGGCCTGATCCAAGGCCAGAAGCTGGCCGCGCAGTAGCCATGGCGACGTCATTCCAAGCAATCGCCCCGGCACGCTGCCCGGCGGCCCGGGCCACCGTCCACGGCGACGAGATGGTGGTCGCCTCGCAACCGCTGGCGGCCCAGGCCGGCCTGGAGATGCTGGTGCTGGGCGGCAATGCCGCCGACGCCGCGATCGCTGCGGCGGCCGCCATCGCCGTGGTCGAGCCGACCAATAACTCGCTGGGCGGGGATGCCTTCGCGCAGGTCTGCCACGGCGGCCGCCTGCATGGCCTGAACGCCAGCGGCCGCGCCCCGCTCGCGCTCGACACCGCGCGGCTGGCCGGCCTGGCGGCGATGCCGCAGCGCGGCTGGGACAGCGTGACCGTGCCCGGCGCCGTGTCGGCCTGGAGCGCGCTGGCGCGCCGCTTCGGCCGGCTGCCGCTGTCGACGGTGCTGCTGCCGGCCATCCGCTATGCGCGCGACGGCTTCCCGGTGTCGCCGGGGGTGGCGCAGAAATGGCGCGAGCAGGTGGCCAAGCTGCAGGACCAGCCGGGCTTCGCCGCCTGCTACCTGCCCGGCGGGCGCGCGCCCGTCGCGGGCGAGCGTTTCGCCTTGCCGGCGCTGGCCGCCACGCTCGAGCGCATCGGCCGCAGCGGCGGCGAGGACTTCTACTGCGGCGAGACCGCATCCCTGCTCGACGCGCATGCGCGCGCGACCGGCGGCAGTCTGCGCCTGGCCGACCTGCACGCGCACCAGGCCGAGTGGGTCGAGCCATTGCAGGCACGTTACCGGGCGCTGTCGCTGGCCGAGCTGCCGCCCAACGGACAGGGCGCGGTGGCCTTGTTCGCGCTGGGCGTGCTGGCGCATCACGATCTCGCGCGGCATGGGCCGGACTCGGTCGCCTCCCTGCACCTGCAGATCGAGGCCATCAAGCTGGCCTTCGCGGAAATCGGCCCGCTGATCGGCGACGGCCCGGCGGCGCTGGCGGCCGTGCAGGCCGGTCTCGCGCCGGCGCGCCTGGCGGCGGCGGCCGCGCGCCTCCGCAGCGACGCCGCCGCCGATACCGGCCACCGTTTCGGCCCGCTGGCGGGCACGGTGTACCTGGCGGCCGGCGACCGCGACGGCATGATGGTGTCGCTGATCCAGTCCAACTACATGGGCTTCGGCTCGGGCGTGGCGGTGCCGGCGGCCGGCGTGTCGCTGCAGAACCGTGGCGCCTGCTTCAGCACCGATCCCGCCTCGCCGGCCTTCATCCGCGCCGGCGCGCGGCCCTTCCACACCATCCTGCCGGGCTTCGCTTTCGACGCGGACGGCCAGCCCATGGCCTTCGGCGCCACCGGCGGCACCTTCCAGCCCCAGGGGCATGTCCAGATGATGGTGCGGCTGCAGGACCATGGCCAGGACCTGCAGGCCATCGTCGACGCGCCGCGCTTCAAGGTCGGCGCCGGGCGCGCGGTGCACCTCGAGCCCGGCTTTCCGCCCGGTGTGGCGCAAGGGCTGGCCGCGCTCGGCCACGACGTGGTGGAGATGGACCGCAGCACCTGGGACTTCGGCGGCATGCAGATGCTGCGCCGCGCCGGCAATGCCTACGCCGGCGCCTGCGACGCCCGCCGCGACAGCCACGCGGCGGTGCGCTGAGCGCAGGGAGCATCCCTCAGGCGCGCACCAGCACATCCTCGAAGAAGGCGCCGATCGGCCGGGCGCGGTCGCGCACCTGGATCTCCAGCACCCAGATGCCGTCGTCCGGCACGAACTCGACGTCGGCCAGGCGGTGCTTGCCGTACAGCGCGTGCGGGAATTCCGAGACGCGGTGGCCGGGCACGTCCGCCACCAGTTCGCAGCCGTGCGTGTGCGCGAGCGTCTCGGCGTAGGCATACAGCGCCTTGCCGCTCATGCCGCCGAGCCAGGCCTGGCGCGCCGCGTCGAACACCGCGCGCGCGGCCTGCGCGCAGCGCCGGTGGTCGGCATCCTCGCCGAGCACGAAGGTGTCGCCATAGTCGCCTTCGTAGCCATCCCAGACCGGGCCCACGTCGATGACCACGATGTCGTCCGCGCGCAGGCGCCGCTCGCGCTGCGAGGGTTGGTGCCAGGTGTTGACCGAGTCGGCGCCGAAGCGCACATAGGTGGGATGCCAGTTGTAGGCGGAGCCCATGGCCTGCAGTTGCCGGTCGATCATGGCGATCGCTTCGCCGGTGGTGATGCCGGGGCGCAGCATGGCGGCGGCGGCATTGACCGCCTCGATCGAACGGCGCCGCGCCTCCAGCAGGGCCGTCATGCTGAAGCGCGGCCCGACCCGTTCCCAGGGATGGCGCGGCGCCGCCGCCGGCACGAAGGCCTCGGCGTGGAAGCGTGCCGGCGGCAGCCCGGCGGCGTGCAGGGCGGCACGCGCGTCGCGCACCATGCCGGGATGGCCGCAGGCGTAGACCCGTGCGCGCGCCCAGTCGTGGCGCCCGGCTAGGGCGGCATCCTGGACCCGTCCCGGCGTGGCGGCGCCAGCGGACAGCACCGACTGCCAGCGCAAGGCGGGGTGTTGTGCCTGCAGCCGGTCGAGCCAGTCGGCGGCGTAGTAGTCCTCCGCCTCGCGGTTGCCCCAGTAGAGCGTGACCGAGCGGCAGGCGCCACTGGCCAGGGCGGTCAGCAGGATGGGGCGCACGCCCGCGAAGCCGGTGCCGGTGGCGAGCAGGACGAGGTCTTGCCCGGCGTCGGCGCCATTCCTGGCTTCCCTGTCCGCCGCCTGCGGGGCAGGCCAGACGCAGTCGCCCTCGGGGCCTTCGAGGTGCAGCGTGTCGCCGGGCGCCAGCGTGCCGAGCGCGCGGTCGGTGAAGGCCCCGCCGGGAAGGCGGCGGATGTGGAATTCCAGTCGGCGCTTGCCTGCCGGTTCGCCAGCCGACTCACTCGCCGACTCACTCGCCGGTTCGCCCGGCACGTTGGCGATGGAAAAGCAGCGCAGGCTGCCGGGTTCCAGGCCGAGCCGCACATGCTGGCCGGCCTGCCAGTCGAACGGCGTCCCGCCCTGCACCTCGACCACCAGCCGCGCGATGGTGCGCCCCACGTACTCCAGCGAGACGACGCGGGCCGTGCGCGGCGCAGCCGCTGCGGCCGGCGCCTGCCAGTGCGGGAAGCGCAGCGTCAGGTCGCTGAGCGCGCGGCACTGGCACAGCAGCAGTTCCTGCTCCTGCACCGGATACGCGTACTCCGAGGGCGGGGCGATCCGTTCGTGCTGTCCGGCCATGACCTGCGCGCGGCACGAGCCGCATTCGCCGCGGCGGCAGGAGAAGGGCACGGCGAGGCCGGCGGCCAGCGCGGCATCCAGCAGGCTGGACTGGCTGTCGGCCGGGAAGCGGCGCGCGTCGGGCGCCAGGGTGCAGAGGAAGGCAGGACGGGTTGGCGAGTTGGCCATGCTTGACTCCGGTGGGGTTCGCGATGGCGCTCAATGTAGGGATAATGTGGACTTGTCAGAAGATCCATATTACAGAAATTGACCAGTCCACTTTCCCGGCGGACGCGCGGTGTCTCCAGCGTGGACCTCGCCACTGACGGGCCGCATCCGGGCGAGGTGAAGCAAGCCTGGGTCTACCGGCAGATCCGTGACGGCATCCTCGGCGGCGCGCTGCCGGCGGGCGCGCGCCTGCCGTCCACGCGCAGCCTCGCCGAGCGCTGGCAGCTGGCGCGCATGACGGTCGAGGCGGCCTACGACCAGCTGCGCGGCGAGGGCTATCTGGTCAGCGCGGTCGGTTCGGGCACCTATGTGAGCGCGACGCTGCCGGACCGCTTCGTCACAGCCGCCGCCGCGTGCCCGCCGGCGCGCAGCGGCACGGCCGCTCCCGCTCCCGCTTCCGCCGCAGAGGCGCCGCGCGCGGCGCCGTTCGGCGCGCGGCTGGCGGATGCCGCCCTGTTCCCGCTGGACGAATGGCGCCGCCTGCTGGCCGGCTGCGCGCGCCGCATCACGCCAGCGCAGCTGTCGGCCGACGAGCCGCTCGGTGCCTGGCCGCTGCGCGAGCAGATCGCGCACTACCTGGGTACGGCGCGCGGCATCGCCTGCGACGCCGGGCAGGTGATCGTGCTCAGCGGCATCCGCCATGCGCTGGACCTGAGCGCGCGCCTGCTGCTGTCGGCGGGCGACCAGGTGCTGATCGAGGATCCCGCCTACATGAACGCCGAGCCGATCTTCCGCCAGTACGCCGCGCGCGTGGTGCCGCTGCCGGTCGACCAGGACGGCTTCGCGCCCGCCGCGGCGCGGCGCTACCGGCGCGCGCGCCTGGCCTACGTGACGCCGGCCCACCAGTCGCCGCTGGGCATGGCCATGCCCGCGGCGCGCCGCATGGCGCTGCTCGACTGGGCCGGGCAGAACGACTGCTGGATCCTGGAGGACGACTACGACAGCGAGTTCAACTACGAACGCCTGCCGCTGCCGGCGCTGAAGTCACTGGACGAGGGCGATCGCGTGATCCACTGCGGCAGCTTCAACAAGACGCTGTTCGCCGCGCTGCGCATCGGCTATGCGGTGCTGCCGCGCCGGCTGGTGCCGGCCTTCTCGGAGCTGCGCCGGGTCACGGGGCGCTCGAACAGCGTGATCGAGCAGCTGGCCCTGGCCGAGTTCCTGCGCAGCGGGGCCTTCGCGCGCCACCTGCGCCGCGCCCGCGCGGCCTACCAGCAGCGGCGCGACCGCGTGCTGCAGTGCCTGCGCGAGGCGGTGGGCGAGGCGGCCTTGCGTGTCAGCGGCGAGCAGGCCGGCTTCCATTTCGTCTGGTGGCTGCCGCCGGGCCTCGACGAGGCGGCCGTGCTGGCCGCCGCGCGGGCGCACGGCCTGCGTCTCGAGTCCCTGTCCGCCTTGTGCCACCGCGTGTCCCTGCCGCCCGGCGTGCTGGTCGGCTTCAGCGCATGGCAGGACGAGGAGGTGGTCCGCCTGGGCGAGATGCTGCGCGGCTTGCTGCGCCGGCGCTGAGGCTAATACCCGAGCGGGACGGGAGGGAATGCACCGGAGCGCGGATCAGGTCCGCACCGCCAGCAGGACGCTGGAGGCCTTGAAGATGGCCACGGCGGCGCTGCCGGCGGCCAGGCCCAGGCTGGCTACGCTGTCGTTGGTGATGATGGCGACGACCTCGCCGCCCTGGGGCAGGGCGATGCGCACCTCGCTGTTGACCGCTCCGGTGGCGACATGGCTGACGGTGCCGGCGAGCTGGTTGCGGGCCGACAGCAGCATGCCCGGATCGGGCACGCCGACGATCACCGACGATGCTTTGACCAGGGCCACCACGTCCTTGCCCGTGGCCAGCCCGAGGCGCTCGGTGCTGCTGCGGGTGATGGTGGCGACGATGCGCGCGCCGCCGGGGATCTCGACCTCGATCTCGTCGTGGACCGCGCCCTGGTGCAAGGCGGCGACCTTGCCGTCCCACTGGTTTCTTGCGCTGGTTTTCATCTGGCTTGTCTCCGCAGGGTAGGGGCGCCGCATGGCGCGGCACGGTCAACGATAGCAGAGGAGGGGGGTGGCACCGCCATGTTCATTCGCTGACGCAGGCCTGCAGCCAGCGCACCGCCGCATGCTCGCCGGGCAGTATCCATTGCGCTGCATCGTGCATCAGGCGCAGTCCGCGGTTACTGTTGCTCAGCAGCACCACGGCACGCCGCTCGGCCGGGCTGCCCATGACGAAGGCGCGCACGCCCGGCATCTTGCCCCACTGGAAGAAGGCGCCGCGCGCCGTCTCGATGCCCCAGCCCAGCCCCCAGCCGATGCCGGAGCCGGCAGTGGGTGCGGCTTCCGCCTCGAGCGACAGCACGCTGTCGCGCGGCGCCGGCAGGACCGGCTCCAGCCATTGCCGGTGCGTGGCCGGGCGCAGGCGCTCGCCACGCAGCACCGCCTGCGCGAAGCGCGCATAGTCGTGCGCCGTGGTGTGCAGCGAGTACGAGGCATGCGCGCCCGGCGGGTAGTGCTTGGCGGTGCGCTCGTCGTGCTCGTGCGGATGGACGAAGTTGCCGGCGAAGCGCGGCTGCCATTCCAGGCTGGACGAAGCCATGCCGAGCGGGGCGAACACCAGGCGCCGCGCCAGGGCTTCGAGCGGCTCGCCGGTGACGGCTTCGAGCGCGGACTGCAGGTAGCCGAAGCCGACGCTGGAATAGCTGAAGCGCTCGCCCGGGGCGAAATAGGTGCGCAGCGGCTCGCTGCCGCGCAGGTTGGGCAGGCCGCCGGTGTGGCTCAGCACGTGGCGGGCGGTGATGGCCGCGGCGCGCGCATCGCCGGCGACCAGCGGGGGCGTGAAGGCCGCCAGCGGCGCATCGAGGTCCAGCACCCCGGCGTCGGCCAGCTGCAGCACCGCGTAGGACACCAGGGGCTTGGTCAGCGAGGCCACGTCGAACACGGTGCCGGCATCGACCGGCGTGCCGTCGTTGCGGTCGCGCACGCCGCCGCAGGCCAGCAGGATGTCGTCGTCGCGGATGCAGGACAGCGCGGCGCCGGCCACGCCGGTCTCGTGCAGACGGTGGTGCAGGCGGTCCTGCAGGACGGTGGCGGTGAGGGTCATCGGGAGGGGACGGGAACGTGGTGCGGGGCGGCCAGGGCGTGGCGGATAGCGGGACGGAAGCCTGCGGCAGGCCGGGGCGGCCGCCGCCGAAGGCTGGCATGGGACGCGGCGGCAGGGCGCTGGCGCGCCCCGTGCCGGCTCAGCCCGGGATCCGCACCGGCAGGTGCGAGAAGCCGTGCACGAAGGACGAGCGCACCCGCGTCGGCGGGCCCATCACCTCGATCACCGGGAAGCGCGGCAGCAGTTCTTCCCACAGGACCTTGAGCTGCAGCTCGGCGATGCGGCTGCCCACGCAGCGGTGGATGCCGAAGCCGAAGGACAGGTGCTGGCGGGCCCGCTCGCGGTCGACCAGGAAGCGGTCGGGCTCGGCGATCATGCTGTCGTCGCGGTTGGCCGACAGGTACCACATGGCCAGCTTGTCGCCCTTGCGGATGGTCTTGCCGCCCAGCTCGGTGTCCTCGGTGGCGGTGCGGCGCATATAGGCCAGCGGCGTCTGCCAGCGGATGATCTCGGGCACCAGGCTGTCCACCAGGTTGGGATCGGCGCGCAGCTTGGCCATTTCCTGCGGGTTCTGGTGCAGGGCCAGCAGGCCGCCGGTCATGGAGTTGCGCGTGGTGTCGTTGCCGCCGACGATCAGCAGCGCCAGGTTGCCCATGAATTCCATCGGGCCCATCGCGCGCGTGGCCGGGCTGTGGGCCAGCATCGATACCAGGTTCATGCTGGGCGGCGCGTTGACGCGCTCGTTCCACAGGCGCGTGAAATAGGCCAGCATCTTGTGCAGCTCGGCCATGCGCACCTCGGGATCGGGCGCATCGGGGTTGGTGCGCTTGTTGGAAGTGATCATGTCCGACCAGTGCGTCAGCAGGCGGCGGTCCTCCAGCGGGAAGTCGAACAGGGTGGCCAGCATCAGCGTGGTCAGCTCGACCGAGACCCGCTCCACCCAGTTGAAGGTTTCATTGCGCGGCAGGCTGTCCAGCACGCGGCAGGTGCGCTCGCGGATCAGGCTTTCCCAGGCGCCCAGGTTGCCCGGCGAGGCGATCGGGCTGACCACCTTGCGTTCTTCGTCGTGCTTGGGCGGGTCCATGGCGATGAACATCTGCAGGCGCTCCTCGCCCGGCGGGAAATCCATCAGCGTGATGCCGCCGCGTGTCCAGTCGGACGAGAACAGCTCGTGGTGGGTTTCCACGTGCATGATGTCGCGGTAGCGCGTCACCGACCAGTAGTGGCCGATGCCCTCGATCGGGCTGCAGGAGCGGTGGACCGGATCCTCGCGGCGCAGGCGCGCGAAGATGTCGCCGATGGTGTCGTCCACGAACCATTGCGGATCGGCCGGATCGATGCCGTCGAGCGGCATGGTTGCGATGCGCGCGCGTGCATCCTGCGCGGCGGGGTCGGACAGCAGGTTTCCCGTCATGGGCTGGTTCCTCGTGTCAACCTGGATCGATGGCTCCCCCGCTGCAGGATGGTCGAGCCGAAGCCCGGCCGGGAGCCGCCTTGTGCTGCGCCTGCAATTGCGATGGCCGGAGGCGACGCGCGTCGTTCCTGTCCGCCGTTGTTGTCCGTTCTGGTCGATGGCAGGGATGCGCGGGGGCCGGACCGCCAGCCAGAATCTTCCGGCCCGCATCTCTTGTCAAGGCGGGCAAGTGCGGACGGGGGCCGCCTGCCGGCATCGGCAGGCGGCGCGTCGCGCTGCGTCCAGGCGGCTGATTTCGTTAGGCTTCCCGCACTTTGTGCATACATTTTCAGCAATATATCGGGGCTAACCCCTAAGGTATTCCCCGGATTCGTCGTTAACCCTGATGCGCCGTAGGCACGCCCATGAGACTGCCTGCCGCGGCCGGGGGAACGGGCGGAAGGCGGCCTCGCCGATCTTCGCAGCCCGTCGCTGTCAATGTTCGGGTAAGAAGGTAAGAAGAAAATGAAGAATCTTGGAATAGGCGTGCGTCTCGGTATCGGCTTCGGTGTCGTCCTGCTGTTGTCGATGCTGATGACCGGCCTGGGCATCTTCCGACTGCACCAGGTGGCACGGCACACGGAAGAGATGATGCAGGTGCCGCTCGCCAAGGAGCGCATCGTCAGCGACTGGTACCGGCTGATGTACGCCAGCGTGCGCCGCACCACCGCGGTGGCGCGCAGTTCCGACCCGGCGCTGGGCGCGTTCTTCGCCGACGAGACGAAGTTCTCCGCCGACTCCATGGCCAAGCTGCGCGACCAGCTGGGGCCGATGCTGTCGACGGACGATGAGAAGGCCGCACTGGCCAGGATCGTCGAAGTGCGCAATCCCTACAACGCTTCGCGCGACAAGATCACCAAGCTGAAGGAAGCGGGCCAGGCCGACGCCGCCAACGAAGTGCTCGCCAAGGAATTCGTGCCGGCCGGCGAGGCCTACCTGGGCGCGCTGGAAAAGCTGCTGGACATCCAGCGCCGCAGCATCGACGCGACCGCGCGCGACATCAACGGCATCTACGAGTCGGCGCGCAACGGCCTGATCGTGCTGGGCGTCTTCGTGCTGGCCATCGGCGCCGCGCTCTCGGCCTGGCTGACGCGCGGCATCGTGCGGCCGCTGCATCGCGCGGTCGGCGTGGCGCGCACCGTGGCCGCGGGCGACCTGACCAGCCGCATCGAAGCCGAAGGCAAGGACGAGACCGCCCAGCTGCTGCACGCGCTCGGCGACATGAACGAGAACCTGCTGCGCATCGTGCATCAGGTGCGCAGCTGCACGGACTCGATCGCCACCGGCACCGGCCAGATCGCCGCCGGCAATACCGACCTGTCGCAGCGCACCGAGGAGCAGGCCTCGTCGCTGCAGCAGACCGCCGCCAGCATGGAAGAGCTGACCGGCATCGTGCGCCAGAACGCCGACAACGCGCGCCAGGCCAGCGGCCTCGCCGTCAATGCCTCGCAGATCGCCGTGCGCGGCGGCGAGGTGGTGGGCGAGGTGGTCGACACCATGGACCAGATCAACGGCGCCTCGAAGAAGGTGGTGGACATCATCGCCGTGATCGAGGGCATTGCCTTCCAGACCAATATCCTGGCGCTGAACGCGGCGGTGGAAGCGGCGCGCGCGGGCGAGCAGGGCCGCGGCTTCGCCGTGGTGGCGGGCGAGGTGCGCAGCCTGGCCCAGCGCAGCGCCACCGCGGCCAAGGAGATCAAGGCCCTGATCGGCGATTCGGCCGAGCGCGTGGAAAAGGGTTCGCAGCTGGTGGCGCAGGCCGGCCAGACCATGGCCGGTATCGTCGACGCGGTCAAGCGCGTGACCGACATCATGGGCGAGATCAGCGCCGCCTCGCATGAGCAGAGCGCCGGCATCGAGCAGGTCAACCAGGCCGTCACGCAGATGGACACCGTCACCCAGCAGAACGCCGCGCTGGTGGAGCAGGCCGCCGCGGCCGCGGGCTCGCTCGAAGAGCAGGCCAGCCGGCTGACCCAGGCCGTATCGTCGTTCCGCCTGGCCGCCTGAGGCCGGGGCAGGCAGGGCGGGCCGCCCGCAGCGCGTGCCCGCCCGCCAGGGCTAGCGGAAGGTCCGCAGGTAGGCCAGCAGGTTCTCGATCTGCTGCGCGTTGCCGATGCCCCAGAAACGCATGCGCGTGCCCGGCACCACCTTGTCCGGCGACTGGATGAACGCGCTCAGCGTGGCATCCGTCCACACGATGCCCGAGGCCTTCATGGCCGCCGAGTACTGGTAGTCGGTGGTCGAGCCCGCATGCCGGCCGAACAGGCCGTTGAGCTGCGGGCCGAAGGCGCCGCGCGCCGAAGGGCCCACGCTGTGGCAGGAGGCGCAGCGGGTGGTGAACAGGGCTTTGCCGGCCAGCGCGTCGCCGGCGGCGTGCGCGGCGGGCGGCAGGGCCAGGATCAGGGCGCAGAGGAGCGCGTGTCTCATGTGACGGAGAGGAGGAAGGCAGGGGATCACGCGCCGTATTGTAGACGGGCGTGGCCGGGCGGCTTCCCGTCGCCATCTCCGTCGCCATCTCCGTCGCTATCTCCGTCGCTATCCCTGCAGCCAGTTCTCCAGCCGCAGGCCCGGATAGTGCGCGAAGTCTCTTTCGTTGTTGGTGACCAGGACCAGGTCCAGTGCCAGCGCATGGGCTGCGATCAGCTTGTCCAGATGGTCCTTCCTGCGCTCGCGCGTCGCCTGCCGGACGGGGCCGTAGGCCCGCGCCGCGGCCGCCTCGAAGGGCATCACCGGAATGTCCTCGACCAGCGAGGCGAGGTGCAGGCGTTCCCGGGCGGGGTCGGCCGACACGGCGACGCCGTATTCCAGTTCGGCATAGGTGATGGCAGACATCACCACGTCACCGACATAGCATTGCGCAAAGCGTCTCGCCACCTGCTCGGGCTGGTCCCGCATCAGGTAGATGCACATATTGGTGTCGAGCATGAAGCGCGGCATCAGAGGGCCTCGCGCTCGTCCTGGCCGTGCTCGTCGCGGCCCTCGGCCATGAAGTCCGGGCCGAATTTCGCGAACTTCTCCAGAACCCCGGCCAGGGGCCGGCGCGCCGGGCGGATGCGGATCTCGTCGCCGATGCGCTCGATCTCCAGTTCCACGTCGGTGCGGTCGTAGGCCAGGTCGGCCGGAATACGCACGGCCTGCGAGTTGCCGTTCTTGAAGAGGCGTGTGGTGTGCATGGGATGCCTGCTCACGGATGTGCGGTGGATGTACTGGATGTACTATAGGCCGCCGCCTGCCTGATGTAAATCCATGTGTGTACATTGAGGCGGCCGAGCCGGCAGGGACGACGGGCAAACGACGAGCATGCGCGCGTGAGCCCGGCCTGGCCCCCGCTTGCCTCTATCCAGAAATACTGTATAAATATACAGTATCGGATTTTTCCAGCCACCGGCATCAGACAGGTGGCGCACAGCAGACATGATTTCGCCATCGCACGCCATGCCGGCCACCGCCGTCCCCACGCCGGCGCCGGCGCAGGAGGACTGGCTCTCCGCGCCGCCACGGCCGTCGCTCCCATCGCCATCGCTTTCCCCGGCGCAGCGGATGCAGGCGCTGGACGCGCTGGAACGGCGCTATCCCGGCCTGTGGCGGGCCGGGCAGCTCGGGCAGGCCGCCCGCCTGCCGGTCTGCCCCTGCGGCCATGCCGCGCTGGCGGCCGAGCTGCCCGGCGGCGGCTGGCCGCTCGGCGCCTTGAGTGAACTGCTGCTGGCCGAGAGCGGGGTGGGGGAACTGCGCCTGCTGCGGCCGGCGCTGCAGGCGCTGGCGGCGCAAGGACGCGCGCTGGCGCTGGTGGGGGCGCCGCACGTGCCCAATGCGGCCGGGCTGGCAGCCTGGGGCCTGCCGGCGCAGCGCCTGTACTGGGTGCGCGCCGGGCGCGGCGCCGACCTGACCTGGGCGGCCGAGCAGATCCTGCGCAGCCAGGCTTTCGGCGGCGTGCTGCTGTGGTTGCCCGGCGCGCGGCCCGAGACCATCCGCCGGCTGCAGGTGCTGGCGCAGGCGGGCGATGCGGCGGTGTGGGTGATGCGGCCGGCCGCGGCGCAGCGCGAGTCGTCGCCGGCGGTGCTGCGGCTGCTGCTGTCGCCGCTGCCGGGCAATGCCTTGTCGATCGCCTTCCACAAGCGGCGCGGACCGTTGCGCGAGGCGCCGCTGGTGCTGCCGCTGGGCGGCATGGAGGCGGTGCCGTCCGGGCTCGCCGCGGCGCTCGCGGAGGCCGCGCCGGGCCAGCCCGAGGCAGCGGCCGAGCCGGGCGCGCCGGCGCCGGCTGTCGTGCGGCAGGGCGCGGTGCCGGTCGCGGTCGCGTGAGAGCCGGTCGATGTCGCCGATGTCGTCGATGCCGTTCTGGATCGCGGTGCACCTGCCGCGCCTGCCCCTGGATGCCTTGCAGCCGGCCTGGCCCGGCGCGCAGGCGCGGGCCTTGCCCGGCCTGCTGGAGCAGGCCGCGCCGGTGGCCGTGCTGGAGCAGGAGCGGGTCGTGCTGGCCAACGCCGCGGCCATGGCGCTGGGCGTGCGCTACGGCATGCGGCGCGGCGGCGTGCAGGCGCTGTCGGCCGAGGTCGTGCAGCTCGAGCGCGAGCCGGCCGCCGAAGCCGAGCTGATGGCGGCGGCGGCGCTGGCGCTGCTGCGCTTCACGCCGCAGGTGGCCTGCGATGACGAGGGCGCCACCCTGATGCTCGACGTCAGCGCCAGCCTGCGCCTGTTCGGCGGCCATCGCGCGCTGTGCCGCGCGGTGCGGGCCTGCGTGCGGCGGCTGGGCGCGGTGCCCCAGCTCGGCTGCGGCAGCAGCGCGCGGGGCGCGGCCTGGCTGGCCGCGCAGCCGCTGCGGCGCGGCCGGCACGGCGCCGTGGTGCGGCCGCCGCGGCGCGCGCTGCGTCCCGCCCGCATGGCGCGGCTGCTGGACCGGCTGCCGGTCGAGGCCCTGTACCGGCTGGCCGATCCCGCCTGGCTCGACGGCATCGGCTGCCGCACCGTGGGCGAGGTGCGCGCGCTGCCACGCGCCGCGCTCAAGCGGCGCGTGGGGCCGGGCCTGCTGGAGGGGCTGGACCAGGCGTATGGCGAGGCGCCGGACAGCCTGCCCTGGTTCGTCGCGCCGCCGGTCTTCGCCCGCCGCATGGACCTGCCGGGCCGCATCGAAGGTGCCGAGGGCGTGCTGGCCGGCGCGCAGCGGCTGCTGCTGGCGATGGCCGGCTGGCTGGCCGGGCAGCAGGCGGGCGCGACCCGTTTCGTGCTGGTGCTGGAGCACGAGCGCTACCGCGCCGGCGAGGCGCCGCAGGGCACGCCGGTGGAGGTGGCGCTGGCCCAGCCCAGCCGCGATCCCGAACACCTGTCGAAGCTGCTGCAGGAGCGCCTGGGCCAGTTGCGCTTCGGTGCGCCGGTGGTCGGCCTGGGTCTGAAGGTGGAAGCGATGCAGGAGAGCCTGCCGCGCAGCGCCTCGCTGTTCCCCGAGCCCGGCGCCGAGGCGGCCGCGCTGGGGCGTGTGCTCGACACGCTGGTGGCGCGGCTGGGCCGCGACGGCGTGCTGCAGCCGCGGCCGCTGGCCGACCACCGTCCCGAACGCGCCAGCCGCTGGTGCGCGCTGGACGAGGACGCGCCGGGGCCGGCGCTGCCGGCCGGCATCCCGCTGCCCGAGCGGCCGCTGTGGCTGCTGGCCGAGCCGGTGCCGCTGGCGGCGCGGCAGGAGCGGCCCTGCCATGGCGGTCCGATGCGGCTGCTGACCCGCCCCGAGCGCATCGAGTCCGGCTGGTGGGACGGCGCGCTGGCCTCGCGCGACTACTACATCGCCGAGCGTAGCGACGGCGTGCGCTGCTGGGTCTATTGCGTGTACCTCGGCCACGGCGCGGACGTCACCGCGCACTGGTACCTGCACGGCCTCTTCGCATGACGACCGCCGGCGCGCGCGGGGCCGGCGGCCCCGCATCCCCTGCATGGCCCGGCATCGCCGCCGGCGCCGGCGCGGTGGTGGCGCTGCCCGACTACGTCGAGCTGCACTGCCTCTCCAATTTCACCTTCCTGACCGGCGCCTCCCATCCCGCCGAACTGCTCGAACGCGCCTTCGCGCTCGGCTACCGCGGGCTGGCGCTGACCGACGAATGCTCGGTGGCCGGCACCGCGCGCGCCTACCAGGCGCTCAAGGACCTGCGCCGGCGCGAGCAGGAACGGGCGGAAGCCGGCGAGGCGGCGGAGGCGGGGCGCGCGGCCGCCTTCCAGTTGCTGATCGGCAGCCGCTTCACGCTGACCCCGCCTGCGGGCGCGCCGGACGATGGCGGTATGCCGGCGCTGCGCCTGGTGCTGCTGGCGACGGACCGCGCCGGCTTCGGCAACCTGTGCGAACTGATCACGCTGGGCCGCCGCCGCGCGGACAAGGGCAGCTACCGGCTGCACCCGCAGGACCTGGCCGCGTCGGTGGAAGGCGCGGCGGAGGGGGCGGCGGAGGAGGGGGCGGCGGACTGGCAGCACGGTTTGCGCGGCATGCCCGGCTGCCTGGCGCTGTTGCTGCCCGACTACTGCGCCGACCCCGAACGGCTGCTGGCGCAGGCGCAATGGTGCCGCGCGCAGTTCGGCGCGCGCGCCTGGATGGCGCTGGAACTGCACCAGGGCCATGCCGACAACCTGCACCGCGAGCGGGTGCTGGCGGCGGCCGCGCGCAGCGGGCTGCCGCTGGCGGCCAGCGGCGCGGTCACCATGCACGTGCGCTCGCGCAAGCCGCTGGCCGACGTGCTGACCGCGATCCGCCTGCGCCAGCCGCTGTCGGCCTGCGGCCTGGCGCTGGCGCCGAATGCCGAGGCGCGCCTGCGCCAGCGCCAGCGGCTCGGGCGCCTCTATCCGCTGGAGGCGCTGGCGCAGACGGTGCATATCGCCTCGCTGTGCCATTTCTCGCTGGGCGACCTGCGCTACGAGTACCCGGAGGAGCTGGTGCCCGAGGGCCGGACGGCCATCGATTACCTGCGCGAGGAGGTGGACAAGGGCCGGCGGCAGCGTTTTCCCGAGGGGATGCAGGAGTCGTGGGCGAAGCAGCTGGAGGAAGAGCTCAAGCTGATCGAGGCCAAGCAGTACGAGCATTTCTTCCTGACCGTGCATGACATCGTGCGCCAGGCGCGCCACCTGGGCATCCTGTGCCAGGGGCGCGGCTCGGCGGCCAACTCGCTGGTCTGCTACTGCCTCTATATCACCGAGGTCCATCCCGAGCAGACGCAGATGCTGTTCGGCCGCTTCCTCTCGGCCGAGCGCGACGAGCCGCCCGATATCGACGTCGACTTCGAGCACCAGCGGCGCGAGGAGGTGATCCAGTACATCTACAGCAAGTACGGCCGCGACCGTGCCGCGCTGGCCGCCTCGCTGATCACCTACCGCTCGCGCAGCGCGCTGCGCGACGTGGGGCGCGCGCTCGGCATCGACGCCGGCGTGGTCGAGCAGGTGGTCAAGGGCCAGGCCTGGTGGGACGGCGACCAGGCCTTCCTGGAGCGCATCGCGCGTCACGGGCTCGACCCCGGGTCGCCGGCGGTGCGGTCGTGGGCCGAGCTCGCCGGGCAGCTGCGCGGCTTCCCGCGCCACCTGTCGCAGCACGTGGGCGGCTTCGTGATCGCGCGCGGCCGGCTGTCGCGGCTGGTGCCGATCGAGAACGCCGCCATGCCGGACCGCAGCGTGATCCAGTGGGACAAGGACGACCTGGAGTCGCTGGGCCTGCTCAAGGTGGACGTGCTGGCGCTGGGCATGCTGTCGGCGATCCGGCGCGCGCTGGCCATGATCCAGGACTACAGCGGCGCGCACGGGCGCATGGAAGAGCTGCCGCGCGAGGACACGGCCACCTACGACATGATCTGCCGCGCCGAGACCATCGGCGTGTTCCAGGTCGAGTCGCGCGCGCAGCAGACCATGCTGCCGCGCCTGCGGCCGCGCAATTTCTACGACCTGGTGGTGGAGGTGGCCATCGTGCGCCCCGGCCCCATCCAGGGCGGCATGGTCCATCCCTACCTTAAGCAGCGCGAGGCGGCGCGCCGTAACGGCAAGCCGCCGCACTACCTCAACGCGGTCATCGAAAAGGTGCTGGGGCGCACGCTGGGCGTGCCCATCTTCCAGGAGCAGGTGATGCAGCTCGCCATCGATGCGGCCGATTTCACGCCGGGCGAGGCCGACCTGCTGCGCCGCTCGATGGCGGCCTGGCGGCGCAAGGGCGACCTCAAGCGCCACCAGGACAAGCTGGTCGCGGGCTTCGTCCGGAACGGCTACCCCGAAGCGTTCGCGCAGCGCATCTGCAAGCAGATCGAGGGCTTCGGCGAGTACGGTTTCCCCGAGAGCCATGCGGCCAGCTTCGCCAAGCTGGTCTATGTCAGCGCCTGGATCAAGCGCCACCATCCGGCGGCCTTCCTGTGCGCGCTGCTCAACAGCCAGCCGATGGGCTTCTATTCGCCGTCGCAGCTGGTGCAGGATGCCGGCCGCAACGGCGTGCGCGTGCTGCCGGTGGACGTCGGCGAGAGCTGCTGGGACAGCACGCTGGTCCTGCGCGACGGGCAGCCGTGGCGGGAGGGCGCGCCGCCGCCGGACGTGCGGCTCGGCCTGGGGCGGGTCAAGGGCATGCGCAAGGAGGCCGCCGCGCGCATCGAGGCGGCGCGCGCCGCGCGCCCCTTCGCCAGCGTGGAGGACCTGGCCCTGCGCGCCGCGCTGGACCGCCACGACATCGACGCGCTGGCCGCCGCCGACGCACTGGCCAGCCTCGCCGGCCACCGCCGCCAGGCGCGCTGGCAGGCGCGCGCGGCCGCGCTGCAGTCGGCCCACCGCGACCTGCTCTACGAAGCGCCGCCGGCCGAGTCGGCGCTGGCGCTGCCGGCGCCGCGCCTGGGCGAGGAGGTGGCGGCCGACTACACCAGCCTGGGCCTGTCGCTCAAGGCCCATCCGCTGGCGCTGCTGCGCCGCCGCCTGCAGGCCATGCGCTTCGCCACCGCGCGCGAGCTGGCCGACTGCCCCGACGGCCGCCGCGTGCGTGCCTGCGGCATCGTCACCGTGCGCCAGCGGCCGGCCACCGCCAGCGGCACCATCTTCACCTCCATCGAGGACGAGACCGGCGCCGTCAACGTGATCCTGTGGCCGGACCTGATCGAGCGCGAGCGCAAGACCGTGCTGGGGGCCCGGCTGCTCGGCGTCAGCGGGACCTGGCAGCGCCAGGGCGAGGTCCGCCACCTGGTGGCCGAACAGCTGGTGGACCTGAGCGGGCTGCTCGGGCGGCTGGCGGTCAGCAGCCGCGATTTCCACTGAGCGCCGGCCTTATCGATTGCAAACGATTGTCAGCGGCCGCGCGGCTCACCCCGGCATGGACCAGTCCGCCGATACGAACTGTTACACCGATGTGGGCGTTCCGGGTCAACACGCTTTGCAATCCGGCCGTTCTGGCAGATAACGCGCAAGCAAGCGCGTACAACCTGGAGCCTGACATGAAGAAAGCACTCGCCACCCTGACCACCCTGAGCCTTGGCCTGTTCGCCGCCGGCGCTTTCGCGCAGGCACCCGCCACGCCCGCAGCGCCGGCCGCACCCGCAGCGCCCGCGGCAGCCGCCGCACCGGCCACGCCCGCGGCAGCGGACAAGACCGCCACGAAGACGGCAAAGCCTGCCCACCAGGCGCACGCCAGCCACACCAAGCACACCAAGCACGCCAAGCCGATGACGCCGGCGAAGGCGGCGGCACCGGCACCGGCGCCGGCCGCAGCCACGCCGGCCGCACCGGCCAAGCCTGCCCAGTAAGCCGCGAAGCAATGAAGCAGTGAAGCAGTGCGCGACACGATAGACCGGGGCGTGCCAGGCGGCACGCCCGACCTTGCTAGCGAGATTCTTCCATGCACCTGATATGGACCATCCTGATTGGCTTCATCGCCGGCCTTGTCGCGCGGGCCATCACGCCGGGGCGCGGCCCGAGCGGCTTCTTTCTCACCGCCGCGCTGGGCATCGGCGGCGCGCTTGCCGCCACCTTCATCGGGCAGGCGCTGCGCTGGTACCGGCCCGGTCAGTCGGCCGGCTTTCTCGGCGCGGTGGTCGGCGCGGTGCTGCTGCTCGTTCTCTATCACCTCTTCAACAAGAAAGACTGAGCCAGGAACACACGATGGGATGGACAGATCTGTTGCAGCAGGCCGCGGGCGCGCTCGGCGTCGACGGCGGCCAGTCATTCGAGCAGGCAGCGCGCGAGGCGGCGCCCGGTGCGCTGGGGCAGGGCCTGGCCGATGCCTTCCGCTCCGGCCAGACCGCGCCATTCTCCGAGATGGTCGGCCAGTTGTTCGGGCAGTCCAACGGCACCCAGCAGGCCGGCATGCTCAATGAACTGCTGGCCCTGGTGGGGCCGGCCGTGCTGTCGCAGGCCGCCGGCGGCGCGCTGGGCAGCGTGATGGCGCCGGGTGCCACGCAGGTGAGTGCCGAGCAGGCCGGCCAGCTCACGCCGGAACAGGTGCAGGCCATCGCCGCCCATGCCGAGCAGGCGCACCCGGGCGTGGTCGAGCGGCTGGGGCATTTCTATGCCGAGCATCCGACCCTGGTCAAGACGCTGGGCAGCGCCGCGCTGGCCATCGCGCTGGCCAGGCTGAAGGAGCGCCAGCAGGGCTGACGCCGACACGATGCCACAGGAAGTGGAGTCCCGGCCCCCGCAAGGCCGGGGGCTCCGTTCGCAACGGTGCCCGGGGGCACCGTTTTTTTTGCCCTGTCTTGCTCTGTCGCCGCGCACTCAGCGTCGCGCGCGCGTGTCCGACGGCCGTTCGCCGAATGCCTGCCGGTAGTCCGCGGCGAATTGTCCGAGATGGCCGAAGCCCCAGCGTGCCGCGATCTCCGTGACCGAAGCGGGATCATCCGGCGCCTGCAGCGCCGCCCTTGCGCGCTGCAGGCGGACCTCCTTCAGGTAGCGCATCACGCCGATGCCGCGCCACTGCTGAAACGCGCGCTGCAGCGTACGCGCGCTGCAGCGCGCGGCGGTCGCGATGGCCGAGACCGTCAGCGGCTGGCCGGCGCATTCGTCGATGAAGGCGGCCGCGCGCTTCACGCAGGCAGGCGCGATGCCGCCGCCCGCGGGCATCGCCTCGGCGAGCTGTTCGCCGAACAGGCTCATGATCAGCATCTCTTCCGCCAGCGGCAGCTGCATCGCCTTCAGCGCCGGTGGTGTGTCGGGATGCAGGAGCTGCCGGAGCGCCTGCACCGACGCAAGCCAGCGCTCACGGCGCCGCGCTTCCAGCAGCGCGCACGATGACAGCGCGCCCGGCGGCTCGCGGCCACACACGCGGCGCCACAGTTCGGCGATCCGCTGCGTGTCGATGCGCACGCCCATCTGCACATTGTCTTCGCTGTAGTGGAATTGCGCGCGTTCGTTCGAGGCGACCAGCACGGTCGAACCGGGGCCACCCGCGTGCGCGAGCCCGCCGCTACGGATGTCCGCATGCCCGGCCAGCGTGGTGAGCACGAGCACGAAACTGCCGAAGATCTCGGGCCGGATGGTGATCTCCGTCCCGTACGCGAACCACGAGAGCGCGCTGCTGTCGCCCTCCAGGTTGAACAGGGTGGCCGGCTTCGCGCGGTGGCGCGCCGCGGTGAAGCGATAGGGGCGGTAGATCCTGCCGATCTCGCGGCGGGCGTGTTCCAGATCGTCCGATTCGAACAGCAGCGCGCCGGGAGGGATGTCGCTGGCAGACAGCAGCGGTGCAAATGGCAGTGGGGGCATGCCGGAGCGGGAGAGCAGGTCGTTCACGTTTGTCCCTCCTGGCGGAAGCAGGCACGGGCAGCGGCGGTGCGATGAAAAACGGCGCGTTTCGGATGCCCGTGGCACGGAATCGATAGCTGCCCGGAAACGCGCCGGCGATCATGGAGCCGTGTTGAACCTTGGACGGAGCGTGCGCAGCCATGAAACTTTCGATAGGCAGGAATTATACGGCGTACATCAACGGCGGCTTCGCGCGGCAGGGCGGCGCGACCTTCGCCGCGCTCAACCCTGCGACGGGGGAACACCTGGCGGATATCGCGCGATGCGGTGCCGCCGATGTCGCCGCGGCGGTCGAGGCCGCGCGACGGGCATTTCCCGCCTGGAAGGCGACGAGCTACGAAACGCGGGCCGCGCTGCTGAACCGGCTGGCCGATGCACTGGAGCAGGCGCTGCCGCGCCTCGCGACGATCGACGCGATGGATATCGGCCGGCGTATCGCCGAAACACGTCTCGATCACGAAAAAGCCATTGCTCAATACCGATATTTCGCCGGAGCGATTCTGACGCATGAAGGCTACGGAAGGCCGATTCCCGACGGCTACCTGATCGCGAAGCGTGAGCCGATTGGCGTCGTCGGCCAGATCATTCCCTGGAACGTGCCGGCATTGATGGTTGCCCTGAAGGTGGCGCCGGCCGTGGCGGCGGGCAACACCGTGGTGCTCAAGCCGGATGAGAACGCCTCGCTGTCGACGCTGGCGTTCGCGGAAATCGCCGGCAGCATTTTCCCGCCGGGCGTGATCAATGTCGTGCCGGGGTTTGGCGACGAGGTCGGTGCCGCGCTGACTTCGCATCCGGGCGTGGCGAAACTCGCCTTCACCGGCAGTCCGGAGGTCGGGCGGATCATCGGCCGCGCCGGCGCCGACCGACTCGTGCCGGTATCGCTGGAGCTGGGCGGAAAGAGTCCCAACATCGTGTTCCCGGACGTGGGCAATCTCGACGCGGTCGTCGACGACGCGCTGTTCGCGGCGATGTACTGCAACGGGCAGTCGTGCCTCGCCGGCACGCGGCTCTTCGTCCATGACGACATCTATGCCGCCTTCGTCGACAAGCTGGCGGCCGGCGCGGCAAGCATGAAGGTCGGCGCTCCGCTCGACGAGACGGTTAACCTGAGTTGCCTCGTGTCCGCGAAGCAGGGCGAGCGGGTACTCGACTACATCCGCATCGGCAGGGAAGAGGGCGCGAAGGTGCTGTTCGGCGGCGAGCGCGTGCAGGTGGCCGATTGCGATGCCGGTTACTTCATCGCGCCGACCTTGCTGGAAGTGCGCAACAGCATGCGTGTCGCGCAGGAAGAGATCTTCGGCCCCGTGCTGAGCATCATCCGCTGGAGCGATGTCGACCGCATGCTGGCGGAGGCGAACGACGTGCCGTACGGGCTCGCCGCCGGAATCTACACCACGGATCTCGAACAGGCGATGCGGACGGCCGATGCGCTGGAGGCGGGCTCGGTGTGGATCAACCAGTATTTCAACCTCGCGAGCGGGGTGCCGTTCGGCGGCATCAAGGAGAGCGGGATCGGGGTCGAGCATTGCCACGAAACCCTCAAGCTCTATTCGCAGCTGAAATCCATCACGATCCGCAACCGCATCGGCGAACCGTGGTTCGTCGCCTAGCTTGTTTGTGATGTGACACAGGACGCCAACGACAGACGCGGCCCGTTCCTCCGGTTCAGGGTCGCGCAGATCACTGAGGAGACACGCCAATGAACACGCCCCCTTATCGCGAAATCGTCGCCGCCGTCACCCGTTCCAAGGGTGCGCCATTCCTGCTGGAACCGGCCCGCCTGCGCGCGCCGGTGGACGACGAGGTGCTGGTACGTATCGTCGCGGCGGGCATGTGCCATACCGACCTGATCATCCGCGACCAGTACTATCCGGTGCCGCTGCCCGCCGTGCTGGGGCACGAAGGCGCGGGCGTCGTCGAAGCCGTCGGCCCTGGGGTCAGGTCGCTGGTGCCAGGAGATCACGTGGTGCTCAGCTACGGCCATTGCGGACATTGCCTGACCTGCGCAGCGGGACGGACGTCGTATTGCGCGGACTTCTACGCGCAGAATTTCGGCGGTGGCGGGCAGGATGGGCGCGGCGCGATCACGGCGCCGGACGGGACGCCGATCCACGACCACTTCTTCTCCCAATCCTCGTTCGCGACGTTCGCGCTGAGCCGTGAACGCAGCGCGATCAAGGTGCCCAGGCATGCGCCGCTGCAATTGCTGGGGCCGCTCGGCTGCGGGATACAGACGGGCGCCGGCGCGGTCATCCATTCACTGAAAGTGACGCCGGGCAGCCGCTTTCTCGTGCTTGGCGCTGGCGCGGTCGGGATGTCCGCGGTGCTCGCCGCCCGGCTCGCCGGCGCCGCAACCATCATCGCGCTCGACATCGTGCCCGGCCGCCTGGCGCTCGCACGCGAGATCGGCGCGACGCATGCGCTCAATAGCCGCGACTCCGGCTGGGTCGATGCCGTTCGCGCCATCACCGGAGGCGGCGTCGATTTCGCGCTCGAGTCGACCGGGCGGCCGGAGATCCTCGCGCAAGGCGTTTCGGCGCTCGCGCCGCTGGGCGTGCTCGGCGTCGTCGGCGCCTCCCCGCTAGGGACCAAGGCGGGATTCGACCTCAACGAGCTGATGATCGCCGGCAAGCGCATTCAAGGCATCTGCGAGGGAGATAGCGTACCCCTCAGATTCATTCCCGAGCTGGTGGAGCTGCATCTGCAAGGCCGCTTCGCCTTCGACAAGCTGGTAACGTTCTACCCGTTCAACGACATCAACCGGGCCGCGGCGGACAGCGAAGCCGGCACGGCGCTGAAGCCGATCCTGCTCATGGATAGCGCCGCCGAGCTTTGAAGCTTTGAGGCCCTGAAGCTCGGGCGCCGGGCAGCACGCCCTTTTCTTGCAAGCAACGATACGCATCCAAACATGACGACCACACTCTATCGCGGCATGGACCGCCCCGCTCTCGACGCCGCCTACGACAACACCAAGGCCATCCCCGACTTTCCGGCCGTGCTGGCGGACTTCCGGGCGCGCAGCGCGGCGCTCTACGCGGCTGCGTCGTGCCGGCGCGACCTGCGCTACGGCGATCGTCCCCGCGAGCGCTACGACTGGATCGCCTGCGGCCAGCCCGACGCGCCGACCTTCGTCTTCATCCATGGTGGCTACTGGCAGAACTGTGACAAGGAGGACTTCGCCTTTATCGCCGGCGGGCCGCTCGCGCGGGGCTTCAACGTGGTCCTGGTCGAGTACACGCTCGCGCCCGAGGCATCGATGACGCGGATCGTCGGCGAGATCGGCCGCCTGCTCGACCACCTGGCGGCGGATCGCGATGGTCTCGGCACCGCTGGCCGCCCGCTCGTGCTGAGCGGGCATTCGGCGGGCGGGCACCTGACGGCGCAGTTCCGCGCGCAT
>JABLTH010007115.1_pt1 | contig 43209 bp, 31 predicted proteins | sample 7875711 | NCBI WGS metagenome assembly JABLTH01 (sample SAMN14941262, study PRJNA633318) | bioreactor metagenome | isolation source: bioreactor | place: China | collected 2019-03-05 | reverse complement strand
GGCTGTCGGGCACGGGCCCGAAGGCCGGCGGCGCGCTGTACCTGCAGCGCCTGCTCGCGACGCGTCCGTCGGGCCTGCCGCGTTCGCTCGCGCAGACGCTGATCGCGGACGGCGCGGTCGAAGGCGATGCGCGCGGCAACCCGGCGGCAGCGCTCACGACGCTGCGCGACTGGCTGATCGAGCAGCGCGAGCCGGCACTGGCCGCGCGTTGCGACGGCTACCTGGCGCAGGTGCCGGCCGGTGCGACCGCCGTGCTGACCGGCCCGACGGGCGAGCGAAACACGTATACACTCGGCCCGCGCGGCACGGTGCTGTGTGTCGCGGCGACGCCGGGCGGCGCGCGCGCGCAGTTCGCGGCGGTGCTGGCGACCGGCAACCGCGCGCTGTTCGCGGGCGCGGCCGGCGAGGCGCTGGTCGCCGCGCTGCCGGCGTCGCTGAAAGCGCATGCGACCGTGCGCAAGCAGGCCGATACGCCGTTCGACGCGGTGCTGTTCGAAGGCGACAGCGACGAACTGCAGACGCTCGTGAAGGACGTCGCGCAGCGGCCGGGCCCGATCGTGTCGGTGCAGGGCGTGTCGGTGGGTGCGTTCGAGAACGGTGATGCGGAAGATTACGCGCTGGAACGGCTGCTGACGGAGCGCTCGGTGAGCGTGAACACGGCCGCGGCGGGCGGCAATGCGAATTTGATGACGATCGGCTGATCATCCTTGCCGTTCGGATCAAACAAAGGAAGCGGCCAGGCGATCCCGAAGCCGCTCCATTTACCCTGGTACCAAGGAGATGCTATGCAACACACGATGAAAAAGGTGGCAGGCGCGACGTTCGTCGCGGTCATGTCGCTGGCGGGGACGGCCCATGCGGATGACGTGAAGATCGGTTACGCAGGGCCGATGACGGGCGCGCAGGCGCACTACGGCAAGGATATGCAGAACGGGATCGTGCTCGCGATCGAGGATTTCAACGCGACGAGCCCGAAGATCGGCGGCAAGCCGGTGAAGTTCGCACTCGACACGCAGGACGACCAGGCTGACCCGCGCACCGGCACGACGGTCGCGCAGAAGCTCGTCGACGACGGCATCAAGGGCATGCTCGGCCACTTCAACTCGGGCACGACGATTCCGGCCTCGCGCATCTACGCGAACGCGGGCATTCCGCAGATCGCGATGGCGACCGCACCGGAATACACGCAGCAGGGTTACAAGACGACCTTCCGCATGATGACGTCCGACACGCAGCAGGGCTCGGTGGCCGGCACGTTCGCGTCGAAGGATCTCGGCATGAAGAAGATCGCGATCGTCGACGACCGCACGGCCTACGGCCAGGGTCTCGCCGACCAGTTCGAGAAGGCCGCGAAGGCCGGCGGCGCGACGATCGTCGACCGTGAATTCACGAACGACAAGGCGGTGGACTTCGAGGCGATCCTGACCAAGCTGAAGGCGGCGAAGCCGGATCTCGTCTACTACGGCGGCGCGGATTCGCAGGCCGCACCGATGGTCAAGCAGATGAAGACGCTCGGCATCACCGCTCCGCTGATGAGCGGCGAAATGGTGAAGACGCCGACGTTCCTGAAGATCGCGGGCAACGCGGCCGACGGCACGATCGCTTCGCTGGCAGGCCTGCCGCTCGAAGAAATGCCGGGCGGCAAGACGTACGCCGACAAGTACAAGAAGCGCTTCGGCGAAGACGTGCAGACCTACTCGCCGTATGCGTACGACGGCGCGATGGCGCTGTTCAACGCGATGAAGAAGGCCGATTCGACCGATCCGGCGAAGTACCTGCCGGTGCTCGCGAAGACCGACATGGCCGGCGTGACGTCGACGCACGTCGCGTATGACGCGAAGGGCGACCTGAAGAACGGCGGCATCACGATGTACAAGGTCGAGAAGGGCGAGTGGAAGCCGCTGAAGAGCATCGGCGGCAAGTAAGCAGTCCGTGACGTGACGAACGGGCGGCGGCGCATGTCGCTGCCCCGCCGGTCATGCGAAAAAGCCACCTGGCCGTCGGGCCGGGTGGCTTTTTCTTTTTTTCCGCGGCAGGGCAAGTGGCTATATGCGCCTATTCGCGACGCACACGCAGCAGGAACTTCTGCAGCTTGCCCGTTGGCGTGCGCGGCAGCGCCTGCACGAACGTGAACTCACGCGGAATCTTGTAAGCGGCGAGCCGCTCGCCGCAGAACGCGCGCAGCGCGTCCGCGTCGGGCACCGTGCCCGCGCGCGGCACGACGTGCGCGACGACCGTCTCGCCCCAGTCGGGATGCGGGACACCGACGACGGCCGCCTCGGCGATGTCCGGATGCGCGCCGAGCACGTCCTCCACTTCCTTCGAATAGACGTTCTCGCCGCCCGTCACGATCATGTCCTTCAGCCGGTCGACGATGAACAGGTAGCCATCCTGATCGATCCGCGCGATGTCGCCGGTGCGATACCAGCCGTGCGGCGCGAACGCGGCGCGGGTCGCGGCCGCATCGTCGAGATAGCCGAGCATCATGCTGTCGGTTTTCAGCCAGATCTCGCCGGTCTCGCCCGGCTGTGCATCGATGCCGTCCATCCGCACGACGCGCAGGTCGACGCCCGGGCCGCCGTGGCGGCCGATCGAACCGGCCTTCGCGATCTGCTCGTCCGGATACAGCGTCGTGCCGGCCGGGCCCGCTTCCGTCATGCCGTACACCTGGAAGAACGCGTCGCTGCGATACGCGCGCGCGAGCCGTTCGGCCTGCGCGGCGCCGATCGGGCCGCCGCCGTACAGCCATGCGCGCACGCTCGACAGGTCGAACGCCGCGAAACCCTCGATCGTGTCGAGCGGCAGCAGGTACGACACCGGCGCGCCGAAATACAGCGTCACGCGCTCGCGCTCGACGGTCTGCAGGAACCGCAGCGGATGGTATTCGCGCAGCAGCACGACGGTGCCGCCCGCATACAGCGTGCCGCCGAACCAGTTGTTGAGCGGCGAGGAATGCCAGATCGGCATCGCCATCAGCGTGCGCTCGTTGCGGCCGATGCCGGTCGCGAGGGCCGCCTGCATCGCGGCGAGCGTCACGGTGCGGTGGCTGTGCACGCAGCCTTTCGGGTGGCCGGTCGTGCCGGACGTATAGAGGATCTGCGCGATGTCGCCGTCGGCCGGCTCGATGCCCGCGAGGCCATCCATCGTCGCGCACAGCGTGTCGAAGCACGGCACGCCGTCGAGCTCGCCTTCGGTCACGAGCCGTCGCGCGGGATGCACGATGCGCTCGACCACCGGCGCGAGCGTCACGTCGAACAGCAGCGCCTTGCTGCGGCTGTGTTCGAGCACGTAGTCGACTTCCGGCGCCTGCAGCTTGTGGTTGATCGGCACGAACGTCGCGCCGAGCCGCCACGCGCCGAACATCAGGTCGACGAAGGCCGGCGTGTTGAAGCACATCGCGGCGACACGGTCGCCGGCCGCGACGCCGAGCGCGCTCAGCACGGCCGCCGCGCGGTGCGAGCGCTCGCGCGCGGCGGCATAGGTGATCGTCGCGGATTCGCTGACGAGGAACGGTTTGTCCGGCGTCGCGCGGGCGGCGCGGTCGAGGGCGGCGACGAGGTTCATCGGGGCTCCGGGCGGGCGAACGAAGGCGAACGGGGAAACCGGGCTGGGCGAACGGGCGTCAGGCCGGGTACGCGCGCTGCAGCAGCGCGGCGACGTCGATCGCGTGCGGGTCGAAGCCGCCCGCGACGCGGCCCCAGTCGGGCGCGGCAAGCCGTGTCGCGACGAACGCGTCGGCGACGGCCGCCGGCGCGTCGCGGCGCAGCAGGCACGCCTGCGCGACGAGCGCGAGGCGCTGCGCGAACACGCGGCCCGACGCCTCGAGCGTGTCGGCCGGTGCGGCGAGCATCGCGCGCAGCGCGTCGAGCGCCGCGCGGATGCGCGGTTCGCCCGCGCCGAGATCGGCGAGTTCGGTGAACAGCGCGGCAGCCGCGTCGGGTTCACGCGACACCGCGCGCAGCACGTCGAGGCACATCACGTTGCCCGAACCTTCCCAGATCGAGTTGACGGGCGCCTCGCGGAACAGCCGCGCGATCGGGCCGTCGTCGACATAGCCGTTGCCGCCGAACACTTCCATCACCTCGCCGGTCAGCTCGACCGCGCGCTTGCACACCCAGAATTTCGCGGCGGGCGTGACGATGCGCTTCCAGGCGCGTTCGCGCGGCGAGTCGTCGCGCTCGAACGCGTCGGCCAGACGCATCGCCAGCACGAGCGCGGCTTCGCTTTCGAGCGCGAGATCGGCCAGCACGGTGCGCATCAGCGGCTGTTCGGCGAGCGCGCGGCCGAATGCATGGCGCTGGCGCGTGTACGCGATCGCCTGTACGACGCCCTGGCGCAGCATCGCCGCACTGCCGAGCACGCAGTTCAGCCGCGTGTAGGTGGCCATCTCGATGATGGTCGGAATGCCGCGGCCTTCGTCGCCGAGCATGATGCCCCACGCGTCGTTCAGCTCGATCTCGCTGCTCGAGTTGCTGCGGTTGCCGACCTTGTCCTTCAGCCGCTGGATCTCGACCGCGTTCTTCGTGCCGTCCGGCCGCCAGCGCGGCACGTAGAAGCACGACGGACCGCCGCCTTCGGTCTGCGCGACGACGAGGTGCGCGTCGCACATCGGCGCGGAGAAGAACCACTTGTGGCCGCGCAGCCGGTATTCGCCGCTGCGCCCGCCCGCGCCGACGGCGGTCGCGAGCGTCGTGTTCGCGCGCACGTCGGAGCCGCCCTGTTTCTCGGTCATGCCCATGCCGAACCAGATCGAGCGCTTGTCGGCGACCGGCACGTCGCGCGGATCGTAGTCGTCGCTGTAGAGCTTGTCGCGCAGCAGCGCCCACAGCGCGGGCTCCTTCTGCAGCACGGGGATCGCGGCCTGCGTCATCGTCGCCGGGCACAGCGTGCCGGCCTCGATCTGGCCATGCAGGTAGAAGCCGGCCGCGGTCGCGGCCCAGCGGCCGCGGCGCGACTCGCGGAACGCGAGCGACACGAAGCCTTCCTGGCGGTACCGGCCGAGCAGCGCGTGCCACGCCGGATGAAAGTCGACGCGGTCGATGCGCCGGCCGCGCCGGTCGAACGTGTTCAGTTCCGGCGTGTGACGGTTCGCTTCGTCGGCAAGCCGCGCGGTGTCGGCGCTGCCGAGCCACGCGCCGTATGTGTCGAGTTGCGGCACGGCCCAGTCGGCGCCCGCGCGGGTGAGCGCGTCGCGCAGCGCGATGTCCGTCGTGAAGAGGTTATAGTCGACCAGTTCGTCGAACTGGTTCGTGACGGCGTGAGTCGATTCGGTCATCGAGGTTGTCTCCGGTCTCATGCTTCGCGGGCGGCCGGCGTCATGCCGCACGGGATGACGCTTCGGCGCCGGTTCCGGCCCCCGGTAAAACGCATGCCCTGCTGATTTCCAGAGTAGCAAATATGCCGCCGCGACATGTTCAGGTTCCGGCGCCGCCCGGCCAGCCGGCGGCGCAACCCGCGCCCGCGTTGCGCCGCCGGCCGCGCCAGTCGCGCGCGCAGGCGAGTTCCGACGCGCTGCAGCAGGCGTTCGTTCAGCTTTTGCTCGAACGCGGCTACGCGAAAGCGACGATCCGCGAGATTGCGGCCGTCGCGGGCGTCAGCATCGGCACCTTCTACGAGTATTTCGGCGACAAGCAGAGCCTCGCGGCGCTCTGCATCCATCGGCACGTGCAGGCGCTGGCCGACCGGCTGCGCGACGCGGTGGCGCGGCTGCGCGGTGCGCCGCGGGCCGAACTCGCCGCCGCGCTGGTCGACCTGCAGGTCGACGCGATCGGCGCCGACGCGGCGCTGTGGGGCGCGCTCTTCGTGCTGGAGCGGCAGGTGTCGCCGCTCGCAGCCTACCGCCGGCATTACGACGCGTACGTCGCGCTGTGGCGCGACGCGCTCGCGCACGCGGCCGATCCGCCGCCGGCCGCGCGGCTCGACGGGATCGCGCGGATGGCGCACACGCTCTGCTACGGCGGGCTCTCGCAGGCGCTGCTGACGCTCGGGCCCGCGTTCGATATCGCCGCGCTGCGCGATGAACTGCGGGCCGTGCTGCTCGCCTATCTGGCGGCGGCCGGCCGGTAGCATCCCTTCAGGGAAATGCCTGATTCGCATGTCGCCCGGGCAGGCGAGCCTTGCCGCCGTGTGCTTCTCTCCATGGGCCATGAGAAAAATACATGGCCGCCATGACGAACTTTCGTTTGTCCGCCGATATTGGCTCGGGCTAAATCATGCGGCAGATGCAGGCCGCGCGCGTCGCGCGGGGCCGCCCGAAGGACATCAGAAGGAGGAGTCATGCGAAGCGCCACCGCGCCCCGTTCGAAACTGCCCGACGTCGGGACGACGATCTTCACGGTGATCGGCCAGCTGGCCGCCCGGCACGATGCGCTGAACCTGTCGCAGGGGGCGCCGAATTTCGCGCCCGATCCGGCGCTCGTCGAAGGCGTCGCGCGCGCGATGCGCGACGGGCACAACCAGTACGCACCGATGGCCGGCGTGATGGCGCTGCGCGAGCGGCTCGCGGAAAAGACCGAGGCGCTGTACGGCGCGCGCTACGACCCGGCCACCGAGATCACGGTGATCGCGAGTGCGAGCGAGGGGCTGTACGCGGCGATCAGCGCGCTCGTGCATCCGGGCGACGAGGTGATCTACTTCGAGCCGTCGTTCGACAGCTATGCGCCGATCGTGCGGCTGCAGGGCGCGACGCCTGTCGCGATCAAGCTGTCGCCGGAGCACTTCCGCGTGAACTGGGATGAAGTGGCGGCCGCGATCACGCCGCGCACGCGGATGATCATCGTCAACACGCCGCACAACCCGACCGCGACCGTGTTCTCGGCCGACGATCTCGAGCGGCTCGCGCAGCTCACGCGCGACACGGGCATCGTCGTGCTGTCCGACGAGGTCTACGAGCACGTCGTGTTCGACGGCGCGCAGCACCAGAGCGTCGCGCGCCACCGCGAGCTGGCCGAGCGCAGCGTGATCGTGTCGTCGTTCGGCAAGTCGTTCCACGTAACGGGCTGGCGGGTCGGCCATTGCCTCGCGCCGGCCGAACTGATGGACGAGATCCGCAAGGTGCACCAGTTCATGGTGTTCTCGGCCGATACGCCGATGCAGTTCGCGTTCGCGGAGATCCTCGCGCGGCCGGACAGTTATCTCGGCCTGTCGGCGTTCTACGAGGCCAAGCGCGACCTGCTCGCGCGCGAGCTGGCCGATTCGCGTTTCGAGCTGCTGCCGAGCGAGGGCTCGTTCTTCATGCTCGCGCGTTTCCGGCACTTCTCGGACGAAAGCGACAGCGATTTCGTGCTGCGCCTGATCCGCGACGCGCGCGTCGCGACGATTCCGCTGTCGGCGTTCTACACCGACGGCACCGACGCCGGCGTGATCCGGCTCAGCTTTTCGAAGGACGACGCGACGCTGGTCGAAGGCGCGCGGCGGCTGCGTTCGCTGTAACCCCCCGTACGGCATCCGGCCACGGGCATCCGGCGACGGGTACGTCGCATCGACCAGACACAGGAGATCACGATGAAGCACACGGCCACCCTGAAACTCGCGTTCGCACTCGCGTGCGCCATCGGTTCCGGCGCGGCGCTCGCCGATGCGCAGACGCTGCGCTTCGGCCTCGAGGCGCAATACCCGCCGTTCGAATCGAAAGCGCCGAACGGCGACCTGCAGGGCTTCGACATCGACGTCGGCAACGCCGTCTGCCAGACGGCGAAGCTGTCGTGCAAATGGGTCGAGACGTCGTTCGACGGCCTGATTCCCGCGCTGAAGGGCCGCAAGTTCGACGCGATCAACTCGGCGATGAATGCGACCGAGCAGCGGCGCCAGGCGATCGACTTCACGACGATCATCTATCGCGTGCCGACCCAGCTGATCGCGCGCACCGGCAGCGGCCTGCTGCCGACGCCGGAATCGCTGAAGGGCAAGCGGGTCGGCGTGCTGCAGGCGTCGATCCAGGAAACCTTCGCGAAGGCGCACTGGGAGCCGGCCGGCGTCGCGGTCGTCGCGTACCAGGACCAGAACCAGGCGTATGCGGATCTGGTCGCGGGCCGTCTCGACGCGACGCTCGTGCTCGCGCCGTCCGGCCAGCGCGGCTTCCTGTCGCGTCCGGACGGCAACGGTTTTTCGTTCGTCGGCCAGCCCGTGCACGACGACCGGATCCTCGGCAGCGGCATCGCCTTCGGGCTGCGCAAGGGCGACAGCGCGCTGAAGGCGAAACTCGATGCGGCGATCGACAAGCTGAAGGCGGACGGCACGGTGAAGTCGCTCGGCCTGAAGTATTTCGGCGATATCGACATTTCGGCGAAGTAAGCGGGGCTGCGCGATGCAGAACCGGAACACGACCGCCGCGGGCGGCGAACCGGCGGGCACGCCGCTGTCGGGTGACGCGCTCGAAGCCGTGCTCGTCGCCGAACTGGGCGATGCGCTCGTCACGCGCGCGGCCGACATCGATCCGCGTTATTTCACCGCCTACAACGAGCCGGCCGGCGCGCGGCCGCGCGCGCTGGTTCGCCCGCGCAGTGTCGACGACGTGTCGCGCACGCTCGCGCTGTGCGCGCGGCTCGGCCAGGCGGTCGTGCCGCAGGGGGGCCTGACGGGGCTCGCGCGCGGCGCGGTCGCGCTCGGCGGCGAGGTCGTGCTGTCGATGGAACGCTTCACGGGCGTCGACGCGCTCGACGCGGCGGCCGGCACGATGACCGTGCGCGCCGGGACGCCGCTGCAGACGGTGCAGGAAGCCGCGGAAGCGGCGGGTTTCACGTTCGGTGTCGATCTCGGCGCACGCGGCTCGTGCCAGATCGGCGGGATGCTCGCGACCAACGCGGGCGGCACGCGCGCGATCCGCTACGGGATGATGCGCGAGCAGGTGCTCGGGCTCGAGGCCGTGCTCGCGGACGGCACGGTCGTGTCGTCGATGAACCGGATGCTGAAGAACAACGCGGGCTACGACCTGAAGCAGCTGTTCATCGGCAGTGAGGGGACGCTCGGCGTCGTCACGCGTGCGGTGCTGCGGCTGCATCCGTTGCTCGCCGCGCCGGCCACGGCGCTCTGCCGCGTGCGCGACTACGACGCGGTCATCGCGCTGTGGAATCGCGTGCGCACGCTGCCGGAGGTCGTCAGTTTCGAGGCGATGTGGCCGGCGTTCTACGACTACGTTGCGCGCCACACGCCGGGCGTCTCGGCGCCGTTTGTCGGCGACGACGGCTTCGCGGTGCTGATCGAATGCGCGACGAGCGCACCGGGCGGCGATGCGCACCAGGCGCTGGAAACCGGCCTCGCGGCGGGGATCGAGGCCGGGCTCGTGGAGGATGCGGTGCTCGCGACGTCGGAGCGGCAGGCGCGGGACTTGTGGACGCTGCGCGAAGGCCTCGCGATCGACGCGCTGCCGCATCTGGTCAACTTCGACGTGAGTTTGCCGACCGGCGAACTCGGCGTGTTCGCAGAACGCTGCGAAGCGGCGCTGCGCATGCAATGGCCGGATGCCGTGTGCCTGTTCTTCGGGCACGTCGGCGACGGCAACGTGCATATCGGCGTGTCGCTGGCCGGGATGAGCGATGCGGACGCCGATGCGCTCGATCACTGCGTGTACGCGGTGGTGCGGGACATGGGCGGTTCGGTGTCGGCCGAGCACGGGATCGGCGTGCTCAAGCGGCCCTATCTCGCGCACACACGCAGCGACGCGGAAATCGGGCTGATGCGACGCCTGAAGGCCGCGCTCGATCCGGGCGGCATCCTGAATCCGGGCAAGGTGCTTTGACGGCGGCGTTGCCTGCGGCCGCCGGCCGCACGCCTGCGTGATTCGTCAGCCGTCCACCCAGCGCAGCGCGCCGATCTTCAGGTGTTCGACGACGCTGCGCGCCCATCCGAGCTCGGCATTGAGCAGCACGAGCGCATGTTCGTTCTGCAGCAGGAACAGGCGCGGCACCTGGTCGGCCTGCGCGGCGTTGCGCAGCGTTTCGAGGCGCTCGCGCTCGGCGTCGAGCCGGGCGATCCGAAGCTCGAGCTGGTGGCGGGCATCTTCGGCGTCGAGCAGCGGCAGGAAGGCGAGGCCGGCGCCGAACGCCGGGAATTCGCGCGCGGGCTCCGCGAGCAGCGCATGCAGCCACGCCTGCCCGGCCGTGTGCCCGGCCTCGGTCAGCGCATACAGCGTGCGCTCGGGAAACGCGCCATCGCGCTCGGTGTCGTGAACGGCGATCAGCCCGTCGCGCAGCAGCCGGTCGATCGTCTGGTAGAGGCTCGTGCGCTGCCGGACGTTGACGACTTCGTCGTACCCGCGGGCCTTCAGTTGCTGCAGCATCCCGTACGGATGCATCGGCGTTTCGGTGAGCGTCGCGAGGACGGCCAGCGCGAGCGGGGACGGGCGGCTAGCAGACATGAATAGTTATTGAGTATCTAGTAAGGGTATAACTATTCTCGACGAAACTATCATATTCGACAAGGGTTTCAGCCGAGGTGCGAGCGCTTCGCGGCCGGTGCGACGGTTTCCATCGTCGCGAGACCGTGCACGATGCCGCAATCCTCGACTGAGTGCTCGCCGACGCACTGCCGCCGCAATTCGGTGAGCTGGTCGCGCAGATGCGTGAGTTCCGCGAGGCGCGCATCGACGTGGCCGATGTGCTCGTCGAGCAGCGCATTGATCGAATCGCAGGGATCGGCCGGCGTGTCGGTGAGCTGCAGCAGCGCGCGGATTTCGTCGTGGGCCATGTCGAGTGCGCGGCAGTTGCGGATGAAGCGCAGTCGTTCGACATGCACGTCGGTGTAGTTGCGGTAGTTCGAGTCGGTGCGCTCCGCATCCGGCATCAGCCCCTCTTTCTCGTAGAAACGGATCGTCTCGGGTGTGCAGCGGGCCGCCTTGGCCAGTTCGCCGATCTTCATTGTCTTTCTCCCGTGCAAGGGTTGACCTTGTAGTGGCTTCAGGGTGTTAACTCTACTCCGTCAAGCCATTGAAAGCCATTGAGGAGGTTGTCATGACCGATGCCCAGCGTACCCACGACCCACGACACCGTCATGCCGGCGGCGCCGATGTGTGCTGCGCCGATTCGCGCGACACGCAGACGGCGACCGTCGTCGACGCGGTGCCTGCGGCCGGCGAGCGCGCGCACGGCCACGACCATGATCACGGCGATCACGGCGACGCGCATCGGCACGGCGCGGCGTGCACGCATGACCACGGCGCGCACGACCATTCGGGTCATGGCCACGATCATGCGGAAGGCAACGGCCATGTACACGGCGACGCGTGCTCTGACGACCACGGCAAGCACGACCATGCCGGTCACGGTCACGGTCACGGTCACGGCCACGACCACGACCACGCGGCCGGCGACTGCTGCGCGCCTGCCGCGCTGACGCTCGCGCCGCTGCCGGTCGCGCAGGCGACCGCGTCGGGCCACGTGCGCTCCGCGTTCCGGATCATGCAGATGGACTGCCCGACCGAGGAAACGCTGATCCGCAAGAAGCTCGGCGGGATGCAGCAGGTCTCGGCGCTCGAATTCAACCTGATGCAGCGGATGTTGAGCGTCGAGCACGTGCCCGGCGCGCAGCCGGCGATCGAAAGCGCGATCCGCTCGCTCGGCATGACGCCGGAAGCCGCGTCGGCCGACGCACCGGCAGCGCCCGCCGCGCCGCCGCCCGCGAAGCCGTGGTGGCCGCTGGCGCTGGCCGGCGTCGCCGCGATCGCATCCGAGGGCGCGACGTGGGCCGGGTTGCCGGTGTGGCTCGCGGCGGCGCTCGCGCTCGCCGCGGTACTCGCGTGCGGGCTCACCACGTACAAGAAGGGCTGGATCGCGATCCGCAACGGCAACCTGAACATCAACGCGCTGATGAGCATCGCGGTGACGGGGGCGATGGCGATCGGCCAGTGGCCCGAAGCCGCGATGGTGATGGTGCTGTTCACGATTGCCGAGCTGATCGAGGCGAAGTCGCTCGACCGCGCGCGCAATGCGATCCAGGGCCTGATGCAGCTCGCGCCGGACACCGCGACCGTGCAGGACGCCGACGGCTCGTGGCGCACGATCGAGGCCGCGCAGGTGGCGCTCGGCGCGGTCGTGCGCGTGAAGCCGGGCGAGCGGATCGGGCTGGACGGCGAGGTCGTCGCCGGCCGCTCGACGGTGAACCAGGCGCCGATCACCGGCGAGAGCCTGCCCGTCGAAAAGGCGACCGGCGACGCCGTGTACGCGGGCACGATCAACGAATCGGGTTCGTTCGAATACCGCGTGACGGCGGTGGCGGCCAACTCGACGCTCGCGCGGATCATCCACGCGGTCGAGGAGGCGCAGGGCGCGAAGGCGCCGACGCAGCGCTTCGTCGACCAGTTCGCGCGTGTCTACACGCCGATCGTGTTCGCGGTCGCGCTGCTGGTGGCGGTGGTGCCGCCGCTCGTCATGGGCGGTGCGTGGCACGACTGGATCTATCGTGCGCTGGTGCTGCTCGTGATCGCGTGCCCGTGTGCGCTGGTGATCTCGACGCCGGTGACGATCGTGTCGGGGCTCGCGGCCGCGGCGCGACGCGGGATTCTCGTGAAGGGCGGCGTCTATCTGGAAGAAGGGCGCAAGCTCGCCTGGCTCGCGCTCGACAAGACCGGCACGATCACGCACGGCAAGCCGGTGCAGACCGACTTCGACCTGCATGCGACCGATGCCGATGCGGTGCGGGTGCGGCACCTCGGTGCGAGCCTCGCGGCCCGCTCCGATCACCCGGTGTCGCAGGCGATCGCCGCCGCGGCCCGTGACGCCGGCACGACGGCATTCGCCGATGTGCAGGACTTCGAAGCGATCGTCGGGCGCGGGGTGCGCGGCACGATCGACGGCACGCGCTACTGGCTCGGCAACCACCGGCTCGTCGAGGAGCTCGAACGCTGCTCGACGGCGCTCGAAGCGAAGCTCGATGCGCTCGAGCGGCAGGGCAAGAGCGTCGTGGTGCTGGTCGACGAAGCGCGCGTGCTCGGCATCTTCGCGGTGGCAGACACGATCAAGGACACGAGCCGTGAAGCGATCGCCGATCTGCACGCGCTCGGCATCCGCACCGCGATGCTGACGGGCGACAACCCGCATACCGCGCAGGCGATCGCGAAGCAGGCCGGCATCGACGACGCGCGCGGCAACCAGTTGCCGGAAGACAAGCTCGCGGCGGTCGAGGAGCTGTCGGCCGGCGGCGCGGGCGCGGTCGGGATGGTCGGCGACGGGATCAACGACGCACCGGCGCTCGCACGTGCCGACATCGGCTTCGCGATGGGGGCGATGGGCACCGATACGGCGATCGAGACGGCCGACGTCGCGCTGATGGACGACGACCTGCGCAAGATTCCCGCGTTCGTGCGGTTGTCGCGCGCGACGCATCGCGTCCTGGTGCAGAACATCGGCTTCGCGCTCGGCGTGAAGGTCGTGTTCCTCGGCCTCACGGTCGCGGGGCTCGGCACGATGTGGATGGCGGTCTTTGCCGACGCGGGCGCCAGCCTGATCGTCGTGGCCAACGGCTTGCGGCTGCTGTCGTCCTCCGGGGCGTTCGGCGGTACGCAGGCCGCGCGTTGAGGAGCGGGCGATGAGCTTTCTGAAGCGAATCCTGGGCGGCCACGGCGGTGGCCACGGCAGCGGCCACGGCAATGGCCACGGCAATGGCGGCCACGGCGGCGGAGGCGGGCATCACGGCGGGCAGCGCCGGGACGCATACGGCGGCCACGATGCGCGCGGCCGCGATCGCCACGGCTGGGGCTGGCAGGCGCCGGCCGACACCAGTGGCGGGCGAGGCGGCCAGGGCGGCAACGTGCCGCTGAGCCAGCTCGCGTGCGCCGGCTGCGGCGCGCTCAATGGGGCCGATGCGCGCTTCTGCGCGCAGTGTGGCGCGGCGCAACGCGGCAAGGCCTGCAGCCGCTGCCATGCGGCGCTGGCGGCCGACGCGCGGTTCTGTCCCGGCTGCGGGACGCAGGCGGCTTGAAGCTGTCCGCGCGTTCGTGCCGGCTGCGCAAAAGCACCGGCCGGCGCGCTTCGTTCGACGGCCGGCGCACCAGCCTGCCCGATATCGTCCCGGGCCTGCTCGCGCCGGCAATATCGTCGCGGTCCGTCCAGATACACGGCTCCACGACGCACCCTTCGATCAGCGCAGCGGCAGGTAGATCTCGGTACGCAGGTCGGCCGGCGCCGCATCCATTGGCGTGTTGAGGTACAGCTCGAACGGCGGCGCGTCGGCGGCTTCGCGGCCCGAATGACGCAGCCAGTCGCCGTAGAGCCACTGGTAGGCCGTCTTCAGGTCCGCGTACGGCCCCGTATGCAGCAGCACCGCGTATTCGCCGCCCGCGACCGTCGCGCGTTCGACCGGCGGCACGGGCTCGACGTCCGGCGCGCCGTCGGCCGGCATGAAACACGCCTTCGCGCGCAGCTGCGCTTCGGGCGTCGTGTCCGGATCGTCGTAGAAAATGCCGATCATCTTCGCGCCCGGGCCGATCAGCCCGTGCTGCCCGACCCAGGCGCCGATCCGCCCGAACGCGTCGCCGACCTTCATGTACGCGCCCGTGTGCGCCACCGCGTAGCCGCGCAGTTCCGGCAGCCGCCGGATTTCGACTTCATGCTTGAACATGTCTTCCTCTCCTCTCTGTAGTGGATAGATGGGCCGATGGCTGCCCGTGCGCCAGTGCTGCGCGGGCGGCACACCGTATGCGTCGCGAAACGCCCGCGCGAACGCGTGCGTCGAACCGTAGCCCGCGCGCCGCGCGATCTCGTCGATCGGCCGCGCCGTGCACACGAGATCCTCGGATGCGCGCACGATCCGCATCCGCCGCACCGTCAGCACGATCGATTCGCCGTACAGCGCGCGATAGACGCGCTGCCAGTGATACGGCGACAGGCACGCGACTTCGGCGAGCTGGTTAAGGTCGAGCGGGCCGTCGAGGTGCGCGCGGATGTATTCGTGGACGCGCGCCACGCTTGCCGCGTAGCGGGCCCAGGCAGGCTGGTCGGGTTTCGTTTCGACGGTCATCGGCGTATCCGGGCAGGAACCGACGCCACGGTAGCACGGTGCGAATTGATAAATCTTGCGGAAATACGCAGGCGCGCCGACCCGTCGGGCCCTTTTTCATTTTGACGAAATGGGGTCTTGCCCCTCTGCGATCTATGACTAAAGTTAAAGACGGTGAAATCGGGTGATCGCGTCATTTTTCTCGGGTAAGTTGCTCCGTCGGGGCAGCACGCTTTTCGAAGTACGCAGGTAGTTCGTCGATGTCCAATCGCAACACCACGTTTTCGGGAGAAGAAGAAATGGATGCTTCCAGCTTCATCACGTCGCTGCAGACCACGCTAGGGGGGTATCTGCCAAAGATTGCCGGCGCGATCGGCATCCTGGTGATCGGCTGGCTGATCGCCGTCGCGGTGCGGGCCGGCGCGATGCGTCTGCTCGGCGCGCTGAAGGTCGACCAGCGGATCAGCGAAAGCACCGGCCAGGGCGCATGCGTCGAGCGCATCATCGCCGGCGGCCTGTTCTGGCTCGTGCTGCTGGTCACCGCGGTGGGCATCTTCAACGTGCTCAACCTGTATGCGGTCTCCAACCCGTTCTCGCTGCTCGTCACCCACATCGTCAACTACCTGCCGAACCTGATCGGCGGCGCGGCGCTGACGCTGATCGCGTGGCTCATCGCGTCGTTGCTGCGCAGCCTCGCGAACCGCGCGCTGAAGGCGAGCAAGATCGACGACAAATTGTCCGAAGGCGCCGGCTTGCAGCCGATGAGCGGTTATCTCGGCGACGTGCTGTTCTGGCTCGTGATCCTGATGTTCCTGCCGGCGATCCTCGCGTCGTTCGCGCTGTCGGGGCTGCTGACGCCCGTGCAGGGGATGGTCGACAAGCTGCTCGCGATCGTGCCGAACCTGTTCGCGGCCGCGGTGATCGGCATCGTCGGCTGGATCGTCGCGCGCGTGCTGCGCGGCCTCGTGACGAACCTGCTCGTCGCCGCCGGTGCCGACCGCCTCACGCAGCGTCTCGACAGCCCGACGCCCGTGCGCGTGTCGAGCCTGATCGGCACGGTCGTCTACGTGTTCGTGTTCGTGCCGACGCTGATCTCCGCGCTCGACGCGCTGAAGATCGACGCGATCTCGGTGCCGGCCACCAACATGCTGAACCAGTTCCTCGGCGCGGTGCCGGACATCGTCGCGGCGATCGTGATCGTGCTGGTGACGTTCTACTTCGCGCGCTTCGTCGCGTCGCTCGCGCAGAAGCTGCTGGAAGCCGCGGGCGCCGACGGGCTCCCGGCCGTGCTCGGCGTCGAGCGCGTGTTCTCGGGGATGCTGCAGCCGTCGGTGCTGGTGGCGCGGCTGATCGTGTTCTTCGCGATGCTGTTCGCGTCGGTCGAAGCGGCGAACCGGCTCGGCTTCTCGCAGGTGCGCGACGTCGTCACGCTGTTCATCGAATTCGGCGGCCACGTGCTGATGGGCGGCGTGATCCTCGTGATCGGCGTGTGGCTCGCGGGCCTCGCGCGCCGCGTGATCGAGCAGGCCGACCGCGAGCACAGCGTGCTGTTCGCGCGCATCGCGCAATTCGCGATCCTCGGCCTCGTGTTCGCGATGGGGCTGCGCGCGATGGGCATCGCGAACGAGATCGTGCAGCTCGCGTTCGGCCTCGTGCTCGGCGCGATCGCGGTGGCGGTGGCGCTGTCGTTCGGCCTCGGCGGCCGCGAAGCGGCCGGCAAGCTGCTCGACCGCTGGTTCAACCAGCGCGGCGGCGGGCAATAAGTCTTTCGCGTCGATCGTCCGTCCGGCCGCTTCGTGCGGCCGGCGGCGGTCGCAGCGGGGCGGGCCCGGCATCGGTGCCTTTCGCGCAGCGGGAGGCCACCCAAGCCCGGAACAGGCGTTTCCGTCAGCGAAATGTCAGCCGCGATCTTTGCCGAATTTCGATAACACGTCGTTTAATGACTCTCTAGCATCGATTCTCAGTCGCGCAGGCCGCCAGGCCCGGCGCATTTGAGGAGAGAGTCCGATGAAAGCAGAGTCGAATGGCCGGCCCGCCGCCGGCGCCAAGTCGTCCGGCCAGCCCGCGCTGCAGCAGACGCTCGGGACCTGGCAACTGTGGGGCATCGCGGTCGGCCTCGTGATCTCCGGCGAATACTTCGGCTGGAGTTACGGCTGGGCGAGCGCCGGCACGCTGGGTTTCGTCGTCACCGCGCTGTTCGTCGCGGCGATGTACACGACCTTCATTTTCAGTTTCACCGAGCTGACGACGTCGATCCCGCACGCGGGCGGCCCGTTCGCGTATGCGCGCCGCGCGTTCGGCCCGACCGGCGGTTATCTCGCCGGCGCGGCGACGCTTGTCGAATTCGTATTCGCGCCGCCCGCGATCGCGCTCGCGATCGGCGCGTACCTGCACGTGCAGTTTCCGGGGCTCGAGCCCAAGCATGCGGCGATGGGCGCGTATCTCGTGTTCATGGCGCTGAACATCGTCGGCGTGCAGATCGCGGCGACCTTCGAGCTCGTCGTCACGCTGCTCGCGATCTTCGAGCTGCTGGTGTTCATGGGCGTCGTGTCGCCGGGCTTCGCGTGGAGCAACTTCATGAAGGGCGGCTGGTCGGGCGCCGATCATTTCAGCATGGGCGCGTTCCACGGGATGTTCGCGGCGATCCCGTTCGCGATCTGGTTCTTCCTCGCGATCGAAGGCGTCGCGATGGCCGCCGAAGAGGCGAAGAACCCGAAGCGCTCGATCCCGATCGCGTACGTCGCGGGGATCCTGACCCTCGTGGCACTCGCGATCGGCGTGATGGTGTTCGCCGGCGGCGCGGGCGACTGGACCAAGCTCGCGAACATCAACGACCCGCTGCCGCAGGCGATGAAGTACATCGTCGGCGCGAACAGCGGCTGGATGCACATGCTCGTGTGGCTCGGGCTGTTCGGCCTCGTCGCGTCGTTCCACGGGATCATCCTCGGTTATTCGCGCCAGATCTTCGCGCTGGCCCGCGAAGGTTACCTGCCGGAGTGGCTCGGCAAGGTGCATCCGCGCTTCAAGACCCCGCACCGCGCGATTCTCGCGGGCGGCGTGGTCGGCATCGCGGCGATCTACAGCGACGAGCTGATCCAGTTCGGCGGGCAGACGCTGACCGCGAATATCGTGACGATGTCGGTATTCGGCGCGATCGTGATGTATATCGTGAGCATGGCGTCGCTGTTCAAGCTGCGCCGCACGCAGCCGAACATGGCGCGGCCGTTCCGCGCGCCGCTGTACCCGATCTTCCCGGCCTTCGCGATCCTCGCGGCGCTCGTCTGCCTCGCTACGATGGTGTATTTCAACGGGCTGGTCGCGCTGGTGTTCGTCGGCTTCCTCGCGGTCGGCTACGCGTACTTCCTCGCGACGCGTTCGCAGCGCGAGAGCGCGCCGGGCGACGCGCTGGTGGAGGAGTGAGCAGGTGAAGGTGAACGGCCGTTCCTGACGGCATCCGGCGCGCCCCGTCGAACGGGCGCGCCGTCGGCTTTTGGCAAGGCAAGGAGACTCGCACGATGTCCTATACGGAGACGATCGGCCCGCGCACGTACCGTTTCGCGGACCTGAAGACGCTGCTCGCGAAGGCGAGCCCGCTGCGTTCCGGCGACCAGCTCGCCGGTGTCGCGGCGGCGAGCGAGGAGGAGCGCGTGGCCGCGAAGATCGCGCTCGCGGGCGTGCCGCTGAAGGCGTTCCTGAACGAGGCGGTGATCCCGTATGAAGACGACGAGGTCACGCGCCTGATCGTCGACGATCACGATGCGGCGGCGTTCGCGGAAATCTCGCATCTCACCGTCGGCGATTTCCGCAACTGGCTGCTGTCGCCCGCCGCCGACGGCGCGGCGCTCGAACGGATCGCGCCGGGCCTCACGCCCGAGATGGTCGCCGCCGTGTCGAAGCTGATGCGCAACCAGGACCTGATCGCCGCGGCGAGAAAGCGCCGCGTCGTCACGCGCTTTCGCAACACGGTCGGGCTGCCGGGCCGGATGTCGGTGCGGCTGCAGCCGAACCACCCGACCGACGACGTGAAGGGGATCGCCGCGTCGATGCTCGACGGGTTGATGTACGGCTGCGGCGACGCGATGATCGGCATCAACCCGGCCACCGACAGCCTCGCGGCGATCGTGAAGCTGCTCGCGATGATCGACGCGTTCCGCGAACGCTACGGCGTGCCGACGCAGTCGTGCGTGCTCACGCACGTGACCAACACGATCGCGGCGGTCGAGAAGGGCGCGCCGGTCGATCTGGTGTTCCAGTCGATCGCGGGCACCGAGAAGGCGAACGCGAGCTTCGGCATCTCGCTCGCGCTGCTCGGCGAGGCGCGCGAGGCCGCGCTGTCGCTCAAGCGCGGCACCGTCGGCAACAATCTCATGTACTTCGAGACGGGCCAGGGCAGCGCGTTGTCGGCGAACGCGCATTTCGGCGTCGACCAGCAGACCTGCGAAGTGCGCGCGTATGCGGTGGCGCGCAAGTTCGAGCCGTTCCTCGTGAACACGGTGGTCGGCTTCATCGGGCCCGAATACCTGTACGACGGCAAGCAGATCATCCGCGCGGGGCTCGAGGATCACTTCTGCGGGAAGCTGCTCGGCGTGCCGATGGGCTGCGACATCTGCTACACGAACCACGCGGAAGCCGACCAGGACGACATGGACACGCTGCTGACGCTGCTGGGCGCGGCCGGCATCAACTTCATCATGGGGATTCCGGGCGCGGACGACGTGATGCTGAACTACCAGAGCACGTCGTTCCACGACCAGCTCTACGTGCGCGAGGTGCTCGGCCTGCGCCGCGCGCCGGAATTCGAGGAGTGGCTGGAGACGATGGAGATCGCCTACGCGCACGGTGCATTGCGCGCCGCGAGCTCACGCGTGCCGCTGCTCGCGGGCGCGAACGACTGGATGGGGATTTCGGCATGAGCGACGCCGTCGAAAAGAATCCGTGGGGCCAGCTGAAGTCGTTCACGAACGCGCGAATCGCGCTCGGCCGTGCGGGCAACAGCCTGCCGACCGCGCCGCTGCTGGCCTTCAACCTGTCGCACGCGCAGGCGCGCGACGCGGTGCACCAGCCGCTCGACTCGGACGCGCTGCGGCGCGAGATCGAGGCGGCCGGCCTGCTGCCGACGCTCGGCGTGCAGAGCGCCGCGCCGGACCGCGACCACTATCTGCGCCGGCCCGATCTCGGCCGCAAGCTGTCGGACGACAGCCGCGGGCTGCTCGCCGGTTACGGCGCGGCGCTCGACGACGCGCCCGATGTCGTGTTCGTGGTCGGCGACGGGCTCTCGGCGTTCGCGGCCGCGAAGCAGGCGCTGCCGCTGCTGCAGGCGGTGCGGCCGCGGCTCGACGCGGACGGCTGGCGGATCGGCCCGGTGGTGGTCGCGACGCAGGCGCGCGTCGCCCTCGGCGACGAGATCGGCGAGCTGCTGCGCGCGAAGGTCGTGGCGATGCTGATCGGCGAACGGCCGGGGCTCAGCTCGCCGGACAGCCTCGGCGTGTACCTGACGTGGGCGCCGAAGGTCGGCTGCCACGACGCGCTGCGCAACTGCATCTCGAACGTGCGGCCCGAAGGGCTGCCGTACGCGGCGGCCGCGCACAAGCTGCATTACCTGATGACGCATGCGCGCAGGCTCCAGCTGACGGGCGTCGGGCTGAAGGACGACAGCGATGCGCTGTTGCCGCAGGCGGAAGCGGAGCGGATCGGGGCGGACTGAAAACGGTCGCACGCGGGCCGCTCCCGCAGCGCGGGTTGCGTGCTTTTCGAGCGGCACGCGGGGCGGCTGTCGAGGCGCCCGCTACCCGGCTACCTGAACAGCTGCTCGCACAGAAAATCGACGAACACGCGCAGTTTCGGCGACAACTGCCGGCTCGACGGCCACACGATCGAGAACTGCCCCGGCGCGATCCGGTAGTCGTCGAGCACGGTGACGAGCGCACCGTGTTCGAGCGCGTCGCGCGCGAGGAAGTCGGGCATGTAGCCGATGCCGAGCCCCGCGAGCACGGTGCCGCGCAGGGCTTCCATGTTGTTGCAGGTCAGTGCGGTGCGCAGCTTCGCCGGCGTGCCGTCGGCGGCCGCGAGCGCCCAGTCCTGCAGCTTGCCGGTGGTCGGGAAGCAGTAGCGCACGCATTCGTGCGCTTCGAGATCGCGCGGCGTGCGCGGCGTGCCGGCCCGCGCGAGATACGCGGGCGTCGCGCACAGCACGAACGCAAACGGGCCGAGCCGCCGTGACATCAGGCTCGAATCGGACAGCGGGCCGCTGCGGATCGCCGCATCGAAGCCGCCTTCGACGACATCCACCATCCGGTCGTTGAAATCGAGATCGAGCTCGACGTCCGGGTAGCGCTGCCGGAACTCGGGCAGCACCGGCAGCAGGAACCGGTAGCCGATCACCGGCAGGCTCACGCGCAGCCTGCCGCGCGGGCGCTGCGCCGACGCCGTCACGGTCGCTTCCGCGTCGCGGAAATCCTCGAGGATCCGCTGGCAACGTTCGTAGAAATGCCGCCCCTCTTCGGTGAGGGTGACGCGGCGGGTCGTGCGGTTGAACAGGCGCACGCCCAGCGACTGTTCGAGTTTCGCGATCGTCTTGCCGACCGCCGACGCCGAGATGCCGAGCGCGCGGCCGGCCGCGACGAAGCTCAGCGCTTCGGCGGTGCGGACGAACGCGACGATGCCGGACAGGTTTTCCATCGAATCGAAGCGCGCACGACGACACGCGCGGTGAAGTGAATTGCGGAATTTTAGTCCGGTATATGCGGAACTTCGCGTGGTTTTTCTTCGATTGAATCGGATTTATCGTCTGTCGCTCTGACGGCGCATCCGCGCCGGCCTTTTGAGGAGCGATGATGGATCAGCCTTTTTCAGCCGCATCGACGCAGTCGGCACGCCGGCGCGCGTGGGTGCTGGCCGCCGTCTGCATGGCCGCCGTCGCGCTGCCGTTGTCGTTTTCGGGCGGCGCGGTCGCGACGCCCGCGATCGGCCGCGACCTGCACGGCGGCACGGTCGCGATGAACTGGATCACCAATGCGTTCATGCTCGCGTTCGGCAGCTGCCTGATGGCGGCGGGCGCGCTGGCCGACCAGTTCGGCCGCAAGCGCGTGTTCGCGATCGGCGTCGGCGGCTTCACGCTGATGTCGGTCGCGCTCGCGTTCGCGCCGTCGATGCTCGCGGTCGACCTGCTGCGCGCCGCGCAGGGGCTCGCGGCGGCCGCGGCGCTCGCGGGCGGCACGGCCGCGCTCGCGCAGGAATTCGACGGCGCGGCGCGCACGCGCGCCTTCAGCCTGCTCGGCACGACCTTCGGCATCGGGCTCGCGTTCGGGCCCGTGCTGGCCGGCGCGCTGATCGGGCACGGCGGCTGGCGCACGATCTTCGTGACGAGCGCGGTGGCCGGCGGGCTGTCGCTCGGCTTCGGGCTGCCGCGCATGCACGAGTCGCGCGACCCGCATGCGACAGGGCTCGACTGGCCCGGCACGGCCGCGTTCACTACCGCGCTGACGCTGTTCACGTTCGGCGTGATCGAAGCCCCTGCGCGCGGATGGTCGAATGCACTCGTGATCGCGCTGCTGGCCGGCGCGGCGCTCGGCGCCTGCGCGTTCGTCGCGATCGAGACGCGGGTCGCGCGGCCGATGCTCGACCTGTCGCTGTTCCGGATCGCGCGTTTCGTCGGCGTGCAGGTGCTGCCGGTGTCGACCTGCTGCTGCTACATCGTGCTGCTCGTCGTGCTGCCGCTGCGCTTCATCGGCATCGACGGCTTCAGCGAGATCGATGCCGGCTGGCTGATGCTCGCGATTTCCGCGCCGATGCTGGTCGTGCCGCTGGTCGCGGCGACGCTCACGCGCTGGCTGACTGCCGGCGTGATCTCGGGGCTCGGGCTGCTGATCGCGGCGGCCGGGCTCGTGTGGCTGGACGTCGCGCTGCGCGGCGGCGCGGGGCCGGCGGCGATCGCGCCGATGCTCGCGATCGGCGTCGGGGCCGGCATGCCGTGGGGGCTGATGGACGGGCTGTCGGTGAGCGTCGTGCCGAAGGAGCGCGCGGGGATGGCGACGGGCATCTTCAGCACGACACGCGTGGCCGGCGAAGGGATCGCGCTCGCGATCGTCGGCGCGGTACTGGCCGCACTTGCGCAGACGGGGCTGCGACAGGCGGCGGGCGCCGCCGGCACGCCCGACGCGACGCTGCGTGCGGCCGCGCGGCTCGCGACCGGCGATCTCGCGGGCGCGGCGGCTGCATTGCCGGATGTCGGCCATGCGGCGCTGCTCGCGAGTTACGCGCATGCATTCGACCGCTTGCTGATCGGTCTGGCGGGCGTCACCGTGCTGTGTGCGGTGGTGGTGTTCGTGTTTCTCGGCGGGCGGCGGGTGGCTGCCGAAGCGGGCGACGGTGCCGACGCGCACGCCCATGCCGACGTGCCGGTGCGCAACCGGATCGATGCGGCCTGCACGGAAACGCACGGGCGTTGAGCGGCGTATCGCCATGCACGGGCGCTTCGGCCACGGCAGCCGGAGCGCCGCGTCGTTTCATCGTCGTTTGCGTCGCGAGTCGACGATCCGTCCAGCGCATCGCGTGAATCACGCCAGCACCAGCGGCGGCAGCGCCGCATCCGCGCGCGCCTGCGCCCGTTCCACGTCAACCACCACATAGCGCCGCGCGTCCGGCCACAGGTGAGCGCGGCCTTGCACATCCTCGTCGATCGTCGCGCGGCCCTGCACGAGCCAGGTCGTCTGTCGCACGAAATCGACGAACAGCAGCGCGACGGCCGAATTCACGAGCAGGTTGCCGATCGTGTTGAACAGGTTGTTGCCCGCGAAGTCGGGCAGCACGAGCGTGCGGCGGTCGGGGACGTCAACGAGCGGCTCGAACGAGCCGTCGGCGCGCGGCTGGCGGCCGCGGTACGAGCAGTCGCTGTTGCCGCCTTCGTCGGCGGTCGCGACGATCAGGAACGCCTGCTCGCGGATGAACGCGATGGCGTCGTCGGTCAGGGGGCCGCGGTCGTTCATGGTGTCGGTCGGCGCACTCGCCGTTGCGTGGAAACGCACGATGCGCACGCAAGCGACATGCCACGCGTCGCGGCCGGCGTCCGCCTGCCCGCGCGCCCGCGCACTGTGGAAATTTCGCACACCGGCCCGGCTGCTGCGCAATCGCGCTGTTCAGAATGGGTACACCTGCCGTGCTGCGTGGGTGAACACGGCACGGTGCGCACGCGGGCCGGCCGTGGTCGCCGTGCTTCCGTCCCGTTTGGCACGCATGTTGCGTAAACGGATGCAGCGCGATCCAACCGGCGCTGTACGCACACAAGCACGATGAACAGGAGACATGTATGAACCCGTTTGACCTGAAACAACTGGGCCTCGACGTCGAATACCCGTACCGTCAGCAATACGACAACTACATCGGCGGCAAGTGGGTTCCGCCGGTGAAAGGCGAGTATTTCGAGAACGTGTCGCCGATCAACGGCCAGCCGTTCTGCCGCATTCCGCGCTCGGGCGCCGACGACATCGAGCTGGCGCTCGACGCCGCGCATGCCGCGCGCCGCAAGTGGGGCAAGACGTCCGTGGCCGAGCGCGCGAACCTGCTGCTCGCCGCCGCCGACCGGATGGAAAAGAACCTGAAGCTGCTGGCCGTGGCCGAGACGATCGACAACGGCAAGCCGCTGCGCGAGACGATGGCGGCCGACCTGCCGCTCGCGATCGACCACTTCCGCTACTTCGCGGGCTGCATCCGCGCGCAGGAAGGCGGCATCTCCGAGATCGACGACAACACCGTCGCGTACCACTTCCACGAGCCGCTCGGTGTCGTCGGCCAGATCATCCCGTGGAACTTCCCGCTGCTGATGGCCGCATGGAAACTCGCGCCGGCGCTCGCGGCCGGCTGCTGCGTCGTGATGAAGCCGGCCGAGCAGACGCCCGCGTCGGTGCTCGTGCTGATGGAGCTGATCGGCGACCTATTCCCGGCCGGCACGATCAACATCGTGAACGGCTTCGGCAAGGAAGCGGGCGAAGCGCTCGCGACCAGCAAGCGGATCGCGAAGATCGCGTTCACGGGCTCGACGCCGGTCGGCAAGCACATTCTTCGCGCGGCGGCCGACAGCCTGATCCCGTCGACGGTCGAACTGGGCGGCAAGAGCCCGAACATCTTCTTCGCCGACGTGCTCGACCAGGACGACGCGTTCCTCGACAAGGCGCTCGAAGGGCTCGCGATGTTCGCGCTGAACCAGGGTGAAGTGTGCACGTGCCCGTCGCGGATCCTGATCCAGGAATCGATCTACGAGAAGTTCATCGAGAAGGCGGTCGCGCGCGTCGAGCGCATCAAGGCCGGCCACCCGCTCGACCTGCAGACGATGATCGGCGCGCAGGCGTCGCAGCAGCAGCTCGACAAGATCCTGTCGTACATCGACATCGGCCGCGGCGAAGGCGCGCAATGCCTGACGGGCGGCGAACGCACGGCGCCGGCTGCCGGCCTCGACACGGGCTACTACGTGAAGCCGACGATGCTGCTCGGCAACAACAAGATGCGCGTGTTCCAGGAAGAGATCTTCGGGCCGGTCGCGTCGGTGATGACGTTCAAGGACGAGCAGGAGGCGATCGAACTCGCGAACGACACGTTCTACGGGCTCGGCGCGGGTGTGTGGACGCGCAACGGCACGCGGGCGTACCGGATGGGCCGCGAGGTCGAGGCCGGCCGCGTGTGGACCAACTGCTACCACCTGTACCCCGCGCACGCGGCGTTCGGCGGCTACAAGCAGTCGGGGATCGGCCGCGAGACGCACAAGATGGCGCTGTCGAACTATCAGCAGACGAAGTGCCTGCTGGTCAGCTATCAGGCCGAGGCGCTCGGGTTCTTCTGACCGGGGCGTCGACGCAGTGGCGGAGCGCCGGGATCGGCCGGCCGGCAGGGCAGCGCCGGCCGGGACGATCGCCGGGGTTCGTTGGCGGGGCGCGTGGCGCGCGGGCTGCGTTCAACGTTCGACGGCCGGGTGACGTTTGCCCGTCCGTCGGGCGTTGCGCATGCGGGTGCGATGCGGCGGTTACCGGCTACCGGCTATCGGCGGGTGGCCGTCGTCCCATCCGGTCACCCGGCGCTTCGCCATTTTCGACTTCGACATCCGACCCCCGGTGTCGGCCGAGCATCGTCGCGGCCGGCGCCGGAAACGATACCGGCCGTCGTATCGTCGCTGCGGCACGGCGCGCCGATGCGTGTAACGAAAACCAGCATGGCTGAACTGCCCCGATCCTTTCCGCGTCACCCCGTGTTCCATGCGGGCGAACTCGACGCGCAGCACCGCTTCGGCGTGGCCGACGAAGCCGAGCGGATGAGCGACGTGGTGACGACACGCGTGAGCATCGGCGTGCGGCAGTTCGTCGAATCTCAGCCGTTCATGTTCATCGCCACCGCGGGCGGCTCGCGCACATCCGTGACCTGCGACATCGTGCCGGGCATGCGCGACGCGAACGGCGATCTGCTGCCGGTCGTCCGCGTGATCGACACGAAGACGCTGCGGTTCGCGTTGCCTGCCGCTCCCGGCGCCGGTGGCCGGATCGATGCGGCGGCATGCGACGGCTGCGGCGTCGGGTTGCTGTTCGTCGACTTCGTGCGCGGCATCCGCTACCGGATCAACGGTCGCGCGACGCTGCGCGCCGATTTGCCCGAAGCCGACGCGGCGCCCTGGCCGGCCGGAAGCGCGATCGTCGAGCTGGCGGTCGCGCAGGCGTATGGCAATTGCGGCACGCGGGTCGTGCGGCTGAAGCCGGCCGGGTAGCCGCGGTTCGATGGCCGGCGGCGGTCGAGATGCGCGGTCGTCGCGCGGATCGCACCGGCGGCGTGCGCGGCACGCCGCCTTCGGGTGCGCCCGGATGGCGCGCAACGGCCGGACAACGTGGAATGACGGGCCGTTCGCCGAACCGCGCGGTTCGGCACGGGACTTGCGTGACAGACGCGGTTCCGGGCAGGTGAGGGAGGACACGATGGACCAACACGTGGCGTGTAGCGAAGAACCGACAGCCGAAGACACGCGGCGCAACGCGCAGGGCGACGACGCGCTGGCCGGGCAGGCGGTCGTCAGCGTCGCGCATGACGCCGACGAGCAGGCGCGCAACCTGATCGGCTGGCGGCAGACCTACGACCAGCTCGCGGCCGGCCGTTTCGTCGGCACGCTGACCGAGCTGCCGCTCGACACGATGAAACTGTTTCGGGAATCGACGAGCCACCTGCTGCGCCAGGCGTGCGAGGTGCGCGGCGATGCGTACTGGTTCGGCATCCCGCTCGTGAGCGACGGCACCGCGCGCGTCGATGCGTGTCGCATCGGGCCCGGCGCGCTCGCGTTCCGGCCCGGCAACGTCGAATTCGAACTGGTGACGCCCGCGCAGTTCTCGATCTACGGCATCGTCGTGCGCGGCGACGTGCTGCGCCGTTATGCGGAGGAGGTCGAGCACCGTGCGCTCGACGAGCGGCTGTTCACGCAGCGCGTGATGCAGGTCGGCGATGCGCGGCTCGCGCGCCTGTGCGCGCTGCTCGGCCGCCGGCTCGACGGGGCGGTGGCGATGGCCGGCCCGCTGGCCGATGCGCAGCGCGACGACCTGCAGGCCGAGGTGCTGGCCGCGCTGTTCGACGTCTGCGCGCAACCGGCCGACGACGATGCCGGCCGCGCGCCGTCGATGCGCCGCTGGATCGTCGAACAGGCACGCGACTACGTGCTCGCGCACCGCACGCGCCCGGTCGGCGTGCCCGAACTGTGCGAGCAGTTGCACGTGAGCCGGCGCACGCTGCAGTACTGCTTCCAGGACGTGCTCGGCATGGCGCCCGCCACCTACCTGCGCACGCTGCGGCTGAACGGCGCGCGGCGCGACCTGTGCGGCCGCGCGGCCGGTTCGGTGCAGGACGTTGCGGAGGCGTGGGGCTTCTGGCATCTCAGCCAGTTCGCGACCGATTACCGGCGACTGTTCGGCAAGCGGCCGTCGGAGACGCTGCGCGATCGCGCGGTGATGGTGGCGGGGTGAGCGCGGGGCGGTAGTCGGGGTGAGCCTGACTCGGGCTCACGCTCAAGCTCAAGCTCAAGCTCGGACTCAGGCTCAGCTCAGCTCAGGCGGTGCGGGCACGCTATCGCGCTTTCGGCCACGCAGCGGATGCTCATGTCCGGTTTTCCTGATCAGCGGTCGCCGCGGCTTTGCGCGGCGCGGGCCAGGCCAGCGCGTCCCAGTCGATCGCCCGGTAAGCGGCCTCGACCGCCGCGAGATCGGCCGGCCGCTCGCTGCGATGCAGCCCGTGCAATTCGGCCGGCACGTCGAGCGCGACCGGCACGCAATGCGGATAGTCGCGTACGCGCAGCGCCGGCTCGATCGTTGTAAAGCATGCGAGCGTCGGCACGTCGAAACCGTCGGCAAGGTGCAGCGCGGCCGTGTCGGGCGCGAACAGCAGGCTGGCGCCCTTGACCCATGCGATGAACCGGGCCGTATCGCCTGCCGCATCGGCGCTCACGTCGACATACGCGGGATGCGCGACCGGCCCGAACCCGGCCACCGGCAAGCCGTAGCGCCGGGCCAGCTGTTCGACGAACGTTGCCCGGAGGGCAGGCGGCACGCTGCGCAACGCGGTGCTCGCGTTCGGACAGAACAGCACGTACGGACGCTGCCATTGCGCAGGCAACGCGGGCAACGGCAGCCGCGCGAGCCAGCGGTTGCGCCTGGCCGATGCCGGCACCGAGGCAGGCTCCACGCCGAGCGCGTCGAGGAAGAAATCGATCATCGGCAACCGGGCAAACGCGGGCCAGTACAGGTGATTGCCGACGTCGATGCACGGCGCGTCCGCCGGCAGTGCGTCGGCGGGGTACGGCAGCGCGCGCGACGGCGCGACGATGTCGGCCGCGAGCGCGTACAGCGCATCGACGTAGCGCGGCGCGCGGGCGGGCCGGTACAGCGTGAAGCCCAGGCCCGGATGCGCTGCGCGCAGCGCGGCCAGGGCGGTGAGCCCGATCACCGAATCGCCGAGCGTGACCCCCATCCCGTTTATCACGTGCACCTGCCGTGCGCGGCCATAGTCGAGCCGAAACGGCCGGTGCGCCGCGTGCAGCAGGCCGCGCGCGGGCGCGGCCGCCACGTGGCCGGCGGCACGCGCGTCGCCGTGCTCGAGGTCGTAAGGCGCGACGAGCGTGCCGTCCGGTGCGAGCAGCGTGCCGGGGAGCGCCAGCGCGTCGTCGTGCGACAGCGCGGCGGCAGGGGGCGCGGCGTGCGTGCTCACCGTCATCCGCCGCGCGCGCGGCGGCCCTGTTCGCGGATCTGTTCGAGGGTCGCGGCCGGCGTGCTGGCGTCCTGCGGGATGCGGATATCGATCAGCGCGGGCAGCCCGCAGGTCAGCGCGCGTTCGAGCGCGGGCGCGAAATCGGCGGTGCGCTCGACGGTCTCGCCGTGCGCGCCGAATGCGCGCGCATACGCGGCGAAATCGGGATTCGTGAGCCCCGTGCCGTGCACGCGGCCCGGGTAGTTGCGCTCCTGATGCATGCGGATCGTACCGAAATGGCCGTTGTTGACGACGATTGCCACGATGTTCAGCCCGTACTGCATCGCGGTCGCGAGCTCGTTGCCGGCCATCATGAAGCAGCCGTCTCCCGCGAGCGCGACGACGGCGCGCGACGGGTACAACGACTTCGCGGCGAGCGCGGCCGGCAGCCCGTAGCCCATCGCGCCGCTCGTCGGCGCGAGCTGCGAGCGGAAGTGCCGGTACGCGAAGTGGCGATGCAGCCAGATCGCATAATTGCCGGCGCCGTTGGTGAGGATCGCGTCGTGCGGCAGGCGCTCGCGCAACTGCACCATCACGTCGCCGAGCTGGACGTCGCCGGGCATCGGCAGCGGCGCATGCCATTCGCGATACGCGCGATGCGCGTCGGCGGCGCTGCCGGCCCACGCGGGATGCTCGGGCGGCTCGAGCGCGGCGAGCGGCGCGGCGATCTCGGGCATCCCGGACACGATCGGCAGGTCGGCCGCATACACGCGGCCGAGCTCGTCCGCGCCCTGGTGCACGTGAACCAGCGTCTGGCGTGTCTTCGGGATGTCGAGCAGCGTGTAGCCGCCGGTCGTCGCTTCGCCGAGGCGCGGCCCGATCACGAGCAGCAGGTCGGCGTCGCGGATGCGCTTCGCGAGCGCGGGGTTGATCCCGAGCCCGACGTCGCCCGCATAGTTCGGGTGCGCGTTGTCGATCGTGTCCTGGTAGCGGAACGCGCAGGCCACCGGCAACTGCCAGCGCTCGACGAAGGTGCGCAGGTTCGCGCACGCGTCGGGCGTCCAGCCGCTGCCGCCGACGATCGCGAACGGACGTTCGGCGCGCGCGAGCCGCTCGCGCAGCTCGTCGAGCTGCGCGGCCGACGGCGCGGCCGCGACGCGTTTCGCGGCCGGCACGACGGGCTGCGGCGCGCAGGCTTCGGACAGCACGTCCTCCGGCAGCGCGAGCACGACCGGGCCGGGCCGGCCGGCGGTCGCGACGTGGAACGCATGGCTCAGGTACTCGGGAATGCGGCGCGGATCGTCGATCTGCGCGACCCATTTCGCCATCTGGCCGAACATCCGCCGGTAGTCGATTTCCTGGAAGGCTTCGCGGTCGAGGTGCTCGCGCGCGCACTGGCCGACGAACAGGATCATCGGCGTCGAATCCTGGAACGCGGTGTGCACGCCGATCGACGCATGGGTCGCGCCGGGCCCGCGCGTGACGAACGCGATGCCGGGGCGGCCGGTCAGCTTGCCGACCGCCTCGGCCATGTTCGCCGCGGCCGCCTCGTGGCGGCAGACGACCGTCTGGATGCGCGCGGTGTCGTCCGCCAGCGCATCGAGTACGGCGAGGAAACTCTCGCCAGGCACGCAGAACACGCGTTCGACGTGATTGGCGAGCAACGCATCGACGAGCAGTCGCGCGCCGGTGGTGGCGGGCTGCTCGAGATCCTTGGAATGCGACATGGGCTGCCGTCTCCCTGGGTAGCGGGACGTACAGCTTACGCCTGTCGGCCGGGCGCCGGTACGCCGGCCGGTGAAAAGTGTCGGAACCCGGAGCGGGTCGGGCGGCGCGTCTTGCGTGCTCGCCGGGTTCGGCTGGCCGAAAGGACGACTGGTGCGTGATTGCCGGACGGTGGACAGTGGAGGCTGCCGGCATCGAGCCGGACAGGACGATCCGCCGCCACGGTCAGGCGGGGGGCGAATTGCGTCGAACCACGTGTCTTTTCGCCGCAATTGACCGGCCGCCGGCAGTGGATATCTTCGGCATATCGCAAGCCGCCCGCATGATCACTTCGGAGTTGTGTACACACATGGATTTACATTGCCTCGGAAACACCCTAAAGTACATCCATCGTACACACGCATGGGAGATCGACATGCATACCACGAGGGTGTTCCGGAACGGCAACTCGCAGGCCGTACGGATTCCGGCGGATCTTGCCTACGAGCGCAGCGATATCGAGCTCGAAATCGAACGGATCGGCGACGAAATCCGTATTCGTCCCGTGCGACGGCCGTTGGCTGGCGTGCTCGAGAAGTTCGCGAAATTCGCACCGGATTTCATGGCTGAAGGGCGTGGCGACCAGGAGCAGGCCGACCGCGAGGGTTTGTGATGCCGCGCTACATGCTCGACACCAACATGTGCATCTATTTGATGAAGCATCAGCCGGAACAGGTCGCGAAACGATTTGCCCAGTGCTACACGGGGGACGTCGTAATGTCGGCGATTACCTACGCCGAGCTCGAATACGGCGTGGCCGCGTGTGCGAATGCGGTCCGGGAGCGCCGCAACCTTGCCGACCTGATCGAGGATATCCCGGTTGCGCCGTTCGACGCGGCGGCCGCGCAAGCGTACGGCCCTGTTCGCGAAGCGACCCGCGAGCGGAAGAGGGATCATCTCGACAAACTGATCGCGGCGCACGCGGTGTCGCTCGATGTCGTGCTCGTGACCAACAACGAGCGGGATTTCGCGAGTTACCCGGGGTTGCGGCTGGAGAACTGGCTGAACGACTAGCGTGCCCGGTCATGTCCGGCGGCACGGCAGGGTATCGATTCGCCCCGCGTGACCGCCGGAATCCGCATCAGCACTCGACGATATTCACCGCGAGCCCGCCGCGCGACGTTTCCTTGTACTTCGTCTTCATGTCGGCACCGGTCTCGCGCATCGTCTTGATCACCGAGTCGAGCGACACGTAGTGCGAGCCGTCGCCGCGCAACGCCATGCGCGCCGCGTTGACCGCCTTCACCGACGCCATCGCGTTGCGCTCGATGCAGGGAATCTGCACCATCCCGCCGACCGGGTCGCAGGTGAGGCCGAGGTTGTGCTCCATCCCGATCTCGGCCGCGTTCTCGACCTGTTGCGGCGTGCCGCCGAGCACGGCCGCGAGCGCACCCGCCGCCATCGAGCACGCGACGCCCACTTCTCCCTGGCAGCCGACTTCCGCGCCGGAGATCGACGCATTCAGCTTGTAAAGAATGCCGATCGCGGCGGCGGTGAGCAGGAAGTCGATCACGCCTTGCTCGTTCGCGCCCGGCGTGAAGCGCGTGTAGTAGTGCAGCACGGCGGGGATGATGCCGGCCGCGCCGTTGGTCGGCGCGGTCACGACGCGGCCGCCGGCCGCGTTTTCCTCGTTGACCGCGATCGCGTACAGGTTGATCCAGTCGATCATCGACAGCGGATCCTGCAGCGCACGCTCCGGGCTGCCCGTCAGCGTGCGGTACAGCTGCGGCGCGCGGCGCTTGACCTGGAACGGGCCGGGCAGGTTGCCGTCGGCATCCGGGTTGCCGATTCCGCAGCCGCGCGACACGCACGACTGCATCACCGCCCAGATCTTCAGCAGGCCATCGCGCGTCTCTTCCTCGGTGTGCCACGCGCGCTCGTTTTCCCACATCAGCTGCGCGATCGACTTGCCGGTCGATTCGGTCAGCGCGAGCAGCTCGGCGCCGGTGCGGAACGGGTGCGTCATCTGTTCGGCCGCGCTCAGCACCTTCGTGTTCGGCGCGCCAGCCGTCACGACGAAGCCGCCGCCGACCGACAGGTAGGTGCGCTCGACCAGCACCGCGCCGTTCGCGTCGCTCGCGCGCAGCTTCATCCCGTTCGGATGCTCGGGCAGCGCCTGGCGGTAGAACGCAATGTTCTCCTTCAGCACGAACGGCACCGGGTGCGTGCCGAGCAGCGCGAGCTTCTTCGACTTGCGGACGTCTTCCAGCCGCGCGTCGATCGTGTCGGGATCGACGGTGTCGGGCGCGTCGCCGAGCAGGCCGAGCATCACGCCGCGGTCGGTGCCGTGGCCCTTGCCGGTGGCGCCGAGCGAGCCGTACAGCTCGACCTTCACGTGGGCGGTCGCGTCGAGCATCCCGTCGCGCTCGAGGCCCTGGACGAACATCAGCGCCGCGCGCATCGGCCCGACCGTATGCGAACTGGATGGACCGATACCGATCTTGAAGAGGTCAAAGACGCTGACTGCCATTTCGATTCCTGCCTTGCTTTAAGAGTAGTGCTAGCGCGCCTGCAATGGCAGGCACGCGGCGAGCCATGCGGGCGGCGTTGGGGAAAGTTGCTGCGCGACGCGGGCATAACGCCCGTCGAGCCGCGCGGCCAGATGAAAGAGTTCGGTGGCGTTTTTCGGGTCCCACTGCCCCGTGTAGCCCGGCAGGCCGGCTTCGCGGCGCTTCGCGTCGAACGGCACCGGCGAATTCACGAATTCCTCGTGCGTTTTCTCGCCGAGCGCGTACGGCACGAGCCAGTCGAGCGCGGCCGCGAGCGTCGCACCGTTCGTGCCGCGCTCGCGCAGCCAGTTGCGATTGAAGCGGCGCGCGGCGAGCGCGGCGGTCACCAGCGGCTGCAGGTCGTAGACCGCGTAGTGCAGCGCATCGCGCTCCTCGAAGTCCCACGTCTTGCCGTCCGGGCCGATGTTGTCGGCGAGATGCTCGACGAACAGCCGCTGCGCGGCGTTCATCATCCTGCGATCGCCGAGCGTGAACGCGGACAGCGCGATCAGCTTGATCCGGTGGCTCTGCCAGTTGTTGCGCCAGGTGCCGGTGAGCGGGCGCTTCTGCGCGTCGATCTGTGCGACATAACCGGCGCCGAGCTTCGCGATGAACGCCGCGGTCGCATTGCGGGTCTTCACCGGCAGCGCGCTTGCCGTCATGTCGTACGCGACAATCAGGCTGTCGAAACGCGTCTCGTCGATCGGGTTGAAGCTCGGCTGGTAGGTGCCGACCCACGCGGACAGGAAGCGGTCGACGAGCTGCAGGTAGCGCGGCGCGTTCGTCACGCGCCACGCGAGCGCGGCATCGCGCATCAGGTCGAGATCCTTCAGCGCGGCGGCGCTCTGGTCGTAGATGCCTTCGTGCGGCAGCGTGCCCTCGGTGTGCACGCGCGCCATCGCCTTCGGCTGCTCGCCGATGCGTGCGTCGACGCTGCGGATCAGCGCCTGGACGCCCGGCTCGGCCTGCGTCGTCTCGCTCGCCTGCAGGGCCGGCGCCGCGCAGAAATTCATCGCCGCGCGCGCGCTGCCGCACGCGCCGAGGCCGGCAGCGGCCAACGACAGCGACGCGACGAACATCGGCACGACACGGCGCGCGCGCGGCCGCCCTTGCAGTGCACCATGGCCCGGAAACATCGGACGCACCATGCGGAACTCCTTCATTGGCTGGATCGCGTGTGATGTTAGCTGGATTGGCGCACGAACGTGCACGGGTTCGAGCGGCGAACAAAAAAACCGCACGCAACCCCGGGTTGCGTGCGGTGCGGGCACCATCGGACGGCTCCCGGCCTCGTGTGCGTTATGCGTATTCCGACATCGGCACGCACGAGCAGAACAGGTTGCGGTCGCCGTAGACGTTGTCCGCACGGCCGACCGGCGGCCAGTACTTGTTCGTGCCGAGCGACGCGACCGGGTACGCGGCCTGCTCGCGCGAGTACGCGTGCGGCCATTCGTTCGCGGTGACGACGGCCGCCGTGTGCGGGGCGTGACGCAGCGGGTTGTCCTCGCGGTCGGCGCGGCCTTCCTCGACCGCACGGATTTCCTCGCGGATCGCGATCATCGCGGCGATGAAACGGTCGAGTTCCTCTTGCGATTCCGATTCGGTCGGCTCGACCATCAGCGTACCCGGCACCGGGAAGCTCATCGTCGGCGCGTGGAAGCCGTAATCCATCAGGCGCTTTGCGACGTCGTCGACGGTGATGCCGCTCGATTCCTTGATCGGGCGCAGGTCGAGAATGCACTCGTGCGCCACCAGCCCGCCCGGGCCCGAATACAGCACCGGGTAGTGCGGCGCGAGGCGCTTCGCGATGTAGTTCGCGTTGAGGATCGCGGTTTCCGTCGCGGCGGTCAGGTTCTTCGCGCCCATCATCGCGATGTACATCCACGAGATCGGCAGGATCGACGCCGAGCCGTACGGCGCGGCCGACACCGCGCCGATGCCGTTTTCGTCGCGCGAGTAGCCGGTCGAACGCTGGTTCGGCAGGAACTTCGCGAGGTGCGCACCGACCGCGACCGGGCCGACGCCCGGGCCGCCGCCGCCGTGCGGGATGCAGAAGGTCTTGTGCAGGTTCAGGTGCGACACGTCGCCGCCGAACTGGCCCGGCGCGGTCAGGCCGACCATCGCGTTCATGTTCGCGCCGTCGACGTACACCTGGCCGCCGTGCGCATGCACGATCTCGCAGATCTCGCGGACGTTCTGCTCGAACACGCCGTGCGTCGACGGATACGTGATCATGATCGCCGCGAGGTTCTTCGCGTGCTCGTCGGCCTTGGCCTTGAGATCGGCGATGTCGACGTTGCCCTGTGCGTCGCACGCGACGACCACGACCTTCATGCCGGCCATGTGCGCGGAGGCCGGGTTCGTGCCGTGCGCGGATGCCGGGATCAGGCACACGTCGCGGTGCGCTTCGCCGCGCGATGCGTGGTAAGCGTGGATGATCAGCAGGCCCGCGTACTCGCCCTGCGAGCCGGCGTTCGGCTGCAGCGACACGGCCGCGTAGCCGGTGGCCGCGACGAGCATCTGCTCGAGCTGGTCGATCATCTCGCGGTAGCCGACGGTCTGCTCGGCGGGCGCGAACGGGTGGATGCCGCCGAATTCGGGCCACGTGACCGGCAGCATTTCCGACGTCGCGTTCAGCTTCATCGTGCACGAGCCGAGCGGGATCATCGAGCGGTCGAGCGCGAGATCCTTGTCCGACAGGCTGCGCAGGTAGCGCAGCATTTCGGTTTCGGAATGGTGGCGGTTGAACACGGGGTGCGTCAGGTACGCGCTCGTGCGCTCGAGGCCGGCCGGCAGCGCGGCAACGCCGGCAAGGCCCGCATCGAGGGCATCGACGGCCGGCGCGGTGCCGCCCGCGGCCTGCGCGAACACGTCGAGGAGATCGGCGAGGTCGTCGCGCGTCGTCGTTTCGTCGACCGATACGCCGACTTGCGTGTCGCTCACGCGGCGCAGGTTGATGCGCTTGGCCTTCGCGAGTTCATGGACCTGCGCGGTGCGCGCGCCGGTATCGATCGTCAGTGTGTCGAAGAACGTGTCGTTGACGGTCGCGAAGCCGAGCTGCTTCACGCCGGCGGCGAAGAGGGCCGCGATGCGGTTCACGCGCAGCGCGATCGTCTTCAGGCCGTGCGGGCCGTGGTAGACCGCGTACATGCTGGCCATGATCGCGAGCAGCGCCTGCGCGGTACACACGTTCGACGTCGCCTTCTCGCGGCGGATGTGCTGTTCGCGCGTCTGCAGCGCGAGGCGCAGCGCGGGCTTGCCCTGCGCGTCGACCGTCACGCCGACGAGGCGGCCCGGCATCTGGCGCTTGAATTCGTCACGCACCGCGAGATACGCGGCGTGCGGACCGCCGAAGCCCATCGGCACGCCGAAGCGCTGCGTGTTGCCGATCGCGACGTCCGCGCCCCAGTCGCCGGGCGGCGTCAGCACGGTCAGCGCGAGCAGGTCGGCCGCGACGACCACGTGGCCGCCGGCCGCGTGGATCGCTTCGGTGAGCGCGCGGTAGTCGCGCACGTCGCCGTTCACGCCCGGGTATTGCAGCAGCACGCCGAATGCATTCGCTTGCGCCGCGTCGGCGGCCGGGCCCGTCTTGACCTCGATGCCGACCGGCAGTGCGCGCGTGCGGATCACTTCGAGCGTTTGCGGCAGCACGTCGTCGGCGACGTAGAACACGTTCGATGCCGGCTTGCCGGTGCGCTGCAGCAGCGTCATCGCTTCGGCGGCGGCGGTGGCTTCATCGAGCAGCGACGCGTTCGAGATCGCGAGGCCTGTCAGGTCGGCGACCATCTGCTGGAAGTTCAGGAGCGCCTCGAGGCGGCCCTGGGAAATTTCGGGCTGGTACGGCGTGTAGGCCGTGTACCACGCCGGGTTTTCGAGCACGTTGCGCAGGATCACGGCCGGCGTGTGCGTGTCGTGGTAACCCTGACCGATATACGAGCGGAACACCTGGTTCTTGTCCGCGAGAACCCGCAGCGCGGCGAGGGCTTCGGCCTCGCTCTTCGGCTGCGCGAACGGGCCGAGCGGCAGCGTTTCGGCGCGGCGGATCGAGGCCGGGATCACGGCGTCGATCAGGGCGGCGCGCGACGCGAAGCCGAGCGTGTCGAGCATGGCCTGCTGGCTGGCGGCGTCGGGGCCGATGTGGCGTTCGGCGAACGCGTCGTGCGTTTCGAGCGCGGCGAGCGAGAGGGGCGTGCGGTTCATCAGGCGGTCCGGGTGTTCGAGCTTCATGGCGTGACTCTGGTCCCGCGCGGGCCGGCCGGCGGCCGGCGTCGCGCGGTTCGGGTAAGGGAATTAGTCGATCAGCTTGCTGTAGGCGGCGGCGTCGAGCAGGCCGTCGGTCGATGCGCCGGCGGCGAGCTTGATCTTGAACAGCCACGTGTCGTACGCGTCGCTGTTCACCTCTTCCGGCGTGTCGATGGCGTCCGCGTTGATCGCGACCACCTCGCCCGACACCGGCGAATAGATGTCCGACGCCGCTTTCACGGATTCGACGACGCCGATCGCGTCGCCCGCCTTCACCTGCTTGCCGACGGCCGGCAGTTCGAGGAAAACGATGTCGCCGAGCGTGTTCTGCGCGTGATCGGTGATGCCGACCGTCAGCGTGCCGTCGGCTTCAGTGCGGATCCACTCGTGTTCGTCGGTGTACTTCAGATCGGCCGGGACGTTGCTCATCGGATGCTCCTGATAAAAGGGTTTGTTCGTTTTGCTGGCGCGCCCGCCGGGGCGCGCCGGGTGTGGTGTTGCGCCGGGCGCCATCTCCCGGCTTTCCGGGAGGCGGGCCGCCCGGCCGTTACGCAGCGAGGACCTTGCCGTTGCGCACGAACGGCAGTTTTACCACGCGCGCGGGAAGATTCTTGTCTCGAATTTGCACCTGGACCAGGTCGCCGATCTGGACGGCCGCCGGCACGCGCGCGAACGCGATCGATTCCTGCATCGACGGCGAGAACGTGCCGCTCGTGATCTCGCCTTCGCCGTGCGGCGTGACGACCTTCTGGTGCGCGCGCAGCACGCCGCCCGCCTTGCCGTTTTCCTTCTGCAGGATCAGGCCGACGAACGCGGCGCGGGTGCCGTTGGCTTCAAGGGCGGCGCGGCCGACGAAGTCGCGCGGCGCGCCGAGGTCGACCGTCCACGCGAGGCCCGCGTCGAGCGGGGAGACGGTGTCGTCCATGTCCTGGCCGTACAGGTTCATGCCGGCCTCGAGGCGCAGCGTGTCGCGCGCGCCGAGCCCGCACGGGCGCACGCCGTTCTGCTGCAGCGCGTTCCAAAGCGCTTCGACGTGCACGGCCGGGACGATCACTTCGAAGCCGTCTTCGCCGGTATAGCCGGTGCGTGCGACGGTGAGATCGCCGAACGGCGTGCCGGCGACCTGCGCGGCGTTGAACGGCTTCAGCTCGCTCGTCGCGGCACGCGCGGCGGGCACGGTCGCCCAGGCCTTTTCGCGGGCGTTCGGGCCCTGTACGGCGATGATCGCGAAATCGCGGCGCGGCGAGATCGTGACGCCGTAGCCGCCTTGCTCGTTCAGTTGGTTGAACCACGCGATGTCTTTCTCGGCCGTGCCGGCGTTGACGACGACGCGGAAGAATTCTTCGGTGAAGTAGTAGACGATCAGGTCGTCGATGACGCCGCCCTGCGGATTGAGCAGGCACGAGTAGAGTGCCTTGCCGGGCGTCTTGAGCTTGCCGACGTTGTTCGCGATCGCGTGCTCGAAGAACGCGCGCACGCGGCTGCCGGTGAAATCGACGACGCACATGTGCGACACGTCGAACATGCCGGCGTCGGTGCGCACGGCTTCATGTTCTTCGATCTGCGAGCCGTAGTTGACGGGCATGTCCCAGCCGCCGAAGTCGACCATGCGGGCATTGAGCGCGCGGTGCGCGGCGTTGAGCGGGGTGTGATTCAGTGCAGTCATCGAGGCCTCAGGCAAGGCGCTTGCGCGCGGATCAGAACGGCCATGTGCCGACCACCGCGGCCGACGGCCTGCGAGCGATCCGGTACATGCCCCTCTGTCCTCGATACCTGAGAGATTGCGCTGCCGGCCAGGCCTGGCGAACGCGCGCCCCTTCGGTGGGCAGCCTGCCCGCGCAGCCTATGCGCTGCGGGCTACTGCCGCTCTCCAGAGTGCGGGGAGTGTGTGGCCCGCGCGATGCACGGACGAGGTTCCCCGACGCGGTCGGTCCTTTTGCCTGAGAGTTTGCGGGTGTGCCCCTTCGGCGGCGCAACCGGCTGAAACAGCACGGTCACACGCTCTCCCGACGCGTGCGGGCGACTGTACGCGAGCAGGTGGGCCTTGTCAATTTGAGCAAAAGAATGTCGCTTCGCGACAAGCGGTGGTAAGCGGCGACAAGCGGTGCCGCCGCTTTCTCCGCGCCGGCGGGCGCCGGTGCGTTACTCGCCGATCGCGCGCGCGGCCGTGTCGAGTTCCTGGTTCAGCACGCGCTGCTCGTCGCCGGACAGGCCGCCGCTGTGCTGCGCGGACATGTCGTTCGCTTCCTGGCGGATCACGTCGAGGCGGTGGTGAAGCTGCGCGCCGTACGGCGGCGGGTAGTAGCCGCCGTTCACGCGCGCATCGATGCGGCGGTGCAGGTTCTCGATCCGGCCCTGGATCTGCTGCATCCGCTCGTTCGCGACGACCTGCGGATTCGGGCGCGGCGGAGGGGCCGGGCGAACCGGCTGCTGCGGCTGCACGATACAGGCCGCAAGCGAGGAAACCAGGACGCAGCACGCTGCTGCGCGAATCAACCGTTGCATCAACATTCTCCAGACGGATTGGTGTCGGATCGACTTTTTCGAGAAACGCGTCAGACCGGTCGGACGCTGACTTTCGTTCCCCCGGCATTTGTAACCGAATGTTCCTGTAATCGAATCCGCCGGGCCGGCCGCGACCGGCCGGCGCGCGGTGTCAGATCGTGCGGCGCACGAACGGCAGCCGGCGGCCGTCGTGCTCGCTCTGCGCGGCGAGCTCGATGATCGTCATCACGTCGACGGCATCCTGCATGGTGACGGGGAACGGCGCGCCGTCGCGGATCGACGCGGCGAGCGCGCGGTAGAACTCCGCGTACTGGCCGTCGAGTGTCGGCACCGGGCGTTCGACCTCGACCTCGCCGTCGAGCACGCGCAGCAGGCCCGGCGGATTGCCGCCGCCGAATTCGACGTCGTCCGCGGTGAGGCCGGCCTTGAGCTGGTCTTCCTGCGTGTCGAGCCCGAACTTCTGGTAGCTGCCGCGTGTGCCGTGCAGCGTGAAGCGCGCGGGCTCGATCGCCGACAGCGCGCTTGCATGCAGCGCCACTTCCTTGTCCGGGTAACCGAGCTGCAGGTGCACGAAATCGGGCGCCGTGCCGTTGTCGCGACGGGTCTTGACGGTCGCGCCCACCGTTTCGGGCAGGCCGAACAGCGCGAGCGCCTGGTCGATCAGGTGCGGGCCGAGGTCGAGCAGCAGGCCGCCGCCGCGGGCGGGTTCCTCGCGCCAGCGCGTGCGCGGCGTCGGGCGGAAGCGGTCGAAGTGCGACGCGAAATACGTGAGCTGGCCGAGCTCGCCCGATTCGACGATGCGGCGCACGGTGAGGAAATCGCCGTCCCAGCGGCGGTTGTGGAACGGCGCGAACAGCCGGCTGCGCGCGTTCGCGAGCCGCGCGAGCGCAAGCGCCTCGTCGGCGGTGAGCGTGACGGGCTTGTCGACGACCACGTGGCGGCCGGCTTCGAGTACCTGGCGCGCGAGCGTGAAGTGCGTGTCGTTCGGCGTGGCGATCACCACGCATTCGATGTCGTCGAGGCCGAGCAGCGTGTCGAGATCGGGGACGACGCGCGCGCCCGGATACGCGGCCTGTGCGCGATCGGGCTGCCCCGTCGCGATCGCGGCGACTTCAGTGCGGCCGCTCGTGGCGATGACCGGCGCGTGGAACGTCGCGCCGGCGAAACCGAAACCCATCAAACCAATCCTGAGCAATGACGACATGGCAATCCCTGGCTGCGAAGGAAACTAAAGGATGGTGCGCCGAGACGGCGCGAAGACGACCGGCTATTTTGGCATGGCGCCGCCGCTCGTACCGGGGCGTTCGGGCGAAACGCGCCGTGCGATGCGGCGCTTGCGCACGGAAGGCCGGCATTTGCGCGGGCCGGTGTGCCGCCCGTGCGGGGTTTTGCCTGCCGGCCCGCGCGGTGAAAGGCCGGTGCCGGGGCGTCGTGGTACGTCATGCGGCCGTCCGGCGCAGCACGGCGGCGGCGACCTGCGTGGCCCACACCGTGCAGGCGGCGGCACCGGGGTGGAAGCCGTCGCTGGCCATCAGATGGCGCTCGAGCGGCAGCTCGACGCGCAGGAACGTGCAGTGCGGCTGCGTGGCGGCCCAGCCGTCGAGCGCCGTGTTGAGCCGTTTCGCGCGCAACCCGAGATACCACGCGAGCGGCTGCGGCAACGCCGGAAAGCGCTCCATCGGCGGCACCGCCGACAGGATCGCGTGGCCGACCCGGAACCGCGTGGCGAGCAGCCGGACGAGCTCGGCCTGCTGCGCCTGCCAGCGGGCCGGCGGCACGCCGCCCGTCACGTCGTTGACGCCGAGCGACGTGACAGCCACGTCGAACGGCTCGGCCGGTTCGGCGGCGAGCCAGTCGACGAGCTCCCGCGTGGTCAGGCCCGTGCGCGCGAGCAGCTTCCAGTGCACGCGGTGCGTGGCCGCGAGCGCGTTCGCCAGCTGCCCGGACAGCGCGTCGCGCTGCGTCGCGACGCCGACGCCCGCGGCGGCCGAATCGCCGACCACCAGCACGCGCAGCGGCGGGCCGTCGCCCGCCACGCCGTCGCGCGGGCCGGCCGCCTCGGGCAGGCGTGGTGTGACGCGGCGCACGTAGCGCCCCTGCGCGAACAGCAGCGGGCCAAGGGCGGCGGTGGCGAACGGGTATCCCATGATGTCGATCCGGTGACGATTCAGGCGATTCAGGCGATTCAGGCGGTTGGGCGCGGGGCGGCGCCGGGTGGAGATATTGTGGCCGATCGCTGCGCGAACGGGGCCGGATTGGCCGGACGGACAAGGGGTGGTCGCGGGATTCGCCCGCGCGGCCCCGTCCGGCGGCGCTCCCGAAAAGCGCGCCGCCGACGTGTTAACATGCGCGTCCTGCCCCGCGTGTCCGCCTGCTTCGCCGGCCCGCCGCGCACGGCATCCTCCCGGCGTTCCGCCGTCAACCGCAACACCATCCGCCATCATGTCCGCAGGCCTCAATCCCGCCCAGAACGAAGCGGTGCGCTACCTCGACGGTCCCTGTCTCGTGCTCGCCGGCGCGGGCAGCGGCAAGACCCGCGTGATCACGCAGAAGATCGCGCACCTGATCGAAGCGAAAGGCTTCGAGCCGCGCCACATCGCGGCCGTCACGTTCACGAACAAGGCGGCCGCCGAAATGCGCGAGCGCGTGGGGAAGCTGCTCGAGGGCAAGACGCTCACCACGCCCGGCAAGGAAGGGCGCAAGGTGCCCGTCAACCAGCTCACCGTCTGCACGTTCCACTCGCTCGGCGTGCAGATCCTGCGCCAGGAGGCCGAGCACGTCGGCCTGAAGCCGCAGTTCTCGATCATGGATTCGGACGACTGCTTCGGGATGATCCAGGAGCAGCTCGGCACGACCGACAAGGGGCTGATCCGCAAGATCCAGAGCATCATCTCGCTGTGGAAGAACGGCCTGATCATGCCCGACGAGGCGATGGCGATCGCGGCCAACGAGGACGAGCACCAGGCCGCGCTGGTCTACCGCAACTACGTCGCGACGCTGCACGCGTACCAGGCGGTCGACTTCGACGACCTGATCCGCCTGCCGGCGGAGCTGTTCGCGAAGAACGAGCAGGTGCGCGACCGCT
>JABLTH010054155.1_pt1 | contig 43308 bp, 37 predicted proteins | sample 7875711 | NCBI WGS metagenome assembly JABLTH01 (sample SAMN14941262, study PRJNA633318) | bioreactor metagenome | isolation source: bioreactor | place: China | collected 2019-03-05 | reverse complement strand
TCGCCGACGTGGCTCACCATCGCCGAGGAGCCGCCGCCGTCGCGCCCGAACTGCATGGCCTGGGCCTGCCAGGTCAGAAGGCCCGCCAGCGCCACGGCGCTGAGCGACAGCAGCCAGCGAAGCCCGCGCTGCGCGTCGGGGGACCGCGGCGCGCCGGGAGACGCACCCGGATCCTGACCGATGGCCAGGGGCGCGTCGCCCGTCGCGGCGTCTTGGGCCTTGACCGGGGTGTTGGGTTCGTTGTTCATGGCGTTACCTCCCCGGCTGAATCTTGGAGTCCGCGTCGAGGTTCCGGTACCCGATGCCGATCAGCGACTTGCGTCCCTGGTCCCAGCGCACCGCGATCATCTCTCGGTTGGCCGCGTCGAGGATGTACACCGCGGAGTTGCTCCCGCCGGAACTCGTCTTCCCAGCGACGACCGTGTATTCTCCGCGCACGCGCGCCGCCCCGCCGGGCTGCGCGGTCGCCGGCGTTGACAGCATCAGAAGACCCAAGGCGAGAATCAGCGCGCCGTTCACGACGGCCAGCGTTCGAACGCTCGGCTTGCCGGGCATGGTCCGTCCTTTCGGTGATCTCTACTCCTGACGCGACCAGCCGCTTCCACGCGGCATGATCGGTGCATCGACTCAATCCTGGTGCCCGCGCTTGCTTGGGATCAGGGCGGCCCCAACCGCGCCACCCACGATCACGATGAGAAACAGGTAGGACATGAGCACCGGCGGGCTGTCGGGGATCTTGGCCGTCGGAGCCTTGGGGAGCGCCAGGTTCCTGTTCTGCTGCGCGTTCGCGGTGGCGGCGAGCGACAGCACGAGGGCGGAGGCGAGAACGAACGAACGCGTGAACTTGGACATCTTGAAGTGCCTCCGGCTTTCGTGGGCGTCGGTCCAGGGTCGGATGCTGGATGGCCCCGTTCTGACGGGGCGGGCGGCCCGATGGCCCACGGTCATGCTAAGGAGCGGGGTCGAGCGAGTAAAGCCGACCCGATTCGCGGAAGGACCGCGCGCGGTTTCCCCGGACAAGCCCCGCCCGGTCGGCGTCCGGGCCGCGACCATGCTCCCACGATGACCGGGCGATCGCGACGGCGCTCCGCCAATCCCGATCACCGGGCCGCTTGCCTCGTCACGATCGGCACATACCCCACCCCCAGCCCCTTGAGAGGCGTCACCAGCAGGGCCGGGTCAACATCCGCCCGCACCCCCACCGTGTTCGGATGCGGGTACTCCTGTTCCTTGGTCCAAGGGCGGTGGATCAGCTCGACCTTCCTGTCCGGCGCCTGCACACGCTTCTTGCCCGGCGCACGCTCGCCCGCGGGCGCCGGATGATCACACATCCTCACCATCGCTTCACCCATCGCCTCGCCGATCAGGTAGTAAGTCTCGGCGTTGGAATTCCAGTGGTACCCCTGATCGGAAGGAGACTGTCCGGCATCGCGCCAGAACCCGCGCGGTCCCACGAACGCGACGTTCCCGCGGAACTCATCGAGTTCCGCCACCTGGGCCTGGGCGTCCATCAGCTCCAGCGCCTTGGGGTTCTTCTCGCCCGGGCCGCCTTGCCCGGTCTCCGCGATGACGAACGGCACGTTCCTTGCCCCAAGATCGTTGCGGATGTCACGGATGAAATTGGCCATGTTCTCCCGATACTGCGCGACGAAGTCGGGATTGACACGGTCGTTCCATCCCTGGTGCCATCCGATGCCCGCCAGCTCGTAGTCTCCGGCGCCGAGGTCGGGAAACTCCACCTTCAGGTTCGAGAGCAGGGCCTTGGTCCGCGTGATCACCTCGGTGTAGAAGGGCCCGACCGTCCCGCCGGAGCTGGGAGGACGAAAGTCGACCGCCAGGCTCTTGCCGCCCCACGCGAGTTTCACCAGGAGCACGGGATCGTTGAAGTGGTCGCCCACCACCTGGCCAAAGCCAAGCTCCGGCCCGATGCACTCTTCATTCACCCCGAACCCCGGCGCGAGCTTTCCCTTGCGGTCCAGGTACTGAATCCACACATCGTCGCGGACGACCCATCGCGCGTCCTTGCCCAGCAGGCGCTTGAACTTCTCCGGCGCTGCCGGGTCGTTCGCGACCGACTCCAGGCTGCCCTTGCCGTCGTTGTGCTTCGGGTCCGCCTTGATCCGCCCGTGCCCCTCCATGTTCGACTGGCCGATGAGCAGATAGACGCGAACCCGCGGGGCGGCCCGATCGGGCGGGGGGTCCACGGGCGGAGTGGACCCCGCCGATGCGCGGCAGATCGTCAGCGCCAAAGACACTCCGATCACCACCAGCGCCCCAAGTCCCGCGTTTCTGAGCATGTTACCTCGTCCCTTGCTTCCGATGGCGATTCACGCCGGAATCGGCGCGCCCGAATACGCCCGCGTGCCATCCTCTCGCCGCGGCTCCGACCCCCGCACCGCGGATCGGCCGCCGGGCCTTAGATCGTGTCGAGCAGTGGCAGCACGTCCGGCCTTGCCGTGGTCAGCCGGGCGTTGGGGCCCAACGTGAGCGGCTGGCTGATCCGCTCGAAGAGCTGCGGCGGGACATGGACCGTCCCCCAGCGCGGGCTCCGCACCCGCATCACCTTCGCGTAGTCCTCCACCAGCACGGCCCGAACAGCATACCAGCGTCCACGGTGCTCGAAGCACTCTTGAAACAAGCCGTCCGGCATGACCTCGTCACACCAGTAGACGAACACGAACGCGGCCCGGAACTCCGGGCCAAACAGCCGCTCCCAGACCCGGAGCGACTCGATGTCCTCCAGCGTCACCCATGAATCCAGGCGACGCATGTTGACGGACGCTCGCGCCCCCTCGGCGTGCGCGGGCGATCGTCCGCCCGCGGGCCTTCTTCCCACCCGGCGCCCCTTCACCTCAGCGAGCAGGTTCGAGTCGGGGCCGCCCGGCTTGCCATAGATCACAAAGTCGAACGACTTGAGCGCCGTCTGCGTCGCGCCGCCGTCGGGCGTTGTCACCGAGATCGACATCGCGCCCGCTTCGGGGAGCAGCGCTTTCCGCGCCTCGTCGACCGCGACATACGGCACACGCCGGGCACGCAGGTGCCCTTCGAAGGCCTGCTCGTAGTGGTGCCGGCGCTGCGCCATGAAGCCAGCTTACCGCGGCGTCATGAAAACGGAAACGCCGTGATTCACTTGGCCAACCGATCCAGGATGATCGGGACGGCGGAAGGGAGCGGATCCCACGGCTGCGCATGGATCCCGTTGGTGATCAGCTCGTCGACCGCTTCCTTGATCTCTGAATGCCGGAGCATCAGGCGGTGCGAGGCGTCCACGAACGCGACATCGCTGATCCACGCCGGCGCGGCCGAGGCCACCGACACCACGCCGTCCCCCAGCCCTTGGGAAATCTCCTCGACGGCGTCGGCGATCCGCTCGCTGGCGCGCACGCCAATCCACCCGCGAACCTCGGGCAGGCTCAGCAGCTCGCCCAGCTTGGCGTCGGCGGGCGAGGCCATCCTTCCCGCGATCGCCGTGATCTTGACGCCCGTGGGCGTGGGGCGCGAGTTCAGATCCGCCAGGAACTCGGAATCGGGCAGGAGGTCGCCCCCGGCCTCGCCCTTGCCGTCGCGATCAAAGCGCCCCAGGTCGCGGAGGTTGTGGTCCTTGGAGCCCCACCAGCGGATGAGACGCTCGCGGGCCTCGGTGGCGAAGTGGAAGTGCGCCCACCACGAGCCCTGATTGGGTGTACCGATCATGATGAGGCGTGTGACGTCGGGCAGGCCGGGATGCCCCAGGGCAAGCCCGGCGTAGTAGCCCGCCCTGGTGAGCGTGTCGCGCGCGACCAGGCCTCCCATGGAGTGGCAGACAAGATCGACGTGCCGGACGCCCGCGTCACGCAGCTGGGCCAGGGCGCAGAAGAGTTCATCGGCGCTCCGCGAGATCGGGCCGTCGTTGGCGTATTCGAAGCGCACGACGGGGGTTCCGCGATCGCGCAGCACGGGGGCGAGCTCGTCCCAGATGGTGCCCGGGTCGTCCAGCCCGTGAACGAGCAGCACGACCGAAGCGGGGAGAGCGTCGCCGCGTGCCAGCTCGCGCCATTCCATCGGCGCGCCGGGCGCCGCCGAGGCGGGCTTCAGCGCGTAGACGCCGCGGAGCATGAGCATGGGCGGACGATCGCCCAGGTACTGGTCGTACATGGCTTCGGTCGCCGCGAGCGTCTCCGCCGCCCGAGCACGCACGCGGGCGATCCAGCCCTGATCGGCTTCCGCGCCATTGATCGGCCCGGCTCCCCGCGGCCCGGTGTCGCCCGCGGGGGGCGTATCAACCGTCGTTTGGGCGCGGACAACGCCCGCCGCCGCCAGGAGTGCAACGATCGCGAGCCTTGCTCGCGCGGTGATGAAATCCGGCACGGATCTAGACCCACCCTGCATGGTTCGCGTCCTCCAGCGATTGGGGCGCGCGGATCGAGCCCGGAGCATTATTGGTGGAGGGGGATCGCCGATTTTGCGGGGCCTATTTCGGGCCGACGACCTTGACGAGCTTGTCCATCAGGTGGTCCTCGGCTTCCCGGTAGTGCTGGAACGCCTCTCGGACCCGGGTCGTCAGCTCTTCCATGGTCGCTCGATCCACCGTGGATCCCCCGCCGGGGGCCTGGGCGGTGATGGTTTCCAGCGCTTCGCTGGCGGCCCGCAGGTCGCTGACCGCGTCGGCGTAGGAGCGGGTCGCGTCGTACAGCACGCTCGCCTCGGACTCCTTGGCCGTCGGGGTGTAGAGGAGCCTCCAGGGCTTGCTTCGGATTTCAATGGCGGCGAGCTTGAGCTGATCGCTCATCAGGCGTGCATTGGCCAGGGCCCGACGGATGTTCGGGCTCTCTTCGCGCACCAGGGCGCCCGAGGCCCTGGCCGCGTCGCTGAAGTCATCGAGCGCTCCTCGGGCTTCGTCGAGCGCGGCGTTGAACTTGTCGAGCGTCTGGGCATTGACCTTGGCGACCGCGGCATCGGCGTTGTCGAAGATGCTGGTGATCTTGGGGTCCCAGCGGTCGAGGTCCTCGCCGATGTTTCTGATGATGCCGCGGGCGTCGGCCACGCCGCCCTGCGCTTCGGCCAGCAGCGGGTCGAGTCGTTCCGAGGCCTTCTCGGTGTTGGCGAGCGTGGCGTCCACCCGCTTTGACCAGTCGGGGAGTTGCTTGCGAAGGTCGGCGACCGACGACGCCACGTCATCGATCGCGGCCTCGACGCGCGGGCCGGCCTTGTCGATCGTTCGGGACAGACTCTCGATCGCCGTCTGCGCGTTGTCGATAATCGACTGGATCTTTTTGACCTCGTCACCACCGAAACCGGCCTGCGCCAGGAACGACGGCGGCGCGGGCGTCAGCCGCACCCGCTCCCCGGCCTCCAGCACCCGGTTGGGCCCGGTGATCGGGGTGCTCCCCGCGGTTCCGATGGACGAGATGTTGATGGTCGCCGACGAGCCCAGCAGCGGGCGCTCGATATGAAACACCGCGTCGTCGTACAGCGTGATCGCCGCGCGCACGCCGGCGGTCACATGCACCGCCAGCATGCCCGGCGCGTCGGGGTCGGGGGCGATGCCGACCTTTTCGACCTTGCCCACCGGCTGGCCGCCCAGGAGCACCAGCGACCCCGGCTTGATTCCTGACGCCCCGTCCTGCAGCGTGGACACGCAGAGGTAGGGCGTGCGGTCCTCCAGCTTGTCTCCGAGCCCCGAGAGCACGAAGCTCACGACCACCGCCAGGATCACCCCCGACACCAGGAACAACCCCGCCAGCACGCTGTTTCGCTGCGACGTCCGCGGCATGGCGGGAGCGTACCCGACCGCCGCACGGGTGTCGAGGCTCGCGGGCCGGTGCTATCTCCGGGTTGGCTCCACGCTCGGCGTGTGGGTGATCGTGACGGAGGGTCCGAGCAGGTCGGCCTCGAAGCTTGAGAGCGAGCGCCTCTCGGACAGCGGACCCTCCGCCGCGCCGCGCAGGAACTGGCGGATGAGGCGTTGATCCTCCGATCGGCCCGCGGCCTCCTCGTCGCTCAGATTGCGGAGTTCATCGAACCAGCGGCGCTCGCCCGAGTGGAGCACGCGTCCCTTATCGAGCATGACCATGCGGTCAGCGATCGCGAACGCCGAGTCCATCTCGTGGGTCACGACCACGGACGCCACGCCGAGCTGACGCGAAAGCGCGATGATGAGTTGATCGATCTCGGCGCTGGTGACGGGGTCGAGCCCGGCCGAGGGCTCGTCGTAAAAGAGCAGCTCGGGGTCGAGCGCCAGGGCGCGGGCCAGCCCGGCGCGCTTCTTCATGCCTCCCGAGATCTGCGACGGCAGTTTTCCCGCGTGCTCACGGAGCCCGACGAGTTCGAGCTTGATTTTCACCTGGATGTCGATGATTTCTTCCGAGAGGTCGGTGTGCTCGCGGATGGGGAGCGCCACGTTCTCGGCCAGGGTCATGGAGTTGAAGAGCGCGCCGGACTGGAACAGAATGCCGAATCGCTTCCGCACCTCGTTGAACGCCTTCTGCTCCATGGACGCGATGTCGTGCCCGAAGAGCTGGATGCGCCCGCCGTCGGGCTGGAGCGATCCGATCAGGAGCCGGAGGAACGTGCTCTTGCCGCACCCCGAGCCGCCCATGATGACGACGGTCTCGCCGGGATAGACGTCGAGCGTCACGCCGTCGAGCACGGTCCGCCCGTCGAATTTCTTGACGACGTCGGCGCACGAAATGACCGGCATCCTGGACATCCGGCCCACAGGATACCACGGTGCTCAGTGGTCGCCTTGCTTCTCGGGCTTCTCGTCCGACGGCTTGTCGGTCGAGGGCGTTTCGGGGGCCGGCGGGGCGCTGGGCGGCGCGATCTTCGGCACGAGCGTCTTTTCCAGGGGGAGGAGAGAAAACTCCTTGCCGGTCGTGGTATAGACGGTCACGTTCTGGACGGGGAGCTTGACGTCGCCGTTCTTGACCTTTCCGCCCGGGGGCCGGATCCACAGGACCACCAGCGCCGGTCCCTTGTCGAAGTTGACGGGGAGCGGGATGGCGTCATTCCGTCCCTGGAGGGGCTGGAACTGGTCTTTGAGAGGCATGTAGGCCGCGAAGAAGTCCCACGTCTGCGTGGGCATTCCCTTGCACGAGCCCAGCTCCGCCTGGTAGGCCGAGCGGAAGTCGGCGATGGTCTGGTCGGTCACGCTCTGGTTCACATCCGCCACGAGCAACTCACGCAGCTTGGTGTTATCGCCGGCGTCCATCGCGACGATCGCCTGGTTGATCGGGGCGGCGAATTTGCCCTGGAACTCTCCCATCATCCAGCTGGCGCCCATGGCCAGTCCGATCCACACCATCGTGAACAGGAGCCCGATGATGAGGCCCGCGATCGCCAGGCCGGTGCCGCCCACGCGACCGCGCGAGCCCTTGATGCCGATGAGCGAGGAGATGCCGAAGATCGCGGCCAGCACGCCCATGCCCGGGATAAGGCAGATGAGCGAGCACACGAGCGAGAGAATCGCCAGGATGCTGGTCCGCTGGGGGGCGGCGATCTCGGAATCGAACGTGTCCATGTCGAGGTTTCCTGCGTTCATGGGAACAGCGTACCTCCGAAGAGCGCCCCCGGCGAATCACCGCCCGACGTTTCCCGACCGGGCCAAGACCCCGACGCACTCCTTGACGATCTCCGCGGCCTGCTCGACCTCTCGGCGCGTGGTGTCCCGACCAAGGCTGAATCGGAGGGCGCCGTGAGCGATTTCAGGCTCGATGCCCATCGCCAGGAGAACCGGCGAAGGCTCGAGCGAGCCCGACGAGCACGCCGCCCCCGCCGACGCCGCCACGCCACGCTCCGAGAGCAAGAGCAGCAACGCCTCGGCCTCGAGGCGCGGGAACCCGATGTTGCTGGTGTTCCAGAGGCGACGTGCCGACTCGACGGGGGTTCCCTTGGCATCTCGGGGTCCGTTGATCACCGCCCCGGGGATGCCGGCGAGGATCCGTTCCTCGAAATGATCGCGCAGGGCCGCCAGTTCCTGGCGTCGAGAGGGGTCGCTGAGCCAATCTCGGGCCTCGTCGGCGGCGACGCCCGCGCCGACGATACCCGGGACGTTTTCCGTCCCGCCGCGACGCCCGAGTTCCTGCGTGCCCCGCACCTGCGGCACGACGCGGAAGCCCGGCGCCAGCCACAGCACGCCCACGCCCTTGGGGCCGTGGAACTTGTGCGGCGAGAAGACCAGGGCGTCCGGGCTCGGGTCGCGGCGAACGTCCAGCGGCAGCTTGCCGACGGATTGCGTGGCGTCAACCAGAACCCTCGCGCCGCGCCGGCGTGCCAGCGAAACGATCTGGTCCACGGGTTGGATGGTTCCGGTCTCGTTGTTGGCGGACTGAACAACGACCAGCGCGGTGCGCGCGTCGATCAAGGCCGCCAGGGCCTCGGCGTCGACCACGCCCTCGCGCGAGACGGGCGCGGTGCGCGTGTGGACCCGCAACGGCGCCCACGGATCGCCGGCGGGCGCGATCCGCGGCCCGGCGAGATGCTCGCACAGATCACGGATCGCGTGATGCTCGACGGGCGTGGTCACGATGTTGAGCGGGCCAACGGCGCCGCTTTCTCGCAATGACTCGATCCGGCCCCGGATGGCAAGGTCGAGCGCCTCGGTCCCGCCGCTGGTCAGGACGATGTCGCGCGGCTTGGCGTTGATGAGCGTGGCGATCGAAGCACGGGCGAGCTCGACGGCGTGGCGCGCCGCCTGCCCGCCGCGATGCACGCTCGACGGGTTCGGCCAGAGCTCCCGCAGCGCCCGCTCCATCGCGCGCACGACCCCGGGCGAGGGCCTGGTCGTCGCGTTGTGATCGAGATAGATCATGGCAAGGTTCAAGGACGTTCGGCACCGAGCACGCCGGGGGTGCGGCGGAAATCACGCCGGTGAGCGGGGGGTGGCTTGCGCACGGTTCTTGCTGGATCTCCTGGTCCCTCGGCGATTCTCGCCTGCTTCACGGAGTGCACGGCGATCGATGCGTTCGGATTCTTCTCTGCTCCGGGCGCCGGATCACGAAGCACAGGCACGTCCTTGCGCTCGTCGAACTGTTCCGGATCGATCCCTCCCGATGATCCGCGTCAGCCGGCGCGGATCATGTTGCGTTCCAGCACGTCGCGGACGCTGACGCCCTTCTTGTCCATGCCCTGGTGCGGCACGCCCAGCGCATCCAGCACGCCATAGCCCAGCCCGATGTGGATCAGGATCCAGGCGATGAGCTCGGGGCTGGTGGCGTCGGGCACCTTGTGCTTCTTCTGCGCCGCGGCGATCTCTCGCTTCAGGAACGCGTGAAGCTCGGTCATGTGCTCGCCCACGGCCCGCTTGATCTCGGCGTCGTCGACCTCCGTGATCGCCTGGAGCAGCACGCGGTAGGCGTAGCGCCCATGCTCCACCATCGGGTTGTGATCGAGCAGGCGACGGACGCGCTCCGCGGGGTCTTTCGAGCTCTTGAGGAGTTCCTGCCATTCGTCGAGCGTCCGGGCCGCCGACGTGCGGATGAGTTCGATGAACAGGTCGCGCTTCGACTTGAAGTGCCTGTAGATGATGGGCTCGGTGACGCCCGCGGCCTTGGCGAGCTGTGCCGTCGTCGCCCGCGCGTAGCCCGACCGGGCGAACAGCTCGGCGGCGGTATCCAGCAACTGCTCACGACGCTTCTGCGCGGTCAATCGTGCCATGCACGGCTCTCCTGCGGCCCGCGCAAGGTTAGCAGACGTTTACCTGGCGTGTCCGCCCTTGGGCCGAGAGTCCCCGACAGATTCATCGACAAACCGCCCCGAACCGCGGATCGGCGCGGGGTCATACCCGCCCCGCGCGAACGGATGGCACCGAAGCACCCGGCGGAGCGCCAGCCACGAACCCCTGACGGGCCCGAACTCGTTGAGCGCGTCGATCGCGTAGTTCGAGCACGTCGGAACATACCGGCATTGCCGCCCCACGATCGGCGAGAGCACGCCCTGATAGACGCGGACCAGCAAGACCAGCGGCCAGACGCTGGCGCGACGCAGCCGGAGTCTCCATACACCCCGCCCGATCATGGCGCACGCCCCCGACGCTTGACGGATCGCGCGTGCAATTCCGCCGCCAACGCCCCGAACCATTCACGGCATTGATCGAGGCTCATGTCCGCGAGCGCGTCCGTGCCGTGGAACGAAACGACGGCGTCGTAGCCGCGTCCGAGCGGCGTACGGCTGCCCGATTCATCCTCGCCCGCGGGCGGGTGAAGATCCCGGCCCGCATCCGTCCACCGGGGCAGCTCGTGCTGCGATAAGCGGAACGCTTCGCGCGCGAGGCGTTTGACGCGGTTGCGCGCCACGGCCGAGCCCACCCGGCGCGACACCGCCAGCCCCAGCCGCCAGTGCGGCAGGTTATTTGGACGGATCGACAGCGTCATCGGCCCGATCGCCGCACGCAGGCGGTACGCGTACACGCCCTGGTACTCGCGCGCGTGCGTCAACCGCCTTGACCTTGGGAACGAGTACGTCGGCACGGGGAAGGGTATGAGCCGCGCCCTCTCGGGACCGGCGTCTCATCAATCGTCCCAGTAGCCGCCCCGAGCGCCGAATCGACCGTCACGGGATTCCTTGGCCTGGGCCTCGTTCACGCGAAGAGGGCGGCCAGCGAGCGGCTTGCCGTTGGTCCCCGCAATAGCCGCCACCCCTTCCTTCGAATCGGCGAACTCAACGAACCCAAAGCCGCGCGGACGGCCCGTGTCGCGCTCGGTCGAGACCATCACCGACACGACGCGCCCGAACCGCGCGAAATGGGCACGGAGTTGGTCCTCGGTGAGGCTGAACGGGAGATTGCCGACGTAGAGACGCATGTGACCCCTAACGCAATGGTCTTTGACCCGTGATCTTCTCCACGAGCGCGGCGGCATCGCTGAGCCTTCCACCGCATGAACGAAGCCACGCAGGCTCCTTGCCCGGCACAACGGTCAGCCACGCGGTGTCTTTGCCGCTTTTTCCACCATGCTGCGACTCAATTCCATCGCCTGCATGCCAATGCTTCATCATGGTTGGCTTGGGAATGATCCAGCAGTGCGCGTCAAACGGACTCAGTCCAAGACACACCACGAACTCGTAGTTTTGATCTCGCAATTGTTGGAACTTGTAGAAGCCGCTCTTCCAAAGCGTGCTGAATTTCACCTCGGCTCGCTTGCCATTCACGACTCGATCCGCTTCGCTGTCCGGCGAACGAACGACATCAAAACCCTTGGTCGCTAGCCAGCCCGCAACAAGCTTCTCACCGACTACTCCCACTTGCCTTGAGGGGCGAGTACGTATCCAAGCGAAAGGACTTCCGCTCCAATCGCGATCCTCCTGGGCGTAATCTGCTTGCAAAGTCGCCGCGCAGGACGCCAAGATGCGAACATCAGGATCATTGATTGAGCTGCTCATGTCATCACTTCCCGCGCGGCGGCGAACAAGCCGCCCGAGTCTTGGCTCGGCAGCGGCGATTCGCACCCATGCCACCTCGGGCCCGCGAACGCGAGTCGGCTCGCCATCACCGCGATCGCCTCCTCGTTGTTGTCCACCAGCACAGCCGATCGTCCCTGCCGAACCGCCGACTCCCCCGTCGTCCCACTCCCGGCGAAGAAATCCAGCACGCGATCGCCCGGATTGGAATGCACCCGCACGATCCGGTTGATGATCGCCAGCGGCTTCTGCGTCGGATAGCCCGTCTTTTCCCGCCCGTTCGGGCTCACGATGGTGTTCCACCACGTATCCGTCGGCGTCTTCCCTCGCTCGGCCTTCTCTGGGCCGACCAGACCCGGGGCCATGTAGGGGATTCGATCAATGTCGTCGTAGCGAAATGTGTACCGCTCGGGGTCTTTCGCATACCACAAAATGTTGTCGTGCTTCGGAGACCACCGCCGCGTTGCTCGTGCGCCGTAGTCATACGCCCAGACGATCTCATTGATGAACGACTCACGCCCGAAGATCGAGTCCAGCAACACCTTGCAGTAGTGAACCTCGCGGTAGTCGATGTGAAAGAAAAATGACCCGTCGGGCGCGAGCAGCCGACGCGCCTCTTCCAGCCGCGGCTCAAGAAACGCCAGATAATCGTCGAACGAATCTGCGTACGCCTTGCTCCCGATCTTCACCGTTCGATATCGCTGCCCCTTGAATCCCGTCCGATCGCCGTTCTCGTCACGAATCGTCTGAATCTGCGTGCGCGCCTGCACCTTTCCCGTGTTGAACGGCGGATCGATATAGATGAGATTGAATGATCCGCTAGAAAACGAGCGGATGACCTCGAGATTGTCGCCAAAATGAATGTCGAGCATCGCGCCCTCCCCGCACGCATGATCGTACGCGCCCGTTTTTCTACTTCTTCTTGTTGTCGCTCGATGACTTGTCCGGGTACGCCGGCGGCGGCGGGACGTTCCGCGGGTCTTGGCTGATGAGGCCCTGGAGGTGCTCGATGGCGGCCTGGAGCTGGCGGTCCTGGCCGTTGAACGTCTCGTGGGGCGGGTTGTCGACGACGATGTCGGGGTCGACGCCGTGCCCCTCGATCAGCCAGGCGCCCTCGGGGCCGTACACGCCGTATTCCGCCGCCGTCGCGATCCCGCGATCGACGAGGAAATTGCTGGAGCTGAGCCAGACCTCGCCGCCCCAGGTGCGTGTGCCCATGACCTTGCCCAGGCCCAGGCGCCGGAAGCCTTCGCTGATCGCCTCGCCGTCGGAGCCGGTGCTTTCGTCGCAGAGCAGCACGACGTGCCCGCGGAAGGCGTACTGCATGTTCCAGTACGGCTCGCCGGCGCGTCCCTGCCAGAAGAACCACGCCTTGCGCAGGAGGCGCGACAGGATCCAGCTGTCGATGTTTCCGCCGCGGTTGTTGCGGACGTCGAGGATCAGGCCCTGGCGCTGGAAGACCGGGTAGAAATGGCGTGCCCAGTCGGCCATGTCGCCCGCGCCCATCGCGCGCAGGTGGACATACCCGATGGTGCTGTTCGAGGCTTCTTCGACGATCTTGCGCCGCTGATACTCCCATTGGTCGTAGCGGAGGTCGGCCTCGCTCGCCATCGAGATGGGCGTGACGATGTGCTTCCGCGTCTGGCCCGTGGAGTGCTTGACCTCGATCAGCACCTGCTTGCCCGCCTGGTTGCGGAGCAGCGCGTGGATGTCCGGGGCGGAGAGGGCATCAACATCGTTCACCCTGGTGATCACGTCGCCGACGCGGATGTTCATGCCGGGCCGGAGAAGCGGGCCGGTGCGCGAGGGCTCGTCCGGGTCGGAGATGAAGAGGCGGTCGATGCGGAAGCCGCCCGCCGCCTGATCCCTTGTGAAGGTCGCGCCCAGCGACGCGGGCTGGACGTCGTCGGGTCCACGCCGCGTGTCGCCGCCGCGCACGAAGATGTGCAGGGCCGAAAGCTCGCCGACCATCTGCGCGATCACATCGGAGAGTTCTTCCCGGGTCGAGACGCGATCGACCATGGGCAGGTACTTGTCGAGCATGGCGCGCCAGTCCACGCCGTGCATCTTGCGGTCGTAGAAATAGTCGCGCTCCAGGCGCCAGGCCTCGACGAACATCTGCCGCCATTCCTCGCGCGGCGTCATCGAGAACTGCCAGCCCGAGAGGTCAACGCCGGCCTTCGAGAGGTCGGCGCCCGGGCCGCTCCCGGCGTCGATCACGAAGAGGGAGTCTCCCTTCCGGACCAGCACCTGCTTGCCGTCCGCGCTGGGCTCGGCGCTCCCGAAATCGGTCACGATCGCCTTGGCGTCGAACTCGTGCTTCTTGAGCGTGTCGGGGTCGATGTCCAGGGCCATCAGGCTCGCTTTCGCCTCGTCGCCGCTCCCCGACGATCGCCAGAAGAGCCGCTTCTCGGTGGCGAACAGCCCGCTGTAGTTGCCCGGGGGCACGGGAACGTCGATCAGACGCTCCTGGATGCCGTTCACGTCGATCTCGATCGGCTTGGGCGCGTCCTTCTTGGCGTCGTCCTGCCTCGGCTCGACCTTCTTGGCTTCTTCCTTCTTGTCGCCCGCGGCGTCGGGCGGCGCGGCTTCCTCCTTCTTCGCCGGTTCCTTCTTGGGCTCGTCCTTCTTTGACTCCTCATCGGCCAGCGCGAGTTCGTCGGTGCGGTCGAACGGCGAGCGCAGGCCCGGCTTGAGCGCCACCGCCATCAGCTTGCTGCGCTTGTCAAAGTACGGCTCGGGCGCCAGGGCGCCCCACGGGCTCCCCACCACGCTCTCGAAGTTGCGATCCGAGATGAAGTAGATCCAGTTGCCGTCCGGGCTCCACGCCGGCGCGTAGCTGTCGAAGCGGTCGCTCGTGAGCGCCGCCACCTGCTTGGTCGCCGTCGTATAGACCTTCACCTGGCGGTAGGTGTTCGGCGCGATGATCGCGTAGGCCAGGTGCGCGCTGTCCTTCGACCAGGTCAACCCCTCGATGTTGTCCACCGTCGACTCGTCGATCTTGGTCGAGACACCCGCCTTCACGTCGTAGATGAACAGACGGAAGTGCTTGTCGTGGTGCGCGATGTAGTTGCCGTCGGGCGACGGCACGCCCTCCCAGCGCAGAACCTCGGCGTCGTTCGTGAGCTTCCTGGCCCCGCCGCTCCCGTCGGCGTTCATCGTCCAAAACTCCACCTCGCCCGGCGCGTCGGGTTTGTCCGATTGATCGCTCAACACCAGCAGCGACTTGCCGTCGGGCATGAACCGCGCGTCCCGGTATCGCACGCCCGCGCTCCGCGTGATCTCGATCGTGCGCCCGCCCCGCCCGAGATAGCGCGGCGTCACGAACACCTGCCCGCGTGCCGTCATCACCACCCGGTCGCCGCTGGGAGACACATGCGCCGATGTCATGTAGTCCGCGGGCTTCTTCACCCACTTCTCGCGCGTCTGATCAAAGTCGGAGGCGAGCGTGATCGGCACGGGGGCGGAGTTCCCGGTCGCAAGATCGAGCAGGCAGATCTCCGGCCCGCACTGGTACGCGATCTTCCCGTCGCGCAGCGAAGGTGAGGCGGCGTCGATCCCGACGTGCCGGGTGTGCTGGCGGAGATCACCTCCGGCAGAGTCGCACGACCACACGTTCATCGTGCCGTCGCGATCGCTGATGAAATACAGGCGGTCCTTCCACCACATCGGCGCCGTGCTCTCGCCGGCGTAGTCGGGGAAGAGCTTCGTCGCTTCTCGGGCGGCCCCGGTCTGGGGCGGCGGGAACTTCCAGAGCTGCCTCGCCGTGCCGCCCTTGTAGCGCTTGGTGAAGCTGCCCTGGGCCACTCGCGTGAAATACAGCGAGCCATCCGGCGCGTACACGCCGTCCACCGCCTGGGCCAGCGGCACCCGCGAAAAGTCGTTGGTCGCAAGATCGATCGAGACCAGTTGCGCGGCGGGGAGCGTCGAGTATCGCCGCGTGCTGTAGACCAGCGCCCCCGTGTTGTCGAATGTCACCGGCAGGGCGCGCCCGCCCTCGAACGTCCGGCGCATCGGCAATCCGCCCGCCAGCGGCATGGTGTAAACCTCGGTCGGCCCCTCATAGGTCGCGGCGAACGCCAGCGTCTTTCCGTCCGACGACAGCACGGCCCGCGTTTCCTCGCCCGGGTGCGTCGTCAGCCGAGACGCCACGCCGCCCGCGATCGGGACGCTCCACAAATCCCCCTCGGCGGTGAACACAATGCGGTCCGGCCCCAGGGCCGGGTAGCGGTAGTACCCCTTGAGGTCGGCGGACTGGGCGAGCAGTCCGGCGGGGAGAGTGGCGAGCGCGACGAGAACCGCGGCGGCGGATCGACGAATGTTCATGATGCATGAGCTCCGTTTTCGGACCTGAGAGCGTACCGAGTTTCACGCCCCGACGTTGCGGCCTGTGACGAATGCGCCGACGCCGCGATTCACGCCGCGTCATCCTCGCGCGCCGCCCGCGGCAAGCCCGGGGGCGAGGTTCACGCGCCGCGCCAACCTGCCGATGCACGAAACGGCGTCGCACCCGTGGAGTGCGCGCGGAGGTGATCGTGGGTAAACGCAGACGAGGTTGGAGCGTCCTCTCCCGTGGCGAATCGCTGCTGGCGACCGCCGCCGCGCCCCTGGCGGGGCTGCTCCTCGTCGCCGCCGGCGGCATGGGCTGGCTCAGCGTTCGGCATCACCGTCAGACCATGTCGGACATGACCGAGCGGTCGGCGGCCATCAGCGCCGAACTGGCCGCGCGCTCGCTCGACGAGCTGATCGCCCAGGAAAAGACCTCGCTGATCCGTTCAACGTTGGCGGAGATGGCCACGGCCGCCGAGCTCGCCGGCGCCCGCCTGGTCGACGACACCGGCAGGATCCTCGAGTCTTTCGAGGCCCCCGACGCCGTCGCGACCGGGGAGGCTTCGATCAGCGCGCCCCTGCGCGGAACGATCGGCGGGCACCGTCTCTCGCTGGTGGTTGATCCGGTCCCGGCCGCGGATTCGTCGTCCGATCAGGCCGTGATCGGCATGGGCGCGATCGGCGGCGGGGCGCTCCTGGTCGGGCTGTTCACGTACCGTCGTCTGCGGCGCAAGCTGCGCGCGATCGGCGCCGTGCAGGACGCGCTGCTGGCGGCTCACGAAGGACTGACCGATCCGGATCTTCTGGCCGTCGACGCGCGCTTCGGCCCGGCCGCCGTCGCGTGGAACTCGCTGCTGGACCGTGCGTCGCGCGGGTCGCTGGACGCCGCCGCCGCCCCCACCACGGAATCAAACGGGGTGGACGCGCTGGCGGTGGGCGCGTGCGATGCCCTTTGGACGGGTGTGATCGTGGTCGACCGCACGTCCAAGGTGCGTTACCTCAATGGCGCGTGCTCGACGCTCCTTTCCGTCAAGCGCGACGAATCGATCGGCACCGACATCCAGAATGTCATCAAGGACGAGGAGGTGCTCTCCGCCATCCGCGACGGCGCCAAGGCCGGCAAGCTCGCCAGGCCGCGCCTCACCTTCGAGCTGGAGCGCGGCGGGCCCGACCCCGCCGGACGCGGCGTGCTCCGCCTCACGCTCCGCTCGCTCCGCGACGAGGCCGGGGCGATCCTGATCGTCGTCGAAGACGTCACGCAGCAGCGCGTGGCGGAGGAAGCCCGCTCCTCGTTCGTGGCCCAGGTGACCCACGAGCTGCGCACGCCGCTCACCAATGTCCGCCTCTACCTGGAAACGCTGCACGACGAGGGAGAGGCCGATCCCTCGATCCGCGCCAAGTGCATCAATGTCATCGGGCAAGAGACCCGGCGCCTGGAGCGTGTTGTTCAGGACATGCTGAGCGTCTCGGAGATCGAGGCCGGCTCGTTCAAGCTCCACGTCGACGACGTGCGCACGGCGGAGATCTTCGAGGAGCTCATGAACGACTACAGCGCCCAGGCGCAGGACCGCGAGATACGCCTGGTCTTCGACCTGGCTCCCAAGCTCCCGGTGCTCCAGGCCGACCGCGACAAGATCTCCCTGGCCCTCCACAACCTCGTGGGCAACGCGCTCAAATACACCCCCGTGGGCGGGGAGGTGCGCGTCAAGGCCGAGGAGGCCGACGGGCTGTTCACGGTCCGGGTCATCGACAACGGCATCGGGATCAAGGAGGACGAGCAGGAACTGATCTTCGAGAAGTTCTATCGCGCCAAGGACCAGCGGATCAGCGCGATCGTCGGATCGGGGCTGGGCCTGGCGTTGGCGCGCCAGGTCATCCGCATGCACGGCGGCGACATCACCGTCGAGTCACAGCTCAACAAGGGAAGCACGTTCACGCTCCCCGTCCCGCTCCAACCCGGCGCGGCGCCGGCGGGCGTCACCAAGGCCGCGGCATAGGACATGGATATCCAGGAATCCAGACAGGGCGCGGTCACGGTCCTCAAGCCGATGGGCCCCATCGTGCTCGGAGACGCCGATCAGTTCCGCGCCGCCGCGAGCGACGCCCACTCGCGCAGCCTGGGGCGATATGTCGTCGACGCCTCCGCCGTCGCCTACGTCGACAGCCAGGGTCTCGAGGCTCTGCTCGACGCCTCGGAGGCCCTCGCCACCGGGGGCCAGTGCCTGCGTCTCTGCGGCGCCAACGAGACCCTGCGTGAAGTCCTTGAACTCACGGGGCTCTCGGATTCGTTCGAGCACTACGAGGACGTCAATTCCGCCGCCAGGAGCTTTCTGTGAGCGACCTCCCACCGACCAACCCCGCGCCGAACCCGACGCCGGACCCCGGCCGCCGCCCGCGCCTTGGGGACGCGCTGGTCGAGCAGGGCGCGTTGACGCGCGAGCAGCTGGAGTCGGCGCTGGTCCAGCAGAAGCGATCCGGGAGAATGCTCGGCGAGATGCTCGTCACCGAGGGTGTCATCTCACCCACGGTGCTTGTCCACACCCTCGCCCGCTGCGCGGGATTCCGCGGGTGCACGCTGCGCCACGGCCTGATCGACCCCGCCGCCGCCAAGCTGGTCCCCAGCGAGGAATGCGAACGGCTCCGCGTGATTCCGATGTTCAAGGTGCGCGGCGTGCTCACCGTCGCCATGGCCGAGCCGCAGAGCCTCCCCACCATCGACCGGCTGCGCCAGCTCACCGGCTGCCGTGTGCGCGCGGTGCTGGCGCTCGAGTCGAACATCCTCGAGTACGTCAAGAAATACTCCGGCGGCGATGTCGACATCGACGCCTTCCTCACGAGCCTCCAGGAATCCGACGTCGAGGTCGTCGACCGCGAGAGCGTCGACGACGGCCCATCCACCGACCTCGACACGATGGTCGCGGGGAGCCCCGTCGTCAACCTCGTCAACGTCGCCTTCCTCACCGCCGTCCGCGACAAGGCCAGCGACATCCACATCGAGCCCGACAAGCGCGGCACGCGGATCCGCTACCGGATCGACGGCGTGCTGCGCGACCTCATGAAGCCCCCGCCGGGACTGCACGCCGCGATCGTCTCCCGCGTCAAGGTCATCGGGAAGATGGACATCGGCGAGAAGCGCCTGCCCCAGGAGGGCCGGGTGCGCATCGTCGCCGAGGGACGCGAGATCGACCTGCGCGTCTCGAGCATGCCCACGCTCCTGGGCGAGAAGATCGTCGTCCGCATTCTCGACAAGCAGAACCTCCGCGTGCGTCTCGACGAGCTGGGCTTCCGCGCCGAGGCGATGGCGAAGTTTCGGCGCGTGCTGGAGCTCTCGCACGGGCTGGTGCTCGTCACGGGCCCCACGGGCTCGGGCAAGACAACCACGCTCTACTCCGCGCTCGATCTTCTCCGCGGCCCTGAGGTGAACATCGTCACCGTCGAGGACCCCGTCGAATACCAGCTCGACCTGGTCAACCAGATCCAGGTCAACGAGCAGATCGGGATGACCTTCGCCCGCGCGCTGCGGTCGATCCTCCGCCAGGATCCCGACGTCATCATGGTCGGCGAGATCCGCGACCCCGAGACCGCGCGCGTGGCGATCCAGGCGGCCCTGACCGGGCACCTCGTGCTGGCAACGCTCCACACCAACGACGCGGTCGGCGCCGCCGCTCGTCTCGCCGATATGGACGCCGAGGCTTATCTCCTGGCCAATGCGCTCAATGGCGTGGTCGCCCAGCGGCTGGCCCGCACGATCTGCGGCGGGTGCGCGACCAAGTACTACCCCAGCGACCAGGCCCTGGCCGACGCCGGCATCACCCAGCACGCGGGACGCGCGTTCCGCAAGGGCGCGGGGTGCCGCCAGTGCCACAACTCCGGCTTCCGGGGGCGTCTGGGCGTGTACGAGGTGCTCGAGGTCTCGCCCGAGATGCGACGCCTCATCGCGCAGTCACGCCCATCCCACGAGCTCCGCGATCAGTTCCGGCGCGAGGGCGGGCTCACCCTCCGCGACGAGGGCGTCCTGCTTTCGCTCGATGGTAAAACAAGCCTCGAAGAAATCCTGCGCGTCACGCAGAACGACGACGAACCGGCGTCGAGCGCCGACGCCAAGCCCGCGCCCGGCAGGGAGGCCGCATGAAACTCCGCTGCCGAGCCTTCGACTCCGCGGGAACATCGATCGTCGAGACGATCGAGGCTCCGGACGCCGCCGCCGCGACCGAAATCCTGCGCCGGCGCGGCCTGTTCGTCGCGGAAATCGCGGAGGAATCCGCCGCCGCCATGGCCCGCGCGTCGGGCCCATCAACTTCTTCCGGGCGGCGCGTCGGCTCGCGGGCGCGCCTCAACGCGCTGACCGGATTCTCCCGGCAGATGGCGGTGCTACTCTCCACGGGCACGCCGATCCTTGACGCGCTGGTGTCGCTGGAGCGGCAGACCCCGGCCGGCGATTGGCACGACGCGCTGTCCGACATCCGCGCCCGCATCGAGCAGGGGCACTCCCTCTCCGAGGCGCTGGCGCACCACCCCGCCTACTTCGACGCCGTCTCGCGAAGCCTGATCGCCGCGGGAGAGAGCGGGGGTCAGCTCCCGGTCATGCTGGATCGCCTCGCCAAGCTGACGCGCCAGCAGCAGCGCGTGAACGCGTCGGTCGCCGGCGCGATGGCGTACCCGGTGCTCCTCGTCGGCGTGTCGATCGTCGTGCTCTCGCTCATGATCGGGTTCGTGCTCCCGCGCTTTGAGCAGCTCTTCAAGTCGCTCAACGCGCCGCTCCCGCCGACCACCAAGTTCATGCTGGCCATCGGCGGCTTCATGGCCCACTGGTGGTGGGCCGTCCTCGCCGGCGCGGGCGTGCTCGTCACCTCCGCCATTCTCTACGGGCGCAGCCAGGCCGGGCGAACGGCGCTCGACACCGCCATCGTCCGCGCGCCGATCTTCGGCAAGCTGATCCGGGGCCTGCTCACGGCACGCCTCGCGCGGGTGTTGGGTGTGCTCCTCGAAGGCCGCGTCCCCCTGCTCGACGCCCTGAGCCTGACGCGTCTCTCCATGGGGAACGCCGCCTACGCCAACCTCATCGCCCGCGCCGAGGACGCCGCCACCCGCGGGGAATCCATCAGCCCGGGGCTGGCCGAGTTCGAATCCGCCGGCGTGCCGCTCATCAGCCCCGCCGCCGGCGAGTCGATCCGCTCGGGCGAGCGGACCGGGAAGCTGGGGCCCGTCCTTCTCAACATCGCCGACGCGCTCGACGAGGACAACGACATCGTCGTCCGCTCGCTGACGAGCATCATCGAGCCCATCATTCTCTTGGCTCTCGGCCTGATCGTTGGCGTCGTCGCGCTCAGCATGTTCGTTCCGCTCTTTGACCTCACCAGCGCCGGCGGGCACGGGGGTGCTCATTGAGCGCCCGCTTCTCACCCATCGGCCTTGATTGGTCGGGCGCCGTCGCGTCCGCCGTTCAGCTCCGGCGCACCCGCGCCGGCTGGGCCATCCACGCCGCCTTCCACGCGCCCATCGGCCCCCCCTCCGACGCCGGCTCGGTGACCTCCCTGCACCGCATCCTGTGGCGTCACGGCTTTGAGGGTTCCGACGCCGTGCTCACGCTCCCGACCCGGGGCGTCGCGTCGACGACCAGCGCGACCCTTTCGCTCCCGCCGCGCTCATCCGGCGCACCGGTCGACCAGCTCGCCCGTTCAGAAATGGCGCGCATCGCGGGCCGTCCACCCGAGGCGCTGGAGATCGACCTCTGGGACATCCCGGCGCCCCGGCGGGCGGCCTCGGGCTGGCACGTCTTCGCGGTGGCCGCCAGCGGCGCGGACGTCGGCGCCCGCGTGGAGCTCTTTGAACAGGCCGGTCTGCGCGTGATCGCGGCCGATTCGCGCGCGACCGCTCTTTGCCGCGCCACCGAATCACTCCGCGGCTCGGGCCCCGATCTCACGATCGTCGTCGAGTTGACCTGGGACGCCGCCCACCTCGTCGCCGCCGCGGGGGAGGGCCCGGTGTTCGAGCGCCGGATCGACGAGCTGGCGCTCTCCGCTCACGCCTCGGCCATCCCGGGCGTGAGCGACGAACGCGCCCTGGCGCTGCGGTTCGCCGCGTCGACCGCCGTCACCGAGAACGACCGCCGCTCCGCACCCGACTCCGCCGTCAAACTCCGGCGGCTCCTCGACTCGGTGCGCACCGGCGTGCGCGAGGAGATCGCGCTCTCCGCGTCGTACCTCTCGCACCAGTTCGATCGGCGCATCGCGCGTGTGGTGCTTGCCGCCCCCCCGCCGTTCCTCGATCTGCTCGACGCCCCCGCCCCGTTGGAGTCGCTCCGCATCTCGGGCTGGGACGCGCTCTCGATCAGCGACAAGGGCGGCCCGCAGAACGTCGCCAAGCCCGGCGCGATGCTCGCCGCCATCGGCGCCGCCCTCCACCCCGGCGCGGCCCGCGGAAAGGCGGCCGCATGACACCCGCCGTCAACCTCATCCCCAGCCCCATCCTTCGCGCCCGCGCCGTCGCCGCCCGCATCCGCGCCTGGGCGATCGTGGGCGCCGTGTGCGTGCTCGCCGGCGCGCTGGCGACGGGAGTGCTGTATGCAAAACACACCACGCAGGTCGCCCGGCAGGACACGGAGCGCCGGGCCCTCGAAGCCCAGCGCCTGCAGCTCGAGGCCCAGACATCCGACGCCGCCAAGGCCCTGGCCGAACTCTCGCACCGCCTGACCATCGCCGAAGCCGTGCGAAGCCACCCGGACTGGAGCGCCCTGCTCCGCGTGATCGCGGCCAGGCGCGACGCGGGAGTCACGTTCGAGAGCATCGAAGTCTCGCCCCGCCCCGCCCCGACGCCCGGCCCCGGCGCCAAGGCATCCAAGCCCGCCGAGGCTTCGCCTTCCGCGCCGCCGGAGTATTTCCTGCTGCGGCTGCGCGGCGTCGCCGAGTCCCAGCCGACGCTGTGGACCTTCGTGCGCACGCTCGAATCATTCCGGATCTTCGAGAGCGTCAAGACGGTCAATTCCGGCGCCCGCGTGATCGGCGACAAGCGCGTGATCGAATTCTCGGTCGAGTGCGCCCTCTCGCCGCAGCGCGTGCGCGTCAACGCCGCCGCGGCCAATCCGGGAGCCGATCCATGAAGCATCCATCCCTCACGCCGCGCTCGGTCGACGCCGCCGGCGTTTCGCTCTGCCTCGGCGTGCTCGCGGCGTTCTATTTCCTCGCCGCCGCCCCGCTGCTCTCGCAGCAGTCAGAGGCCCGCTGGGCCGCCGAGTCGATGAAGGCGGAGAACGATCGCATCGGACAACTGACCGCCGCGCTCCGTCTGACTCGCCAGTCGATCAACTCGACGACCCAACGGCTCGGGCGATTCGGCGTCGCGGGGCCCAGGGACGCGACGGTGAATGAACGCATCGCCGCGCTGGTCGAGCTCGCCAAGTCGATGGGGCTCCAGCTCGCCGAGACCACGCCCGGCCCTCCGCGCACCGGCAAGGAGTTCGACGCCATCCCCGTTCGGGTCGGCGGGCGTGGCACGCTCGCGGGCATCGCCAAGTTTCTCGACACCCTTCACACCGATCTGGCCGACGTCGGCGTTGAAACCCTGGACATCCGCGGGGGGTCCGCCGGGTCGCGCAACGGCGCTTCGGACGTCGAGTTCTCGCTCCTTCTTACAACCTATATCGAGCATTCGGCCCGTGCCGCCTCCGCCGCCGACGCGGGCGCCGCCGCCGCCGACTCGCCGGAATTGCCTTGACGCCGGCGCGATCGTTTGTCCCTGTTGGGGCGTGAAAGTCACGAAACGTCAACGGAGCGGTCTGGTCCTTCTCGCACTCGGGCTTTGTGCGCTGGCCGTCGATCGCCTGGTGCTCCAGCCCGGCGCCCTTGGCCCGAAGCAGGCCGCGGCCTCGGACGGGGCGTTGACGCCCTCCGTCCCGGTTGCCAAGGCTCAGGCTCAGTCTCGGGTGCTGTCGGTGGCCGCCTTGATCGACCTTGCGTCCGAGAGCAAGAACGCGAACGCCTCGCTCGACTCGCTGTTCTCGGACCCCGCATGGGTGAGGCCCGCGCCGATCGCCGCGGCGCAGGATCCGGCCGCGACCACCGACGATCAGGGCAAGGCCCACGCGATCACCGGCGTGATCTGGGGCCGGGCCGCCTCGATCATCCTCGACGACGAGCTGCTCAAGGCCGGCCAGGCCGGTAAGTCCGGACGGATGCTGCTCCGGCTCGACGAGGCGCGGAACACGGCGATCGTACGGATCAACGGCCGCGAGACGGAGCTGGTGATCCCCGACTCGATGCGTCCGTCCCGCGAGCGCCCGGCTGTTCCATCTGTAACGCCGACAACCGGTGGCAATCACCCCAAGCAGCCGGCCTAGGGGGCGGACAGTAAAGAGATGGCGCGCACTCCCCGATGACAACCATGGCCCGTCGATCGCGCGTCGCGGAGATCGGGTTTCACGGAGTGCAATCCCATGCAGGCCACCGCTTCCTTTGCTCGCCGCGCTTTCAGCCTGATCGAAGTCGTCATCGTGGTGGTGATCATCGGCATCATCGCCGCGATCGCGATCCCGCGCATGAGCCGTGGTTCGGCCGGCGCCGCCAACTCCGCGCTCTCGGGCAACCTCGCCGTGCTGAGCAGCGCCATCGATCTCTACCAGACCGAGCACAACGGCGCCTACCCCACCGTCGCGGCCATCGCCTCCCAGCTCACCCAGTACACCGATATCTCCGGCGCCACCAGCGCCACCAAGACCGGCGCGTACATCTACGGCCCGTACCTGCGCGACGTGCCCGCCCTCCCGGTCGGCGCCAAGAAGGGCAGCACCGGCATCGCCGCCGCGGACGCCGCCGGCATCGGCTGGATCTACAACGAGACCACCGGCGCCATCTCGGCCAACACCACCGCGTCCGAGACCGACGACACCGGCACCAAGTACAACACGTATTGAGGGGACATGATCGCCCCGGGCTCGGAGAGCCTGGGGAGCGGAAGCAAGTCCAAGGCCATGGAAGCCAACTAGCACGCAGCGCTCCGAGCCATGCACGCTCCCGTTCACACCCGCCGCTCGACCTCGGGCCCTTCCGCCCGGCGTCGGGCGGCGTCCGGCTTTTCCCTCATCGAACTGGTGCTGGTGGTCAGCATCATCGCCGTGCTCGCCGCCATCGCCATGCCCCGCTACGCCCGCGCCGCCTCGGGCTATCGCGCCGAGGCCGCGGCCCGCGCGGTGGCGGATCAGCTCCGCCTCGTCCGCTCGCGTGCCATGGCCGCCAGCCGCGCCTGGATCGTGACCATCCGCACCAGTTCGGCGACGATCAGCGCCACGCCCGCCGCCACCGCCGCCGACACCAGCGACGACCTCGATCTCGTCATCAGCGCCGAGCCCTGGCGCGCCTCGATCCTCGCCGCCGATTTCCTCGGTGACGCACGCTTCTCGTTCGACGGCTTCGGGGCGCCCAGCCTCCCGGGCACCGTGACCATCACCGCCGGCAACATCAAGTCCATCGTCACCGTCGACCTCGCAGGAAACGTCTCCTGGAGCACCGCGCGATGAAGGCCCGACCGGCATTCACCCTCCTCGAACTCGTGCTGGCTATGGCCGGCACGACACTCCTTCTGCTCGGCGTCACCTCGACGATCATCGTCGCCTCTCGGGCGGCGTACGACCCCGAGCAGCCGCAATCCGCGCTCGCCCGCTCACGCTCGATCGCGCAGACCATCGCCGACGACTTGGCTCAGGCGACTTCCGTGGTGAAGGGCGCTTCAACGGCGGTCGAATTCACCGTCGCCGATCGCGATGCCGACGGCGACGAGGACACCATCCGCTACGAATGGTCGGGCGCCCCTGGCGACGGCATCTACCGCTCCGTCAACGGCGACCCCACGCTGCTGGCGACCAGCATCGCGTCCCTGAAGTTCACCTACACCACCACCAGCGAAGACGCGACCGTCATCGGCGATCCCGTTCAGGGAGCCGAGCAATTGCTCTACGACTTCGAGGACGCCGCCCTCAGCAACGTCCCCATCTCGACGACTTCCTGGCTCGCCCAGACCATCGCCCCGACACTCCCCTCCGACGCCACCGCCTGGAGCATCACGCGCCTCTCCTTCGAGGCCAAGCAGGACGGCGTCGCCACGGGCACGCTCACCATCAAGTTCCGCAGTTCCCTCTCGGTGCTCACCTCCCTGCTCGGCACCGCGATCGACGTCAACGAAACTGATCTGCCGGCAAGCTACGGCTGGATCACCGTGCCCGTCAGCGGTGTCGCCGGTCTCTCGCCGTCCGCATCGGTGTCGATCTCCTTCGAGACCGTCACGGCGCTGTCCAACTCCGCCCGCATGCGGTACTGCGACGGGTGCGAGGGTCACGCCGTCGCCTACCGCTCCTCCTCGTCCACCGCCGGCGGCACATGGACAAGCTACAACGACGGCGCGCTCAACCTCAGGGTCTACGGCAGGGTCACCCGCCCGGCCCGCACACCCACCACGCTCACGCGCCTGGCCAGCGTCGGCGTGTCCGTCACCTCGTTCGATTCCTCCCAGTCCGCGGCCCAGGCGACCGCCAGCGTTTCGGCCCGCCCGATCGCCGCCTCCGGCGTGCTCTCTGCCGCGTTCCCGCCCGCCGGCGCCGAGCACGCCGACCGCACTTTGGCCATGAGGGATCCATGAGCCGCGCCCGTCGTTCATCCAGAACCTCGGCGCGGGGCATGACGCTGATCGAGGTCGCCATGTCGACGGTGATCGTCGGGGTGATGATGGTCGCCGCGCTGTCCGGGGTCGCCGCCAGCGCCAAGGAGCGCGCCGCGATGGCCAACGCCGCCACCGCGCAGGCGCTCGGCGAGTCGCTCATGGCCGAGATCGATCGCGTCGCCTGCGGGAGCGGCATGATCGCCGCCAGCCTCGGCGCGAGCAACCGCCTGGCCTTCGACGACGTGGGGGACTACACCGGGCTCAACGACTCGCCTCCCAAGGAACGCGACGGCACCGCCATCCCCGGCGTCAGCGGATTCTCCCGGAGCGTTGCCGTCACCAACGTCGATCCCACCACCCTGTCCGCCGGTTCTCCCACCAGCGGCTTCCGCAAGGTGGTCGTGACCGTGAAGTACAACGGCAAGGTGCTGGCCACGCTGTGGACCATCCGCTCCGTCACCTTCGAGTCGATGTCGGAGTATCACCCATGACGAAGGCCCGCAGGTCCAGCGCGCCGACGGACCGGTTCGAGCGTGCGGCTCGATCCGCGACCGTGCACCGCCGCGGGAGCGCCTACGTGCTTGTCCTCGGCGCGGCGATGATTGTGACCATGATCGGCGTGGGCGGGGCGATCGCGGCCCGCGCCGAGCGAAAGGCCGCCCAGCTCGACTCCGACGGGACGGCCCTCACCCACGCCGCGATGGGCGCCCTCCGCGCCGCCGCCGGGAACGCGACCAACACGATCACCTGGCGCTCCGCCGCCAGGTCCGCCGCACCCCTGTCCCTCACGGTCGATGGCATCGCGCTCTCGGCCGTCGCCAGCGACCCCGATGACGCCGATCTTTCCAATGATCTCTTCGGACGAGTCTCTATCCTCGCGACGGCCAGCAAAGGGTCCGCGCGCCGCCTGGTCTCCATGACCTTCGATCCGGATACGACGCTCTCCGACGTGCTGGGCTCCGCGCTCCACGCCGGCGGAGCCATCAACGCGCAGTCCGGCACCGTCATCATGTCCACCGGGCGGATTTCGAGCAACAGCACGATCACCGCGTCGGGAACCGGCGTGATCCGCGCCGATGTCGCCGCCGTCGGGGCCATCTCCGGCGGCGTCAGCGGCACCCAGACCACCCTCGCCGCCGCGCTGGCCATGCCCTCGGGCCTCTCGGCCCGCTATGAGGAGCTCGGCACGACGATTTCGCTCGCGTCTTTCAGCGGCCGAAAGCTCGACAAAAACGTGCTCGGCCCCGGCCGAAATCCCTTCGGGAGCACCAACGCGCTGGGCGTCTACGTCATCGATTGCGCCGGGAATGACTTCGAGGTTCGGGACTCGCGCCTCAACTGCACGCTGGTGCTCAAGAACTGCTCGACGCTGAAGCTCACCAACAGCGTGTTCTGGACCTCGCCGCGCGCCGATTGGCCGCTGGTCATCTGCTCGGGGCCCATCGTCTCCGACATGATCGCGTCCAACCTCAACGAGGCGACCCTGGGCACCAACTTCAATCCCACCGGCATGCCGTACCGCGGCACGACCGACAGCGACAAGGTGGACTCATACCCGTCGATGCTCCAGGGCATCGTCTACGGCACGAGCGACCTCTCGATCAACACCGGCGTGTTCACGCTCGAAGGCTCCGCCGTCCTCGCCGGGGATGTGACGACCATCGGCACAAGCTCGCTGCGCATCCGCTACAAGTGCGATGCCGCCCCGCCGGGCCTGGCCAAGCGCGAGTACACGGCGGAACTCTCGAGCCTGGCGCGCGTGGTGGAGTAGAAGCTGCCGAGAGCCGCGACCTTCGAGCGCCGGCGAGGGGGTTTGGTGTTGGGCATTCGGCATTGGGCATTCGGTGGGTGTGATTGGATGCATGGCGCGCATCGATGGATTCTGCGGGGACACCCAAGAGCACCGATGTCGCACGACCGAGATCGGTGGCACGCCGAAGGAAATGCCCAACGCTCCAGATGGCCAACCGCCAACCGAGAGAAGTCCGCAGACCGCCGGGGAACGCTGGGCCACCCAGGGCCGACGTATTCACTTGTCAAAGAGCGTCGGGGAACACGCGCTCTCCAACAGGCGACGGACGGACACCTTGGTGCGCACGGTGGCGGTGGTATGCAGGGACTGGGCACTTGGCGCTTGGCACCTGGGGGAGACAGAACACAAGACCGCGGAGGTGGTTGCGCGCGGGGAGAAATCGCGCGGAGATTTTTTCCGGGAATCCGGAAAGAGGAGAAACAAACGGACGCTCTGGTGCGCGCCAATGTGGTTGCCAACGAGGACTTACTATGTAAGATGGTGGGTCGTGAATCGTGAGTAGTGGTCCGTTCAGCGGCTCCGAGTGCAGGGTACCAGTTGAAAGATCACAACAAAGCCGCTTGACAGGCGGGAGGGGGGGGGTAGTCTGCTGTCATCGCCAATTCCGGCGGCTTGAAGGAGCATCGGCATGAGAATTCCTCGTCACCGTATCGTTCCGTCGACGGTCGCACTCGTCGTCCTTGGATGCGTCGGCGCCAAGGTGCTTGGCGGCATTCTGCCAGGACCAATCTCGACGCCAGCGCCGAATTGCGACGGAAAGTGCAGTGATCAATCTGCCGCGTGTCTTTCTCCGAAGATGAAATGCTGCTGCGATCTGCCCGGCGGCTGGAAATGTGTTTGTCGCCTTCCGACCGAGTGCGATCAAGCGCACGGGTGTCAGGATGGCGGGGTTGAAGAGTAAGTACCATCCGCGGGAGGTCTGGCTTGCCGTTGTTGCACCGATGGTTCGGCGGACGCTCGGTCGGGTTGGCCGTGCTTTTGCTTGGCTGTCTGGCGGGCGGCATCGCCTGGTTTCGCTTGACGCGACTCACGCCAGAATCGGACCCGGCCCGCTATTGGGCGCGCGAAGCTCATCGTGTGTTCGAATCGATGGCGTCCATCGACCTTCGAGATCGAACGGCGGTCGAGCAGGCATTCTCGCGGTCCGAGGTGGAAGATCCGGAAGGAAAGCTTTCCAAGAATCCTGACAGGCTGGAACAGATCCGATCGACAGCGCGCGGGTTCATTGTCGCTCGCGTCGAGGCCGCGGATTGGGCGAGCTACGTACGTTCGATGGAGGAGCGAGGGTACAGCCTGAAGAGCATCGCCGAACTGAATGAGGTCATGCCGCTCAAGAGTGTTGCGAGCCTGGTCGGTTCCGCGGGCGTGGACCCTCGCGCGTTGTTCGAGAGGGCATGGAACCACGAGCCGTTCGCGAAGGCGTGCCCGGAGCGTTTGTGCGATGATCCAAAGGCGATTGTGGTGACGGTTGGCGAGTCCAATCTCAACCGTCCGTTCGGACAGGATGTTCATGGCTCATTGGGTTTCACCATGTGGCACGGAGCCATCGCTACCGGTTGCCGGTTGTGGATGCGGCCACCGGTTCTGCGACTCGAATTGATCAAGGCTCACCGACGCGTGGTGACGGCGGAGGTCGCGATCGCCGTGCACACTCGCGACAAGGTCATTCATCCGATGATTGTCCGGCTCTTTCAAGAGCCCACGTCGGGAAGGTGGTGGGTCGATAGCGTTTCTGTTACGAACTTTGATGAAGATGGCGTCGTGTGTACGGACTATTAATAGATGCACCATCGCGCGGACGAACAGGACTGGGTGAGATGGCGCCGGGCAAGCGCCGTCGGTCTGGGCGCTCTTCTGCTCTCTGCGTGTGCCGCGAAATTGATCGGGATATATGAGTTCCGGGGGACCGTCGATCTCATCGTGTTTTCCGCTCTTCGCGGAACAAGGCTCCCCCTGCCGGCCATTCGTGAAGGCGCCGTCATCGGAATCCTTGCCCTGGAGGCGATGATTGGCGGCTGGCTCGCATTGTCTTATCGCTCGCCGCATCGTCCGGCGTTGGCGGCCGCGGCGTTGCTCGTCACGTTCTCCGGAGCTCTCGTTATGCTCTTGCTGATGAAGAACCCCCCGAGTTGCGGGTGTCTCGGCTCTTGGGACAGCCTTCGCGTGAGCGCCCGGGCAGACGCCACGATCGGGCTGATACGGAATACCGCCCTGATTGGCCTGTCGGTTTGGCTTGGGGCAGGACCCCGCGCATCCGATCGCCCGCCATTGGCACGACGGGATGCCCGCCGAGGTTTCTCCATTATTGAACTTCTCGTTGTCATCGCCGTCGTGGCGGTGCTCCTGGCGATTCTGTTACCCTCGCTCGCGGGAGTGAAGAGGCGAGCCAGGGTGGTTGAGACGATGTCGGCGCTCGGCCAATCAGTTGCGGGGATCATGCAATACGCGGACGCCGAGCGTGGCTACCTTCCCTTTTTGGGGCGGGTGGGTGACCCCCTGGCCGGCGTCCTCCCCGACGCGGATTGGGGAGACACAGTCCGCCCAAGTTTCTTCAAGGGCCATATGGCTCTCTGGCCGACGGCGCTTGACTCGCACGGGATCAACCTGCTGGGCCTTCCACAGAACCGACGACCCGATACCGGCCCTGCACGAATCGCAACGTACCTGTGGATGACGCACGCGGCGGTGTCGCGGCCGGAGTACTGGATCAATTATGATCCCCCGGATTCTGTTCAGCTCTTTGCGGGCGTGCGCCTTGACGAGGTTGTTTTCGCGTCGCAGAAAGGCCTGCTTGGTGATGTCGGACATTTCGACACCGATCCTAATAACTGGGGTGTCGCCATGTTCGACGGCTCGGCGAAGTACCGATCGACGATTGATCCCGGTCTGTCGATCAACGATCTGCCCCGGAGCTTCGGGGCGGTAGACTGGCGCGTCTTCACGACTCACGAGGGAATACGCGGAAGGGACTATTAGCTCGTCGGCTCACAACCCTCGCGCGTGGCTAGTGAGCAGCGCTGTCGCGCAACGCGACCACAGATGAGATGCCGTGGTCTCACTCCCAAGCTCCCAACGATTACCCCTTCGGTCCGGCGGCGCGGACGTTGTCGGGCATCTCGAACTTTGCGTCGTTCTCGCGGAAGAGCTTGGCGAGTTTCTTGGCCTGGGTGTCGTAGGCAGCGCCGTCGCTCCAGGTGTTGCGCGGGTTTAGCACTTCGGCGGGCACGCCCGGCACGCTCGCGGGGAGCGGCAGGCCGAAGATGGGGTCGGGCTTGAAGGCGGCGTTGGCGAGGGAGCCATTGAGGATGCTGGTGACCATGGCGCGGGTGTATTTGAGGGAGAAGCGTTTGCCGGTGCCGTAGGGGCCGCCGGACCAGCCGGTGTTGAGGAGCCAGACGTTGGCGTGGTGCTTCTTGATGTTCTCGGCGAGCTGTTTGGCGTATTCGACGGGCGGCCTGGGCAAGAACACGCCGCCGAAGCAGGGGGAGAAGTTGGGCTGGGGCTCGGTGACGCCGGCCTCGGTGCCGGCGAGCTTGCTGGTGTATCCGTTGATGAAGTAGTACATGGCCTGCTCGGGGGTGAGCTTCGACACCGGCGGGATCACGCCGTACGCGTCCGCCGTCAGGAAGATGACGTTCTTGGGGTGCCCGCCGACGGAGGGGATGACGGCGCCGTCGATGAAGTCGACGGGGTAGGTGACGCGGGTGTTCTCGGTCAGCTTGGCCGAGTCGTAGTCGGGGATGCGGGTGGCGGGGTCGATGACGGTGTTCTCGAGGACCGAGCCGAAGCGGATGGCGTTCCAGATCTGGGGCTCGCCCTCCTTGGAGAGCTTGATGCATTTGGCGTAGCAGCCGCCCTCGAAGTTGAAGACGCCGCGATCGGACCAGCCGTGCTCGTCGTCGCCGATGAGGGCGCGGTTGGGGTCGGCCGACAGCGTGGTCTTTCCGGTGCCCGACAGGCCGAAGAAGAGCGCGACGTTGGAGGGGTCCTTCTTGTCGACGTTGGCGGAGCAGTGCATGGGGAACACGCCGACCTCGGGCATGTCGTAGTTCATGGCGTAGAAGATGCTCTTCTTGATCTCGCCGGCGTATTCCGTGCCGAGGATGACGACGATCTTGCGGTTGAGGGACTGGGCGATCAGCACCGGGCCCTTCACGCCGATCGCCTTGGCCTCGTCGGCGCTGAGGCGGCGTTTGCCGGCGTTCAGGATGAGCCAGTCGTGCTTGAAGTCTGGCGCGGACTTGCCGACGAGGGTGCCGGTGTTGCCGGCGGGCCCACCCGCGGCCTGGCTTCCTTGCTTGATGAAGAGCGTCGACGCAAACAACGCGTGCCACGCCTGCTCCGCAACCACCCGGACGCCCAGACGATACTTGGGGTCGGCGCCGGCGAAGCCCTCGAAGCCGTAGAGCCCGGGACGCGAGTTGAGATACTCGATCGCGATCTTCAGGGCAAGGTCGAAGCCCTCGGGCTTGAGCGGCTGGTTGACCTTTCCCCACCAGATCTTGGGATGAATCGCCGGAACGTCTTCAAGGAACTTGTCGTTGGGAGAGCGGCCGGTACGGTCGCCCGTCATGCAGACCGTGGCGCCGTTGCTCGCCAGGGTGCCCTCGCCGGCTCGAATGGCCTGCTCGATCAGCTCGGCGGACGAGAGGTTGACGCGGAAACGAGACGCCGCGAGATTCAGCTGATCGACGAGGGCGTTTGACATATGGTGTTCCTTTGCGGAAATAGCCCGCGGCTGATGCGCCGCGGGTTGGAAGCCTAGAGGACACCCACGTCTTCATCCACAAAATCGTGGGCGAGACGTGACGACCCGACCGAAGCCCGATCGAAGTGGTCGGCGTCGGTGGCGGGCGCTATTCTCTGTGTTTGGGCGCGGGCGAAGAGTCCGGCCATTGATGGCGATCGTAGCTCAGTTGGTTAGAGCACCGGGTTGTGATCCCGGGGGTCACGGGTTCGAGTCCCGCCGATCGCCCTTGCTCGCGCCGCCCGACTGTTCGGGCGCTGATTCATGGTGCTGGCGATCCGCCCAGTTGAGCACCGCGCCGCACAGCGTGGACCGGTCGATCGGCTTGTTCAGGAAGTCGTCGCACCCCGCGTCGAGGCATCTGCCGCGTTCCTCGGCGATCGAGTGCGCCGTGAGCGCGATGATGGGGCCGTGGTACCCCAGAGCGCGGGCCCGCCTCGTCGCCTCGTAGCCGTCGCATACGGGCATCTGCATGTCCATCAGGACGACGTTGAACGCGCCGCGCCGCGTCATCTCCTCGGCGATGCAGCGCACCGCGTCCTCGCCGTCCGCCGCCTGGACCACGTCGGCCCCCGCGCCCCTGAGAAAGTGCGCCAGCAGCCTGCGGTTGTCCTCCGAATCGTCGACCAGGAGGACGCGTACGTTCGAGAGCGACACCGTCCGCCGCGCCGTCGCCGTCGCGGTCGCCGGCTCGGTGCACGGCGCAAAGCGGAACGTCGCGGTGAACGTGCTCCCCTCGCCCGGTCGGCTCTCGACGGTGATGTCGCCGCCCATCAGGCGGGCCAGATTGCGAGAGATGGTCAGGCCCAGGCCCGTCCCGCCGTAGCGGCGCGAGGTCGACGAGTCGGCCTGCGAGAAAGGCTTGAAGAGCCTGTCCACCTGCTCGGGAGTCATGCCGATCCCCGTGTCCTCGACCCGCACGCGGAGCATGAACTCGTCGGCCAGATCGATTCGAATGGACACGGACCCGTGCTTGGTGAACTTGACCGCGTTGGACGCCAGGTTCATCAGCACCTGACGCAATCGCAGCGGATCGGACGCGATCATGCCGGGCACCGACGGCGACACTTCGACGTTGAGCCCGACGCCCGCGGCCTTGGCCTTTCCCTCCACCATTCCTCGCACGTCGTCGGCCACCTGTCGCACCGAGCACGGCACGCTCTCGACCGTCATCGCGCCGGCCTCGATCTTCGATGCATCCAGGATGTCGTTGATCACACCCAGCAGGTGCTCGCCGCTGCGCCGGATCCGCGAGACGTGATCGTGACGCTGGTCCTCCGCCAGCCCGCCGTCCATCAGCAGGTCGGCGTAGCCGATCACCGCCGTCATCGGCGAGCGGATCTCGTGCGTGATCGTCGAGAGGAAATCGCTCTTGGCCTTGTTGGCGGCTTCGGCAGCAACGCGGGCCTCGGTCAGCTCGCGCTGGGACTTCTCGATGGTCGCCAGCATCTCGTTGATGCTCGACGCCAACGCGCCGATCTCGTCGGTCCCCTTCTCGGACATGCGCACCGAGCGCGAGTCGCGAGCGCTTCGCACCTCGCGCGACAGACGATCGACACGATCAAGGACGCGGCGCGAGAGGAACGCCACGATGATCAAGCCGCAGCACCCGCATCCGGCGGCGACGGCGACGAGCATGTAGCGTTGGGTCGCTCGGCCCTGCGCGAAGATGGGACGCGCCATGTCGAGGCGCATGGCCAGACCCGGCTCGCCGTGGACATCGCGGATGAGCGCCCAGCCCTCGCGGACATCGTCGGGCGACTCATCGGACGGGGCGACCAGAATGTCACCCTTCGAGTTCGCGAGCGACCGGAGGGGAAGATCGGCCGTATCGGTCTCGACGCCGGTATTCATGAGCGCGAGGTCGGTGAGGGTGACCGGGCTCTTGGTGAAACGCTCGACGTATTCGCGCAGATGATCGTCGACGAAATCGCCGAAGATGAGCACGCCGCGGCTGGGGCCTTCGGCGTCGCTGGTGAGGATCGGCCTGGCGCAGAAGATGGCGGTCCTGCCGCCCAGACTGACAAGGCCCGCTCTCACATCGCCGTCCTTGTCGAGGCCCGCGGAGCCGCCCGTGGCCTGGAGTGTCTGCACGATCGCGTCGGGGATCGATTCGGCCAGATGCTCATCGTCGGCCAGCACGCAGGCTTCGACGAGATTTCCCTTGGTGTTATAGAAGAGCATGAAGTCGATCTTGAGGTTTGCGATGCTCGGCGCCTTGAGGTTGGCATCCTTGAATGCCTCGTTCTTGTCCTCGACGAACTTGTAGGTATCGTCCCAGTTGGCCCAGTCGCTGAGTTTGACGCTGACCGCCTCGACGCGTGACTCGACGGCTTCCTTGGCACGGGACAGATTGCGCTCGACCGCATCAAGTTCGAGCCGCTCGAAGCTGCGCCCGAGAACAAAGTGCCCGATAACGCCCAGCAGGATGACCAGCAGGACCACCGTGGTCGACAGGCCCAGTATGACCCTTGTGGTGAGCTTCAACGGCGCGCCCCCGGATTCGACATCAGAATCGACCAAGCGGACGGCGCGGTCAGCTTCGCGCGGCCATGAGCCCCGCATCAGGCACGACGCACGCTGTCCATCCGGCATAGACGGAACACGCGTCATTGGGCTTGCATTCCCGGGGTCTTCATTGCATACTGAGGGTGTTGAGGGGCACGGCACGTCCGATCCCTCAGCCGCCCGGACTCCGGGCGACGTGCCGCGGGTGACGGCCCGCGGGGAACGGTCCAGGAAGGACCGGGGCCTTGGATGGGTCTGTCGCGGAAACGCGACGGCGAACGAGTTCGGCGCCCGTCCAAGGCGGGGCAACACGCGAAAGGAGGTGATCCAGTGATCAAGGCTGAGACTCAGAAGGGGCCGCGCTCGTGAAGCGCGCTCGACGGAGCCGCGCCACGCGGCCCCGATGACGATGTTCGTCCACCCGGCGGGCCTACAAGCCCGCCGGGCGTCTTTTTGAGCCCGACCCCGCAAGGATTGGTCATGGCGCTCCCCATCTATCTCCTGGGCCTGCGCGGCAGCGGCAAGTCGACGCTCGGTCGGTCGCTGGCCGCCCGATTGCGCGTGCTCTTTGTCGACCTCGACGATGTCACGGCCTCGATCCTCAGGTGCTCCACCCCCGCCGAAGCGCTCAACACGCACGGGCAGCCCGCGTTCCGCGTCGCGGAACTCCGGGCGCTGGCGTCGCCGGGCGTGGCGCGGGCCAAGGTTGTGGCGCTCGGAGGGGGGACGCCGACCGCGCCCGGCGCTCATGATGTTCTTCGAAAGAGCGGCGCCACGCTTGTCTATCTTCGCGCCACTCCCCACACGCTGCGCGAGCGTCTCGCCTCCACCGACCTCGCCAGCCGCCCCAGCTTGACCGGCGCGGACGCCCTGGCGGAGATCGACACCGTGTTCGAGCGGCGTGATCCGATCTACCTCGCGCTGGCCGACCAAGTGATCGACGTCGATGCGATGGACGAGGCGCAGGTCCTCGGGCGCCTGCTGGAGCTCGCGGAACGACGTTAGCGGACCATCGCGGGTGCAAGAGTTGACGGCGGGGCTCGCTTGCGATGACTCGGCGCTGAACTGGCGCAAGTTCTTGTCGAAGCACCAGCCCAAGCAACATCGGACGACGCATTGAGGTTCGAGCACCGCGCCCGCGCGGTGGGTGCGGCCCGGCCTTGGCCAGGCCGACCGAGAGAGAGGCACGCAGCCGGGCCGGGTGAAGAGGAGAGCACCCGGCCGGTCGTGCGCGCCAATCATGGCGCAGCCCATCCTCGCCCGTGTTCTCGGGAAATTTCTTGGGTGCTTCTAGCCGCGACCCGTTCCCGCACCGCACTGCCCGACGAGACCACCCTCCAGCCCGCCCGACACTCGGCGGGCCGACGGTTCATCTCACCCACCTTCACACACGGAGCCCTCGTCATGATAAATCGCCGGATCAAGTTCGCGTTGTCGGCATCGATGCTCGTCACGGTCGCGGGCACCGCCTTCGGCCAGTCCGACAGGTTCAACATCGACTTCAACCAGGGGAGCGGCGCGGGCGCCGGGGTGCCCGCCAGCACGTGGGGCGGCGCCGCCCGCCAGCCCGGTGTGTGGAACTCCATCACGAGCGCCAGCGCCACCACCACCCAGCTCAAGAATCTTGACGGCACCAGCTCCTTTGTCACCTTCACCCGTGACACCGTGCAGCCCTTCGCCGGTTCCTCGGACGCCGGCTACACCGGCGACGGGGCCCTTCTGATGAACGACTACCAGGGCGCCGGCGGTGCCGCCACGATGCAGTACACCCTCAACGACATGCCCTCGGGCAGCTACGCGATCTATGTGTACGCCAAGCGGGCCAACAGCACCCAGACCTGCACCGTCACCGTCACCGGGAGCACCAGCGCCGCTCAGTCCGTGGGCGGCACGACCGCCAGCGCGTCCAACGACATGATCCCGGGCGTCGCCTGCTCTATCCACGTCATCGACCTGGCCGCCAACGGGCCGATCCAGATCAAGGTCGCCAACGACGCTGGCGGCTGGGCCACCTGCGCCGGCATCCAGGTCGTCAAGCTCACCAAGGTCTTCAACGGGTTGAAGTTCTACGTCGACCCCAACACCCGCTCCGGCGCGGTGCAGGACGGCATGACCTGGGGGACCGCGTTCCACGACCTCAACCCCATCCTCAAGCAGGCCGCCCTCATCGGCGGATTCGACGTCGAGATCTGGGCCGCCAACGCCTTCTACAAGCCCACCACCGGCTCGTCACGCGCCGAGACCTTCACGATCCCCAACGGGATCGAGTTCCACGGCGGCTTCGCGGGCGGCGAAACCTCGATGTCCCAGCGAGTCTGGCAGCTCAACCCGACGTACTTGGTCGGCTCGATCGGAACCGCCGCCGACACCGACAACTCCTACCACGTCGTCACCATCAACAACACCAGCAGCGCCACCAGCCTCTCCGGGTGGTTCATCGGGCGTGGATACGCCACGGGCGCTGGCAACGACGGCAAGGGCGGCGGTCTCTACATCACCAACTCCTCGGTCGACATCCGCGACTCCCGCGTCCTCCTCAACTACGCCGGGAGCGACGGCGGGGGGATGTACATCAGCGGCGCCAACGCCACGTTCAACGAGGCGCCGCTCCTCTCCAACATCTACTTCGGGAGCAACGACACCAACTCCACCGGCGGCGCGATCTTCGCGATCAACGCCAGCAACCTCCACATCGCCAACTGCGACTTCCGCGGGAACCATGCCGCCGGACAGGGCGGCGCGATCAAGATCACGACCACCACCGGCGCCACCATCGCCAACTCTCTCTTCACGGGCAACACCGCGTCCTTCGACAACGGCGGGGCCATCTACGCGACCGGCTCGGACACCCAGGACATCACCCTCGTCAACTGCACCGTCGCGGGCAACAGCGCGGGGCAGGTCTGCGGCGGGCTCTACATGAACAACGGCGCCGACGCCGCCCTCAACAACTGCATCTTCTGGGGCAACACCGACCAGTTCAGCCCCACGCTCTCCGCCAAGCAGTTCGGGGGCAACGGCGGCGTGGGCTCCACCGTCACCACCGCCTTCACCACCGTCGAGGGCGTCTCCGCCAACCCGATCTTCATCGACATGGACGGCCCGGACAACATCATCGGCACGACCGACGACAACTGCCGCGTCGCCGCCTGGTCGCCCGTGATCGACGCCGGGAGCACCAGCCTCATGATCGCCGACTCCACCGACGTGGACCAGGACGGGAACAAGTTCGAGAAGACGCCGCTCGATCTCGACGGCAAGCCCCGCCAGGCCGACATCACCACCGTCGCCGACACCGGCGTGGGCACGCCCCCGATCGACCGCGGGTGCTACGAGGCCCAGCCCCCATGCCCCGCCGATCTCAACACCGACGGCTTCGTCAACGGCGACGACTACGACCTCTTCGCCGACGCCTTCGAGAGCGCCGACCCCGACGCCGACTTCAATCAGGACGGGTTCATCAACGGCGACGACTACGACGCCTTCGCCTCCCACTTCGAGGCCGGCTGCTAACAACCCACCCACGCACACCCGACTCCGTGCGTCAGGAGGGGCGGGCCTTCGGGCCCGCCTCCTCCGTTTTTGGAGGGAATCGCGAATGCGCCCTCCCCCCAACACCCACGCCGGCGTTCAGCCACGCACGCCAGTGACGCCGGGGAGATGTCCTTCTTCGTGTGACATCGTGACTTCCACGACTCACCATTCACAATTCACGACCGCCCGAGGCGCCTCAGCACTTCCGCCTTCAGCGACGCGATCGGCGTCTTGGACTGATCCTGCTCGCGGGTGCGGAGGTTCTTGAGCGTGACCTCGCCCGCCGATTCGACGATCGCCGCGAAGTACGCCCCCGACTTCTCGGCCTCTTGCAGGAGTTTGCCGAAGTTCTTGGTGGTCTTGTTCGTTCGGCGTGCGTGGAGCGAGTCGCGACCGCGCTTTTCGCGCGTGCCGCGCCGGAGGTCGGCGAGCACCGAGGGGAGCGCCGCGTCTGCCTCGGGCGTGCCGTTCGAGATCACGAACAGGTCGGGCGACTGCCCGGCGATCTGCATCAGCTCAGCGTCGCTGGGCATCAGGCCCTTGTCCTGGAGCACGAGCGAGAGGACGACGTCGCCCATGCCGAAGCCGACCGCGGGGGTCGGGGGTCCGCCGAAGAGCTCGATGAGGTTGTCGTAGCGCCCGCCGCCGGCGACGGCCCGCTCACCGTCGACGATGACCTCGAAGACCATGCCGGTGTAGTACGCCAGGCCGCGGGCGATGGAGAGATCGACCACGCACCAATCGGCAATGCCCAGTGACTGCAACTCGGTCCAGAGACGATGCAGCGCCATGAAGTCGAAACGAACATCGGGTCGGTCACTCCCGCCGCTGGTGAATCCCTGGGCCCCCCCATCCACCAACGTCTTGCAAAGAGTGCAGGCGTGATCAAACGCATGGAGATCGCCGACAGAAACCTCGAACTCCTCTTGAAACTGCGCGGGCGTCATCTTCTTTCGTTTGTCGAGAAGGACCAGCGCCGGCGTGATTCTCTCGTCAGGGATCGAGTGATCCCGCAGGATCGACGCAATCACATTCCGGTCACTCACGCGAACCTTCACGTTGTCGGACGACAGCCCGAGCGACTGGAACAACCCCACGCACGCCGCGATCACCTCGGCGTCGGCCTGTGCCGTCGCCCGAGCGATATCGTCCGCCGTCGGCTTCTCGGGGAGCGCCAGACCGATCACGTCGCAGTTCCACTGCAGGAACTCGCGGAGCCGCCCGCGCTGCGGGCGTTCGGCCCGGAAAAACGGGCCGGCGGTGAACCACCTGGTGGGCTTCGGCAAACTCGCGGCCCTGGCGGCGTACATGCGCGCCAGCGTCGGCGTGAACTCCGGGCGCAGCGCGTACGGCGCGGGCGCCTCCTCGCCACGCGCCAGCTTCTCGCCCAGCGCCTTCACGCCCTGCTCGTCCTTGCCGCTGAACACCCCGAAGATTTCGGAGACGATCCCCTCGCCCGATTTCTTGGTGTAGAGCTCGGTGGACTCGAACGTGGGCCCGTCGACCTCTTCAAAGCCGTGGTTGATCGACGCGCGACGCCACGCCTCGGTGATGAAGCGGCGCCGGGCGGCCTCGATCGGGTACAAGTCGCGCGTGCCGGTGGGAGATTGAATCGGCTTGGTGTCGGCCATGCGGGCGGGGCTCCGGGGCGGGGACAAAGAGCGGGGGTGGGAAGTGCGCGGCCGTCTATGAAATCCGGGGATAATCCGAACGGGGCCGAGGATCAGATCGACCAAATCGACGCGATGGCTACTGACCGGAGCTGTCGCCGGGCTTGCTCGACTTGATCACAACCTTCTCCTTCCCCTCGTGCGGCGAGGGCTTCTTCGGGAACTTTCGCTGCTCCTCGTCGGCCCAGCGATCGCCGATCCGCCACCACACCAGCACGAACACCGTCGCGCCCACGAGCACGATCCCGGCCACGACCCACTGCAGCGTTTCCATCGCGTGCCCTCGATCAGAGCTCGACCATCGCCATGTCGGGCTCGGCCAGCACCGGCGCGGCGGGGGGCTTCATGTCGCTCACGAAGACTGACAAGGCCGGGAACGCGCGGGCCATCTCCGCGCGAACGTTGGCCGCGTTGAAGGCGCCGGCGATCGTCGTGGCCTGCTCCGTGCCCGCGGGAACCTGGCCCTTGGTGGTGAACACAACGATCGGGCGCGTCTCCTCGACCGGGCCTTCCGCGCCGTCCAGCACGGCGTTGAGGTCCAGCGCGTGCTGGCCCTCGCTCTTCGAAGCGCCGACACACGGGATCGCTTGCTCGAAAGGCTGGATCATGCCGCGCGCGTTCTCGAACGTGCCGGCCTTTTCAACCCACGTCGCGCCGGGCAGGACCACGTTGGCCTCATCCACGAGCCGCGACATCAGCGTGTCAACGAGCACCACAAACTTGCCTCCCAGCGACTTCACGAGCGCGTCCGTCGCCCACGCGTCGGGGTAGTTGCCGGTCAGCAGCACGGCCCCGGCGTCGCTCTTGCCCGTCCCGTGCCCGAGGGTCCTGAGGAAATCGTCAAACTCAACGACGCTCCCGCCGATCGCCGAAAGCACGCGACGCACGCCGCGCGCGTTGGGGGCCTTCTCCGCGTACATCTTGAACGCCTTGGGGCTCTTCTCGTCCACGCCGAGCGGATAGACCTTGTCCTGCCCGCGCGTCGGCACGGGCCCGACACCGAGCACGGCCTTGGGGTCGAGACGACGCGCCAACATCGCCAGCGCGTACGCCTCCTCGCACGACAGCATCGGGCTCACGAGGACGGCGAGGCGATGCCCCGCCGCGGTCGATCCGGTGATTCCTTCGAGAATGTCGTCGTACGCCTTCGGATAGTCGGTCTCGACCAGCGCGCCGAACTGGCGGCGCATCGGGTGCGCGAGGCGGTGGTCGCTGTGGATGTGCTTCCAGCCGTAACGGACCTCGTCGGTGATCCACCACTTGTTGACGGCCGGGTTGGTGCGGGGCTTGACGCGGTAGACCTTGCCCTGGTTGTGCTCGACGAAGATGTTGTCGCCGCTGGCGGTGAGCCCGTCGATCGAGGGCGTGGACTTGAGGAACCACACACGCTGGGCGAAGAGGAAGTCCTTGTCGAGCAGCGCGCCGACGGGGCACAGGTCGATCACGTTGGCGGAGAGCTCGTTGTCGAGCGGCACGCCGGGGAACGTGTCGATCTCCTCCTTGTTGCCGCGCCCGAGCACGGAAAGCTCGGAGGTTCCGGTCACCTCGCGCGTGAAGCGGACGCAGCGGGTGCACATGATGCAGCGGTCGGAGTAGAGCAGGACGTGCGGGCCGACATCCTTCTTGGGCTGCTTGACCTTCTGCTCCTCGAAGCGCGACACGCCGCGACCGTACTCGTAGGAGTAGTCCTGCAGAAAACACTCGCCGGCCTGGTCGCACACCGGGCAATCGAGCGGGTGGTTGATGAGCAGGAACTCCATGACGGCCTTCTGATTGGCGATCGCCTTGGGCGAATCCGTATAGACGATCATCCCGTCCGATGCCGTCTGCTGGCAGCTGGGCAGCAGCTTGCCGCCCATGAAGGGTTCGAGCTGATTGGTCTTGGGATTGGGGGCCCAAGCCTCGCAAAGACAGATTCGGCAGGAGGCGACGACCGACAGGCCGTCGTGATAGCAGTATTGCGGCACGTCGACGCCGTTGGCGTTGGCGATCTGAAGGATCGTCTGGCCCGGGGTGAATTCGCACCTCGTGCCGTTGATGGTGATGCTCGGCATGGCGGGCAATGGTAGCCGAACGTCCCGACAACGCGACCCGACGCGCCCGATGACTTCGCGGACCTCGGAATGCAGGGCTTGGTGGGGACGTGACGCCCCTCGGGGGGTGATCTCATGCAAAGGCGGGCGTGAATGATGGCCGAACCCGCCCCGCGTGGCAGGTTCCAAGGCCGGGCGAGCGTTTCTCGCCGCCCGACAGGCAAGCCGGATCGTTTGAGAAGAGACGACGCGGACGGGACATGCAAGCGACCAACGTCGCGGCAGACATGGAGCCCCCACCCACCCCCTTCCGTCCGCACCGGGATGTCCAAACAAAGCCCGTCCGGGAAGAGACCCACGGGCCGCCAACGCCGTACCCGCTCGGGACGGCGTTGGTTGTTTTTAGGACACTTCACCGGAATTTCGGAGGAGTATAGCTGTCATAAACCTCTGAATTTTCGTCAATTAGGAACAAGAAACCATCCGACGCGGGTCTTGCGCTGTATCGTTGAGTGGTCGGATAAGTACCTGACCCGGGCGTTTCCGCCGCCTGTCATGGCTGGTTCTCTTTATTGATCTCTGCGCTGCCATAGACGCACATGGTCACAAGGCGAGCCCCGCATGATCGAAGGCCGAGGCGAGCAGGTTGGGTGA